>Ga0247841_10012700_pt1 | contig 10920 bp, 8 predicted proteins | sample LaCruzMarch2015__2_FD_192410 | JGI IMG/M metagenome (GOLD analysis project Ga0247841, IMG submission 192410) | Freshwater microbial communities from meromictic Lake La Cruz, Castile-La Mancha, Spain - LaCruzMarch2015_18m | ecosystem: Environmental > Aquatic > Freshwater > Lake | place: Spain...
AGTCAGGGGAATCAAAATAATCAAATAAAAATAATTATAGAAAAGGCCAAAGAACTGGAGGGTAATTTGGAGGAATTAGAAATAAAAATAACTGACCCATTGATAACTCAATCAGTCAAACAAGAGAGCGATGGGACGATTAGTATCTATATACCGCGGGGGACATCAGCAGAGGCGCTAAATGACATCAAACGCCAATTGGCCTTAAATAAAGGTGATTTTTCGGTCGTTGTTTATGTCCCAAATGGTGCAAGTGGACCTAAAAAAGTTCGTTTACCCTTTGGGATTAACTACACAACAACTTTGGCGGAAGATATCTGCAAAAGACTAGCCGCAAACTAAATATTATTTCCATTGACTCAAAATCGATATTTAGCTATAATTAGTTTCGCGTTTGTACTTTTATTGAGGTAAGGATATATATGCTCTGATAAAGGTTCTAGGAAAGGCTAGTCACATGATTAATAAAATAAATGAAAACCAACTCAAAAATGTCCCTGAGTTAGCTCCAGGTGATACTGTTCGTGTCCATGCCAAAATTATAGAAGGAGCCAAGGAACGTATTCAGATCTTCGAGGGGGTGGTTATCAGAGTGAAGGGCGACGGAGTTAATACTTCTTTTACTGTTAGAAAAATTTCTTATGGTGTCGGAGTAGAGAGACTTTTTTTACTGCACTCTCCAAAACTAACTAAAGTACAAATAGTAAAAAGAGCCAAAGTCCGACGAGCATATTTAACATATTTGAGACAGCTTCGAGGCAAAAGCGCCAAGCTACATGATAAACAGTTCGATGCGTTAGCAGTTAATGTGAAAGAAGAGGAATTAAAGCCCGAAGAATTAGCCCCGCCAGCCGTTGAGTCAGGTGAGGGCGATGAAGCCAAGAACGAATCAGTAAATTTGTCGCTTGCGGAAAGCACTGAGGATATTGCAGAGGAAGAGACAAAATCAGAAGAGACAGCGGAGTTAGCTGACATAGATGAATCGGAAGCACCTGAGGTTGAAGTTGATTCTGGACTGGAAAAGGCTCAATCAGACGGAGAGAAGCGCGAAACGCATGAAGGCGATCAAGCGGAAAAGGAAACAGAAGAAACCGCATAAGTTAGTTTTTTGGCAAAACAAAATTACAAGACAAAAATTGAGCGGCATCCGTTCAATTTTTTTGATTTTTTCTCTGAAAGCAAATATAATTACTTTGTGTCAGAGGATAATATAAATATAGGCAGGGAAGAACAGCTTGTTCCTGAGCTAGAAGCCGGGGCAAGGAAACCTGATAAAGATAGCAGTACACCTGAACAAGGGCAGGTTGATCATACTCTTAACTCTGAAGTTATGCAGTTTTTTAATAAATCTAAAAACAGAGTTGAGGAAGAAAACGGTGATGCCTTCGTTGACTATTTGAATGTTGGCGAAAGAGAACTTTCAAAAATAGGCGACCCAAGAGTTCGGGAAAAAATTACTCGAGACGATGAAGAATTTGTGATTGGTCTTGCTAGAGTTGTTGCAGCAAAATATAAAGGTGATAAGATTTTGAGCTATAACCCAGACTTTGACAGAAAAGCATCTGGATATGATGAGGCTTGCCATCTTTGTGACGTATTGTTACCTAAGGTAAGAGAAAGTGATGTATCAAAAAGTGTTTTGGGCAAATGTGAGTCATCGACCCTGAGATTATTAGGCAAAGATGCCCCTATCACAAGTGGCGTACCAGAAGAGCTTAGAGCTTTGACAGACCAGGAAATCCTTGAAACTTTAGCTAGTCTAAAAGATTCCTTAGCTCAAGCAATAGAGGAACGAGCAGTTCAGATTTGTCAAATGGAAGAAGCCCATGAAGTAGATCTAGCAAGAGGAGATTTGGCGGATTCAATATATGTTCTTAGCGAACTCGATGCCTACGAAAAACAATTGCAAAGAAAATTAGATGAAAAAGGGCAATTAGAAGAAGTAAGAGGGAGATTAAGGCAACCCAACAGGCAATATGGTAGGGAAATCTATACAGGTAGACTAATTAAACTATTATTATTGGCCGACCAAAGAGCAGCTGATGCTACTTACGAAATGTCCCACACTAAAGACTCAAAGTCTAAGGTTCGACTCAGAGAGAAAAGAAGACAATTTGATAGAATTTCAAATACCTTATTTGAGTTAACTAGTCTCGAGGGAATAGATGCAGTAGATATAGCCTTAGAACGACTCGAAAAGAGAAAAGAGGCTCTATCAAAACAAGATTTGTCATCTAGAGAATTAAGGGAGGAACTTGCCAGGATTGAAGAAGCTATGGATTTTTTGAGAGCAACAACTAAACCGACATTTGGAGAATTTACGAGGTTGGAAGCTGGGCAGCTGGATCTGTCATTAAAGCGGAAAAAGGTAATCGAAGAAATAAAAGCGGGTGAGATTTCTGAACCACAAAAAGAAATTGAAAGGCTTGTGTATTTACAATCGGAGAGTTTGGAAGCGAAGTCACTGGAAATTCAGTTCCGGCTCTTAAATGAGTATCTCATAAGACTACAAGAAGATGGCGGGGATCGGGCAATCCAAGAATTCTTTTTGCCAATGATAAACTCAATATCTAGGAGTGAAGGTCTGACGGGGTTAACTTTGAAAGATATCGATAGCATGAAGTTGGTCATTTATGAAGATAAAGCAATAAGTAGTTTCAGGGGTGGGGAACCTAAGCGAGCGATATTGGTTGTGTCAGATCGGTCACAATTTCGAAAGATTTCTGGAGATGAAAGAGTGGTGGGTTTTATGCAACCCTTTGCAACGAAGTATGTTTTACCGTCTTCGGGAGTTGAGGATTTACCTATAATATTTTCAAGTGGTTATAATGAAAAAACAATAAGGCATGAAATGTTACATTCTACAGATGAAAAATCTATCAGAATGAGAAGAAAAGGTTTTGACCGTATACTAGAAGAAGCATATGCGTATTTTGGCGAAACTATCCTTGGTGATGATGGCCTGAGAGGGGATTGGGGAGCTAGGATGTACCGATATTTTAAGGCCCACTCATCTGAATATCGAGGAAAAGCACATGAAGGAGAGTTCCACTCCAAGGTACATTTAGTAATAGAGAATGTGAGACTGCTACAAATAAAATTAGGAGATAGTAAAACAGTATTGAGACTTTTGGTCGCTTCCGACACTTTGGATGATTTCTTTGATATGGCCGAAGGGATACTGCACCCAGAGGCGGCCAGAATACACAAAAAAATAAAAGAAAAGATCAAAGCATCATGAAAGAACAATGATAAAACCAACATTAACTAAAGAACATGATCTCTGGCGTGGCGGAAAAAAACTGGTCGCAGGTATCGATGAGGTTGGCCGGGGAGCTTGGGCCGGTCCAGTGGTGGCCGCCTCTGTTATATTTGAGCCTGATCATCATCAGCTAGAGTTGGTCAAAGATTCAAAGATGTTGGCTTCCTCCCAGCGCGAAGACCTTTATTCTAAAATTGTTTCACAATGTTTAGATTATGGATTGGGGATTGTTAGTCACACCGTGATAGACCAAATAGGTATAGGCCAAGCAACCAAGCAAGCGATGCAAGAAGCAGTTAGAAATCTGAAAAATTACCCAGATTATATTTTGGTTGATGCGGTTAATCTTGATGGCTATTGTGATTGTGATTATCAAGCCATAATAAAGGGGGATCAAAAAATATATTCGATTTCGTGTGCCTCTATCATTGCAAAAGTAACTCGAGATCGACAGATGTCCTCTCTAGGAGCTAAATATAAGCATTATCAATTTGAACTTCATAAGGGCTATGGAACAAAGATACACCAGGAAGCATTACTTGAATACGGGCCTTGTGATATACATCGATATTCATATCGACCTATTGGAAAATTAATATGAGCAAAGAAATTGGTGATGCTGGAGAGGATCTTGCTTGTCAGATTTTGGAAGAAAAAGGGTATAAAATATTAGAGAGAAATTATAGAAGCAGATTTGGTGAAATTGATATAATTGCAGAACTTGGCAAAGTTGTTGTAATGGTGGAAGTAAAATACAAAGAAGATCAGGGTTATGGCTTACCCCAAGAGGCAGTTACAAAACAAAAATTAAGAAAAATAACGAGAACAGCTCAGATATATTTACGCGATAAGGAACTGCTAAATTTAGATTGGCGCGTTGATGTCTTGGCAATTGAGAGTCCGAGCCAAAAATACCAACTTCTAGAAAACGTTTATACGGAGGGATTAAGTTAATGTTGACAGAGCTGATACTAAAAGATATAATTAACTTGTTGCAGTCGGATTTCGTGTCAGAAATACGACTTTTTTGTTAAAAGGAGACGAAATGGATAAACAATTTACATCAGCGATTGAGCAGATTTGTGCTGAAAAAAACCTATCGAAGGAGACGGTTCTATTAACGATACAGGATGCCTTAGCGGCGGCTTATAAAAAAGATTATGGAAATAAAAAACAAGAAGTCCGAGTCGAAATCACAGAAGACGGGGCGATTGTGGCGTACATCAGTAAAGAAATAGTAGAGGACGTTGAAGACGATATGATAGAGATTAGCCTGACTGATGCCTACAAATTTAAAAAGAACGCTAAAGTTGGAGATATGATTGAGATCAAGGATATCCCGAGCGATTTCGGACGGATTGCGGCTCAAACTGCCAAGCAAGTCATTATTCAAAGGATTCGTGAAGCAGAGAGAGATATGGTTTTTGGTGAGTATAAGGACAAGGAGGGGGAGGTTGTTAACGGTATTGTCCAAAGGATCGAGGGCAGTAACGTTATTATCGATCTAGGAAAAGCAACCGGGATTTTATTTCCAAACGAGCAAATAAGGGATGAGCGATATTACGTTGGACAAAGATTGAAGTTCTTCATTGTTCGAGTTGAACAAAGTGCCAGAGGACCACAGATCGTTATCTCTCGCTCTCACCCCGGATTAGTCAAAAGATTGTTTGAGCTTGAGGTGCCAGAAATTTTGTCTGGTGTTGTTGAGTTAAAATCAATCGCCAGAGAAGCAGGGGAGAGAACTAAGATAGCGGTCACAAGCACCCAAGACGGCGTTGATCCAGTTGGCTCATGTGTAGGACAAAGAGGAGTCAGGGTTCAGGCAGTCATGTCTGAAATTGGTGAAGAAAAAATTGATATCATCCTATGGAACGAAGATCCAAAGGTGTTTATTGCAAATGCCTTATCTCCAGCCAAGGTAAGCGAAATCACAATTGATGATGTTGAAAAAAAGGCGGACGTAAAGGTTGCTGAAGACCAATTGTCCTTAGCTATTGGGCGTAAGGGCCAAAACGTTCGTTTGGCGGCTAAGCTTGTTGGCTGGAACGTTGACATCCAGGGTGGCGATGAGGCTGGAGTAGAAGCTGTCGCAAAAATGCTTCATCCAGTAGAAGATAAGAGAGATTTAGAGGATGAAATATTAAAGGCCGTTGAATCTTCCGACGAGGTAGCTTCTAGCTCAGAGAAGAATGATGATAAAAAAGTTGAGGCAGCAATTGACAATATTGTGAAAAAGGGAGCATTGGCAACTCCAAGTGCTGATGAGGTTCCTAACAATGAGCCCCCTGTAAACACAGAGGTTAAGACCGATTCAGTCGTGTCTGTTGAACCAGTTGAACCAAACACTTTAGAGCCTGTTCCGGTTTTGGAGTCTAAGCTTAAACCACCAATAGTCGAAAATGAAAAAACCGAGAGTCTTGACCTAAAACCAATAGCAAAAACCACTGATGATCAATCAGATAAAATCGAGGACATTATTGAGGCCGAAGATTCATCTCAGGATCAAATAAAGAACGAAGACGTCAAAGCAACAGGTGCATTGGAACTAGCAAGTACAGACCCAGACACTACCAATCCAGAGTCTGTCCCATCATCTACAACTACAAATAAAATACATGATTTCCATTCAAGCGTCGATGAAGGTGAATCAGCGCCAATAGCGGAGCCGAACATTAATCCTAAAAATAATGATGAGATTGCCGCCATCTTAGACCAAGAGACAGAACAAAAAACTCTTTAATGTGAGGCAGGCCAATGAATAATCAATTTGACAGATTTAGCGAAAACGCTAAAAAAAGTTTATTATTTGCTCAAGACGTTGCCGCCCAAAATAGTAGTACTATTGATACGGCTATGATGGTTTTGGGATTTTTGAATACACCTGACTCAGTTGCTTCCAATATTCTAGAAAAAGTAGGTGTGAATGAAAAAACTTTTCGCAAACATCTTTTACCAGGACAAAATATTTCTACTTTAGCGGGCACTAGGGATGGTATGAGCCATCAAGCTCAGAAAGCAATCGAAAAAGCCTTAGCTTTCTCACACCGTTTGGGCGACAACTTTGTCGGCACCGAGCATCTATTATTTGCGATTGTTGACCAAAGAAAATCGGAGGGCTCAATTCTGCTTGAGAAGATAAATATTTCAACTTTAAAAATAAAAGAAGCTCTGGATAATTATTTTATGGAACCAGAAGGGGTAGATGGCTTCTCTGGTTTAGAAACGGAAGAAATCGGCAATCAAACGCGACGGAAAAATGCTTCGGAATCGATTCTTGAGAAATTTAGCACGAATATCACAAAGAAAGCCAAAGAAGGCTTACTTGATCCTGTTGTTGGTCGGGAAAAAGAAAGTTCGAGAATAATTTCAATTCTAAATAGGCGAACCAAAAACAATCCGGTTTTAATTGGAGAACCAGGCGTAGGAAAGACGGCTATAGTAGAAGGTCTTGCGCAACGAATTGTAGAAGGTCACGTCCCAGACATTTTGCAAGACAAAAAAGTTTTAATACTAGATTTACCAGGAGTAGTGGCGGGGACAAAGTATCGGGGGGAATTCGAAGAGCGGTTGATGAATTTAATAAAAGAAGCAAAAAAGGACAAAAGTGCGATTTTATTTATTGATGAAATCCATAATTTAGTTGGAGCGGGAGCCGCTGAGGGTGCGATTGATGCTGCGAGCATTTTAAAACCAGCCTTATCGAGAGGGGAAATTCAGGTAATCGGGGCAACAACCCTAGATGAATACCGAAAATATATTGAAAAAGACGCCGCTCTAGAGAGGCGGTTTCAGCCAATTTTGGTTGCTGAGCCCACAATCGATGAAACAATCAAAATCTTACAGGGTTTGCGCTTAAAATTTGAGGAATACCATAAAGTAATAATTACAGACGAAGCCCTCGAAGAGGCAGCCCGCTCATCGAGCCGATATATTCCTGATAGATTTTTGCCTGATAAGGCAATTGATTTGATTGACGAAGCGGCCAGTTTGCAACGCATAAAAAAGGGCGGTGTCCCGAAAAATATTATTAATGTTCAGAAAGAACTAAAGGAAATTGTCGCAAAGAAAGAGGACGCAGTTTTGGCAGAAGATTTTGAATATGCCGCGGAGCTAAAGCAGAAAGAGAGTATTCTCTCTACAAAACTTAATAATTTAAAGAAAAGAGAAGGTTTAAGCGAAAACTCAATCCCTCTGATAGATCACGAAAACATTGCAGAAGTAATCTCGATTTCAACGGGTATTCCTGTGACACGCTTGATCCAAAAAGAATCAGAAAGCTTACTTAACTTAGACACACTATTGAAGAAAAACATTATCGGCCAAAATGAAGCGGTTCAAGTGGTTGCAAGCGCTATCAGGCGATCACGAACGGGGGTTTCTGATACCAAGCGTCCGATCGGCTCATTTATGTTTTTGGGCCCAACCGGGGTCGGTAAAACTGAGTTGGCAAAAGTATTGGCAAACGAAGTTTTTGGCAGTGAAGAGGCTTTGGTTAAAGTGGACATGTCTGAGTTTATGGAAAAACATAATGTCTCTCGATTGGTTGGAGCCCCAGCGGGTTATGTTGGTTACGAAGAAAGTGGCCAGCTAACAGAGATAGTTCGTCGCAAACCGTATTGTGTTGTTCTTTTGGATGAAATTGAAAAGGCCCACCCAGACGTCTTTAATATATTGCTACAAATTCTAGAAGATGGCTATCTGACTGATGCAAAAGGAACGAAAGTTGATTTTCGGAACACAATTATTATCATGACCTCAAACGTTGGGGCTTCGAGACTAAACAAAGAAGTTAAGCTCGGCTTCTCGGCGAAAACCAAGAGCGGGGAGCATGAGATCGAGGAGGAGCACCAAAAAAACACCGAGTTTATAATGGATGACCTCAAAAAACAATTTAAGCCAGAGTTCATCAACCGGCTTGATAAAATTGTAGTTTTTAGAGCGCTGACCCAGTTAAGTATGAAAAAAATTGTAAGATTACAATTGCTGGAGTTAGCCAACAGATTAGCAATCAAGAATATAAATTTGAAAGTAACAGAATCGGCCAAGATGCTTTTGGTCGAACGTGGCTATGATCCTGAAAATGGAGCCAGACCACTTCGTCGAGTCATCCAGAATTTAATTGAAGATCCTCTTGCGAATGGTATTCTTTCAAAAGAATTTGAAAATGGTGACACCATATCTGTTTTGAAAGAGAAAAAAGACCTTCGTCTTTTTGTTTTGGATACGGCAAACACAAAGTCGCTCAAAGCACAAAAATAGATTACTTTAATTACTATGTTATAATATACATACCCGTGGAGGAAAATGAACACGTTGTATGTCTTTATCGCGATAGCCTTAGTGGCTATGGCAATTATCTTTGAACTTATTGAGCGGGTAGCTAAGCTTTCTATGCGTAGTTTTTTTATTGTTTTATCTGGTGCTTTTGTAGGTTTAGTGATGGGAGCGCTATTGACTTTCCCATTAAGCAAAACTCCTGGAAATTTGGGCGAATGGCTTCCTCTAGCCTGTACTGTATTTTTGGTTTTTGGATTTGTAACATTTTTCTGGCAACAGAAAGAGGCTGTAAACAAATGGTTTGATGCAATCAATAAACTCTTTACTATCTTCAAAAATAGTAACAATCAACCACATCAAAATAGCGGTGAAGCAATTGTTGATACCTCTGTTTTGATTGATGGTAGGATCTTGGATATTGCCAAAAGTGGCTTTTGGCAATATAAAATTATTATCCCAAGATTTATTTTGGCGGAACTTCAAACAATTGCAGACTCAACTGATTCGGACAGGAGGGCCAAGGGCAGACGAGGTCTCGACGTAATTGAGTCTTTGAGAAAAACCAAAGGGATCAAGGTTGAAATAGTTAGTACTGATGTTGCAGAGATTAAAGAAGTAGATGCAAAATTGGTGGCCATAACAAAAAAACTAGACTGTAATCTTTTGACGACTGATTTTAATTTAAATAAAGTTGCCAAAGCCGAAGGTCTAAAAGTGCTAAATATTAATGAACTTGCCCAAGGTCTCAGGCCGATAATCTTACCTGGAGAAGAGCTGGAAATTAATATTGTTCATTTGGGCAAAGAAAAAACTCAAGGAGTCGGCTATTTACCCGACGGCACCATGATAGTTGTAGAAAAAGGTGGGCACATGATTGAAAAAAAAGTGAAAGTAAAAATTACTCGAACATTACAAACCGCCGCAGGTAAGATGTTTTTTTCAAAGATTGTCGATGATAAATAATATGCAGAAAAATGTCATTCTTGCACCATATACGACATATCGGATTGGAGGTAAGGCTGATTATTTTTTTATTGCAAAGACCAAGCAAGCCTTGATTAAGGTATTGGAGTGGGCGAGGGATGAAAGTGTACCTTATGTCATAATCGGAGGAGGGAGCAATCTTTTAATCTCAGACGCAGGTTTTCGTGGGCTTGTTATCCTAAATCGGTTAAATCGATACTTAATAACGGACACCTCTGTAACAGTAGAAAGTGGGATGATTTTATCAGTCTTGGCCCGCAAAACTGTCGATTTAGGATTAAGGAGTCTTGATTTTGCGATGAATATTCCTGGTACTGTTGGTGGGGCGGTCGTCGGTAATGCGGGAGCTTATGGCAAGGAGACCTCCAATTCATTTGTATCGGCCCTTGTTTGGTCTGCCAACTGTGGCCAAAATAAATATGAGAAAGATGATATGAATTTTTCATATCGATCATCAGTCCTGAAAAACTCTCATGACATGGTTTTAATCGAAGCCGAATTTCAAATGAAACACGGAGACAAGGAGTCAATGCTTGAAAAAGCAAAAAGTGATCTAGAGAAAAGAAAACATGACTACCAGGGTTTTACCTGTGGTAGCTATTTCAAAAACCCAATTGATAAAAAAATAAAGTCAAACAACGAAACGATTGACAACCCCTCAGCTGGATTATTAATTGATAGTTTAGGTCTAAAAGGACTATTTGTAGGTGGAGCCTTAGTTAGCAAAAATCATGCTAATGTTATCGTGAACGAAAACAAGGCAACAGCAAGAGATATTATAAATCTTGAGAAGTTAATTGTTAAAAAAGTCAAAGAGAGATATGATATCGAGCTACAACCAGAAGTGACAAAAATAGGTATATTTTAATAGTTTATCTTTGAAACAAAAAAGGTGCCAATCGGCACTTTCTTTATGTTTACTAGATATTTTTTAATAGGGTTATGACAAAGCAAGGTTGGTTAAGTATGTTGGGAGGGCGGAGCGCACAGAATGTGTGCGCTCCGCCCGATGTTCGCGTCTAAAGGCTAGGCCTTGACGCGCGAACGCTTCTTCGCGTTGCGGGTCTTACCGCCCGTCGGGGCGGGTTTGGACCCGCTGGACCCCTTCTCAGGGCCAGCCGTTGACGTTGCGAGTTTCCTCGCCCGCCGAGCGGCCTCCCGGGCCTCTCGGGTCTGAGGGTCAGGCTTGACCCGATGGGGTCGGTTACGGTTCCGGAGAACCCGTACACCCTCGGTGAGGCGCGCCTTGCCTTTGAGAGCCGTCGATGTGTCGTCGAGGCCATGCTTGGCCTCGAGACCCGTCAGTAGGGTGTGGATGAACCACACCTCACTCGGGCCGTGGGACTCCAAGAAGATCTTGTTCTGAACAGCCCTCGGGAGGGCCTGGAACGCCGGAT
>Ga0247841_10012701_pt1 | contig 10919 bp, 7 predicted proteins | sample LaCruzMarch2015__2_FD_192410 | JGI IMG/M metagenome (GOLD analysis project Ga0247841, IMG submission 192410) | Freshwater microbial communities from meromictic Lake La Cruz, Castile-La Mancha, Spain - LaCruzMarch2015_18m | ecosystem: Environmental > Aquatic > Freshwater > Lake | place: Spain...
GAATTAGGAATAAAAGTATTGAGACGATCAGAGTTGTTGGGAGAACTAACCAAAGATAAAAATCTGATTGCAATTTCTGGTATGCACGGCAAAACAACGGTGACGTCAATGATTGGGCTTTGTCTTGTGTCGGCAGGTCTTGACCCTACGGTATTAGTGGGCGAAGATTTAAAAGAATTTGGTGGTGTTTTAAAATTTGGCAAATCTGATTTGTTTGTAATGGAGGCATGTGAATATGACAAATCATTTCTTGATTTTTATCCGCGAATTTTAGTCTTAACAAATATTGAAGCGGAACATCTTGATACTTATCCCGAAGGTTTGCCTGAAATAAAGAAGGTATTTATTGAATATATTAATCATGTTCCTGACGACGGTTTTATTGTGGCTTGTGACGATGATGAAAGCATAAAAGATGTATTGTCTAAAATTAGCACTAAGGCAAAAATAGTTTATTACGGCTTTTCTTCTGATGAATATAACAGTCTTGATTTCAAATTGCAGGTGCCGGGGAAGCACAACATCTCGAATGCTTTGGCGGCCTTGGCTATTTGCGATTATCTTAATATCGACAGGAAAATTTCAAAGCAAGTTCTAGAAACATTTAAAGGTGCGCATCGCAGATTTGAATACAAGGGTAAATTCAATGGGGCAGATTTGATTGATGATTATGGTCATCATCCGACTGAAATTAAATCAACTATTGAAGCATTGATTGAAAGATATCCCGACAAAAAGAAAATTGTTGTTTTTGGGCCTCATCAATATAAGAGGATCCTACCCTTTTTAGATGATTTTGCAAGATCATTCAGTGGCGCTGACGAAGTCATCATAAAACCGATTTTTTTAGTACCAGGGAGAGATGAAAAACTTCCCGTTAGTTCACAAAATATTGTTGATTTGATTAATTCGGAGAATAATATTGCTAAAGTCTATGAAACTGATGCCGAAATCATTCAGTACCTAAGCGGAATTCTTGATAGCAATTCAGTTTTATTGACAATCGGAATTCCTCCGGTCTATAAAATAGAAGATGGATTATTAGATATAGATAAGAGGTCGCATGACTGATATTGAAACAACTTTAGAAAAAGAGTTGGGCGAAAGTTTAAAGAAAAATGTTTGCTTACGTGATTTTGTCAGCATAGGAGTTGGTGGTGTCGCCGATTTCTTTTATGTAGCCAAAAACATTGATGAATTGGCAAAATGTGTAATTTTGGCCCATGAACTTAAAATACAATATTTTATTCTAGGCGGTGGATATAACGTAGTACCTTCAGATGCAGGTTTTCCCGGAATTGTAATAAAGAACGAATCCAATAATGTGGCATTCAGCGGAGACAATTCTCAAGTGATTGTTGATTCCGGAGTTAGTTTGGGTAAATTAATTAACCTTGCCGCAAGCAGAGATTTAGGGGGACTGGAATTTCTTTTTGGCGTTCCAGGAACGGTTGGTGGAGCGATTTATGGTAATGCTGGCGCTTTTGGTTACGAGATAGGAGACTTTGTTAAATCTGTTATTTTGCTTTTGCCAAAAGATGATAAATTAGTGGTGGTTAAAAAAGATAACGAATGGTTTGATTTTTCTTATAGGTCATCAAAACTCAAAATTGATTATGTATCTGAAAAGTTTAAACCTGTAATATTAACAGTTAAACTACAGCTTCTTAAAAGAAGAAAAGATGAAATTTTGGGGTTAATGCATCAAAATATTTCTAGAAAGAAAAACTCTCAACCCCTGAATGAAAAAAGTGCTGGAAGTTTTTTCAAAAATCCAAATACTAATGTTGAAAGCACTGCAGGCTATATTTTAGATAAATCGGGTGCGAAGAAATTGAAAGTCGGCGGCGCTGCTTTTTCTAAACAACATGCTAATTTTTTGGTTAATCGCAAGAATGCCTCTGCTTCCGACGTTAGAAAACTGGCGGAAAAAGCAAAAGACATAGTGAAAGATCGTTTTAATGTAGACTTAGAAGAGGAAGTTGAGTACATAGGTAAATGGTAATAAACAACAGATTACGAATTATACAAATAATACAGATTACTAATATACGGATTTTAAAGTAGGTGATTTCAAGAAGGCGTAAAATTAACAAATCAATTTATGGAGGGTATAAAAAATATAAAAAGCCTTCCATTTTTCGTGCTAGTAAAATAAGGCAGAAAAAAGAAATCAATCTTCCTAAAATTCCAATAAAAACTCTCTTATTACTTATCGGAATAATGGTTATTTTATATTATCTCTTTTTTTCCGGTGCATTTAAAATTAAAGACGTGATGGTTGAAGGTAATAAAATGGTGTCTTCCGATAAAATTGAATCGGAAATTCCGAGGGGCAGTAATATTTTATTTTTCAAGCTCTCAAAAACAAAGAGAGAAATTTTAGATAGCAATCCTGAAATAAATAATCTTGAAATTTACAGGGGTCTGCCAAATGCTATTAAAGTGATAGTATTGGAACATGAGTGCAAGTTAATCTGGCAGAGTGGCGATACGAGCTATCTAATCAGCAATCAGGGCAATGTCGCGAAGAAAATCGAAGCTGGTGAGACCTATGAGTATCCTCGAGTAGCCGATAAAAAAAATATTCCGGTTGAAGTTGGATCAAATTTAGTTTCTCCAAGTTTTGTTGCTTTTATAACTAATATTAGCAGTCAGTTTTTTACTGTGACTAACATTCAACCAAATGATTTTGAAATAAATCAAACCACTTTTGACGTGAACTTAAATACTGAAGCTGGTTTTTATGTTAAATTTAATTCTCTACGATCCAGCGCAAAACAGCTCGATAATTTAAAGCAAGTTCTGGTTGTGAAGAGAGACCAAATTCATGAATATGTCGATCTTCGAATCGATGGCTGGGCTTACTATAAGTAAGACAGAACTTTATTAAAATCCAGGATGATCCGACAATATAAACTTTCTGATAATGCAGATTTTATGTCCAGTCAAATTTAGTTCTTACGATTATCGACGATCGTCTATATTTGTAAGAATAGTTAAAACTAGCAAAATAAAATGGATAAAAAGAAAAAAGAATTTTGTAAAAATTTAACGATAGAAATTTTAGATGCAATGCTTGGAACAGCCGAGGGAATGATAGATATTGTGTTTGACAAGAAAGAAGCATATAAAGTTATAAGCGGTACGCCTGAAAGGCAATGGAGTGTGGCAAGCATTTCTAAGTTTTTCGATAGTTTAAAAAGGCGAGGATATTTAGAAACTGTACGAAGTAGTACTGGAGAATCAGTTCGGTTTACCAGCAAAACTAAATTGGCTCTTTTGGACAGAATAGCTGAACACAAATCAATTGATGGTAATTTTTGTTTTATTTCCTTTGATATTCCTGAAACTATGAGGCGTAATCGTAATGCTTTTCGTAGATCTATAAAAAGACTGGGTTTTATGCAAATTCAAAAAAGTTTGTGGGTTTGTAATAAAAGTCTTGGTGATCTAGTAGAGATCGCCAGTAATGAGTATGAAGTTGATGAATATGTTGTATATATTGTTGGGGGAAAAACAAATATTGACCATACAATTTTTTCTAAATTCTCTGAAAAATGAAAGTTCCCTTGCTTCGTTCTTACGATATTGAACGATCGTCGATAATCGTAAGAACGAATGTAAGTATAGATAATATTATTAGAATTTATATAAGCATTTTCCCATAAAAAGCAAAAGACCCGCACTGCATAAAATACACGGGTCTCTGTTATGTAAGCCTGCAAATGATGCAGGAATGAAATCGTTTCCCCCCCTAAATTTCAGGGGAAAAACGGAGGCATTCAGTTTTCTGGCCAAAAAAGATACAGCTAGCGGCCAGAGCTTTGATCGGAGCTATGTTGTTTTTCGGTGCATACCTCACAGTGAGGTTACCACCGGTCCTGTTCCTTGTCAATACCTGGCCACATTTCCTCTTGGAAAAAGTATGTCTGAATGATAGAGTTAAAATATGAATAAAAAGAAAATTGAAATTCTATGTTATGGTGACTCAAATACTTGGGGATATGTGCCATTGTCGGGCGATAGATATCCCAAAGATGTTCGTTGGACTGGTGTATTGCAAAATGAACTGGGTGAAGATTGTCTTATTATTGAAGATGGAGTGAAAGGTAGAAGTACTGATATCGATGATCCTAGACCGGAACGGCCGGGAAGGAATGGTAAGGTTTCATTAAATCCTTCTCTTAAAGAAAACAATCCTTTAGACATTGTTATCTTAATGTTGGGCACAAATGATTTAAAAAAAATATTCAACAGAACTACTGATCAAATTGCAGAAGCGGTTAATGGTCTCATAGATATAATCAAGAATAACACCATTCCAAATGTATTTGAAAAAACTGTTGTATTATTAATTTCTCCACCGCTGGTTGATGAAGCTGGAAAGGAAATTTCAGAAAGATACGCAGGTGCTAGTGTTGCATCAAAAGAGCTGGCAAAAAAGTATGAAAAAGTAGCTCAAGAAAGTGGTTGTGAATTTTTAGATGCAGCGCTTTATACAAACGTAGGTGAAGACGGCGTGCACTTGGATGCAAATTCTCATGTAGCTTTAGGCAAAGCAATCACTGATAAGGTTAATATCATTAGAGAGTTTAATGCATAAAATATATAAGATAACTCTTATCTAATATTGTGGTTGGTGATTAGAGAATCTTCTGCTATCATGGTCTTATGGCGGAGTGGAAAATTGCGATCAGAAAATTTGATGATATTGTCGACCAACTTCTATATAACAGGGGTGTTTTTGTAGAAAAGGACAAGGCTCTCGAAGAGCTCTTTTTTAATCCAAATTTTGACAGGGATTTGGGTGATCCTTTCTTATTAACAGGTATGGGGAAAGCAATAGACAGAATACAGATATCAGTTAGACAGAAAGAAACAGTAGGTATTTTTTCCGACTATGATGCCGATGGAATTCCAGCAGCAGCACTCTTATTTCGAGCATTTAAAGCTCTTGGAATTAAATCAGAAGTCTACATACCAAACAGGGAAGCCGGTTACGGTTTAAGCAATGAAGGCATAGATTATTTGATCTCTAAGAAATGCAGTTTACTCATCACTGCCGACTTGGGCATCCGAAGCTTGGCGGAAGCAAAATATTGTGCAGAAAAAAATATTGATCTCATCGTTACGGATCACCATATTCCAGGGGAAGAGATACCTGAAGCACTGGCTGTAATAAATCCAAAAACAAAAGGCAATAAATATCCATTTAAAGAGTTATGCGGGTGTGGAGTAGCCTTTAAATTGATTCAAGCATTGTCTAGCATTTATAAAAAAGAATTCAATGAATCTTTCTTGAAATGGAATTTGGATTTGGTGGCAATTTCCACAATTGCCGACGTGGTGCCATTGATTGGAGAAAATCGTGTTTTTGCAAACTTCGGATTGATCGTTCTGAAAAAAACAAAAAACTTAGGCTTAGCCGAAATGATAAAGCAGGCGGGCATCAAGCCAGCTGACATTAACGCTTATGCCGTAGGCTTCAAGATTGCTCCCCGAATAAATGCGCCTGGAAGGATTGATCATGCAACAAAATCTTTTGAGCTTTTAATAACTGAGGACAAAGAAGAGGCGAAGGAATTGGCGACGTGGTTGAACAAAAAAAATGAGGACAGACAATGGACGATGGCAAAAGTTGAAAAAACTGCCATGGCCAGAATTGAAGAAAATCAACTATATAAAAACAAAATAATTGTTCTGTCGGGAGAATGGCTGAAAGGTGTGATCGGCCCTTCTGCAAGCCATTTGGTGGATAAATATTCTCGTCCGGTCATTCTTTTTTCTAAAGATGAGGATGTTTATGTCGGGAGTGCTAGAAGTGTGGAGGGTGTTAACATTGTAGAAATATTTGAAAATATTAAAGACTCAATTAAAAAATTTGGTGGACATAAAGGAGCGGCTGGATTGTCTGTCACAAATTTTGATAAATTTTTAAAATCCATAATTAGTTTTGCAAATGAATATATTAAAGATGAATTATTGGTAAAGAAAATCAGGGTGGACGGAGAGATTAAACCAAGTGAGGTTACGAAAAGATTGTGCGGGTTAATTTCCAAGCTTGAACCCTTTGGCATGGGAAATCCGAAGCCAGTTTTTTTGGCTAGGGGAGTGGAGTTAACGTCGCCAAAAGTTATTGGCGAGACTAAAAAACATTTGTCAGTACAAACTAAATATGGCAATAATATATTTAGGTCTGTATTTTTTAATTTTTCCGACAGAAACGAAACGGTAAAAAGTAATACTTTGTATGATATTGTTTTTTGTCTTGAGTTGAATCATTGGAAGGGCACAAGTAATTTGAATTTTAATCTAATCGATATTAAAGAAGGATCTTGCGAATAGTTTATTAGCGAGCTTCATTGCCTTCCTAGGCGCTCTCAAGGCCACATGCGCTTGCAACCGTTGTCAGACAACAAAGCTCGCTAATATATAAATATATAATGGTATTATGAGGAAAAATAATAAAATTTATTTGTGCGAGAGTTGTGGTAACGAGTTTTCTGCCTGGTCAGGTAGGTGTAATGCTTGTGGTGAATGGAATTCTCTTAAAGAAATGTCGATTCCGGATATTTCGCCGTCGATGGGTTCGCCTAAAAAAAATAGGGAAATCAAACCAGTAAAATTATCGGAAATTGAAAGTGTAAAAAACTTTAGAATTAACACAAAGATCAAAGAGTTCAACCGAGTCTTGGGTGGTGGTATCGTGCCTGGTTCGATCATTTTAATCGGTGGAGAACCGGGGATCGGCAAGTCGACACTTCTATTACAGGTTTCAAATTCAATAGAAAGGTGTTTGTATATTTCAGCAGAAGAATCTTTGCAGCAAATTAAAGATCGGGCTGACCGTTTAGGCATTAATTCTTTGAAATTGGAATTAATTTCAGATGGAGATATTCTTTCAATAGAAAAGGAAATATTAAAAAGTAAGCCCGATCTTATTATAATTGATTCAATTCAAACAGTTTATATAAATTCCATCCCTTCAACTCCTGGTTCAATAGTTCAGGTTAGAGAGTGTGGAATATTTTTACAAAAACTTGCCAAGTCGACTGGAATTCCAATAGTGCTTATCGGCCACGTCACCAAGGAAGGTTCTTTGGCTGGACCTCGCATTCTGGAGCATTTAGTTGATACGGTTTTATATTTGGAAGGCGAGCGATTTCACGATGCTAGAATATTACGAGGTGTGAAAAATAGATTTGGCGCGACTAATGAAGTTGGAATATTCTCTATTCAGGAAAAAGGGTTAGTCGAAATTACAAATCCATCCTCATTGTTTTTGGCCGAAACAACTAAGAGCGCTGGCAGTGTTATCACGGCGACAATAGAGGGAACAAGGCCAATACTTGTTGAAGTTCAAGCTCTGGTGATTCCCACCCACTTTGGTTATCCCAAAAGAACAAGTTCCGGTTTTGATTTAAACCGTTTAAATTTATTGTCAGCAGTAATTAGCAAAAAAACCCCGATCAACTTGGGTAACTATGATATTTATATAAATATTGTCGGCGGCATGAAGATTGGCGAGCCAGCCATTGATTTGGCAGTTTGCGGAGCAATTATTTCCTCATTCAAAAATAAGCCGTTTAGTAAAAACTATTGTTTATTTGGTGAAGTCGGACTCTCTGGCGAAGTTCGTAAAGTCGTGCGTTTCAAAGAGCGCGAAAAAGAGGCGATAACTTTGGGATATGAAACATTGAAAAATCCCAAAAGCATAAATGATTTAATTAATCTTTTGTAAAAAGTGTAGAACTATTTTAATCTTCCTGTTCAATAACAGGTTCTAGTTTTGGCGTAGTGATTGGAGCGGAATTAACTGGCTTAGAGGTAACAGGGACTACTGTTGGTTTTGCAACGGTTATTGTTATTTCGCTTTTTACAGTATTACCATTTTCATCCATAGCTATCACGGAAATTTTGTGAGATCCATTTGAAAGATCGGCTATAGCATAAGTTTTTGTAAACGGTGCTGAAGTGATGCTCCCTATCGAAATATCATCAACAAAGAAATCGACTGATGAAGCATTCAATGGTGATGTGTATGAAGCAGTAATTTCAAAATCAGCCGTAACTGTTGATCTGTCGATTGGCGCGGTTATTGAAATCGTGGGGTTAGAATCATCTGTTGTGCAATAATCTTTTGGTGGTTCATTGCCGAAGCCATTTGCGAGTGCCCAAGATTGTACCGGTCCTTCCCAATTAGGATAATCCGGCCTTTCGGAATGCAAATTAGAAAAGGTTCTCTTTTCTTTTAAATTGTCCGGCAAATCATCGGGAGCAAGCTTGCCATTAACCTTGCAGACCATAACTTCTTTGTGAACATCGTCTTTCTCGGTTGGTACTTGCCAAGATGCAAAAATGTCAGTTGTTGTTTCTCCTGTGTAGCCGTCATTTGGAAGTTTGTTTGAATATTTTTCAACTGCAACTTTCTGAATGCCTTCTGGCTGTGTAAATTCCTCGTTTGGAACATTGACAAGAGCTTTATCTATAAATGTATGGAAAATAGGAGAAGCAACAATTGATCCATCTGCCCCACCTTTCATTATTTTGCCGTTATTATTTCCAACCCAAACTGCCACCGAAATTGAAGGGGTAAAACCTACTGTCCATCCATCTTTGTTATCAGAGGTTGTTCCTGTTTTAGCTGCTACGACGCGGTTTGGAAAGTAAAGAGCGGAATGAGTTCCGAAAACCAAAGATCTTGCATTGTTGTCGGACAAAATGCTTGAAATCTCATAAGCAATTTGAGGATCCAGTACTTGTTTGCCCTTATCTCTGTCTTGATTGTATTCGTAAATCACTTTGCTTTTTGAATCGGAAATCTTCAGAATACTTCTTAAGTCATGTTTAACGCCGCCATTTGCAAAAACTCCAAATGCGCCAGCCATCTCGACCGGTTTTACCTCTGCTGTACCAAGAGCAAGAGAGAGGCCATAGCGGCTTCTTTGTGTCAGGGAGGTTATGCCCATGTCTTCTGCTGTACGGATAACATTATCTATCCCAGCCAAAGACATGGTTTTCACAGCGGGAATGTTTAATGAGTTAGATAATGCTTGTCTCATTGTTATCGGGCCATTGAAGTTTCCATTATAGTTTCTAGGTACATATCCTCCGCCAAAGTCTGTTTGAAAATCAAACAATATCTTTGATGGGGAATATTCTGCTTTTTTAAAAGCGGTGGCATATGAAAAAGGCTTAAAAGAAGATCCCGGTTGTCGTAGAGAGTCGGTAATATTTACATTGCCGTCTATTTCAGTGTTAAAATAGTCAATTGATCCAACCATTGCCAGAATTTGGCCTGTTTTTGGGTCTGTGGCCACAAGACCAGCATTACTTCCTCCATATTTTTTAACTTTATCTGCTCCCTCAGTAATTGCCTGCTCCGCAGCTTTTTGTTTTTCATAGTCAATAGTAGTTATTATTTTCAAACCTTCTTTTTGAATTTTATCTTCACCGTACTGTTCAGCTACTTGTTCAATTACATACATCGCGAAATGAGGAGCAAGCATAGTGTCTTTTCGTGGTTTCAGAGCAACATTTAATGTTGTGGTGTCTTCTAATTTAGCTTTTTCTGCTTCTTCTTTCGATACCTTGCCCGTCTCAACCATTCTGTCTAAAACGTAATTACGTCTAGCAATCAATTTATCCGTATGTGTACCATAAGGAGAATAGTAAGTAGGTGATTGAGGTATTGCGGCCAGAGTGGCGGCTTGTGCCAAAGTTAAATCTTTGGCTGTTTTGCCATAATACATTCTAGCACCAGCTTCGGCACCAGCATTGCTATTACCATACGGAATTTCATTCAAGTACATTGTTAGAATTTCATCTTTGTCATACATGAATTCCAACTCAATTGATAAAATTAGTTCCTTAAACTTTCTTGCAAATGATCGATCAGAAGTAAGAAGAGCATTTTTTACATATTGCTGAGTAATAGTGGAAGCCCCCGTCATTCTGTTTGTTTTACGGGTAATTTTGTACCAAACTGCTCGTGCTAACCCTTTGGCGTCAAAACCATGGTGTTTGTAGAAATTCGCATCTTCGGTAGCGATAGTAGCATCCTTGATGTATTGAGAGATTTGGTCATTTTTGACGACTGTACGTTTTTGATCTCCAGTTTCATAAAGCAAAATTTCACCAGTTCGATCATAAATTTTGGTTGATTCGGTCGCTTTTCGGTTGGCAATCTTGCTTGGGGTAGGCAGATCTTTTGCGAACCAAGCAAAAGTTATTGCGGTAATGAAAATTAGTCCCACTATAAAGTATAGCGAGATATATAGGAAATTTTTCCAGCGGAACTTTTTTCCTTTTCTGAGGCCCGGAAGATTTATTTTTTTAAAAAAATTAGAGACAATGTTGGAAATGTTTTTCATTAATTTATTTCCTCCTTTCTTTACATTATAAGCCTTGCTTGATAGTATGTAAACAAGAGACGAGGGGATTATACGGCTAAAAATTGTGTATGTCAATCGCATTATTAGTAACCGTTTGCTTATTGTGTTATTGCTTTGTCCACTTATAAATAATATAAAACATTATGAATAAAGATTTTTTTGAAAAAGGTATTGTGGAAATAATTGAAGAAAAATCTCTTAAAAAGAGATTAGCTTCTGGTAAGAAATTGAGAATTAAATATGGTGTTGATCCAACAAGACCCGACATACACCTTGGGCATGCTGTTGTAATGAGAAAATTAAAAGAACTGCAAGATGAAGGCCACACGGTGATTTTTTTGATCGGCGATTATACTACAAAAATTGGAGATCCATCAGGCAGAAATTCTACTAGACCGATGTTGTCGGATGATGAAATCAAACAGAACGCTAAGACATATTTTGATCAGGTTGGTAATATATTAGATATTAAAAAGACTGAGGTTAGATATAATTCTGAATGGTTTGCTAAAATGAGTTTTA
>Ga0247841_10012704_pt1 | contig 10918 bp, 9 predicted proteins | sample LaCruzMarch2015__2_FD_192410 | JGI IMG/M metagenome (GOLD analysis project Ga0247841, IMG submission 192410) | Freshwater microbial communities from meromictic Lake La Cruz, Castile-La Mancha, Spain - LaCruzMarch2015_18m | ecosystem: Environmental > Aquatic > Freshwater > Lake | place: Spain...
GTGGGCTTCGCAAAATGAGGTCTGGGACATCCCGCTCTTTATGAATTTTTGAACCAGTCCCCGGCGCTCGCCCTTGGAATATTGCCTGCGCCCCAGCTTGTCCGTCTTTCGTTTTTTTGTTTTCATGCCGCCTGTTATAGCACTAAACTCAACAGGCGCCTAGTAGGTCAACTTTCGGACGCTTACATCTCTCCAATCGTTAGTGTTAAAAAGAGAAGGGTATCAAGATGTCCTTAGAAACTTTTCCCGAGACAGAGAGCAAGTCGCGTCCTTTTAAAATGCCATATGCAAAATGCAACGGTAGTCTTATTCACATTTCTGAAGTAGAAAGTGGATTACACGAAGACTGTCGTTGCCCTTTGTGCAATCGCTCGCTTGTGGCGCATAAAGGTAGCCTTAAAGGACAACACTTTGCCCATGCAGCTGAGTCCAATTGCGATACAGAAACGGTAATTCACCTGATCGGCAAGCAACTGCTGTCTGACAAGGTTGAGGCCGCAATCCGAGAGGGGTTGCCGCTATGCTTAACATGGCACTGCGAAGACTGCGACGGCAGTCACGAAATAGACCTGACTCAAAACATTGATCAAGTTTCACTCGAGCATGATCTTGGCACACTAAGGCCAGACGTTGTGCTGCTGACCCATCATAACGAACTGGCCATGATTCTCGAGGTCGTGGTCAATAATTCGCCAGATGAGCGCGTTCTTGCGTACTGCACCGACCGAAAAATTCCCTTTTTTGAATTCCGTCTTAAGAAAATGGGAGATCTTGAAGCGCTCCGAGATTCGCAGAAACTTGTAGCAACCTGGACCGCATTCTGTCCACGTCCTAAATGCGGAAAATGTGGTCAGTCCTTGCAACCGCGCAAGTTATTTGTGGTATCTGGAAAGTGCTGGAGTTGTCATTCAAGCATGAAGGTCGCGTTTATTGATTGCGAAGGCTACACGATTGACCCGTCCCAAATGACACCAGATGAGATCGCCAAGGCTAACGAACTGGGAGCATTAATTTGCGACAACTACAGTCATACGATGAATAGGGTTACCGCCTCCAATACATGTCCTACCTGCGGCCTTTTAACTGGAAATTTTCATCTTGACGATTTCGCAGAGAAAGCAGAAGGAATGGCAGGCATCCAAACTGGGCTGGGTTGTGTCCGTTGCTGACGGTTTCATCTCAGACGCCTTGTCAACTCAAAAAGGGAGTACACTATGAACGAAGATGTCTCAGATATTGTAACCACGTTGGCCGATGCCGGCATCGCAACTAGGTTTGCCGGAAGCATATTGGAGTCTCTGCCAGTAACGAGCCTCATTTTTAGCATAGCAAAAGCAGCAAGAGATGTTCCTTCATTACTTTTGGCTGCCAAAATAAAGCGATTCATCGACATTCTCGAGAGCACCTTTATGGATGAGCGTCATGAGTTTATTAACAATATTCAAACTGATCCTAAAGAAGCAAAAAAGGTTGGTGAGCTTCTTTTGTTTCAGTTGGACAAAGCTGATAGCGTCGACAAAGCAGAGTTGATTGCTATTGTCTTTATACACTACCTTCAGAAAAAAATTACTAGTGACCAGCTAGGGCATATTTCCTTCAGTTTAAATCAGTTGTTTTTATCTGACATTACTGATTTCATCCAACATGGTTTAACGCCAACATATGATCGAAGCCGGCTTTCAAACACGTGCTTTGTTGGTGTCATCTACTCGGTTCTTGAGAATTATTTATACTCTGATGTTTTTCCAAAGTTTGATGTCTCCGAGCTTGGCCGCACTTTCCTCGAAATGTTTGAAGGTAATACGAAATACAATCCGCCTTCTGAAGTTCTTAAGGATATCAAGGATTTGTGATTCTGCCTTCATCTCGCAAAATCTTCTTAACGGAGCTCTTGTTACTAAAAGTTGAGTGTGTTAAGCAAGGGAGGTTGTGCGGGCGTAGTAAATTGCGAAGCAGGATTTGGAGTAAGAGACTTAAGCGAGAAGACTCTCTATGAAAATCAGTGTTAAAGGACGGGACTATTTTGAGCTGATCCGGGGGACGGATGAGGAGTCGGAACTATTTGCCAGTGTGCGGGTGATCTCGGTGAATTCGGTGCGGATACCTGAGAAGCCACCCTTCAGCAGGAAGTTTTGGGAGGCTGACAATGTCTTGGTTCTGAGTTTCGATGACGTGGATGATTCGGACCCTTTTATCTTTCAGGGATCTCGCTTCATGAGCGAAGTGGACGCAGAGGCGATCGCTGCCTTTGTCGAGTCGCCTGACCCACGGCCGATTGTAGTCCACTGCACCGCCGGGATCTCCCGATCGGGAGCCATCGGTGCCTGCCTGAATGAGTACTTCAACAGGAAGCTCTCCCAGGATGAAACCGCCCGCCAGGCATTCTGGATCGCCCATCCCTATATCAACCCCAACTTGCACGTCATGAAACTGCTCTGGAAACGTCTCGGCATAGGGTAGGGGGGTGACGTCACTCCACGGATTAGGCGACGTCCAGGACTACCGGTTTCTTGGTCTTCTTCCGGGTGGTGATCTCTTGCTGGGTTGCTTTGAGAAGGTCGGCAAGTCCTTTATCCGTAAGGACGGTTAGAAGCTTCTTCATCTCTTCCAGCTTCGCGTCGTTTTTCTCCCCCGTAATGACCTTGCCGGTTAGGCTGGGAAGCATGGCAATGGCATTCTGAGCGGTTTCCAGTCCGATATGGGTATAGTGCTGGGTCATCGCCGGACTCCCATGTCCCACAAGGGACTGCACGACGGATTGGGGGACACGTCCTGCCGCGCAAAGACTGACAAAGGAATGTCTCAGGGAGTGGAAGCCGCACTCGGGTGCCACTTGTTTGCCGCCTCGTTTGGCCGGGTGTTTGTCCTTCACTCCTTTACCCTCGACAGCCAGGCGTTCGCTTTTGGTGAGTCTATTCGCATTGGTCTTTATATCACAGGATAGAAATAGTCTCGTTATTCCTTTTGAGAGATCATCGTTGTTACGATAGCGTTCCTCTATACCGGGTAAAACGGAGCCGGTGCGTGTTTTAACAGGAATAGAATCGAGCAGGGTATAGAGTGTAGGATGAATCGGGATGGTCACCCGTTTATGTTTGCGGGCGGTTTTCATGGGGATGAGTGAGATAATACGGCGAGCCATATCCACGTTACTCCATTGCAGGCATGCGGCATCCCCCAGGCGCAGCCCGCAATATAAACCGAGCGCCAGCAAAATGCGCATCTCACCCTGCGCCGTGTTCATGATGCGGTTGATTTCATCAATCGTCAGCTCCCGCCGACTGCGGGAAATGAATTTTTTGCGGGTGATGTGTTCGGCATCCCAGGGGTTAACAGTGATCTTGCCGGGAACCTTTAAGACTCTCCATACTAACGCTAGGAGGTTCATGTGCTTGTTGAAAGTGGGGTGCGCTAACCGTTTGAGCAACAGGCTGGCATATTCTGTGGCATGCTTAACCGTCACGTGGCGTAATTCCTTGATGTCCGTATGAGCAGAGCCGATCCATTTGGCGAAGGCCTCATATTGCAACTGATACATCTCGAGCGTCGTTTCCCCCGTGTCAGGTCTGTTGGGTTGGTTGATATACGCGTTCCATCCATCCGTGAGGGAAATGGTAGGCTGCGAGTCTTCATTATTTTTTATCTGTTCTTCGAGCGTCACAATTCTGGAATACGCGACGGCTGCCCGATCCTTGTTATCCTTCAGGGCATACGGCATCAAGAGTCTATTGCGCTCGTTTCGCGCCTCGTCAAGATCTGTCTGATCGGTTGACTGGATTAAGGGTTTTTGTCCATTGCGGCGGATGGAGACCCACCAGGTATTTCCCCGTTGGAACATGTACTTGTGTTCGGGTTCCTCTTTACTTTTTTTTGCCATAGCGTGCCCCCTTCTTGTTGCCCCTTGCTCACCCAAAAACGATATGAGTATAGCACGATATTTTGCCGTTTGTCTACACTTTGTATACAGAAATGAATATCAGCCTTTATTATCAAGGTATGATTCAGACTCAAAATCTGCCGCCCGAGAGGGTGTGAGGGTTCGACTCCCTCTCCTGGCACCATCTTAAAAACCTCAATTTTATTGGGGTTTTTTCGTTTTTCAAGGGTAGGGTTGCTTGCTTTTTAAATAGGGTTTAATGATCTCTTGTTTGAAGACTTGTATAAACCCTTTAAATTCGGTATTTTAATTACCTTATTTTGTGAAAAGGAAGGCATAAACGAGATGAAACAAATCGGCGTTGGATTGTTGGGCTTTGGGACCGTGGGCGCAGGCGTCGCTGATGGCTTACTCAGGAACCAGAAGACCATGGCAGAGCGTTTGGGCGTAGAAGTCGTCCTTAAACGCATTGCGGATCTGGATGTTACAACGGATCGTGGCATCTCAATTGATCAGAAGCTTTTGACAACGGATGCCCAGTCCATCATTCAGGACAAGGATATTCAGGTTGTTGTGGAGCTGATTGGTGGTACCGGTATTGCAAAGACTCTGGTCTTGGCAGCATTGAACGCAGGCAAGTCGGTTGTGACGGCCAACAAGAAGCTTTTGGCTGAGTACGGCTCAGAGATTTTCGGTACTGCGGAAAAGAACGGTGTGGACATCTATTTTGGCGCCAGCGTTGGCGGGGGTATACCGATTGTCCGTGTTTTGCGTGAAGGGTTGGCTGGAAACGAGATTCAAAGCATTCACGGCATCCTGAATGGAACCTGTAACTATATTCTGACACGTATGGAAAATGAGGGCTTGCCCTTTGTGGCGGTCTTAGCGGATGCGCAGCGTGCGGGTTATGCCGAGGCGAACCCAGGCTTGGATATTGATGGCTTTGATACGGCTCACAAGGCAATCATCCTTGCCTCGCTCGCCTATGGATTCCATGTGCCCATGGATGCAGTTTTGGTGGAGGGTATCAGAAACCTCAATAGCATGGATGTTCAGTTTGCCGCTGGTTTTGGATATCGGATCAAACTGTTGGCGGTGATTAAGCGAGAGGGGAACCAGGTCGAAGTACGCGTCAGCCCGACATTGGTGCCGATGACCCACATGCTGGCCTCTGTCAGTCATGTTTTCAATGCCGCGATGGTGCGGGGTGATTTGAGTGGCGATACGCTCTATTATGGTCGCGGGGCCGGACGTGAACCCACGGCGAGCACGGTCATTGGCGATATCGGGGATGTGGCACGTAACCTCTTGTCGGGGCAACCGCGCTATGGACGGGGTGTCAGTATTGCCAATGAAGGCAAATTCTCCATGCGCGTTGCTTCGGAGATCACGAGCAAGTACTATATCCGTCTGATGGTGTTGGATAAGGCTGGATCGTTAGGTTTGATGACGACGATCTTAGGACGCCATGGTGTCAGCATTCTTGCTGCCACGCAGCAGGAACATCCAGAGAGTAGCAAAATGGGGCATGTTCCCGTGGTCATGTTGACGCATGACGCGAAGGCCTCTGAGATTGATTGCGCGCTCAAGGAGATCTTTGATGCGGATGTCGTCAGCGAGCTGCCGGTTCGTCTGCGTATGATGTAACAAAAATTTCGGGTCACCCCTCATGGGTACCCAAGGGGAAATGAAGAAGATGAAAGTATGTAAGTTCGGTGGATCCTCCGTTGCAGATTCGAAACAGATCAGCAAGATCATTGATATTGTCCTCGCGGATAGTGATCGCAAGATCATTGTTGTCTCAGCACCCGGCAAACGGGACAAGGCTGACACGAAGGTCACGGATATGTTGATTCAGTGCGCGTCAGAGGTCCTAGCGGGTAAGTGTCCTGAGAAGAGTGTCAAGGCGATCGTTGAACGGTATGCCGAGATCCAGCGTGAACTGAAACTCCCCGTCGGGGTCGTTGCCGAGATCGAGAAGGATCTCTGGACGCGTGTCAAAGGCGATACGGCCCATCATGGCATGTTCATGGATTGCATGAAGGCCGCCGGCGAGGACAATGCCGCGAAGATTGTCGCCCAAGCTTTCCAGGCGCGCGGGGTAAATGCGGTCTATATCAATCCGCATGATGCCGGAATGTACCTGACCAATGACTTCGGTAATGCTCAACTCCTCGACGAGTCTTATCCGTTGTTGAAACGGACCCTCTCGAATCGCTTGGAGCTGGTGATCTTCCCTGGCTTCTTTGGTTTTACCAAGGCAGGCCAGGTCGCGACATTCCCTCGCGGGGGTTCTGATATCACGGGCTCCATCCTTGCAGCTGCGGTAGGGGCGGATGTCTACGAGAACTTCACGGATGTGGACTCTGTCTACCCTGTTGATCCCCGTTTGGTTCCTGAGGTCAAGGAGGGGATCAAGGAGATGACCTACCGCGAAATGCGGGAGTTGGCCTACGCGGGCTTTGGTGTCTTTCACGATGAGGCGGTCATTCCCGCTGTGAAGGCTGGAATCCCGATCAATGTGCGCAACACAAACCGTCCGTCCGAACCTGGCACGATGATCGTGAAGTCACGCGAAGCCAAGTCCGGTGGCGTTGTCGGTATCGCCAGCGACGATGGATTCTGCAATATTTTCATCGATAAGTACATGATGAACCGCGAAGTCGGGTTTGGACGCAAGCTCCTCCAGATTCTCGAAGAGGAGGGGGTCTCCTATGAACATATGCCCTCCGGTATTGATAACGTCTCGGTCGTCTTCCGTGACCGCGGGTTCACGCCGGAGTGCGAGGCGCGTGTTCGTGCGCGTATCTTCAAGGATCTCTCGCCTGACAATGTCCAGATCGAGCATGGTTATGCGTTGGTCATGGTCGTGGGCGAAGGACTCTACTACACAGTCGGTATGGCTGCCATGGCGACACATGCATTGGCGGAAGCACAGGTCAACATCGAGATGATGAATCAAGGTTCCTCGGAAATCAGCATGATGTTCGGTGTGAAGTCCGCTGATCGCGCCAAAGCAGTGAAAGCACTCTATCAGGCATTTTATAAAGGCTGATAGGGGTGAGTTTGTTTTAACGCAAAAGCCGCAAAGAGATTGCGCGGCTATCACATCCGCCTCGCCCGTGGATACACGGACGGCGGAATGGATAGCCGCGCGGAGTGAAGTCAGAAAACAAGTTGTAACCCTTAAGTGTTATAAGACGGATGTGGTAAGCTTATGATTTTTGCAAATGGACAATTCGGTATAATCCGCGCAAATGGTCGCTCTGCCGTGCATGTATTCATGCGTGAGGCAGGCTGACCATTTGCGCTCTTATAGCAGTTTTTGCGGAAAAATCTTTTGCTGTGTTTTACAAACAAATGGACGATAGGGCAATTATGAAAAATAAAGTCACCATCTACGATACGACCTTGCGCGATGGTGCGCAGGGGGAGGGGGTTTCCTTCTCGGATTCTGGCAAGGTTCGCTTTGCCAAGATGATGGACGAATTTGGTATTGACTATATTGAGGGTGGTTTCGCAGGGTCTAATCCACGCGATCAGCAATTTTTCAAAGACATCAAAAAAGAAAAACTTTCGTTTGCGCGTATCGCTGCTTTTGGCAGTACACGTCGTGCAGATTTGGATGCGAAGAATGACCCGCAACTCAAAGGTTTGCTCATGGCAGATACTGAGTGGGTCACGATCTATGGTAAGTCATGGCTTTTACATGTGACGGATGTTCTGAAGACTACTGGCAAGAATAACCTGCAAATGATCGCGGACAGTGTGGGCTTTTTGAAGAGTTCAGGATGTAAAGTATTCTTTGATGCCGAGCATTTTTTTGATGGGTATAAGGCGGATTCCGAATACGCTTTGAAAGCCCTTGCCGCGGCCTTGCGTGAAGGAGCCTCGGGTGTTGTTTTGTGTGACACTAACGGGGGATGCCTTCCGCACGAAGTCTTTACGATCACGAAAGCGGTGTGCAAGGCGTTTCCTAAGGTGGAGGTGGGCATTCATGTTCACAACGACGGTGGCTTGGCGGTCGCAAACTCGATCGAAGCTGTCCGTGCTGGCGCATCTCAGGTCCAAGGGACGATCAATGGCTATGGTGAACGTACAGGCAACGCGAATCTGGTCAGCATCATACCCTCCTTGGAATTGAAGATGGGACGTGTCTGTGTGGGTGCGAAGAATCTGAGACACTTGAGGGAGGTCTCCCTGGTGACCGACGATCTCGCCAATCAGCGAGTGGATGCACGTCAGCCGTATGTCGGCAATACAGCCTTCAGCCATAAAGCGGGTATGCATGTGAATGCGGTACAGAAGAACACAAAGACCTTTGAGCATATCGCACCTGAGCAGGTTGGTAATCAACGTCATGTGCTGATCTCTGAGTTGTCAGGGGCTTCAAACGTATTGATGAAAGCTCAGGAGCTTGGCATTGATGTCTCTGGCATCTCGAAAGAAGCTTCTCGCGCTGTTCTGGAAGAACTCAAGGTCCGCGAGAATAAGGGCTACTCCTACGAAGCAGCAGATGGCTCCTTTAAAATCTTATTGCAGAAGGTGCTGAACAAGCACAAACCCTTCTTTGAACTTGAAGGATTCCGTGTCATTGTGGAGAAGCGCGGACGCGAAGCGCCCTGTATCTCCGAGGCCACCATCAAAGTTAAGGTTGGTAATGAGACCGAACTGACTGCGGGCGAGGGCCACGGACCTGTGGATGCGCTCAATGCGGCCTTGCGTGCGGCTCTGACGCGTTTCTATCCTGAGATTGATGATATCGCGCTCACTGACTATCGCGTGCGTATTTTGGATCCCAAACTGGCAACACGCGCCTTGACCCGCGTCTTGATCGAGTCTGGCGATGGTAAATCGCAATGGGGTACGGTCGGCGTCTCTGAGAACATCATCGAAGCCTCCTGGCAGGCCCTGCTCGACAGTGTCGAACACAAGCTGTTTGAAGCAGCCGCAGCGAAGAAATAACATATGTTGGCTCGTTCCACTTTTATGTTTCAGCTTACGCCGCAAGAGATTAGCGTGATGTGGTCACAAATTGTGACCACATCTTACTGATTACTGACTCCTGCATTCTGACCACTGATTCCGGGATAGAGGCATCCGCGGATGAGCCAGATGAGGAAGGCGAGCATCAGGAGTGGGTAGAAGACGCCACTGAGGACTTTGACCGCGACAAGCTGGCAGATGGCCAGGATGACCGTTCCGAGCTCTTCGCGTGTAAAGCGGGAAATCTCAGTCAGCTTCGTCTTTAAGAATGTTGCCTTTTCGGAGATTTCACTGGCGGTGGAAAATCCCTCCATGTTAAAAACAGAGTGGACACGCTGAAAAGTTGTATCAATATTTTTTTGCATGTGGGCGGTAGTCCGTTCCGTCAGATAGGCACTGCCTGCCAGCGTCACCGGCAGGAGCGCGATCATCAGAAGCCAGCTGAGGAAGAAGATGCCGCCGATCCGGCGTGCGGTTGACCGCACGCCGTGTTCCTTCTTAAGCCAGACGACCAATAGGCTGTCCAGGAGAAAACAGGTCAGAAAGACCGCACAGAAGGGGGCTGCCAAATCAGGGAAACAACTCGCCACACATTTGACCGAGATCAAAAAAACGGCGCTGGCCAGGAGGATCTTCCAGGCGATGTCAATGCAGTCCAGTACCGGCTGCATTAAATCGCCAGCTTCCACGGTCATATTTCCCTTGGCGACGATAATACCGGCCTCCAGTTGAACAGTTGAGCCCTCCAGCATATCAGCGCCTGCCTTGGCCAGCCCGACCGGTATCATGAGCTGGGTCGTATCCCGGAGTGTGGTATCAAGATAAGCACTGTTCCGTTGCGTGAGGGGGCTCATCAGGTGATTGAGGAGCTGACTGCCGCCCAAGCAGGAGAACAGTAGCAATAAGAACAGGATCAGCGCTGGCCGGAACGTCACGAGACGTGTTTTCCAGATCGTATTCATAGCTTTACGCTTGGCTGTGACGTTGAACGAATTCCTTTGCAAACGTGCGGTATGCCTCTGCGCCTTTACTGGTCGGATCAAAGAAAATCACAGGCTTGCCGAAGCTTGGAGCTTCGCTGATCCGAACATTGCGAGGGATGATGGTTTTGTAGACGGCGTCGCCGAAATGGGTACGTACCTCTTGAACAACATCGGAAGCCAGACGGGTACGACCATCGAACATGGTCATTAAGATACCTTCGAGTTGAAGGTTGGGGTTGACGCCATTGTCGCGCAACTGATTGATGATGGAGGTAATGACACTGAGTCCCTCCATCGCATAATACTCACACTGCATAGTGACGATAATGCTGTCAGCAGCAGCGAGGGAGGAGGTCATCAGAATACCGAGAGAGGGGGGGCAATCCATCAGAATATAGTCGAAGACGCCAGCCTCCAAGACGCGATCCAGCAGATTGCGCACAACAGACAAATGATTTTCCTGACGTGCAATCTCAAGCTCTGCGCCTGCGAGTTCAAGTTCCGAAGGAATGATGTTGATGTTCTCAAAGGGGGTCGGCTGAATAATATCCGCAATATCCTTGGTGCCTGAAAGAACAGCATATAAGCTGCTATCAGATTGACGTTGCAAGCCCAGTCCGCTGGTCGCGTTCGCTTGAGGGTCAAGGTCAATGACCAGCACCGTCTTCTTCATCTCTGAAAGCGCGGCAGCCAGATTGACGACTGTCGTTGTCTTCCCGACGCCGCCCTTTTGATTCGCGATAGCAATGACTTTTGTTGTTCTCATAAGCTTACTTTTTGATCATGCCGATTTTACGGGCGTAGGCAAACATGCCACCAGCATCAATAACAGGCGCAACAGCACCAATCGGTTTCAGAGTAAAGATCTTGCCATCTGAAAGCCGTGTAACTGTGTTGGCTTCAATGTTTACTTCCGCTTCATCGCCTGTCTTGAACTCCTTGCACAGGCGCGTCTCAGACTCGATAGGGAAGACCTCTCCTGTCGCCACGCAATTACGGAAGAAGATGCGGGCATAACTCTGTGCCACAACAACACTGGCGCCGGCCGCGCCGAGTGCGATGGGTGCATGTT
>Ga0247841_10012709_pt1 | contig 10916 bp, 12 predicted proteins | sample LaCruzMarch2015__2_FD_192410 | JGI IMG/M metagenome (GOLD analysis project Ga0247841, IMG submission 192410) | Freshwater microbial communities from meromictic Lake La Cruz, Castile-La Mancha, Spain - LaCruzMarch2015_18m | ecosystem: Environmental > Aquatic > Freshwater > Lake | place: Spain...
AAACCGCGGGGCTTCAATTCGAGATGGCCCCCACCCGACATTTACGAAAAAGCGATAAGCTCCTTGGTAAAACTTTTGTTGTCAGTGGGGTTTTCGAAAACTTTTCAAGGGAGGAATTAAAAAAGATCATTGAAGAACATGGCGGTAAAAATGTCGGAAGTATTTCAAATAGAACCAGCTATTTGATTGCCGGAAACAACATGGGGCCCGAAAAACGAAAAAAAGCAGAAAAAGCGAACATTCCGATTATTTCTGAATCTGATTTTCTTGAGATGTTGGAGCAGGAAGTCTGAATCGCCCGGATCAGATCATGATTAACCGGAAAATTTTAAAAAAGAACGATAAATTTTACCGGAAAATCCGGGAACGGTAGATTCCGAAGCGACACAACATATATTTCAGTGTAACGCCCATAACGCCAATACCGTATGTCATACTTCGCCGGAAACTGATACTGGAAGCTTCTTTAAAATAATGGGTCGGACAGGTTATTTCGGCAATTTCATAACCTTTCTGAAAAATCTGGGCAACTACTTCATTATCGAATACAAAGTCGTTTGAATTGTTCATAAAGGATATCGACTCCAATACGTTACGGGAATATGCCCGATATCCGGTATGATATTCTGACAATTTCTGATTCATCAGAAGGTTTTGAGTGAAGGTCAACAGTCGGTTTGAGATGTATTTGTACAATGGCATTCCCCCTTTGAGGGCTCCTTTTCCAAGGATACGCGAACCGAAGACCACTTCGTAAACCCCATTGGCAATCAGGTAGCACATCGGCGCTATCAGAGCCGGTGTATATTGATAATCGGGATGGAGCATGATGATGATGTCGGAATTGAGCGCCAATGCTTTTTGGTAGCATGTTTTCTGGTTGTGGCCATATCCTTTGTTTACAGAGTGGCTGATAATGGTATCGATCCCTAAACGATGGGCAATTTCAACCGTATTATCGCGACTGCCATCGTCAACGAGCACTACATGGTCAACAAGGTCGTGGGGGATGTCCCTGAATGTTTTCTCTAATGTAGAAGCTGCATTGTACGATGGCAATACGACGGTAATAAATTTTCCCTGGATCATAATCGTTAAAATATCAGGCCTGCGAATTTATTGAAAATTCGCTTATTCTGCTCTTTTTATTGAACCGGCCCCTGAAACGCTTTGATCAATTTCCGATGGTGATCCTTTATACCGGATGCTTCCGGCCCCTGAAATTTCGGCCCTGATCCTTTTCGAAACATTAATCCGGGCATCTCCGGCGCCACTGATGTCAACGTTGTAATTTTCGGCTAACAGTTCGAAGGCAAAAATATCGGAGGCCCCGGAGAGTTCCATGTCGACAGTTGTAGCGGTTCCGCTAAACCTGAACTTACTTGCACCGCTGCAATCAAGTTTTAAACGCTCAACAGAGATATCCATTTTTGAATCGGATGCGCCACTGGCTTCAATGCTAAGCTCCGACGCTTTAATCTGGTTTACCGTTTCCAGATCCACGGCGCCACTAACATCAATGCTCTTCAGATCTTTAACGGTGATATAAGCCTTTAGTACCGTAACATGGCGGATTGGCTGCTCAATCCCGATCCGGAGTGTTCCACCAACAACATGGGTCCGGATCAGGGGCATGATGTTGTCGTCGGCTTCCAGGACGACCTCTTCAATATCACCCTGTTTAAGATAAATCTGAAAAGCCCCCGAAATATCGATACCATTAAAAGAGGGAACCGTGCGGGTTTCCTTAACAACCTTTCCGTCGCCATATACGCCACCGATGATATTACAGCTGGCGACAAGGCCCGACATCATGGTAAAAAGAACTACGAACATAATGAATGAAGCAACTTTTGTTTTCATAAATTTTAGATTTTTGGATTGGACAATAAAATATTTGCTTGGTTACAAAAAAGGATCAATAAGTTAGAAATTATCAGGTTCTGAATGATTTATTCAGCCTCTCATCTCAGGCTCACATTTCCGAATTCACTCCTGATGGTGACTTTGGATGCCGGATTTTCGGAACCGCCAACAATACCTTTATAATTTTTTTCGGTCGGGGTTGTCGAGCGGATGGAAAATTTTGTTTTTTCCGACGGATATTCCAGATCGCAGAATTTTAAATCGGCCTCCAGGCTGTATTTTGCCTGTCCGCTTATTCCGATGGAGACATCCCCGTATTTATTCCGGATGGCAACCTTCGTAAAATCGGGCGGCATTTCATGCACATCACAGTTGCCATACTGGATATCGAGATCAAGGCTTTGTTCAATCCGATGGATATCAAAATCGGAGAATTTTGATTTACCTTCGATGGAGGAAGCCTCTTCCAAATTTAATTCTCCACCCTCAAAGTTGATATTCAGGGCTATAATTTTATTTGCATCGAGGTTTGAATATTTGGAATCCAGTCGCAGGCTTCCTGCATATTCCAGTTTCATTTCCGAATATTTCAGAAGCGCCACTGCGCCTTTGATCCAATGGATATTGGCTTTACTGAAATTGATATCGAGCAGGTTATCGGAATTGGCCAGTTTATTGGTTTCCAGCTTCCCATAGGAGAGGTTTATCTTTGCCTTACCCTGTACCTCCTGAATAAAGATATCGCCAAATTTATTGGTAAGGTCCAGATTGATGGAAACCGGCATATTGACGGAATAATCAATGGAAAAACGGCCTTTTTCATTGCGTTTTCCCTCCTGTATTGAAGTCCGGGCTGTAACCCGGTCCGGGGAATCTGTAAATTCGACTGAAATACGGTCAAACATGCGGTTGGCTTCTTCCTGGTTCCGGGCGGTAACTTCGATGGTGATTTCAAAAGAGATGCTGTTTTTTTCCCAATTGGCACACTGAATGTTTCCAAAGCGGTTATTGATGGAGAGTTGCCCGTCGGGATTGATGGCGTACTCTTTTTTGATGATTTTTTTAAACTCGTCGGAAGCTTTGGCCCCTTTGATTCCAAGGAGTAAAACAAACATGAGTATAAACAGGGAGATCTTTACTAAGGTTTTCATGGCAGTATGGTTTATTGATTTCTTACCTGGTTTAACTGTTGGATGATATTGTTCATAATTCCCTCTTTCATTTGCTGGTTTTGTATCAGCGCTGCAAGTACCCGTTCGTTATTGGGATTTTCGGAGAGGCACTTTTTCAATTCATGGGCGCTGTTTTCAAGGTTTTTCATCTCTTTTTCTGCATTCATACTAAGCAATTGTGCCTCATTGGCGTCTGAAGCAAGGGTGTGTATCTGATCCAATTGCCTGGCAACCTGAAAATCATAATACTGAACAGCATCTTTCACATCCTGTGGTAATTCAGTCCCTGAAGAGCGATTATTCAACCGATCCATGATCCCCTTTGTTGCCAGTTCGAAAACAAAAACACCCAGGGCAATCAGGATGAGAATGAGCGCTGCAGCCTGGAGCATTGCAAAGCGTCCCATCCCTGGCGAAATGTGGTCCCGTTGCTGTTGCAGGCGGGTTTCGAATCTTTCAAAGTGACCGGGGGCTGGTTCGGCAGAATCAAATTCCCCCTGATGGTCTCGGATATATTTTTCAAGTTTTGCCATGGTTAATTAAAGCTAAAAACATTTTTATAGCGGTTTTCCCGAAGGATCCCCAGCAGTTTTTGACGGGCGCGGGAATAGCGTGTACGCGATAGTTGATTGGATATATTCAATATTTGTGATATCTCTTCATGATCATAACCTTCGAGTAAGAAGAGGGATAACGACACGCGGTATTCATCGGGAAGGCGCGAAATAGCCTCTTTAATCTCATGCACCTGGTACTTTAATTCCTCTTCGTGGTCGGGTTCAGTATCTTCAGGCAGATCGACCTGGATTTCGTCGAGTGAAACGACCTCTTTGGCCCTTCTGAGATAATCGAGCGACCGGTTAATCACGATCCGTTTCAACCACAATCCGAAAGCCCCCTCCCCGGAATAACTGCCGATCCGCTGAAAGGCATCCAGAAATGATTCCTGCATGATGTCTTCGGCTTCAGCCGTATCGTTTACAATTCGCAGGCAGGTATTGTACATGGCTTTATAATAAAGTTTATAGATTTTAAATTGGGCTTTCCTGTCATTGTTCCGGCAGCCATCAATCAGGTTCTGATGAATATTGAAAATGGGACGCTCCAAAATATCGGATTTTATCGAAATGACTCCCGCATTTGACAAACGTTACAAGGTTACCAAAAAAAAATTGGATAAAAGGAGTAATTTTGCACCCGCTTGAAAAATTTTCAAATACCGGCGCCCTTCTTTGCAGTAGCAGCAATGCTTTTCTGGGGGCTTTCATTTATATGGAGTTCCGTATTGTTAAAGTATTATGAACCGGTAACGATTATTTTTATTCGGTTGATCATCTCCTCTGTTTTTCTGTTTATCATTATTTATATCTTCCGTCAGCGCGAAAAAATTGCAAAGAAAGATTACAGGTTGATTTTTCTGAGTGCCTTGTTCAATCCTTTTTTATACTTTTTATGCGAGAATTACGGATTGAAATTCTCAACCCCGACCATCGCCTCTGTAATCATTGCCACGATACCCGTCTTTGCACCATTGGTCGCCTGGGTAACACTGAGAGAGAAATTAGCCCCGATCAATTTTTTAGGGATTTTTATCTCTTTCGGCGGGGTCATCCTGATGCTTATAACCCGTGACCTTTCTTTGGATGCTGATATCCGGGGTGTTTTATTTTTATTTGGCGCCGTTTTAACGGCCTTGTTTTATAGTGTCACACTGCGGAAATTAACCGCCACCTATTCAGCCCTGACCATCATTGCTTATCAAAACCTGATCGGTATTGCTCTTTTTTTTCCCTTGTATCTTTTTTTTGAAGCCCCGGCAATGACAGAGGTAAGATTGAACAGTGAAATTATTATCTCGATGCTATTTCTTGGGATATTGGCATCTTCCGTCTCTTTTGTATTTTTTGCACATTCCGTCAAACTTCTGGGAATCAGTAAATCAAATATTTATTCCAATCTCATCCCGGTTTTTACGGCGGTGTTTTCCTATATTCTCCTGTCGGAACCTTTTTCAGTACGGAAAATTACCGGTATCCTCCTGGTGATTGGAGGTGTTTATCTTTCGGAACGCACAAAAAAAAGGTAGGTTAACGAAAGAAACGGGAAAAATGTTATATTTTTGTCATACGGTACATGGACGGGGATTATTCAGTATTTTTGTTGTGATGATTTGAAAAAAGCAAGCTATGAAATTCTATCCGGAAAAACTAAAAATCAAGGATCAGCGGATGAAAGCTTTCATTGATCCCGGCGAGTTGTGGGATTACATCCATAATACCCGTAGTTCTAAAGAACGCGTCCGTGAGGTCATTGCCAAATCGCTTGACAAAAACCGTTTAACGATGGAAGAAACGGCTGTGCTTATCAACGCCACCGATGAAGAATCGGTTGAAGAGATCAAGCAGGGCGCCAGGCTGTTAAAAGAGAAAGTTTATGGTCAGCGTATTGTTTTATTTGCCCCTTTGTATGTGGGTAATTTATGTATCAATAATTGTGCTTACTGTGGATTTAAAGCATCCAATACCAAAGTTACCCGGATGACCTTAGAGAAGGAAGATCTGATAGCACAGGTTAAAGCGCTTGAGGATACCGGGCAGAAACGATTAATCCTGGTATATGGGGAACATCCGCGGTACAATGCCGAATTTATTGCTGAGACGGTAAGAACGGTTTATGGAGTAAAAAGTGGCCGGGGTGAGATCCGGCGTGTCAACATCAATGCAGCCCCCCTGGATATCGACGGGTTCCGTACTGTCAAGAGCTCCGGTATCGGCACCTACCAGATTTTCCAGGAGACATACCATGAACCCACTTATGCAAAAGTGCATCTGAGCGGGGTAAAAAGAAATTATGAATGGCGTATTACCGCGCTGGACCGGGCACAGGAGGCAGGTATCGACGACGTGGGGATTGGCGCATTGTTTGGATTGTACGACTGGCGGTTTGAAGTCATGGGGTTATTGCGTCATACAAACCATTTTGAGGCGGTATATAACGTCGGACCGCATACCATTTCTTTTCCGCGAATTCAATTTGCATCCCAACTCGATATCGATAAATCGCATCTGGTCAGCGATTCCGATTTCACCAAACTGGTAGCTATTCTGCGGCTTTCGGTACCCTATACAGGGTTGATCCTCACGGCCCGTGAACCGGCGATCATCCGGGATGAAATATTGCAGTTTGGCGTATCACAGATCGATGGCGGAACCAATATTGAACTTGGCGGTTATGCAAAGAAAAAAGACAATGTTAACCAGGACATTGACCTTGAGCAATTTCAGATTAACGATAACCGGAGCCTCAACGAGATCATGGAGGAGTTAATCGGTAACGGGTTTATCCCTTCCTTTTGTACCGCTTGCTACCGGCTGGGAAGGACCGGAGAACATTTTATGGAATTTTCCGTACCGGGGTTTATCAAACGTTATTGCCAGCCCAATGCATTGTTGACCATGACGGAGTATCTTGAAGATTATGCCCCACCCCGGACCAAAGAGATGGGATATAAGCTGATCAAGGAAAAACTCGATGCCCTGGAAAACGATGGTTTCAAGGAAAAACTAATTGAAAAGCTGGAGGCGTTAAAACAAGGACAAAGGGATCTTTATTTCTGAAAAATACAAGGTTATGAATCAAATCAGGATTATAGGGTTACTCATTACCGACCGGATCAAGGAAGCCGGACTTACCCAGAAAGCACTTACAAAATATGCACATGTCATCAAATCCCGCCTGGGTTTCCATGAGGTCACCGAAGATGTCTGCAGCCGGGCTGGCGTTATCATCCTTCAATTAGCCGGGAACATAGCCGAATGTGAAAAACTGGAAAAGGAACTTGAACAAATAGGTGGACTGGAACTTCAACGAATGGTATTCGTTGTCTAACGAAAATACATGAATCCGAACTCCAACAAGGAAATAAAAAAGGAGTTTTACGAACATTTTCTGCGTTCCTCCATTCCCAGCCTTCGCCTCGGGTTGTTTTTTACAATCCTGTTGTTCATCGTATTTGCAGTCGTAACGAAAACGCTGTTTACCAGCGCCCCCGGTCAGCTATTTTTTTTTCGTTTCGGGATGGTCCTTCCTTTGCTGTTGTTAACGATCCTCGTTACTTACGTGAAATTTTTCTTAAAACACCTGAACACCCTTTTCATTATCATTAATCTGATGATGGGTGTTGTGATTTTTTTAGTGGGGTTTACTTCAAACTTTTCTCAACCCGGATATGAGCTTTATTTTGCATGGGTGATGTTGGTTATCATCGGCTTTTTTGCTTTTTTCAGGTTGCGTTTTCACGAACTCATCCTGATCGGCGCTTTTCAGGTATTGTCATTCGCTATTACTTCGATCTGGAACGGTTCCTATTCGACCGACCCATTACAGGTTGTCAATCACCTCTTCTTCATTCTCTCTGTTTTTTCTATCGGCACTTTGATGTCGTATATTCTACAGAAAATCAACTGGCGTAGTTTTATACATCAGAAAGCGTTGGCTTCAAATTATACGCGCCTTCTGGAAGAATCAAAAGAGCGGGAAACCGCCGAATTGGGTCTTCGCAATGCCAAATTACAACTCCAGGATATCCTGAATGCCATTCCGGACTGGATCTATGCTGTTGATGAAAATAAGCGGTTTGTCATACTCAATTCAGCCCTTGATGCGGAACACAAGCGACAGGGTTTCGTTGAAGATTGTATTGGCAAAAAGATAACCAGGGTTTATCCCCTCATCTCCAAAAAAACGTTGGAAGATATCGATCTTGTCTTCAGAACCGGACAGATCCTGATCAATGAACAATCGTTTGAACTGATTGATAAAAATATCTATGCCGAGATCCGTAAAGTACCTGTTTTTAAAGACCACAAGGTTGTTCAGGTGCTCACAATCCTTCGTGACCGTTCCAGGCAGCAGGAAATCAATGAGCTGAAAATCAAAAATAGTCAGCAAAAAGAGGTTATGTTGCGTGAGATCCATCACCGGGTAAAAAACAATTTAGCCATTGTGATAAGTTTGCTCTCCCTCCAACTTAAGAACAATGACAATCCGGAGCTTCGCCGTATTATCCTGGACATTGAGATGCGTATCCGTTCCATGGCCCTGATCCATGAACATCTTTACCGTTCTGAAAACCTTGACAGGATCCCGCTGGCAGCCTATCTTCGTTCGCTCTCTTCCATCATTTCGCAAACATTCAGCGGAAAAAATATCCAAATCCAATCCAACCTCGATGAGACCGATGTAAGTATTGAAACTGCCCTTCCAATTGGACTGATTACCAATGAAATACTGACCAATGCATACAAATATGCTTTCCCTGAAAACACCCAGGGGTTGATAGAAATTATCCTGAAGAGAGCGTCCGGTGACAATTACATCCTCACCATCCGGGATAATGGAATCGGACTTCCATCGGGTTTTAAAATAGATAACAGCAAATCATTGGGGATGTTTATTGTAAAATTGCTGATTGAACAACTGAATGGAAAGATTGAAATTGTGATCCGGGAAGGTTCCGCTTTTATCATTCAATTCTGTAACCCTGTTGTTAATAAACCCAATATTAATATAATCTGATATATGAAAGAGCGTTGGATTCTTGGCATTCAAATTACCGATAGAAACCAGGAAGTTTCAGATTTGCAAGCCATTCTCTCAAAATTCGGATGTTCCATAAAAACCCGGCTTGGGCTTCATGAAGTTGAAGGTGATTATTGCTCCACAAGCGGATTGATCATCCTGGAACTTACCGGTAACAGAGAAGAATTCTTGAAGCTTGAGAATGAGCTTCTCGGACTGGAAGGCGTAGAGGTAAAAAAGATGGTTTTTAAGGTTTAAGTAGTTCCTTAAACAAGGGTAATCCGGGTTCCGCCGTTGTCGATTCCCAACATGGTGGTCTTGGTTATAATTGTATCCTTGCCCGAATGTTCCACAAAATGGATGGCAGCCCTGATTTTTGGGCCCATACTCCCATCGGGGAACTGTCCCTCTTCCAGAAATTTTTTTGCCTCGGCGATGGTCATCCGGTCCACTGATTTCTCCTGTGGCGTATTATAGTTGAGGCACACCTTTGGGACATCTGTCAGGATAAACAATTTATCTGCATTGATCTGTGATGCCAGCAGCGCTGAGGCGAGATCTTTATCAATAACGGCATCGATTCCCTGAAGCTTATTGGGCTCAACATAGAACACCGGTATTCCACCGCCACCAACGGCAATGACGATCTGACCCTGACGGGCAATTTTTTCGATTGTTTTTTTATTGATGATCACCAGTGGGTGCGGGGAAGCCACCACTTTTCGCCAGCCCCTGCCACGAGGGTCTTCCCTGAATACCGATCCGGTATCCTTCATCATCTTTTCTGCTTCCTCCAGCGAATAATAAGGCCCGACTGGTTTTGTGGGCTTCTGAAAAGCAGGATCGTCCCTGTTTACTAAAACCTGGGTGGCTATGGTGATGATATCACGTTCCATATCGTGCAGTTCCAGAACGTTTTTGAGTTGCTGCTCAATGATGTAACCGATAAAACCCTGCGAATAGGCAACACAGATATCGAGTGGCATTTCCGGAATACCAAACATCTTAAAGCCAGCTGAATTGGCAAGCATGATATTACCAACCTGGGGGCCGTTGCCATGTGTTATTACGATGTTGTAGTCGCGTTTCAAAAGTTTGACCAGCGATTCGGCCGTTGCATTGGCATTGGCTTCCTGTTCGTCGATGGTCCCTTTTTGATCGCCCCGCAGCAATGCATTGCCTCCAAGGGCTACTACAGCCAGTTTTTTCATAATTATCTTTGTTAAGGCGCAAAAATAGAAAATATTTCCGATCTTTGGACACCTTCATCCATTCATGCATTCACAGAAAAAAGCTTATTTATATGCCTTTTCGGCCATTGCCTGCTGGTCGACCATAGGTTCAGCCTTTAAAATATCGCTGCGATACCTTGATCCGCTGGGTTTGCTCTTCTTTTCTTCCCTTGTTGCATGCGGGGCGCTTTTTATCATCCTGGTCATTCAAAAAAAACTGTACCTTCTGAAAAAGGTCAAACGCCGTGAAATACTGACCTCCGCTTTTTTAGGATTATTAAACCCGTTTTTTTATTATGTGGTTTTACTCAAAGCGTATGAACTCCTGCCCGCCCAGGAAGCCGGCACCCTGAATTATATCTGGCCACTGGTACTGGTATTGCTATCTATTCCCCTGCTTAAACAAAAGATAAGTCCATGGAGCATCGTGGCAATCCTGATCAGTTTTTTGGGTATTGCCGTAATCACCACTCACGGAAACCTTCTCAGCCTCCATTTTTCCAATCCTTTCGGTGTAATCCTGGCTGTTTTCAGCGCTTTTTTCTGGGGGCTATACTGGATTTTCAATATCAAAGACCCTCGTGAAGCGGTAAGTAAGTTATTTTTAAATTTTTGTTTCGGGTTTCTCTATTCCGCAGCCGCTTTGGCGATAACCGGTGGTTTTATCATCCCTGTTTTTGCCGGGTTAGCCGGCGCGGTTTATATTGGCCTTTTCGAAATGGGAATTACTTTTATCCTCTGGCTCAATGCGCTGAAATATTCCACAACCACCGCCAGGGTATCCAACCTCATCTATTTATCGCCCTTTATTTCATTGATTATCATTCATCTGCTGGTTGGTGAAACCATTCTGCCATCCACTGTCGCCGGTTTGGTCCTGATCATCGGTGGAATCATTTTTCAGCAATACCTGAAAGAACCCCTGAAAAAAGACCCATCCTGAACATATTTTTTTTCTGAAACCTGAAACCTGAAACTGCCAATTCTCAATTTTAAATCCCCCCCCCCCCCCAAGGCCCCCCCGGTTCAATAATAAAACCTGCCGGCAGGCAGCCCGGTGACCATT
>Ga0247841_10012711_pt1 | contig 10914 bp, 9 predicted proteins | sample LaCruzMarch2015__2_FD_192410 | JGI IMG/M metagenome (GOLD analysis project Ga0247841, IMG submission 192410) | Freshwater microbial communities from meromictic Lake La Cruz, Castile-La Mancha, Spain - LaCruzMarch2015_18m | ecosystem: Environmental > Aquatic > Freshwater > Lake | place: Spain...
CCGCCACGCCTATCTCGCGCTCAAGAATGTCTATGGCAAAGACATTGTCCCCTCCGGACCGCGCTATCTCAGCCAGAAGATCGAAGGCGACAAGATCGCTCTCTCCTTCGACTCCGTTGGCAGTGGTATAATGGCGGCGAGACCCGGTAAGCTGGACACTTTTGCCATTGCTGGTGAGGACAAGAAGTGGCATTGGGCCGATGCCGAGATTTCCGGAGACAAAGTCGTTGTGTCGTCGAAGGAAGTTCCGTCGCCAGTTGCGGTTCGCTACGCCTGGGCCATGAACCCCTCCCAGCGCAACCTGCTCTATAACAAGGAGGGACTTCCCGCTTCGCCGTTTCGGACGGACGAGTGGCCGCTCTTCGACCCCAACGATCCCGCCGTGGAGGTCGAAAAGCCGGAAAAAACCGATGAGAGTCAGGATGCCAAAAGAACCGGGACCGATTGGGCACGCCCCCCCATGACTCAATAACGTCAGCAAGTCCCTTGCTCCTGTCCTCCCACCAAAGATGAGCCGTATCTGTGCACTCCTCAGTGCCCTGTTGCTGAGCGCGCCGGCCGATGCTGTGGCAACAGACGCGCAATCTGCCGCGGTTGGTGCCCCGACTTCCGCCAAGAAAGGGGCGGCAGGTCAAGCCAAAGACGCGGGGAAGGCGCTGCAGGAGAGCGGTGTTTCCTGGCTCTATAATTGGCTGCCTGAGCCCGGGTGCGCCCTGCCTGAAGGCGTGGAATTTGTTCCCATGATTTGGGGCAAGAAAAACCTTCCCGACATCGACAAGGTGATAGGCCGCGGCAAGGTGCTGCTCGCTTTCAACGAACCCGAACGCAAGAAGCAGGGGAATATCACCGTGGAGGAGGCGCTCGAAGCGTGGCCCAAGCTGGAAGCAACCAAAATGCGCCTCGGCAGTCCGGCACCCGCGGCGGGCGGAGCAAGTCCCGGCGGATGGCTCGACCGCTTCATGACCGGTGCCAAAGAGCGGGGCTACCGGGTTGATTTCGTCTGCGTTCATTGGTATGGGGGAAACTACGACCCGGATGCTGCGACGAGGCACCTCCACACTTACCTCTCTGCGGTTCATGAACGGTATCAAAAGCCCATCTGGCTCACGGAATTTGCTTTGAACAACTACAAGGAAGGCGAGGCACCGGCAACTGCCGCCGAACAGCAGGCGTTCATGGTCAAGGCCCTGCCCATGCTGGATGCCTTGCCGTTTGTGGAGCGCTACAGCTGGTTTGTCTTCAGTTCGAATAGGAAAGACAAACCGCACAACTGGTATCTCCTCACTGCCGAGGGGAGCCTCACTGAAGTCGGGGAAACCTATTCAACGGCCTCACCTGCCAAACCGTGAGCGCCCGATTCACAACTTCATTCACGGCATCCTTTGCCCCCATGCCATGGATCGTCCGATTCCTTCTCTTGTGTCTCATGTTTTTGACGCGTCTGTCCGCCGCCGCTGACAAACCGAACGTCCTCATCCTTTACGCGGACGACCTTGGTTATGGAGAACTGGGCAGCTACGGGGCGAAGGAAGTGCCGACACCTCATATTGATTCCATCGCAGCCAATGGCATTCGCTTCACCAGCGGCTACGTTTCCGCCCCTCTCTGCTCTCCATCGCGCGCGGGGCTGGTAATCCGCCGCCACCGACCTCACCACCAACAACTATGATACTGACTCCGAAAAGCCTGATCACAACCTCAGTCCTGCCCGTCCTGATGCTGGCTGCGCCCGCACTGCTCCACGCTGCGGAGCAACCTCTCAACATCCTCCTGATCACAGCAGACGACCTTGGTTTTGAGGCCATGGATTTTCTTGACGGCAAAGTTGCCGGCGTGACGCCGAACCTCACCAAGCTTTCTGACGAAAGCCTCAGCTTTCAGCAAGGCTATGTCAACAACGCCATTTGTTGTCCGAGCCGCAGCATCATCGCCACGGGGCGCTACGGACATAACAGCGGGTTGTTTGGGTTCAACAAGCTCACCAAACCGATCCCGACGGTTTTTGGCACCTTCCAGAAGGCGGGGTATCTCACCGGCGTTCTGGGCAAGGTGAGCCACTCCACTCCGGATGCGAACTTCAAATGGGACTTCGTCAACGACTTCCAGGAACTCGGTGCGGGCCGCAGCCCGACGAAGTATCACGGCTTCGCCAAAGAATTCTTTGCCCGCAGCAAGGCGGAGAACAAACCCTTCTACTTCATGGTGAACTCCCACGACCCGCATCGCCCGTTTTACGATCCCAACGGACGCGGCAAGACGGGCGAGGAAGTTCCGTCGCGTGTTTTCAAACCGAGCGAAATCGCAATCCCCAGCTACATCCCTGATCTGCCGGAAGCCCGCGAGGAATACGCGAACTATTACAGCTCCGTCCGCCGGCTTGACGACACCGTGGGAGGCGTTCTTAAGGCCCTTGACGACTCTGGGCTCGCGAGTCACACGCTGGTCGTCTTCATCACCGACAATGGTTCCCCATTTCCCTTTGCCAAAGCCAACACCTATCCCGCCAGCAACAAGACGCCGCTCCTCATGCGCTGGCCGGGTGTCGCCAAACCCGGAATGGACAAAACACACTTCGTTTCCGAGGTCGATTTTTTCGCGACTTTCATGGATGCGGCGGCCCTGCCGATTCCCGAAGGACTGGATGGGCGCAGCCTGGTCCCGTTGATCAAGGATGGGATGCAAGACGGTCGCGACTACGTGTATACCCAGATCGATTACACCATCGGCGGCCCGCCCAAGCCGATGCGGAGCGTGATCGGCAAGCAATACGCTTACATCTTCAACGCATTCTCCGACGGAAAATTCAAATACAAGAACAACAACGAGGGCGAGACCTTCAAGGCGATGGAGGAAGCCGGCAAGTCCGACCCCGCCATCCAAGACCGGGTCAACATGTTTCGGTATCGCGTGCCGCAAGAGTTCTACGACCTCGAAAAGGACCCGGGTTGCACGGTGAACCTCATCAAGGACACGGAATATCAGAAACTGGTGAAGGAGTATCAGGAGCGTCTGCGCAACTGGATGGTGGAAACAAAGGACCACTGTCTGGCGGCTTTCGATATGCGCGATGATCCCGCCAAGCTTGCCGAAGCCGTCAAGAACTACCCGAAGCTCGACAAATCCGGAGGCACCGCGAGCGAAGCGGGGGAGGAGGCGGAAAAGGGAAAAGGACCGGATAAGAACGCCAATGCCACCGGAGACGAGGTAACCAGCCCGGATGACGAGTCGGTCAAGTCGAAGAGGAAAGCCAAGCGGGAGGCGAAACGGAACGCCAGCCAAGAGACAGGCGTTGAAGCACCATGATGGGCTTTTTGGTTCTTCGTGAATGTCAGCGAGTGCCAGTCCGCTTCCGAAACACCTGAAGGGAGTCCGTCAAGGACCACAGTTGCCGCGACTCTCAGCCCGACTGAGCTCTACAACGCAACTTCGAGCAGGTTGGCGTCATCTTTCATCAACGAGTCGAAGTGCGCCGCCTCGAGCAGCCACCCACCTGTGCGATAGGGGTTGGAGGAGAGACCGATCGGTGTGAGCTCCGTGCCATTCAGGGTGGCCGATTGCGGAGTGTGCTCGCCGAATTTCACGGAGAATCTGATGGTGAGGGGCCGGTTCTGCCAGGGCATTTGCACTTCGAGTCCGTCCAGCGAGCGCGGCAGAACCGGGTCGAGGACCACGTTTTCATAGTGCCGCCGGAGTCCGGCCATGCGCGTGAGCGCGAGATGCAGATAGATGCCGGGACCGCTCGAGTAGATCCGCCAACCGCCTTCGACGGCGATTTTTCCGGAGGTGATTTCATCGTAGCGGTCGGAGGCCTCGTAGCGAGTGGCGACGGCGGCGTCCGAGCTGGAAAAATAGGCGTTTGCCTGCCGTGGCAGGGCGTGCGGGACCGATGCGGAAAGCCCGACGGGATTGACCATGTTGAATGCCTCCAGCATCTCGTCGGCCTTGCCCAGGCAGGCCATGGCCTCGATGTAGCGCAGATGCGCGTGAACATACATGATGCCGATTTCGCGCGAGAAACAGGAACTGGACTCCGCACGCTGAAAGATCTCGGAGACGCCGCCTTTGTAGGTTGCCGGACGGTTCATGAGACGCGCCCCGTCCGCTGCGAGCAGATGCTCGGAGATCATGGCGAAATGGCTGGCGGCTTCCGCAGGAGTAAAGAGCCCGCCGATCATCGAGCGTGTCATGGGCAGCAACCGGTAGTGGATGCCCGTCTGTTTGTCGGCTGGGTGGAGGAGCGGTTGTCCGGTAAGCGCGGAATCCGAATCAAAAAGGAAGAATCCGCACACCACGCCGTCAATGATGAGAAAGCGTTGGAAGTCGCGGCGGACTTCATCAGCAAAACCGTCGAGACCGGCGAAGGTCCGTCCGCTACGGCTGCTCAGTTCCCCGAGGCGGCAAAGCACCTGATAGGACAGGGCGACGGTCCATGCGCTGACGAGACGTTCGCGGTATTCGGGCTTGGCCGGCTGAAGCGAATCATCCCAATCGCCATCCATGTAGCGCACGAGAGCGGTGCCGGGGCTGCAATGGCGGCGCAGCCAGGCGAGAGTGTCCTCGACATGCTCGGAGAGCGGCGAGGATTGCCCGGTCAGCGTCGCCTCGCCGTAACGGGTCCACGCCACCGGTTCGTCGAGGATGCTGAAATCCGCAGTGGCTTCGAGGTAGTCGCAGAGCGCCTTAAGCGGCCAGAGCGGGATGTCGCCATGGCAGTGAGACTGCTGGATGTGACCGAAGGGGTTGAGCATGAACCACTGAGGCCACTGATGCCCGCCGTCGTATTGGTGGGCAAAAATGTCGAGCAAGACCTGGCGGCAGGTTTCGCCGCGCCCGAGAGCGAGCAGCATCTCCACCGATCCCTGGGTGACATCGCGGGTTCCCCAAGCGCCCCCGTTGTATTGTTCGAGTCCGTGCGGAACCGAGAAATGTATCATCGCGTTGTGGACAAACCACGGGAGGCAGCGGTTGAGTCGGGAAATGGCATTGGAGGAGTCGTGAAACCGGAGACCGGTTGCCAGTTTCAACCAATCCTCCTGGCGTGTTTCCTCGGCAGGCGGTGTTCCCAATTCTGCGGAGATCGCGATGCCAAAACGGTCAACCGCATGGGTCCGAATCACTAGCAGGGCATGGTTGGGGGAGCCTCCATCAAGGCATTCGGCGCCACCGATTTCCGCCACGCCCGAGGGATCCTCCACAGCGATCCGAAAGGCAGACTGCGGTGCCTGCCGCCTCCAGAGGTTGCCCTCGGCGGCGCGAACCCTCGCGACGGACTGCTGCTCATCGATCTCCAGTTCAGCCGGTTCATCGTATTCATTCACTCCGCCGATCAATCCGTGGGTGATGAGGAATTCGGCGGCCGCCCCGGAAACGATGCGCGCCGCAAGGCGGCATTCACTGGTTTCCGCATCCACAGCGACGCGGACCTCGATGGTGCGCCCGGAAAGGCAATACCACCAGCGGACTTCGGCCAGGCCCATCTCAAAGAACGACGGCACACCGAGCAGGCACCAAGCGCACCCGTCCCGAATCCAGAGGCGCTGCCCGGAGGAGGCGAGCAGGCCGAGGGGCTCGCGAGGGAAGCTGAGCAGTCGATGAAAGGAGGGATGTCCCGCACTGAGAAGGGAGTTGAAAACCCCGGCGGCAAAGCAGGTGGTTGTCATTTGATCCGCCCGAGGATAGATGCCTTTACCGGACCGAAGAATGGTGGCGTGTGGTCTGGCCATGGCGGCTTCCTTGGCGCGAGTGACGACATGGCGGGCGTCGCTGCCGGTGAAGAAGGACCAGAGTTCCCCTCCCGAAGAGCGCTCGACGATATCCCATTTTCCGGGAAATACGGTTTGCAGTTCCTTCTCATCCATCGGGTCGCCGTGAACAACCCGGGGCTGATCGAAAATCGAGAGGGCGGGCTGCGCCGGTGCGGAGGGTTTGCGTTCTGAAGGTTGGGAGAAAAGAGCGGGTTCATCCAGCCAGGCCAGGCATTTCTCGGACGAGGGTTTGGGGTGATGGTCCAAGTGGATTCCCACGAAGTCGCAATGCGACTCACGTCCTGCCGCAACGGAAATCGTCTGCGACCTCAGGGCCACATACGAGGATTCCCCTTGCCGGGTTCCGGGAAGCGGCGATGCGCTGGCTCGCAGAGCGGGCGGCAGCACTTCCGATCGGGCAATGGCACCGCCAAAGATGTCCCTGGCATCGGTGGCAAACTCGGCACACCCGCCGAGGCAGGCCTGCAGAAGAAACGGATGCTTTCCGTTCACGGCGAGGTTTTGCCGGCTGGCGATCACCTTGCCAAAGGTTGGGTGATCGAGCGGCTTGTGATCGATGTATTGGCTCGTATAGGCCTCGTTGAGCCTCGCTGCGAAAGGGGTGGTGAGACCGACATCGAGGCCGTGGAAGGCCCTCCAGACCATCGCGTCCGCTCCCCTGTTGATGAACGAAAGCTTAAGTCGCCACGCAGAACGCTCAGGGTCGAGCATCAGAGTGGCGGCTACGGCGATAACGCCTTTTTCCAACGTCCATGTGGCTTGGGATTCATCCGCCGAAAAAAGAGCGCTCGATCCGGCACCGATCACGGGAATCACATCGCGTTCTCCCGCTTTTTCCACCTCGACGCAGAGCCGGTGAAGCCCGCCCGCCAGAGGACAGCCAAAGATCAGATTGACCATGAGATCGGAACCGGCGCGCACGGAATGCAGACGGCCATTCGGGTGAAAGCGGAAGTGGAGACCGGCGGAGTCCCCCACCACAAGAAGAGGCAGATCGTCGTGGGTGGCCAGGGATCGGGCTGTCATTGGATATTCGGTGAGGGAGTCAGTATTTGATTTCATGTGAGGGGTTCCGGGTCCAGTTGCTGTCGCCTTTTTTCCAAGATCGCCTTGATCTCGTAGGACCTCGTTTCGGTGAGAGGGTAAAATTTCAGCAGCCAAAGAGTCACAAGGCAGAGCAGCATGGGCAGCCCGATCTCAGTCGCCCGCAGCCTGAACAAAGTCGTCGGCGGCTGCGCGGAGAGGCCGGTCAACATCCCTCGCAATTCCTTCAGGCCCGCGAGGGTCTGGCGTTTTTCCAGAGAGCCAACATCCATGCCTCCCAACCGGGCGCGCATGGCAGAGGTTTCCTCAGCGAGCCTGCGGTAGTGGCCTGCGCCGGAGGGATTCTTTTCGGCCGCGCCCGCAAAGTGTGCGGCCAAGCCATCGGCGGCCAGGGCCGCTTCTCCGATCGCGTTCTGTGCGCCTCCGGCTGAACTCTCGACCGCCTGGATCGCCACATTGATCCTGCCGCCCAGATCATCGACTCCGGTAGATTGCTTCTGGTCGAACTGCGCAAAAAGGATCAAGGCCCCGGTGACGAAGCTCGCCAGCGCGGTCCCCATTTTGATGAACCACCAATAGACTGAGCAGTAAACGCCCTCCGAGCGACTGTTGGTTTTGAGTTCATCCTCATCGCAAACGTCGCCCAGCATGGAGGATCCAAGGGTAAAGAACATCAACATGCCCGCGGAGAGCAGGACGGTGGGGATAAGGACCAGATAGGGAAACCGGGGATTGTAGCAGAGAATCTTCGCGGCTTGGGCAAGGAACATCAGCCAGATGGCGATGCCAAGCGTGCGGTTCTTTCCAAAGCGCCGGCTCAGTCCATTCAGAAACAGCACCGAGATCAGTCCGGTGATCGCCCACACGGTCCCGGTGATTCCCAATAGTGGCCCGGCGGCAGCCTTATCCCCTCCGTAAATATAAAAGATGATAATGTAATAACCTAGCAAGCCGACGAAGTTGAACCCCGTGGCGAGGGTGAAGATAACGGCCACCAGCCTCAGAAAAGTCCCGTTCCCAGAGGCTGTTCGCATCTCCGTCCAGAACGGCCTCCGCTCCTGCTTCCTGGCGAGTTCGAAGCCCGGCTCGCGGCAGGCGAAAAACCACCAGAACGACATCGGGATGAGAACGGCGGCAATCAGCATGGAAACCCAGCGCATCCCATCCACCTCATTGCCACCCACCCCTTTGAAAAATTCGAGATTGGCCAGGGCAAACAACCACGGCGTACCCATCGCAAACAGATTTCCCAAAAAGCTCTTCGCGCTGAACAAGCGGGTGCGCTCATGGTAATCCGGCGACATTTCCATCCCCAGGGCACCGTGCGGAATTTCGAAAAACGTGCAGGACGTAAAAAAGACGATGAGGGCCAGAAGAATGTAGCCGATCTGAAACCAACTGTAAGCCTCCGGGTTCCCGAACCAAGCCTGCACCGCCGCCCCCTTGGGCACCCACCACATCGCCACGAAGCTAATCGCCACCGCGATCCCGCCAACCAGCAAAAACGGCCGGCGACGGCCCCAGGGAGTGCGCACGTTGTCGGAGACATGCCCTATCAAGGGGTCCACCAAAGCATCCCACAGGCGGGGAATAATCATGGCCACACCCAGCCAAAAGGCGCTCAGGCCCAGCCCGATGTTGCCGATCAATCCCATGAGCTGCCCAGCGATGTTGAAGAGAGCTATCGGCACAATGCCTCCAAAACCAAACGCAATGAGTTGCGGCCAGGGAATCCGGTCGCTCGCAGCAGTTTGATAATGGGCGGAACTTGACATTTGACAGGGGCTTGCCGGGAGGCGAACCCCGCTGATTTTTGGGCCATGAAGGACGACATGTATCCCTGTCTCCCTCCGACTTGCGGGGGAAGCGTCAGTCTATCCCATGAATTACTTCATTCTGGCTTCCGCGCTCTGAATGTAAATATTTTCTTTTTTCTTTCGTAGCTTCCTGAAGATTTTTGGCATCAACGCCATGATGGGTAACATTGAGCTAGGTTTTCAGGTTTCCGAACGCGCGGTGCATGTGAAGGGCATGCGTAATCGGGGGGATAAAGCCCGCGCGGACAGCGAAGCCAGTTGCTGAAATCCCGGGTGGCGGAAATCGAAGACCTGGGCATTGTCCCCATCGCCAACCTGCAATCCTTTAGCTGGACGGAAAAGGGCATTTTTCCAACCCCACCGGAATCGCGGAACATGCTCTATGGCGCACTCGCCGCAGGGGTCAAGGGTGTCTTGTATTACACCTTCTACGACGGCACGGATATCAAAGGCCACTTGACGCTGAACCAGCAGAACCCGGCACTCTGGGACGAAATCGGAAAGCAGGCCAAGGAGATCACCCAACTGGCTCCGTTTCTCCTCAAGGGCACCCGCCGCGCACTCCCGTCCAATGCGAAGCATGATGCGGCCAAGGGACTCCTCCAGCAGCCGATCGGTGCTATCGTATTTTGCCCAGTGGTTGAACCTGGAACAGTGGCTGCCCGAAGACGGCGTCTGAGAGTCAAAACCCGGAGAACTGACCGGCATTCTCGAAAAAAACGTCCGTCCGCTTCTGCGGAAAATGAAGGATCCCGGCCTCGTTCAAACATGGGACCTGCGGCTCAAAATCGAGGCAGTTAGGATTACCGAATGACGCTCGTGCAGATTGGAAAAATTACCCCGATCACCCGTCCGACCCTTCAGTTCAACCAGGCGCAGGACATGGTGCTGGTCGGGCAGATGAACATCGGGGTCAACAAAACGTTCGTCCTAGTGCGCGAAATTCCCACCCACCTCGATTTTGCAAGCTGGGTTTCAACGTTGCGCGAATTGCTCCTAGCCCAAACGGATCTGAACTCTCCCCAGTTAACACGTGCGCTTGAGCCGCAGTGTTTGGGGAACTCCGCATTCGAGAAACGCGCAGAGCGAAGTGGTTGACATGTTGAAATAATGAACTCATAGTTTCAACATCATGAATCGGGCAACTGCCTATGGAAAAACTTCGGATCTGGTCCTTGGGCGTATCCGGATGGCGAAGCGGCAATGGGGCGGAGCTTTCACCCCTTCAGATTTCGCCGATATCGGAGACCTGCGCTCGGTGGGGATGGTTTTGAGCCGGATGGTAAAAAAAGGCACGATCCGGCGGGTTCGGCGGGGTGTATATGAAATGCCGAAGCCTCATCCTGTTCTGGGTTCCGTTGGAGCTGGTCCTGACGCCGTTCTTGCGGCCATTGCGCGCCGTGATGGATTGGCCCTACTGCCGTCCGGTGCCGAAGCTGCAAATTCGCTGGGACTGAGCACCCAGGTGCCAGCCCGAGCCAGCTACGGTGTTTCTGGTCGCTCGCGGGTTGTTCCGCTCGGAGGGAATGGCAGCGCTCGCCTGCAGCGTCGCTCCTCGAAGATGGTTGCTCTGGCGGGACGAGCAAGTGGGCGAGTGGCCGAAGCCTTGAGGAGCCTCGGGAAGGCGCAGATAAATCCAGACAAAATCCGCCAACTCCAGAGGGCGCTCCCGACGGAAGCCAAGAGAGAGTTGCTTGAGGATCTGCGCTATGTGCCGGCGTGGATGCGGCCGGTATTCTTGGAGGTTGCAAAGAAATGAGCGAGCAAGCAGTCGTTAACCTGAGCGACGGTGACCGCCGGGCTTTGTTCCTGGAAGCCCAAAAGAACACGGGCATGGTGGCCGAAATGATCGAAAAGGATTTTTGGGTATGCTGGATACTGCGGCACCTTTTTGACCTGCCGGGAGCGAAAGATCATTTCATTTTCAAGGGAGGCACGTCGCTCTCGAAAGTGTGGCGGGTCATCCAAAGGTTTTCTGAGGACATAGACATTTCCCTGAGCCGGGAATGGCTTGGGTTTACGGGTGCACGGGATCCCGAACAATCGAAGGGAAAACAGCGCAAGCGTTTACTCGGCCTGCTTTCGGAAGCATGCGCCGCGCGGTTGCAGGGTGAAGTCACGCCGGCACTGCAAGGACTCATGCAAGAGCAAATCGGAGGGCGTTGGTCTCTGGAGACAAACCCGCACGATGCGCAGACACTCTTGTTTGCCTATCCGACAGTCTTTGAAACGACGGCGGCTCCCTACGTCCGCCGCATTGTGAAAATCGAGTGTGGAGCACGCTCTGA
>Ga0247841_10012712_pt1 | contig 10913 bp, 14 predicted proteins | sample LaCruzMarch2015__2_FD_192410 | JGI IMG/M metagenome (GOLD analysis project Ga0247841, IMG submission 192410) | Freshwater microbial communities from meromictic Lake La Cruz, Castile-La Mancha, Spain - LaCruzMarch2015_18m | ecosystem: Environmental > Aquatic > Freshwater > Lake | place: Spain...
AGAGGAATTGATTGCCGAGCCAAGAAGTTTGTGGCTTTCTGGAAGTTTCATAAGAAGAATGATAAGAAATGGAATTGATTATGTTGAAGATTCATTTATGGTTGAGTGCAAGGACGCTAAGGTCGTTGTAAAGCCCTTTTTGATTACAAGACATAAGGTATCAAGAGAAGTTAGAAAGAATTTGAGAAATGCAGCAAGAAAGCATTTGGAGAATTTTGTAAGAATAAGAACTACAAAGGAATTGTTCTCAGAGATAATGTCTGGAAGAGTTCAAAAGGAAATGTCTCAGGATTTGAAGAAGATTTATCCTTTGGCTCTTTGCGAGATAAGAGTTTTTGAGATTTTGTAATTCTGGTTTTAAGTGAATATTTATAAATTCTGTTTTTCTAATTGGGATATGGCTAAAGCAAGATATTCTTCTATTAAAGACTTAAAAAAATCTATGAAACCTCATGGAACGATGACTCCTGCAGAATTGAGGGCAGCCTTGGGAACAAGGCCAGAGAGCTTTGGTGGGCGCTATAATGGAAGACCTCCAATAAGATTGGATCCTTATGGGCAATTATTAGATGAGGTGCCAGAACCTTCTGTAGGTTCAGGTTCATCAAATCAAAGTTATGGTGGGAAAAAATATGGTCATTCTAAGCATGGATCAACTCCTCGCGGAAGAAAAGAGGGAGAGTTGGCTAAAAAAGCTCAGGCAATAGTAATTATTGCTATTTCTCTTATAGGTATGTTTCTTATCTCTCCAAATATTACTGGAAATGTAATTGGAAATTTAACTCTTAAATCTCCTTCTTTTCTCGGAATAGGGCTCATAATTATCGGATTAATTAGCGGTTTTTTCTGGTTAAGAAATAACAGAAATTAAAAAATAGAGTCAAACTCAAAGATATAAAAGTTTTAATAGTAGCTTTTTTAATGATATTTATGGATTTTGGAAAAAAGTGTGAGAAATGTCAGGGAACGAGGAGAATAAAGAAGGCAGACGGTACAATTCAGCCTTGCTGGGACTGCTTGAATTCTGGAGACATGGATCAGCATTCTAAGAACGTTAAAGATTCTGGAATAAAGGTATAATGAACATAAAAGAAGCTCAAGAAATTGTTAATAGGGTTGTTAGTGAAAGAAAATGGGAGACTCCTTCTTCAGATACTTTTATTCATTTAGTTGAAGAGTTAGGCGAAATTGCACGCAATATATTAAAGATGAAAAATTATGGCGGACAACATACTTCAGATTCTAAGATAAATTTGGATGAAGAGCTTGCAGACGTTTTTTATCTTCTTCTTAAACTTTCAAACGAAAATAATGTTGATTTAGATAAGGCGTTGGAAAAAAAGATAGAAGAAATTTCAAAAAGATTTCCACCTGTAAATAATTAATATATTGATTAAACAAAGATTTTAAAACCCTCTAAGTTCTCAATAAATTGAAGCCCCTTAGTACAGTGGTCAAGTATACGAGCCTTTGGCGCTTGTGACCCAGGTTCGAATCCTGGAGGGGCTATTTAGGATGAAAGAAAAAATGACAATTGTAACTTTAAGGAATTTGGCAAAGAAAGGCAAATGGGATAAAGTAGATGAAACTCTTCCAGATGTTTGTAATGATCCTAAATATATTCATTGGGCAGTTCAGGAAGGACTTGAAAGTAGAAATTCTAAAGAGGTCGATTTAGCAGCAAGTATTCTTGAAAAAGCAAAATTAAGAAAAAATCAATTTGGAGAAATTGCACCTTTGCTTTCTGGAGCACTTCATAGAAATATAGATAATTATGGAGGGTTTAGAGCAGCTTGCGCTCTTGCTGCGCATGGACTTCCAGATAAATACAGAGGAGAGGTTTTGGCAGTCTTAGATAAGAAATTAAGTGATAGAGATGTTCAGGATATTGCTAGAGAATATTTGAGTAAGATAAAGAAGAGGCAGTAGGTCCTCTTTTGTTATTTTAATATATATTTTAGAGTATACAAATGATATAAAAGGGGTGGTTATTGTGAATTTTCATGTGGAAGAATCGATCGCCCCTTGATCCTTACGAACAAACTGTCGTTGATTCAGGATATGTTTTTGTTGAAAGTACTACTAATAGTTTTAGTTTTGGGAAAGCGGAAAATAATCCCTTTAAGCTTAATTTGTTTTTACCTAGTCTTCATTTTTTCAAAGTTAATAAAGGACATCCATTAAGGGTCACTAGTTGTAGTTCAAATCATTTGAAAGTTCATCCGGCTAGACGTGGAGAGAAAAGAATGATTGGGCAAATAGTTGAAGATAAACAAGCATGGGATATTACTACTTTTATGCTAGTTCCTAATCAAGTTGATCTAGGAAAGGGAAGTTCGTGGAGGAAACTTGAGTTGAGGGATTCATTTAGATCAACTAAAGGGGAAGTGGGACCTGCTTCCCTATTATATGCAGCAGGGCATTTGGATATTTCTGCTTCGGACGGACTTAGGAGGTACGGGTTTATTCCCGCTTCCCAGATAAAAAATCAGTTATTTTATTGGTTAAGACAAGGGGGGTTGATTGGAGGATATAAACATCCACTCGACGCACAGAAGGATGTTGGAAGATTTGAAGTCCCATTAGGTACTGCGAGAGGAGGTACTTCTGGTTTAATTAAAGAGTTAGAAAAGGTTTACAATTGTCAAATACGTTTTACTGAAAGAGATTAGTGGTTAGTAAGCCTGCTTGTATCTTCCTCTGCCTTCTACTTTTTCCAATCTATTTAGGACAGGTTTTGAATTAGATGATGTGCGATATCCTTGAATTACTTTCTTAAAGAATTTTTCATAGTGCTTGAAGTGTTTGGCTTCTAGGGCTTGTTTGATTAGATGCAAATCGACTGCTTTGTCTTCAGGTTTTGTGGATTCGTATCCTAGGCCAAAGTCGATGAAGTATAACTTTCCTGAAGTCTTATTATCTCCTAATACGTCACGATTATATGAACTTATAGAGGTTTTATTATCAGATAATTTAACATTTATTTTATTTTTAGTCTTTTTTGTAGGAACATAAATCATATTGCTTGTCGTAAGGTCTCCATGAATTATTCCATTATCGTGAAGTTTTGCTATTTGTTGTCCGAGGGTTTTGCAGATTTGGAGGTTATTTTTTAATTTGTCAAGGTTTTCGGAGAGTTTCTTGCCTTTTAGAAACTCTAGGGTTATTTCCTGGGAATTTTCATCTAGTTTTATGATTTTAGGGATTGGGATTAGCTTACTTGATTTTTCTAATAGTCTTGCTTCTTTCTTTGTTCTTTGTTTTCTTATTCTATTGTCGATTATTGGAAGGCGATAGCCTTTCTTTAGTCTTTTTTTTACTATTTGATTGCCTTTTCTTGTTAGAATTGCTTCTGCTCCTTGTGCTATTATTTTATTTACCATATTCTTATTAAGATAGGGATGTTTAAGAGTATTTGCCAAACTATTGTAATGATTAGAATTATTGCAGGCATAATATAATCTGATTCAAATTTAAGCTTCTTTTTATTGACTTTAATTCCAAATTTATTAGCCCAGTAGGCATACATAGTCATATCGCTTGCTTTTCTTATGTTTTTATTGAATTGAATATTTGTTAGAACACATCCTTTGAAAATTAATAGTTGAACATAGTAAAGGATTAAACAGAAGAAAATTAATTTCCAATCGAGCCAGAAAGGGGAAAGCCAGGCTAAAATGATAATTATAGTGTGGATTATTGCAAGGATTTCGTTTTTCATTTTAATTTTATAGATGAAATTCTAGAATTTCATTTTTCTGCCAAACTTTTTGGCAAATTTCATCATTGTTTTTTGATCTAGGCCTTTTTCTGCAATTTGAGATTGGGATTTAATCATTTCATTAAGCATTCTGAATTGTTTTATGAGCATTCTAATGTCGCTTGTTGTGGTACCAGAGCCCTTTGCTATTCTTTGTATTCTGGAAGTTTGTTTTTCTAGTAGTTCAGGGTTTTCCCGCTCTTCCAGAGTCATGGACTTTATGGCTGCTTTCCAGTGCTTAGTTTTGTTTTCCTGCTGTTGCATCATTTCATCAGTTATTTTTTCTTTTACATTTCCAAGACCTGGAATCATGGACATTATCTTATCCATTGAGCCAACTTGAGACATTGAATCCAATTGACTGGAGAAATCATCTAGAGTGAATTTACCTTCTTCTAGTCTTTTTTGCTGTTCAGCTATTTTATCTTTGTCTACAACCGAATGAATTTTTTCCATGAGAGATTTTAAATCGCCCATTCCTAACAATCTAGAAAGGAATGCTTCAGGGTCAAATGTTTCCAAATCCTGAGGTTTTTCTCCAGTTCCTATAAATACTACTGGGGCTTTTACTTCTGCACAAGCAGTTAATGCACCTCCTGCTTTTGCAGTAGAATCCATTTTTGTTATAATGACTCCAGTGATGTTGCAGGCGTCTTTGAATGCTTGGGCTTGCTTCTTTGCTGTTTGTCCTATGTCTGCAGTCATTACAAGGAATGTTTCAGTTGGTTTTGTTAGTTTGGAGATGTCTTTTATTTCTTTTATTAAATCATCTGATAAGGCGTCCCTGCCTGCAGAGTCGATAATTACTAATTCATATTTCTTTAGTTCGTCCTTGAATTCATTGAATATTTTTATTGGATTCTTTTCTTCTTTGTTTATGAAGCAGGGAATGTTTAGCTTATCACAGAGTTGTTTAAGTTGTTCAGGAGCTGCAGGTCTGTGGACATCCAGGCCTATTGCTGCAACTTTGTGACCTCTTTTACCATAATAGGCTGCTAGTTTGCTTATGGTTGTGGTTTTTCCTGAACCATATAATCCAACTAGAAGGAATACGTTTTGTTTTTGGAGTTTTATTTCCCTGCTTTCTCCAAGAATTGTTATTAATTCATCGTGGAGAATTTTAATTATGTGTTCTTTTTTGTCTAAGCCTTGAAGTCTTTCATCTAGGGCAGTTTGTTTTATTTTATTTGATATTTCTAGAACTAGTTTGACGTTTACGTCTGCTTCTATCAAAGCTCTTTGGAGTTCTTTTACTACAGAATCTACGACTGCTTTGTCTAGGAAGATGGCGTTTGCTATCTTGTCGGTTACTTTCTTTAGCGCACTGGATAACTTATCTAACATAAATAATCAAGTTTTCAAAGGGTTAATAAAGTTTCGCTAAGCGAAACTTTAAACTCTCGAAATAGGAGGTATTTCTTCGAGTAATAAAGTTGTGGTTTCTTAAGGCAACTACGTTTCATCAAGAAGTGAAACTTCTTGAATGCCTCGAAAACTGAAAGTTTTCTCAGCCTTTAAGTTCAACCTTCCTAAGAAAGTTAATAAATCCATTATATTTCAATGGGCAATGGCTAAAATATCTGCGGGATTGCTGATGTATAAAAGAACAAATGGAGAATTAAAAGTGCTCATTGCACATCCAGGAGGGCCGTTTTGGAAAGGGAAAGACATTGATTCATGGGATATTCCAAAGGGAGAGGTTAAGGAGGGAGAGGAGTTGTTTGAAGCTGCTAAAAGAGAGTTTAAAGAGGAGACTGGGATTGATGCGAAGGGAGAATTTATTGATTTGGGAGATATAAAAAGAAAAGATGGGAAGGTTGTGCATATCTGGGCATTTGAAGGGGATTGGAATGGGCTGCTGATGGTGAGCAGTTATGTGAGCCTGGAGTTTCCTAAAGGCTCTGGAAAGATAATTAAGTTTCCTGAGATGGACAAGGCTGACTTCTTTACAATTGAAGAGGCGAGGAAGAGGCTTTATCCTTCGGTAAAGATGTTTTTGGAGAGATTGGAAGAGAAGTTGGGATAATTGGGACATATATGTTGTATAGGGATAATGCTTAAGAGGGCTGTTTCTTTCTAGGTTCATGATAGTAAATTTCTTAGAGGAAGGTAATTGAAATGTGCGGAATAAACGCAATTTATCTTAAGCCGCATTTGCATAATTCTAGAGAGGCTCAGGAAGGAGTTGTTGAAAAAGCAATTTTACAGAAGATTGTGCAGCAGAATAGAGGTCAGACCAGTGCAGGATTGATGACTCTTAGGAACATGGAGCCTGAGGAAATAGGCGAAAGATTGGCATTACACATTGAGCCCGGAACTGTTGAAGAAGCATTTCATCTTAGAGAAGCTGGAGGAGTTAGTAATCTTGCAAATAGGATGGCTGGCATTGCTGCAGTGGGGCAGGTGAGATATTCTACAGTTTACAAGTCTGAAAAAGATAGGCTTTCATTGAGAGCCGAAGGACAGCCCATGAGAAGACCACATTCAAATCCTGCAAAAAATTTTGGGATAGTTTACAATGGAACTCTTGCAAATAACAGGGAGTTAAGGGATTGGTTGGTTAGGGAAAAGAATCAAACTTTTTCTACGGCTGTGGATACTGAAACATTACTAAATTTGGAAGCGATAGAAATAAAGGAAAATATGATTAAACATGGAGGGAGAGATGTTGATTTATTTGAGGTTACAGAAAGATTGTTTAGGCAACTTGATGGAGGATATAGTGTTATTAATTTATTTGCCAATGGAGATATGCTAGCATTTAGGGGACCTGAGGGAATAAGGCCCTTGAAATTTGGGGAAAATGGAGATTTATTTGCATTTGCTTCTGAAAGTCCTGCCTTGGAAATTTTGGGAATAAATAAATGGCATGATGTTCCAAGAGGGTCTGCAATTATAATTGACAAAGCTGGAAAAATTGAACAGAGACAGATAGTTCCTGATTCAGATTTGCCTAGGGAATCGAGATGTAGAGTAGAGGCAGTATATTTTGCTACGGGCGATTCTGATTGGGATGGGAGAAAAGTTAGTGCTGTTAGGCGGGCAATGGGTATGGAGTTGGCAAGGAGGGATCCATTGGTTCAGAGAATTTTAGATGAGAAGCCACATTTGGATGATAATATTTCTAGGGAATTTGTTATTGTTCCTATTCCTAAAACTGGAACACCTATTGGAGAGGGTTATCAGCAGGAGATTTTTAGACAGACTGGGGTTTTTGTTCCTTTGTTGAGTGCTCTGGAAAAGAGATTTGGCGGAAGAATGTTTATCATGGGGGCTGAAGAGAGAGCAAGATTGAAAAAAATAGGGCTTGCACTTCATGGAGGAGTTAATGGTAAATCAGTTATTGGATTGGATGATTCGCAGATAAGGGGACAGACATTGGAAGGGATTGGACAAAATGTAGTTTTAGCAGGTGGAGCAAAGGAGTTTCATGCTCGATTGGGAGATGGAGTTTATAGGTATCCATGTTTTTATGGAATAGACTTTCCAACTACTAAAGAATTAGCAGTTCATAAGTATGGGTTGTCAGACATTAGAGATATTGATGAATTGGAAGTCGAGATTGCTAAAAAAATGGGAATAGCAAGTGTGAGATTTCAAAGAGAAGAAGGATCGTATAGGGCTTTAGGAATGGGCAAAGATAGATTGTGCATGGCTTGCCAGAATGGAGAGTATCCAACTGCGTGTGGACAAAGAAGATTTGCTGAACTTCAGGGAAAGAGTTAATATAAAATACAAATTAGAATAATTATTGCCAATATTGTCAATAGCTTTTCTGTTTTTGACCAAATTGGAAAAGAGCCAGAGAATTTTATTTTACTTGGATACAAGTAATATTTGATGTCTTTGTCTGGCCAGTCCATTAGAAGATGGAGGAAGTAGGCGGATGCAAAATAAATTGAGGATAATTGATTGAGAGTAATTAGATAGAAAATAATTGAGAAGATAATTAGTCCTAAAAGAGAATGAAATAGGGGAGTTTTATATTTTATATTGTATTTTTCTTCATTCTTTAGAGTGTCGAGGAAGTTTTTCTTGTGGAGTTTATGTTTTAGGATTATGTAAATATGATCTATGTCTGGAATGAGAGAGCCAAGGATGAATGGGATATATGCGAATGTGAGCTTTCCTAGAATTAGACCTATGATTAAATGGAGGAAGATCATTCTAAACCAATATTCTTCAGAACTGTTGATTTTGTGAATGGAGTTAGGTCTTTGTAGTCTTGACCTGTGCCTAGGAAGTAAATGGGTTTGCCTGTGACATAGCTTACTGAGAGGATTGTGCCTGCTTTTTCATCGATGTCTGCTTTGCTAAGGATAATTCCATCAATTCCAGCAGATTCATTGAATGTTTTTGCCTGTTCGGTTGCATCGTTGCCAGTGATGGATTCTCCGACGAATATTTTTAGATTTGGCTTTGAAATTCTGATTATTTTTTCCATTTCTCTTAGTAAATTGGCTTTGGTGTACATTCTTCCTGCAGTATCTATGAGGACTGCTTTGATTTTGTTCTTTTCTGCATATTTTATTGCATCAAATGCCACTGAGGCAGGGTCTGAACCGTATTGTGCTGCTACAACAGGTATTTTTAATTTATTTCCGTGTGTTTGAAGTTGTTCAATGGAGGCTGCTCTGAATGTGTCTCCTGCTGCTAAGACTGTTGAGATGCCTTGTTTTTGAAGAATGCTTGCTAATTTTGCTATGGATGTGGTTTTTCCTGAGCCATTTATTCCAAAGAAGAGGATTACGTATGGAGTCAGGGATTTTTTTATTTCTTCTACAAGATTAGGAGGTTCGATGAGGACTTCCAAGATTGAATTTTTTAAACTTGTTAGGATGGTGGATTCTATTTTGTCTTTTTTTACTTCTATTCCTACTAAATCTTTGCTTAGATTTCCACGGATTTTGTCTACAACTTCTAGAGCAACGTTATTTTCAAGAAGAGTGATTTCTATTTCTTCAAATAATTCATCAACATGTTTTTGTTCTAGAGTTATTGTTCCAGAGGGAGCTATTTTCTTGAATAATTTGGAGAAAAAGCCTTGTTTTTCTTCTTGGACTTCTTCTATTGATTCTTTAGGATACTCTGAGAGCTCTATTTTTAGTTTTTCAGAATTAATTTCTTCTATTTTTTCAGTTTTTATTTCTTCAGCTACTTTTTCTATTTCTTCTTCCAGATCTTTTCTTAGTTTTCCAGTTTTTTTCTTTTCTGGCTTTTTTTCTTCGAATTTCTTCGGTTTTTGCTTTGATTCTTTCTTCTTATTTGTTTTTTCTGCTTTTTTCTCTTCTTTTGGTTTTCCGAAGAAAGATGAAAGCTTTTTCTTTAGTGATTCGAACATATTTATTGAATATGAAAGGAGTTTATAAATTTAGTCAGATTAGGCTTCTATAGTATATTCGAAGACTTTATCATAGGGGATAAACCAGGAAACTGTTTGTTTAATGGAGGCTTTTTCGAAGATTTTTCTGAATAGACGGATGGAGTTTCCATGAGCTGAGATGGCTACGTTGCACTTTTGTTTTTTCATTAGCTTTGTTAGGTCTTTAATGAAGGCATTGACACGTTTCTCCACCATTGCAAATGATTCTCCTTTTGGAGGAGGTGTGTTGTATCCGCGATGGATTAGTTTGTATTCTTCTTCGCCTAGAAAGAGCTCTAGTTTTTCTCTATCTTTAATGGACAGGTCTCCTAGTGCGTCACCTTCAACTTCTAATTTGAGAAGTCTTTGACCTATGTTGTGAATGAATGCTTCGTGGGAGGAGCCGTTTAATTGTCCATAGTTTCTTTCAATCATTCTATTATCTGTTTTGATTATTTTACATTCGGGATGGAATTTGAGGACTTCATTGAGGGTTTGTTTAGATCTAATTAGCTTGGTGTGGAAGGCGATTTGGAATTTTTTGTTTTTTAGTTTGTTTGCAACGGTTTTTGCTTGTTTTATTCCTAATTTTGTTAGTTTGGGGTTGAGCCAGCCGGTGAACCTTCCGTCTCTATTGAATGAGGTTTGTCCATGACGGAAGAGATAAATATGCAGTTTTGTCATCTTTTTTATTGCTAAATGGAGTATAAGCATTTTTATAAATCTTGATAAAATAGTCTTTTAATGATAAGCTACAATGATTTGTATGAAATACTAAGAAAAGAGAAATATGCGGAGGCAATGCAGCTTCTTCCTAAGGGTTTTGTAGAGGATGTTTCGATATTTTTAGGCGAAATGAGAGTTGAAAATAAGGAAGAGGATTTGTTTCAGGATAATGTTTTGAAGTCTAAAAAACAACTTGAGAATTCTATTGGTATATTTAAGGAGTTAATGAGGATACGAAAGAAGAAATTGCTTAGTTTGGTTTTTGTTGCAACGGAAACGGGCATAATGAAGAGAGATTATGAGAATATGCTTGCTGTTGAGAGAGAATTGTTTGATAAAATGGTTAAGGCGTTCGAAGAGGGAGATAAGGAAGTTGCTAAATTGATGTCTGGGAAGAAGGATAAGGTTGAGAAAAATAGGATGATATTATTTAATCAAAATGTTGAGCAGTTTGTGGGAATGAAGGGAGAGGTTGTCGGGCCTTTTGCTTCAGGGGCGTTGGCTAATTTGGATATGGAGATTGCTAATCTTTTTGTAAGTGGTGGTAAGGCTAGTTATGTTGATGCGGAATAAGAAAGCTTTTAAAAGGTATTTCTGTGTTTGTTTTATGTATGCCTCCATAGCTCAGTGGTAGAGCATTAGTTTTGTAATTGTGAAAGCACAAAAAAACTAAGGGTCGAGGGTTCAATCCCCTCTGGAGGCTTGGCCTCATAGTCTAATGGTAGAACATCTCTTTGACGTGGAGAGAGCCCAAGTTCGATTCTTGGTGAGGCCATAGTTCTACCAAGAATAAATTATTTAAATTATATTAGCTGATGTTCGAGAGGTTAGAGGTTAAATTAATATAAATATAATAAAATATTGTTGAAGGAGATAATTATATTTGATGAATTTAATGGTTCGAAAGGTATAAATATTTGATTTGGCGTATGTAAATATGAGAAATTGGCAGAGTTTCTCAGTTGTTCTTGTGATTGTATTATTCGTAATTTTCTTCTATTTTGTGTTTTTTGCTGGGGCAAATAATCAGATTTCTGTTGAAGTGGATGTAAGAGCAACAGATAG
>Ga0247841_10012713_pt1 | contig 10912 bp, 9 predicted proteins | sample LaCruzMarch2015__2_FD_192410 | JGI IMG/M metagenome (GOLD analysis project Ga0247841, IMG submission 192410) | Freshwater microbial communities from meromictic Lake La Cruz, Castile-La Mancha, Spain - LaCruzMarch2015_18m | ecosystem: Environmental > Aquatic > Freshwater > Lake | place: Spain...
CAAATCTGCTTTGCCGAATCATCGCTTTAAGCTTCGACATCTCATGTCTCTTGCCCAGTTCCTCCAAGCCGTTTAGCGGTTTCAGTACTACTTGCAAGGCCATAAGATCGCTTGTATTCAGCTCGGTCATATTACCGGTCAGATAAGCCAGCGGGTCATGACTTTTCAAATCCTGGCTTTCAAGAATAGGCAAGGCAAAGTGTTTGGAGAGTTCATATTCGGTCACCTTTAATCGACCTTTCTCCATACTGTCGGGTAGATAGTCAGTACTCTCCTTGATTTGAATTCCGGGGATATATGCCCTCAAGTTTTTTGTAACAGTGCCGACTAGCGGCTTCGGCAATCTGATGAAATATCTGATACCGGTTTCTTTTTGCGAGACAATCTCAAAGGAGCAGGACACTTGCCGTAGAAGCAGATGGTTAATCAGAGATCGACGGGAGAGCAGATCCGAGATGAGATTAAAGAGTTGAGCGGTTGAGATCGAAGTTATTTTGGTATCTTGGGGAGGGATCACTTCTAGGAATGTGGCTTCTTCTCGCAATTGCCGGTAAATGATAACTAATTTAAAAACGACCGCAAGGAATATCCAAGCGGCCAATATATATACGAGATAGATCAAGATTTGAATTGCGATTCCGTCGATATTGTAGCGACTAAAAAAACTGAGCACTGAATCGAGGGTCGGTAATGTTGTCGGCGCTAAATGCAAAATGTTCCATTCTCCCCGCCAATTTAGCAATTCCTAACTAAGTAAGGTCTATCATAATATTTCATAACATGCAAAGCATCATCTTTGTGCAGTTAACAAATCATCGATTTGTTGTTATGCTAATCTCAATAATTATTAAGGATTTAGCAATATGAATACTCAAAAACTTAGGATCCACGGAGATAATATTCTTGAATGTGAGCATGCTATGTATCTAATAGCGGAAGCTCTTTCTTGTGACGCTAAAAAAGTGGAGTTTGTCGGAGGCTCGGCATATTCTCCCATGTATCGGATATCTTCTAATAATTCTAATTTTGAGATTCAATTGTTTCCTGGTTACGGCAGATGGAAATTTGATATTACAAAATTTCTCATGGATAGAGGTGCAGTTCTCAGAGAGGCCACGGATGCAATTATTACCAAACTAGTTGTTAAAGACGGCCAGCTTTATGAGGACCCGGTACTTTCCATGGAATTTTGCGGCGCTCTTCCTGCAGGCAACAACGCGTGGCAAAGATGCGGACGTGCGGTAGCATCGGCTTACGCAAAAATTCCGTACTTATACTACGCCGAACTTGGAGGACTCGAGCTTGGAACTGATAGAAAAGAAAAGGCATCAAGATACCCTAATCCGCTTATTCCCTTTGCATACCTAAGCCTAGGCCAAGTTGAAAAGTCAGTAGCTATCCCTGTCTATATTCCAAGTCCATCCGCGAAATCTGATACCTACTCGCTATTTGAAGAGTGTTTTGGGTATAATGATGCACTTCTTCTCATTAAAAATTTAATACTTGGAGAATCTGCAGAAATACCAGTAAAGAGTCTAGAAGAGAAGGCTGAAAAAGTAGTCGAGATATTGGCTTCTCAAAGAAAAAGAAATGATGTATTGTCCCCCGAAAAATTCAAAGTTTTTAAAAATAAAATCACTGGGCTAGATAAGGCAAATTGGTTGTCTACAGAAAAAATGCCTTGGAACAAAAAAACTGGTCTTAAGACTCTTACTAAATCTTTTCAGAGCCTGCTATCAGTAACACAAAAGTGCGCTGTCGCTGTTGGCTCTAAAGATATGCCCATATGTCTGATCCCTGCCCATGATCGAAAAGAATATGGCAATAAAATCCGGGAAATTTACGGCAAGGAAGTAGATGATAAATTCGTAAAATGGATTGAGAATTCTGATTCTCCACTTGTTTGTATATGGGTGGCTGGGTTCAAACCAAGAGGTGATGACTCTCGTCCGGATAGAGGATTAGTTCCGCTTGGAAGGATGATTTTCGGTAAGGATGAAGTCGACATAATGTCAATTGTTTATGGCCCGGCGAAACCATCGGCATGGGCAAAGTTAGACTCAGATATTGATAGCTTATCGAAGACAAACGGGTTATGGGAGGCAATCCTAGGACTTAGCAATGCTTTAATCGTTGATTCCCCAACATCAAAGAGCCTAAAAAGTCACGGCTATCTACTCAAAAAAGAAATCGGGATCAGTACAAATATGCTACTCCGTGCCTCCGGCGATGTACCATTATTTGGTGAGCATGATGTAGATTCTACTCTTCATTTACTGTTTTCAAATAAATTTCAAAACGGAGTGTACGAAGGATTGTGTAATCCGCCAGGAGGTGATTGGAGTGGGATTTCAGTATGTGATTTTAAAACTAAAAATGAGTACAGATGGTCATCGCTTCCAAGAGTTTCAGGGGAGGACACAAAGAGACCAGACCACTTAATTCAATTTGAAAATTCATCACTATTATTAGCGATAGAGTCTAAAGATTCGCTCTCTAGTCTCGAGGATAATATTGGTCCGAGATTAAATGAGTATATTGAGAGGTTGATTAAAATCAATCCTAATTCAACGAAGACTGGCATTGAAAAGTGGGCAAGTTTTTCAGATGATTTTTCCCATCAGTTAAAGATAATTTCAGGTGCAGCTTTTAGGACTACTGATGTTAATGATTTAGTAAAAGCACAGAAAAAAGGTAATCTTGATATAGTTTTTGGTATTGATTTTAAAGAAACGGATCTATCAAAAATGCTAATCCTAATTGGCCCAGAAGCAGAACTGATTAGAAATGATATTATGTTTATGGCGGAAAAATATAAATCAGTCCTTAATATCGAATTTGTGTCTAATAATTTAGGTAAAGAGATTCCAAAACAGCCTCAACCCCTTTATTCTGCACCTTATTAAAGGTAGAGTTGCCAGAATGCAAAAGCAAATGTCTCTTGTATAATTCTTTTGGCACATCCGCAACAAAATTTTTGTCTCCCCTGGATCCATCAAAAGATAATGCAAACTTTATATTTCGCTTGTTTAGATCTGCCAAATATCCAAAAAAAGCTTCTAGATCTATACCTCCAAAATATCTCCCTTTTGTATTTGAATAGGGGGGATCAAGATATATAAAATCTTGGCAAGAAGCTTTTTTTGTTAACTCTCGATAATCAACTGCGTGAAATTCATAATTCTGAATGATCGATGACCATTCAGATAATATCTTTTCGAATGTCATTGGGTCGATCCCTTTTCGTGTATGATGGAGAGAGTTGTTGAATTCACCACTTCTATTAAATCGGATTAATCCGTTAACACAAGTTCTCGACAAAAACAAAAGATCGTATGGTGAATGTTCCTTGTTAAAACGGTCTCTTACTTCGTAGTAATATGTATGTCCGATACTCTGAAGTTTTTCCCATCGCTCCTCATACTCCGTTGCAAACTTTTTGGGGTTTTTTTTGACTTCTTTCCAGATGTCAATTAACGGATTACACAGATCACCAGCAATTGCTTTGTTTGGTGAAAGAGCACCAAGTATTGAGCCACCGCCTATGAATGGTTCAAAGTAATAATCAATTGAATCAGGGAAATTGTCGATAATTTGTTTGGCCTGGGATCTTTTGCTTCCAGCCCACTTGATCAAGGGTGATAATGTTTTCACTTTGTATTCTTAAATTAATTTTAAGTCTTGATTGCAATTGTTAAGTCTCGTTTCTGAAATCTTTACGTATTCTTCTTCTAGTTCAATGCCTAAATAATGGCGACCAAGTTCTTTGGCAGCAACACATTCGGATCCAGCACCTGAAAATGGGGAGAGAACTAAATCACCAGGTTTCGACGCAATAGAAATAATCCTTTTGCAAACACTCAAGGGCTTTTGGGTAGGGTGTTTCCCATATTTCAGCTCATCTCTTGCTTTATTGTTTGGTATATCCCACACCGTTCTCATCTGTTTACCCGCAGCTTTCATCAGATCCGAAGGGTCGTAAAAGCTTTTTGATCCTGCATAGTCAAAAAAGTATTCTCTTTTTTTATCGCTCCCGGCATGACCCCACAACAACGTTTCATGGCTAGCTGTCAATCTCCGTCCTGCTAAATTTGGAAAAGCATTTCTTTTGTACCATACTACTTCATTGATAATTTCAATCCCGAGAGTTTGAAACATTAAATTTATGATTCCAATATTATGGTATGTTCCAAAAACCCAGATTGATCCCGTCGGTTTAAGAATTCGCTTCGCTTCCTTTAACCACGCCTTGGTAAATGAAATATAATCATTTAATGGCATATTATCCCAAGACTCAATAACTTTTTTCCAACTGCCTCCAAATCCAGGAAGATTTGATCCAGATTCCCATTTTATTTCGCTTCCCTGAGATAAGTTATAAGGTGGATCGGCAATAATTAGATCTATCGTTGAATCAGGAATATTTTTCATATTTTCAATAGCTTCACCACATATTATTTTATCAATTGGAAGATTTTTATGATAAGCCAGATTAGGATGAACCTCAGGTAATTTTTGAGGTTTAGATTTATTATAATCCTTAATAATATCCACGACGATTCCCTGGATAGTCAATTGATGTGATTCGACTATTATTGGGTTCATATCTTTATTTGCGGGCTGTAAACGTATTTTACTACCTTCGTTGTAAAACTTTTTTAGCGTTACTTCTTCGTTGTCAATAAGTGCTACCACACGGTCACCATCTGTGGCTGTTTGTTGGTTTTTGATAACCACAATATCGCCATCGTTGATATGCTCATCGATCATACTATTGCCCTTAACCTTGAGAGAGTACAAGTCATGTTGGTTGTAGAGGTTTGTTTTAGGAATTGCAATAAATTCTTTCTCTTCAATTGCCAAGATTGGTGAACCTGCGGCGATTGTTCCTAAGAGCGGAATTCTAATCATCTGCGGCCTAGAAAACACCTCTATCGCCCTTGGTTGGTTCTCAGTTTTTTGCAGAAATCCAAGATCCTCGAGCGCTTTAACATGATGATGTGCTGTAGAGACCGACGAAAGTTTTAGGAAATCTTTGATTTCCTCAAGGGAAGGAGCATAATCAAATTCATTAATATAACCCTTGATAAAATCAAGAGTTTGTTTTTGTCTTTTAGTTAGCACTTACCCTCCTATTGATTTTCGATTTATTTTCGATTATGCTTTAATTATATAGAAACAAAATCGAAAGTCAAGCACTAAGTTTAGGAGGAAATTATGGGTTACGAAGTTGATTTTTTGGCAGTAGGCGACGGAGAAAGAGGTGGGGACGCTATAGCTCTTCGTTGCGGAAATTTACACAATCCCCCGGACAATCAAGTCGTTATGGTCTTTGACGGTGGCACTAAAGAGTCGGGAGAGAAGCTAGTTAACCATATCAAGGAATATTATAAGACGAATAAAGTCGACTATCTATTTCTATCTCACCCCGATAATGATCATGCCTCAGGGCTATCGGTCATTTTGGAAAAGCTGTCTGTTGGTGTATTAGTGATGCATAAACCGTGGGAGCATGCACAAGAAATAAAGGATCTTTTTGTCGACGGTCGTCTTACAACCAAGGGATTAGAAATAAGAATTGCAAAGTCATTGCAGGCCGCTAAAGATATTGAATCGCTAGCAACTCAAAAGGGAATTCCAATCGTCGAGCCTTTTACTGGTGTCGGAACGGAAGATGGTATGATTACTGTGCTTGGCCCTTCTTTGGACTATTACAAAATACTATTAGCAAATTTTAGAGAAACGCCTAAACCCAAACCGGAAGCTACAATAGCTCAAAATATTTTTAGGATGGCAACTGAAGCGATAGAATGGGTGGAAGAGAAACTAGATATCGAGACTTTGGACGACACTGGTGAAACATCTTCTGAAAATAACTCTAGCTCCATCGTCCTGCTAAACTTCGAGGGCAACCGAGTTCTCTTAACTGGTGATGCAGGAATTCCAGCGCTGACTCAAGCAGCAGACTACGCAACAAAGAACAATATTGAGATATCGCCCTTGCACTTCTGGCAAGTTCCCCATCATGGCAGTAAGCATAATGTCGGACCGACCATTCTGGATCGCTTACAAGGAAATACCTCTTTTATATCCGTACCACAAAAAGGTGACCCCAAACATCCATCTCGGAAAGTTACAAATGCACTGAACAGGCGACGAAAAGATACTGTTCACGCCACAAAAGGCACAAACAAGCGCCACCATAATAATGCTCCGAACAGAGATGGATGGACTTCGTCCACACCAGTTCCGTTCTACAGTAAGGTAGAATCATGAAGTTTGATAAATATGAAATCATAGCACGACTTTTTCCCGCAATAATCTGTATCACGCCAATATTTGCCCTTGGGTGGTTTTTCCCATCTCTCGAAGTCCTCAACTTCTTTGAAAAAGTATATGCCATTAAGATGGTAGCCAACATATCCATCTCGGCAATATTTGTCTTTTTGCTTGCACAATCCAATCGTTTAGTTTCTAAGGAGGTTTTCGAAAAGAAATTTTTCGATAATGGACTATCATTTCCTACTACTGAACTATTGCTTCATTCCGATAATACTTTTTCTAAGGAATTCAAGAAAAAAATTTACAACAGAATATCTGAGAACTTCGGTCTCTCCCTTAGTTCTGAGAAGGAAGAGAAGGATAACACAATAACAGCAAGAAAAAAGGTAAACGAAGCAGTTTCTTTTATAAGAAAAAAGGTTGGGAATGGAATATTGCTTTTTCAGCACAACATTGAATATGGTTTTTTCAGAAACTTAGTTGGAGGTTCGGCTACAGCGTGTGCCCTGTCCTTAATAAATATAATCATATTTAGCACATTGAGCTATAATATAGTAGCACTGAAAATATCTTGTATAACTTTTATCATTTATTTCATTCCGGTAATTTTCAGCAGAAAAATAATTTTTACCTCTGGGAAATATTATGCCAAAGTGTTAATTGAAGAATATATGTCAATCAAATGAAAAATATCACAGCTTCAAAACTTTACGACTATATTCAATGCCCTCACAAAGTGTGGCGAGATGTTTATGGTCCGCAGGACGAGAAAATCCAGGAAACCAATCCTTTTGTCGAGCTTCTGTGGAATAAAGGTGTTTTGCATGAGGAAAAAGTTATTGCAAGCCTAGGCGAATATCTTGATTTAAGCGATGGTACGCTCGATGAACGTTTTGAGAAAACCGTAGAAGCGCTTAAGAATAAAATACCCCTGATCTACCAAGGAGTATTGAAACATGGCAATCTTCTCGGCGCCCCCGACCTCTTGAAACTTATGCCTGACGGCTCATATATGCCGATTGATATTAAATCCGGCTCAGCTTTCGAAGGAGGTTCGGAAGACGAAGACTCCGAAGTAGAAGGCAAACCAAAATTGCATTATGCATCTCAGCTATGTCTATACAATGAATTACTCAAAAAACTTGGTTTTGCCGAACATGACAACGGCAAGATAATTGATATTCACCACAACGAAGTTACCTATAATCTAACTGCACCAAAAGGAGTTAGAGACAAGTCAACTTGGTGGGAAAATTACGAACGAATAAAAACTGATGTCGGTTTGTTACTGGAAGATAAAACTCATAACAAGCCTTCATATTCTAGCAAATGCAAACTTTGCGCTTGGTACAAAAGTTGTAAAAGCTGGTGCTTAGAAAAAAATGACTTAACCTATACTTTTGACTTGGGAAGATCAATTAGGGACAGATTAAACGAGGATTTATTTATTGATAACTTAAATGATCTATTAACTGTCGATATTCCCGCTGCCATGAAGCAAAAAGAGGCCGAAAAGAAAGCTGGTAACAAAACATTTTTATATAGAGTGTCCGATAATACTCTAGCTAAAGCGATCGAGAGAGCACGAATTTCAATAATCACCAAAACACCAGTTGTGTATGGAGAAATTGAATTTCCCAAAGTAAGCTTTGAACTTTTCTTTGACATTGAAGATGATCCAACTCAAGAGTTTGTCTATCTCCATGGTGTTTACGAACGACACAATGGCGAAGAAAGATTCTTGGATTTTACTGCAAAAGAGATAAGCTCAAGTGAAGAAAAAGAAGCCTGGGCAGAGTTCTGGGAATATATTGATTCACTGCCTCAGGATGACTTTGCAGTTTATTATTATTCTCATCACGAAAAGACCACTTATAAAAAAATGCAAAAACTCTATCCAGAAGTAGTTTCTGCAGAAAAAGTTGAAGAATTCTTTGATAATCCAAACGTAATTGATCTGTATAAAATCGTACGATCACAAACCAATTGGCCATTGCCTAGTTATTCACTAAAAGAAATTGCCGTTTATCTTGGCTTCAAATGGCGTGACGAGACACCATCCGGTGCCCTTTCAATCCAATGGTTCAATGAATACCTAGAAAAAAGAGATCCCAAAATGCTCGAGCGTATCTTGCTGTACAATGAAGATGACTGCAAGGCAACAATGGTGATTAAAGACGGGATTGAAAGGATGATCTAGTTATGGGAGATTTAATATTTGGCAAGCTAGTGGATTATTTGATTAAAATTGTACACAAATCGATAGCACATAGTGATGTGCTACCATTATTAAAGACTGAAGTATGGTTTCATTCGGACGAGAGCTCTAGTGCTCAACTTTTTTATCTACATGTCTCGAACAGGAGCAATAAGGATATCTTAATTGACCAGGCATTATTAGTAAAAAGGAACATAAAATTTGGAACATTGATTACTTTTAATAATGCAGAAATTTATTTACCAAACGAGATATTGATCAAAAGCAAGTTGAATCACGAAAATATCATAAAGCAATTTGCAAATCTAAAGCCCTTAAATAATGTTTGCATTAAGGCAAAATCATCGATACAGTTAGCAGTCCATCTTCAGTTAGATGCCAAAACACATGAACACTGGAAAAATTTTGAGTTTGGCATAATCCCAGGTTTTGTTTCTGAAGACGGCAGAGTTTTTCCTTCTTGGAGAGCTCCAAGATTTCCTTGGGAGGTATTAATAAAAGATGAGATGAATTTTTACTGGACACTTGGACAAGAGATTGTGCCTTATCAGGTCTATCTGGAAAGATACCGCATATTATTGCCGATTAAATCAAAACTAGATAGAGGAGAAACACTTGGTTTCTGGGATATTATAAAATATAAATGGTTTATTTTTAAAAAACAGTTGAAATATCTAGGTATTATTCTGTTATTGAAGTTCTCTCTTAGGAATAATCTACCCGAACAATTGTAAAACTACTATTTGCTTTCTTTATAGAACCTCTCCCAATCAGTGCTCGGAATGTTTAATCTGCCCATTGCTTCATCCATAAGCTGGCGTAATTTATTGTGAGAATCGATTCCGTTAGTTCTCTTGCCTCGTTTAACTTTGTCGGCATAAAGTAGCAGATCGTCCAGGTATTTTTCCAACAAGGTATTAAAGCCTTCTTCATACCACAAATTTCTAGTTAAAAATTGAACTATCTGACTTTGCTGATCTTTTGTCAGATCTAGCTCATATTGAAGTTTGAAAAGCTTGGCTAATTTTTCTTCAGTTGATTGACTATGAGGTATCGGCGCATAAGTAACCATAATTGCCCGAATTTCTTTCGTTAGCCGTTCCTTCTCCTTGTACTCGGTAAACACGAGCAAACTTCGCGCTTCATCGTAAGCTTCTGACAAAGGAATTTCTTTACCATGCTTCTTTTCCACTAATTCTTGAAATTCAATCGCCATTTCTTCCGTAACTCTGACCGTCGGCTTATTCTTTTCTCTCTCAAGCCACCAGTCTAATTCTTTAACTAGGTTGACGATTTTAGCAGCCTCTGCTTTTGGCATATCAATATTCTGTTCTTTGGCCATCTTTTTCTGAAGCAGTTCGATTTCTTCGTTTGTCGGCTCTGGAAAATCAAAGTGATTCTTTTTTGGTTTATTATCTTTTGTCATACTTTTTATGAATATAATAATTTAAGCATTGGTTCTACCCATCGGAACAATGATATCATACCTCCAAAGGCCAAGAATATCCACCACAAGAGCATTGCCAGTCCAAATCCGATGAAAAATACTTTCGTTTTAACTTTGCGATCATTTACAGATCTAGCCATGAGACTTCTGTACATAATCTCATACTTTGTTTTATATCCCTCGGCTAGTTTCTTATTTAGGCCAAGATAATTCAACATTTCTTTCGCTGATTCTTCGTTTTCTGTTCGGCGCATTACCTCTTTACTAGATCGCTGTGAAAGAATATTCAGACTTCCTTCCCAAAGAATGGCCCGATCGACTATCGCCAGCTTTTCATGTATTGAGCCGCAAAGATAATAGACGCAAACTCCTAACTCTTCATATCGTTTTAGTGCACACTCGATCTGCGGCTGGAATATGCTCTCGTAATCAGTTATTGGTCGGGTAAATATAAATACTTCAATATTCCGTTTTTTCAGCCTCTCAATCGTTTGTTTTAGAAAGTCTGTCCTGAATTTGCTTGCAAACGGGCTATAGATGATGACTTCTTTCTGTGCTTTAAGTAAATCATCTATAAAAGCTTTGTAAAAAGTCTTATCGTTGAATAGAGTACTTAACTTTTGCTCCTCCAATTTTTCCATATTGATCACTTCCTGTCTGTTTTGTAAGTATTGCCTTAATGCTTGTGCTTGGTTAAACATATCTCTCCTTGTTTTTATTCAGCAAATCTAGCGATTTGAAGAAATATTTGCTATATTATCGATATATGAATACAGATGATGAAAAAGTTCGCCGGAAGCTTGGCGAGAGGCTGAAAAGTGCCCGTGAAAAGGCAGGACTCACTCAAGCAGAAGTCGCCACCCGTGCAGGCATAAACACGAATTATTATGCCGTAGTTGAGCGTGGAGAAGGCAATCTTTCAGTCGAAAAACTAAATCGCATAATGCGAGTACTCGGTATTAAAT
>Ga0247841_10012715_pt1 | contig 10911 bp, 12 predicted proteins | sample LaCruzMarch2015__2_FD_192410 | JGI IMG/M metagenome (GOLD analysis project Ga0247841, IMG submission 192410) | Freshwater microbial communities from meromictic Lake La Cruz, Castile-La Mancha, Spain - LaCruzMarch2015_18m | ecosystem: Environmental > Aquatic > Freshwater > Lake | place: Spain...
TCGAAGAATCCCCGAATTCCTGAAGACCGACCTGCGGTTTTGGCGTTTCCGCTACTTCTTTAAAACCGGCGATCGTTTTCTGGATCACGCCAATGGCTTTCTCAGGATCGTCCGAATAGCTGATGCCCACCTTGTTTTCCACGATCTTGTACTTGAAGGAATTGTGGATGATCTCACCCACGATACTTTTGTTCGGAATCGTGATCTTCACGCCGTCCTCGTCCGACAGAATGGTCGAAGACAGCGTCACTTCCTGGACCACCCCGCTTTGGCCGGTTACAACGATGGTATCTCCCACCACGAATGGATGACCCAGGATGATCGATATCCCGGCGCCGTAATTGGAAAGCGGACCCTGCAACGCCATGCTCGCACCGAAGGCACCGGCGCCGATCACCGCGATGAAAGGCGCGATTGTGATTCCGAATTTCCCGAGCGCGATAATGATAGCGAAGGCGAGGATCGTGATCTTGGCGCACGACGCGATAAATTTGGAGAGGGTGATGTCGAGTTTCTTTTTTACGCAAAGCTGAAGAATGATCCCCTTGACCCAATTCCCGATAAGATTCCCGATGATAAGGACAAGGATGGCCCCGATGACCTGGAGACCGTATTGTGTCCCGAAATCGATGAGATTATTAATGAATTTTTGTAACGCGGTCACTTCTTTTTCCATAAACTTCCCCTCAAGTAAATTTTGCGCTGCTGTTTGTACTGTGGATGAAACTGGCATATGACGCCTCCGTTATTCTACCACTATTTCCTTAAGGGAGATTGTGGGTTTTCAATAAAAAGGGCCGCCCAGAAAGGAGCAGCCCTTTTTTGGAACAGAAACCAAAACCGCTTCGCCTTAGCTGATCGCATCTCCCGCCACATTACTCATTACAGGAGTAAGCACAAGCGTGATCGGAAAAAGCAGGTACCAAAGTTTGTTCGAGTTGGACTGCACAATGCGAACCTTGGAAGCTCCTTCCTTTTTGGCCGCTGCGGTGAAATCAGCCACGGTCGTTTCAAGACTGGCGTCTCCGGCAAGGGGTTTGTTCATCAACAGGTGAAGGGCCATGTTTGACTGGCTGACATGGACGGCTTTTCCGGCGGGTGTATCCATCCCGTTAAAATTCTTCGCCACCGTCGTCGTGCTGCAACCGGGAAACATCGCTAACACGAGGACCAAGGCTAATGCTTTTTTCATGGTTTTCCTCCTTCGGACTATGTTTGATGTTTTGGCTAATTTCCATAGATCGCGGAGCGCATCTCTATTCTGGCGGATGCTAGCACGGGAAGAAGGGCTTTTCAAGCGTCGCTTCGCCGCTCATCGCCCCCAGCAAAAGCCCTGAGTGATAAGCAAGAAATGAGGATTTATGAATTTCCTCGGAGCCCTTGAAGAAGAAACTGTAAGTTACAAACGAACCGTGCGGGAAGTGTTGTCTTTGAGGTTCTTGAGCGAGACCGTATCCGGCGTGATCTGTACCACTTCAAAATCACCGACCCGCCCGCCGGCTTCAAGCATTTTCCCATTAATGATGGCAAAGGGGCGGGAAGGATTGTAAATGATCCCTTCAAGAAGAAAATTAAAATCCGGAGTTTCCGGCTGGACCGCCTGCGCTTTTTCCGGTTCCGGGTAAAGTCTCGCCGTGGTTTTTCCGGTTATGGGAAGAAAAAAATACAACCCCGCCGCCAGCAAAAGGCATCCCAGGATTGTCACCGAGGCCTTCATCCCGAAAAAAGGCTCCCAACTTTTTTTGACGGGAGGGATCTCGGGGACCGCCCCCTTTGTCTCTTTCTGATCGTGGATCTGCTTCAAATAATCATAAATAATGCTCATCGGATCTCTTCCCTTGCTGCAATGAAGAATTCAGAACTCAGGATCTTTTCCTGGCGGACAAACCCCATCAACAACGCGCGATCACAAAGAAGGTTTACGAGACGGGGGATCCCTTTCGAAAATTCATGGATCATCCGATATCCTTCGGGGGAGATGATCACTCCGGCGACACCCGAATGCTCGATCCGGAAATCCACATAGGCCCTGACGTCCGCGAGCTCCAAAGGACGCAGCTCATGTTTGATCACGATCCGCTGGTAGATCTGCCGCAGGTCAAAACGCTGGAGACGGGCTTTAAGCTCCGGTTGTCCCACAAGCACGATCTGCAAAAGCTTCCCGTGCTTGGTTTCAAGATTGGACAGAAGCCGGATCTGTTCCAGTTGACGGGACTCGAGGTTCTGCGCTTCGTCGATGATCAGTACCGCATTCCCCTGATTCAGACTGAGATCGATCAAAAAAGTATCCAGCTTCTTGATAATATCGAGGCGTGTTCTTTCTCCGGTCTCGAGGCCAAAATCCTCCACGATCGCCTGTAAAAGTTGAATGTCATTGAAATAGGGGCTCATGATGAACGAAGTCCGCACGGATTGGGGCAATCGTTCCAGAAGCGCTTTGCAAAGCGTGGTCTTCCCCGTCCCCACTTCCCCGGTGATAAGGATCAGCCCCTTGCGATCTTCAATACCATAAAGAAGCAAAGCAAGTGCTTCCCGGTGGGACGGACTTTCAAAGAAAAGCTCGGCATCGGTTGTGATATTAAAAGGCTGGGTCTTGTATCCGTAGAACTCTTGAAGCGCCGTCATATACCTTTTGCCATTTGGTCGATTTTCGTCCGGTCCAGGACATCGGCCGGAAGTACCGTAGAAGGCCGGACGATCTTCACCGTCAGAAAAACCACAAGATCGGTCTTGTTGCTATTTTTGGTATCTCGGTCAAAAATCTTTCCCAAAAGCGGGATATTACTCAGGAAAGGAACTCCCATGACCTCTTTCGTCTTCGCATCACTCAACAGACCGCCCATTACCACCGTATCCCCATCATCGATCACCATTTGAGTTTCAGCTTCCCGGGTATCGATGATCGGATATTGGGCTATGGTGGCAGTCCCCGTAGTACCTCCCATAACATTCACCGTACCGTTCTGATTGGAAACTGTTGGATGGACGATCAAATTGACCTTGTCTTCGTTCTCACTGCAGATCTGCGGCACCACGCGAAGCTGTATCCCGATATTCTGATAATAAGAAAGTGACCCGCCCACTGTATTGTTAACATTAGTGCTCGACGTGGTCCCGAGAATCGGAAATTGCTCCCCTACCAGGATCGTGGCCTCACGACCGTCCATGGTGAGGACTGTGGGGGTGGACAAAGTATTGGTGTTTTCATCTTCCTGAAGCGCATGCAGCAGAACATTGAACTTGGTGCCTTTGACCTTTGAAAAAGCAAAATTAAATCCCGAGGTATACGGATCGATCGCAGACGAAGCACCTTCGGGAGGAATAAAAGCATCAGGAGAAATATTGGCAAAACCGCTTTGGCTCCCGGCCGTAAAAGTCTTTTTAAAAATAGAATCCTGCGAACCAAAATTATCCGTCGGAGTCCCGAAATCGAGCCCCAGATCAAAAACCGTTTGCTGACGGACTTCCAGGATCACCGCCCGTATCAGTACTTGCTTAGGCGCCACATCGACTTCTTCGATCAACTTCGCAACTTGACGCACTACGATCGGTGTATCGGAAACCGCGAGGATCTTGGTTCGCGTCATTTTGGTCGTGTTCTGCGGCACTGCGGACATCGTGTTGCTGGTACTTCCCGAGCCTGAATCCGGTACACTCATCAACCCGCTTGTGGTCGCGGAAAAACCCCAGCCTTGCTTGTTCACGGCATCCATCACGGAAACTTTCCCTTTTTCGGAAAGAAAAGGCTGGACCATTTTGGCAACATCGGCAGCTTCAACATGCTTGAGCTTGAACGCTTCGATCTTCATACCCCCGGAGGCAAAAAGCGCATCATCCTCTTTTTTCTGGTCTTCCCCGATTTTGGTGAGGGTTGAGACCGTGAGGATATTCCCGTCCTGGATGTAACCGAGATCATACATTTTGAGGATGACTTTAAACGCGGTTTTCCAATCGACATTCTCAAGGTCCACGGTCACAAGGCCAAAGACTTCGGGAGTCGTTACGATCGTTATGTTTTTCCCTTCTTGCCCGGCTTTTTTCTCGATGGCCTTGAGCACGGTCGAGATCTCCGTGTCTTTGAACTTTAAACTGCTCAGAGCGGACGACGCACCGAACGCCGTGGATACTGACAACACGATAAAAATTGCCAGAAAAAAACCCGCTTTAGCCTTCATGAGGCCTCCGGTAAATTCGTTCATGATTTTAATCGAAGCTCAAACTCTCCATTTGCGTCCTTTAAAACAACCCGGTCCTGAAGGACCTTGACGACAGTAAATTCATTTGTGGAGTCGCCTGCGCCCAAAAACGTCTGGTTGATGACCGCCGTAGGTTTGGTTTCATCCCAAAGAATCCCTGTCAGTTCAAGTCCGTCCCGTGAACTTTTCGGCCCTGTATAGGCGAAGGTGAACGGATCACGATCCAGCGGCAAAACCTCCGCGGCCCGGCTAAATCTCCTGTAGAACTTATCGTCCTTTACTTGCCCCAGCTTAATCACGGGAACAGAAGAATCCGGCTTCCGGGATTCCGGCTTGGGAGACGATACGGCCACAGGATTCACCCCTGGGGACCTGCTCGGTTCACTCTTCCCGCGGATCAAAGGGATACTCAAGATCACCAACACCACAATGGAAGCCCCGATGACCCCTAATTGAATAGCTACTTTTTTTTGCATGGTTACTCCAGAAGATAGAGACTCAGTTCAAGTTTCCCCTCGAGCCGGAGCGGGGATGAAAAACGATTTTCGATCGAGATATTTCTCACGACCAGGAACGCCGGCAAAACCTTGCGCAACGCCTCGAGATATTTAACCAGGTTGTAGTACTCCCCTTTAAACTGGAGGGAAACCTGCACCCCATAGCAAACCTTTCCATCCGCACTCAGAGTTTTACCGCGAGCATTCACAACTTTTCGAAGCTTTTCCGGCCGGACCTGTGCTACCCGCAAGCCGAATTTATTTGCATAATCCGTCAACATCAGCAAGGATTTCTCCGCCGTGCCCGGGAATTTTCGGCCAAGGTCCCGGTCTGTTTCTTTAAAATAATCGAGAACTTTTGCGGGGTCCTGGAGCCTATCAATGGTCTGGGTCATCCACTCCAGACGGTTTTCGATCAATCTCACGTGGTCCCGAATATCCAATGCCCGGGAATCGATCGGCCTGACCGCGAACTGGAAAAAAAGCACGCTCCCGAGTACGATCGCCCCTCCCCATATAAAAATCACAATTTGAGAGTAAGTGATTTTGTCCTTTTGAACTTTAATCATTTCGAAAAACTCCTTCAAATCTGTAAACGGACACAGAATAACCGGACACTAGTTTCACGTTGATATGCTTGAAAAATCCCGTTTCCCGGAACCTCCTGAGAAGGTCCTCGACCATCGGATTGCCGCCTTCATCCAGCCCGGAGGTCTCAAGGTCCATCGCCATGGAACGGTTACTTGAGTTGACCTCAAAATGCCGTATGGCCAACCCCCCGGGCATTAAGTGCCCCACAAGACGTAATACTTCGTCGGGAGGGATCGTTGCCTTTTCCAACCTACGCGTTAAATAATACTTTGGGAACGGCCCTGCCGAAGCTTGTGCGAATTTTCCGAAGGTCAGGAGCGTTTTTTCTCCGAGCTTAAGACGATCCTGTAAAAATGCCCCGTGAAGATTCGCAAAAATAAATGACAACACACAGATCCCTACCGCAGCAAGCGAAGCTATTTTCAGGATACTTCTCTGGAGGGCTTCGAATTTCTGTTTTTTAATCTCATGGGGCATGAAATCCGTACTCTTCTCGCCCGGGAGTACTCCCGCAACAGCACTGATACATTGACTTAAACGGACCGGATCTTCGATGACGGCGGCTTGTTCGCACCGGACCGTCGAAGGGAGCGCCAGCTTTGAGACGGGCATCCCCAACTCCCTGCTAAGAAAAAGATCGATGCCCTGGAGCTTCGTACCATGTCCCGTCAGGAACAAAGCCGCAGGTCTCGCTTCGTTCAAGTGATTCATAAAATAGGTCAGAGAATAACGGATCTCACGGACAAGACCTTCCAGAAGCGGCCGCATGAGACCAAAAAACTGGGTGGCACGGGTCTCCCCGCTGCCGACCGAGAATTCTTCGTGAGGGATCCTGGTCGTAAGGACCGCCTGCTCGATCTCGGCTTCAGCTTCCGGGGTTCTGAATTTGGCCCCAAGAAGAAGCGGATCGTTCAAACTTAACCGGGCTTTTTCGTAGGAAAATGACAAGTGTCTGATGAAAAGTAATTTTTCTTTTTCATAGATCACACAAGTCGAAGAAGAATAGCCTAGATGTAACACGATCTGAGATTGAGAGTTGTCTCCCAGCGCCGCCAGGACCTTCGGCGTGTTAAGCGGCGCAGCACTCACGGAAAGGACCTCGAGTCCGATCCGGCCGAGCATACGGATCGAATCCCCGAGGAGCTTCCGGTTCACGATCGAAAACGTCACGGCGACCTTCTTCGCGCCATCCGAGTCCTCAAATTCTTTAATGATCTCATAATTAAATAAAATCGCGTCCTCGGTCAAAGCCCCCTCTTCCTTGGCATGCCATGTGATCGCCGGCACAAGTTCGGCAGGAGGCATGACGGGGAAAACAGCATTCTTGAAGGTGATCACATTCGGGTCCGAGAGAGTCAAAAAAACCTTGCGGTCCGTAACATCATACTGCCTGATAAAATCCTTGAGGGCTTCCGGGATCCTGGACTTGATAAACTCGGGGGGAATGATCAGAGCGAGATCATGCCGGACCACTAAGGCATCTTTCTCCTTTTCAAGCAAAAGCACCTTGAACTGATGTTTTCCCAATTCAATGGAAAGGAAAGAAGACATTGCGCTCCTTTTTCGACCAAGACTCTGTCATTCCCGCGGAAGCGGGAATCCAGTCTGGATCCCCCGATCGAGCCGGAGGATGACAACGAATTTAAATAAACAAAAAAACGGCTCTACCCGGTTTAAAAGTTATTCACTTTAACGGACGTGCTCTGTTTACTAAGCCCCTCAAATTTATCGACCGAACCCGATCCTTGCTGAGCGATTAAATCGATCCGGATACGGCGAACATCGGCGGGTGTCGCCGGCGCTCCTTCCGTCGAATTGAAATAAGTGAAAAGAGCTCCTCCGGTACCGGAACCCGCTATCGTTATCTTGTTCGTGTCCATAAAATACGGGATCATCGCCGCACCACCCGGAGCGATCGTGCGATAAAGGATACCTCCTGACAAATCGTAGGTAATCGTCTGATCATTTTGATTCGTCACAACGACCTGATTCGCCCCGGCTGTAGTGACCGCTTTGCAGAACCGGAGCCCCTGGGCCTGGCTATCCCCTTCCACGATGATCTCCAATGCCTCCGCAGCCACAAGATCCGCCTGGACCTGGTTCGGCAGAAAAAAAGTGTGCTGGATCACGAACTGCATGCTGTGATAGCCGGCTATCCCCAGCGTCGCGGCCAGTATAATGACCATGACAAGTTCGATAAGAGTGAACCCTTTGGTATTTTTCATGGGGCGTAAACCACGTTTTTTGCGATCGAACCGTATAGGGTCAAAAGGATGGCGGCCGAACCGGTCCGCTGAACAATCATGGTGATATCTTTTCTCTCCGCGCCGCCACTCCCGGCAACCGTTGCGAAAGTCCAGCTCACTGTGTAAGGAGGGATGACTGTACTGCCAGGATTGAGGACGGAGGCATACGGGATATTGTTCAGTCTTTCCATTTCCAGGCGCGCCAAATTACCGGCGGCGGTAAGATCCTTCGATGCGACCATCCCCTGGATCTGTTCACCGATCATAGTAGCCGTCGGGATCGCGATCACCGTCAGGATGACCATGGCCATGATCAACTCGATCAGCGTAATACCTTTTTGACTATTAAGATTTGGTCGCATTGTAATAGGCCAGAATTTCTGAGGCGGTAAGCTGACGGGCATGCAGGTACACTTCATCGATCGTTCCGAAAAAACGAGTGCCGGTGGCGTTGGTCCGCAATGTGCCGATATGCAATGGCGATGTTGTATTGTAGGAAGCGCGAACTGTTGAGCTGTGGGAGGCCTCATTTTCGACCCCATTCAGATAAACACACAATCCGCCCGCTCCCCAAGTCCCGGCCACATGATACCAGGTATTGATAGCTAAATTTGTTTTCCCTGTCGCAGTACGCTGAGTTCCTCCACTGCTTGCGCGAAGTATAAATCGAATACGGCGATTAGAGCCGGACGTAGCTATCAACAGTCCGTAAGCCTCTTGCGCGCTTGCGCTCGTCGCACTTCCCCGTCGTACAATTCCCGTCCCGTTAGCAGGCAGCGTGGTCATATAGATCCAGGCCATTAAAGAGCCGGCTGTGGTCACATCAAGTCCGGTATTGTCAGGGATCAAAACATAATTGTGTGTGCCTGTTTGATTGAAACTCAACGCATTTTTGACACATCCAGTTACCCAAATCGGATAGGCCCCTGCCGGGGTCAACGCCCCTATTACAGGCGTGGTCCCGGTGGTGGTACCCGATCCTTCATCGAGCCCCCATTTGTAGCCGTAGAATGTGAAAGGAAATATGGGAGGCGAAGTTACCGGTTTCTCCCGGTAGGCTCTGATCCTGTGGATCGCAGAATCATATTCCGCATAAACAATTCTTTTCAGAGAGGGAGCGGGTGATGTGGAAGCCCCCGTGCTGGTCAATCCCCATTTCGTGACAGCGGGAACATCGGCCGTCACGGTGATGGTGCTATCCGTGGCCGGAGACACACTGAGTACTGGCGAAACAGATGAATCGATATTAAAGATCGCACGGTGGATCCCCGCTTGGGCAAGATACAGGGACTTGAGTGTTCTTGTCTGAGTGGTGTAGCGAAGTACAGAGGAAGTGATGAAGTGGGTGGCGCCAAAAACAATGATGGGGACAAGGATGACGATGATAAGCACCGTCATGAGGGCCGAACCCTTGTTATTCAAAAATCACCCTTTCGATAACGAAAAGCAGGCGTTCTTCAAGAACGCCTGCTTTTTCAAAACCTTAATTGATCACAAAGATCATTATTGGAACGCACCAGCTCCATCATAGGTATAAGTGATTCCGTTAGGACCTTTGTAAGCAAGTCCCGCAGTAGTACATTCCCAATCCTGCGTGACCGGTTGGGAAAGAACATCGCCAAAACATGGATTTGCCGTACTGCAAAGCGCCTTCGCGCCGCCCAATGTCGCGGGATACGCCGGAGTGACACCCTGCGCCAGGTTTGCGGCATATTTGGTGTAGATGCCTGAACGAACTCCCCCCACCACGCCGAGTGTTGCGGATTGTTTGGCCTCAACTTGAAGATTCGTGTATTGCGGGATCGCCACGACCGCCAAAAGGCCCAAAAGCACGATCACCATGATAAGTTCAATAAGCGTAAAACCTTTTTCTTGTTTGAACATTGAATTTCTCCTTTTGTTTATTTGATTCATCATCAATGTTGAAAGACCTTGATCATATTCCACATGGGGAGGAACATCCCGAGAGCCAGCACAAACACCATCCCGCCCAACGCCACGATCAATATCGGTTCGATCAGGACCATGAGATTTGTAACCGTGTACTCCACTTGCATATCATAATATTCTGATACCCTTAAAAGCAACTCATCAATTTTCCCGGTCTCTTCCCCTACGCGGACCATTCGTACCACCGAAGGAGGAAAAATGCCGCTTTCCTTCATCGGCTGGGCCATGCTGGTCCCTTCGATGACACTGATACGGATCTTATTGATCGCTCCGGATACCACCTCATTATCGGCACTCACCGCCGCGATCTCAAGGCCTCGGAGTGCAGGGATACCGCTCTGGATCAAAAGCGCCATGATGCGCGCGAAACGGGACATATCAGCCTTGAGGATCAAGGGACCAAAGACCGGGACTTTAAGCAGGGTTCGATCTTTCAAAAGTTTCCCGGTCGGCGTCTTCAGAAATTTAAAAAGGAAAAAACCCAGAACGATCGCAAACCCGAACAGAAGCCAGCCATAATGCGCAAAAGCATCGTGGATCCCTAAGAGGATCCGGGTCGGGAGCGGCAATTCGACACCGCTTTGTTTAAAAAGAGAGGCAAAACGCGGAATAATGAAATTGGTGAGAAATGCGAATGCCAGCACAAGAGCGCTTAAGACGATCATCGGATAACGAAGCGCGGATTTGACACGCATCCGGAGTTTTTCTTCCGCTTCTCCGATGAAGATCAGACGCTCCAGGATCTGTTCCAACCGGCCGGAGATCTCCCCCGCCCGGATCATATTGATGTAGAGCACGCTGAAGATCTTGGGGTAGTGCTGGAGACTGTCGGAAATGCTGGCGCCACCGCGGATACTCTGGATCAACCCTTCCACGATCTTCTTGAGCACGGGATTTCGGTCCTGTTCCCCGATCACCTCAAGGGACGCCAGGATGGTCAGTCCGGCTTTGGTTAAAGTATAAAGTTCCCGCGTAAAGGCGTTGACGTCACTGAGCTTGAAACGGCGGAAGCGGGCTAGAAAATCGCCGGCCACTTTTTCTTCGATGGGTTCGATCAGATAAGGAGTAAGCTTTTTCCCCTTAAGTTGGGTGGCAACTTCGCCATCGGAATTGGCAGTCATTTGCCCGGCAACAGACCTGCCAAATGGATCACGAGCTTTGTAGCGGGAGGAAATTTCCATTATTCGATCTCAGTAACTCTCAGGACTTCTTCGAGAGTCGTGATCCCTTTCTGGACTTTTTCAAGACCGTCTTCGCGCAAAGTCTTCATTCCCTGTTCCACAGCTTTTTTTTGGATCTCGGCCGCCGAACGGCGGGCCCCCACAAGAGATTTGATCTCATCGGTGATAAACATCAGCTCAAAGATCCCGCTACGGCCCAGAAATCCGGTCTGGTTGCACTTGGGACAGCCTTTCCCGTGCATGACCTGGG
>Ga0247841_10012720_pt1 | contig 10909 bp, 9 predicted proteins | sample LaCruzMarch2015__2_FD_192410 | JGI IMG/M metagenome (GOLD analysis project Ga0247841, IMG submission 192410) | Freshwater microbial communities from meromictic Lake La Cruz, Castile-La Mancha, Spain - LaCruzMarch2015_18m | ecosystem: Environmental > Aquatic > Freshwater > Lake | place: Spain...
CGACCTATCGGCTCTCGTCGGCCTGCTCACGGCTCTCAGCCAACTCGCCGTCGACCTGCCGGAGGTCGCGGAAGTCGACCTCAATCCGGTGATTGCCAACGCGGACGGCGCGGCGGCTGTAGACATCCTCGTGAGGCTGTAGCGAAGGCATCCTACGGATAGAGGCGGTGGATCTGTCGCGGGAACGGGATGACCTCGCGGATGTGCGCCGCGCCGCAGATCCACGTGATCACCCGTTCGAGACCCATGCCGAACCCGGAGTGCGGCACCGAGCCGTAGCGTCGCAAGTCGATGTACCACTCGTAGGGGGCCGTAGGCAGCTTGTTCTCTTCGAGTTGAGCGAGGAGTTCCTCCACGGTGTCGACGCGCTGGCTGCCGCCGATGATCTCGCCGTACCCCTCGGGGGCGATGAGGTCGGCGGCAAGAGCCCGCGTTGGATCGGCCGGATCGCGCTTCATGTAGAACGGCTTCATCGTCACGGGGAAGCGTTCGATGAAGATCGGCCGCCCGAAATGCGCACCGAGCGCTTCTTCTTCCGGAGCCCCGAAGTCGTCGCCGAACGCGACCTCATGACCCTTCTCCTGAAGAAGTCTGACCGCGTCCCCGTAGTCGAGGCGCGCGAACGGCTGTCGAACCTCGCGGAGCAGGAGGTCGACGTCGCGCTCCAGCGCGACCAGGTCCTCCTTGCGTTCCGCGACGACCGTCTCGACGAGGTAGCGCACGAGGTCTTCTTGAAGCGCGAGGTTGGCCTCGTGGTCGTAGAACGCCATCTCCGCTTCGGCAATCCAAAACTCCGTGACGTGTTTGCGCGTCTTCGACTTCTCGGCGCGGAACGCCGGCCCGATCCAGTAGACCCTCCCGAGAGCCATCGCCGTCGCCTCGAGGTAGAGCTGGCCGCTCTGACTCAAGTAGGCCTTGTCGCCGAAGTAGTCAAGCTCGAACAGGGTCGTCGTGCCTTCGACGGACGCCCCGGTGAGGATGGGCGCCTCGGTCGCGACGAACCCCCGTTCGCAGAAGAACGCGCGAAACGCGCGAAACGCGGCGTCGCGCACCCGGAGAATCGGGACTTGCCGGCCGGTGCGGATCCACAGGTGTCGATGATCCAACAGGAAGCCCGGCGTCTGCTCCTTGAGTTCAATCGGGAAGTCGCCCGTCGGCTCCTGGATCACCTCGAGGGCTTGGAGCTGCATCTCGCATCCGCTGGGCGCACGACGATCTTCGCGCAGCGTGCCCGACGCGACGATCGACGTCTCTCGTGGCAAGCGCACAGCGAGCGCGAACAACTCAGGATTCTCCGGCTCCGAAAGCACCGCCTGGAGGACGCCAGTCCCATCGCGCAGTTGAAGGAACAGGATCTTGCCGCTCGACCGCTTGTTGTAGACCCAACCCTGCAGAGTTGCTGCGTCTCCCAGATGCTCTCGCGCCTCGGAGATCCTGATCGATGCCATGGACTCCTCCATCCTCGTGTATGGGGAAGAGGGTAGAACGGCAGGATGCCGTTTGCAAGGAACTCCGGGGTGACTTTGGGTGTTTGTTGACGAATGACAACACCTCGCGTAGACTCCGCCGCCGTGAGCAAACGTGCATTTGGGGACTTGATTCACGCAGCGCGAGCCGAGAGGAACTTCAGCCTGCGACGGCTCGCCAGCCTGTCCGGCATCGACTACAGCCGCCTGTCGCGCATCGAGACCGGGACGCGACCGGCTCCCGATCTTGCCTCGATTCGGACGCTCGCCAACATTCTGACGCTTGATCTCGGAGAGCTGCTGGTGGCGGCAGGCACGTCCCGGTCTGTCGTGGAGGACCTCGTGTGGTCGGAACGCGCCCGGCTCGGTCGCGCGGCCCCGGACCTCGGAGCCTACTGGCCGGGGGCGGCGCGCCTTGCGGCGCGAAATACGTTCGACGGCCGCGTGGAGGCGCGCTACGGCGCCCTGTGCACGGTGCGCGTCGGGAACGTCCTCGTTCGGGCTCTCTCGTTCGCAGAAGCACCGAGGCTTCGCCTTATGGTCCCGCCGGAGACGATGTGGGTGGAGAAGACGGCGCCTCGCGGCCTGACCGCGGCGGCGGCCACGGTTCTCCCTGCCCGCGTCGTGAAGGTTCGCCCGATGGGCCAACTCGTCAATCTCGTCCTCGCCGCGGACGGCGTCGAGCTCAACGCGCTCCATGCCGTCGACCGGAGCGAATCCGGCGCGACCTGCGGGGACTCCGTCTACGTCGCGTTGTTGACTGCGGTCATCCAAACGACCCCCCTGGAGGAGGAAGCATGCGAAGAATCTTGATTGGAATACTCACCATCGTGCTCATGCTTGTTGGGCTCGCGGCGACGGCCGCCGAGGCGACGTCCTGGTTCGTGACCCTTGCGAACAGCGAGCGCGTCGTTCAGGTCGACTTGCCGCTGATGACGATCAGTGCCGGCGGCACGGTGGCCTACGAGGGTCCCGCCATGAGCGATGGCGCCGAGAACTGGAAGGATGCTAAGACCTACGCGGGGATCGCTCTGTCGGCCATCTTGTCGGAAGTCGGCGGCATGACGACGGGTGACGTTCTCTCCGTCATCGCGGGCGACGGTTACACGAAGAAGCTCCCGTACGCGGCGATCTACAGTGACACGCCGGCGGGCACGCCGATTCTCGGCCTCGAAGTCGGGTCGGACGGCGAGGATGCGCCCATTCTCGTGTTCCTCGCACCCGACGAGCGACTCTCGAACGCCGACATGCTCGCCGCCTTGGGTCCCGAGTACGCGCACTACTACGGCGACAAGCCGTCAACCACCGGGCTCCTGGTGAAGAGCGTCGCGTACCTGATCGTGAACTACGACGGCGGAGACCTCCCGATGGCCACAGAGAACGCAACCGTCGCGGCCGGGCCGGCGGAGGGCATTGTGCTCACCGTCACGCGGGGCGGCGAAACGCTCACGTACACCATGGCCGACCTCGAGGCGTTCGAATCCATCACCGCGCCGGGGACCTTCACGAACTCGGCCGGCGTCGACTACACCGCGACGTACACGGGGATCCCGTTCTCGGCGCTCATCGGCAACGCCCCGAGCGACGGGACGGTTCGCGTCACCGCATCGGACGGGTACTCGATGAACTACCCCGTCTCGCAGCTCCTGGATCACTCGGCCGGCACCTGGGTTCTTGCCTACAAGGAGAACGATGGGTACATGCCTCTCGATCCCGGGACCCTGCGCATCGTGCAGGTGGGAGAGGCGAATCCTCACTTCACCAGTTCCCTCTCGGCACGCATGGTCGAAAGGATCGAGGTTCTCGGCGAGTACACGGCGTACACCTTGACCGTGACCGGAGAGACGCCGCGCGTCTTCACGCGTGGCGAGCTCGAAGCGGGGATCGGTTGTCCGTGTCACACGGCGACGGTCACCGTGACGTCCAAAGGCGAGACAGCGACCTACTCAGGGCTCCCCCTGTGGCGTCTGATCGCCTACGTGGACGGCGGGTCGGCCCCGGCCGCGGACGAGGGCATCCACTACGATGACTCGGACTTCAACGACGCGCTCATCGCCGAGGGATACCACATCGTCTTGACGGCGAGCGACGGCTATAGCCAAACGCTGCCGCTGAGCCTGATCGCTCGCGACGACCAATTCATCGTGGCGCTCAAGAAAGACGGGACGTTTCTCGACGCGTCGAAGGACGGCGCGCTGCGGTTCGTCTTCGATGACTCCGTTGTTCTGCCCGAGGGTGTGAGCCTGAAGTCGGTCAAGTTCCTGGCGTCGATCGCCCTAGTCAAGGACTAGCGGTGTCCGTAGAGTCGGCAGCGGAGGAGCGGCGCTACCGGTTTGATGTCCGCGACATCGTTCTGATCGCGCTCCTCTCCGCGGCCGGCGGAGTCCTCTCGACATACATCGGGTATCTCGGCAACCTGATCAATCGGCTGTTCGGCGTTCCGTTCGGCGCCGGACAGCTCATTGCCGGTCTACACATCGTGTGGCCGCTCCTTGCCCGCGCTCTCGTCGGGCGGTTCGGCGCCGGCACACTGACGGGCCTCACCAAGGGGGCGGTCGAGCTCTTCACCGGCGGGACGCACGGCGTCGTGATCCTTCTCGTGTCCGCGGTCGAGGGCCTGTTCGTCGACCTCGGATTGGGAGCAACTCGCCGGCGTGGGCTCGTGATCACGATGATGACCGGTGCGCTCGCCAGCGCTTCGAACGTCGTCTTGTTCCAGGCGATCTACTTCTCCGGCGTTCCGGCCAGTTTCCTTCTTCTCATGATCTCTGCGGCGTTCGTCTCGGGCGCCTTCTTCGGCGGGTATCTGGCGTGGGACATCGAGCGGGTGCTGGTTGCGTCGCGCCTGGTTCACAAGACCGACTCGGTCGGCCCGAGCGGGCGACGCGCGGTCGGCTGGCGCCACGCCGCAACGCTCGCCGTCGTCCTTGGGTTTCTGGCGGGAGGCGTCTACTACTACCTCGCAGTGTACGACCCGTTCCCGACCCCCGTCGCGGCGGCGATTGCCGGTGCGGTCGACGCGCCGTACGAGTTCGTCTACGGGGATTGGGAAGCGCAGGCGCGCACGGTTCGCTGCGAGCTTCGTGGGAGCGTGACCTACGTTCCTCCCGCGGACTACACGGGGATTCCAGTCAGCCTCGTCCTCGAACGAGCCGGCCCCTCCGAAGGCGCGTCGACGGTGCACGTCGTCGCGTCGGACGGGTACGAAGCGCGCTTCGCGCTCCATGACCTCGCGACCGACCCTGACGTGCTCTTGATCCTCGAGGGCGAGGCGTTGCGCCTCGTGGCGCCGGGCTACGACGGCGCGTACTGGGTGGAGCAGGTGGTGCGGATTGCCGTCGAATGAGCGATTCGATGTCGCGATCTCCAACCTCTCCGTGCGATATCCGGATCGGGATCGCGACGCGCTGGAAGCGTTCTCCGAAACCCTCGCCGAGGGGGAAGTTGTCGCGATCGCGGGTCCGTCGGGGTGCGGGAAGACAACCCTCTGCCGCACGCTCGCCGGCTTCGTCCCGTCGATGATTCCTGCGATCGTCTCCGGGGACGTTCGCCTCGGCGGCGAGTCCATCCGTGGCGTCGCTCCGGAGGCGCTGGCGACTCGTGTTGGGCTCGTCCAGCAGGATCCTGACGCCCAGATCTGCACGCTCTCCGCGTGGCAGGAGGTGGCGTTCGGACCTGAGAATCTCTGCCTCCCAGCGGCCGAGGTTCGCGCCCGCGTCGAGCGGTGCCTCGGCGAACTTGGGATCGCCCACCTTCGCAATCGAGTCACCACCACGCTCTCGGGAGGGGAGAAGCAGCGCCTCGCCATCGCGTCGATCCTCGCGATGCAGCCGCGCGTCCTTCTGTTCGACGAGCCGACGGCGAATCTCGATCCGAAGGGCATCCAAGCGCTGTTCCGAACCTTGGCCGACCTCGTCCGCGTTGAGGAGCGGACCCTCTTGATCATCGAGCACCGAATCGACGCCCTTCTCGCGCTCGGTCCGCGTCTCGTCCTCCTCGACCGCGGCAAGTTGGTCGAGCGCTACCCGGCGCGGGAACGGATCGACTACGCCGAGGTCGGTCTTCGCGGAGCCTGGAGTCTCCCTCCGGCGGAGGCTACAGCAGGTTCCCCACGGATCGCGGTCGATCGGCTCTCCTTCGGCTACGCCGAGCCGCTGTGGCGGGACCTCTCTTTCTCCCTGCGCGAGGGGGAAGTGCTTGCGGTCATCGGCCCGAACGGTGGAGGGAAGACGTCGCTCCTCCGGCTGCTCGCCGGCCTCGCGACTCCCCGGGAGGGGACGATCGAGCGTGCCGCGGGAACGCGCGTCGGCTTCGTCTTCCAGCATCCGCACCATCAGATCTTCGAGCGCACTGTGAGGAGGGAGATGGAGCTCGAGCACCCGCGGGGCACGGACGCCGTCGACGCCGAACTCCGCGAGGCGCGCCTCGAGGGGCTCGAGGGCGCGGCACCCCTGTCGCTCAGCTTCGGCGAGCAGCGCCGCCTGACGGTGGCGACGACGCTTGCCCGCCGGCCGAACCTCTTGCTGCTCGACGAGCCGTTTATCGGTCAGGATCGGCAGAACGTTCTCTGGATGATCTCCCGGGTACGTGAGACGATCGCCGGCGGTGGCACGGCGGTTCTAGTCACCCACGACATCCCACTCGCCGACGCCCTCGCGGATCGCCTCCTCTACCTCGATCGAGGAACACACCTTCTCGGCGTCCCCGATGAGGTCTTCGGCCGATTGCGGGAGCTGGGTGAGACGGCGTTCACCCCCGAGGCCTGGTCATGACCGGCGCGAGAGGACTCCGCCGGTCATCGCCGATGGCGAGCTTCGCCCTGCTCCTCTGTCTAGTCGGGGTGGCGCTCGCCGTTCCGAGCGTGGTCGTCGAAGGCACGGTCCTGCTCGTCACGGTGGCGTTCGCAGCCGTCTCCGGGGAGCGCCCGATCGGTTTCTTCCGGCGGCTTCGTTTCGTCCTCCTCTTCGCCCTCGTTCTCTTTGTCGCCCAGGCCCTGTCCGTTCACACGGGGCACGCCGTTGTCGCGGCGCCCGTGCAGATCACTGCGGGCGGGCTGCTCGCCGGCGCACGGATGGCGCTCCGCTTTCTCGTCATCCTCTCCGCGAGCGCGCTCTTCGTGCAGACCACCGACCCGGACCGACTGGCACAAGGGCTCATCCGAATGGGCGTTCCGTACCGATACGGGTACCTGCTCATTCTCGCGCTGCGCTTCGTCCCGTTCTTCCAGGACGAACTGCGATCGGTGCGGGAGGCGCAACGGGTCCGGGGAATCGAGGTCTCGGTTCGAAGTCCCCGCCGAATCGTCCACGCGGTCCGCTACACGTTCGTCCCCGTCCTCGTCTCCGGGCTCCATCGCGTCGACAGCATCGCGATCTCCATGAAAGGCCGGTGTTTCGGGCTTCACCCGAAGCGAACGACGAGCCGCGAGGCGCCCCAAAGCGGGTGGAGTCTCGTTGCCCTCGGCGTTGGGGGCCTGGTCATCGCGCTGGCGTTCGCCGCGGCACGCGGGAGGTGGATCTGATGCGAGACGTTCGTCGGGGAATGCTCGTCGGCCTCATCCTGCTGACGGCGGCCGCCACGGCGCCGCTCGTCGTACGATGGGCCCTCGCGCCCCGCGGGCCCGCAATCGAGATCGCCCTCCCGTCGGGGACCGTGCGGACCGTCGTGCTCGCCGAGTTGCGCCGCCTTCCCGTCATCACCCGAAGCGGCGAGTACCAGAACCAGTTCGGTAACTGGCGCGATGCGGGAACGTACACCGGCGTGCGGCTGACCGACCTCCTCGGAGATGCGGCGTACGAGACCCTGGAGGTTGTGGCCGCGGACGGATACCACGCCCCGATCGAACGGAAGCGGATCGAGAACCCCGAGTACCCCATGATCCTCGCGTACGCCTACGACGGCGTTGAGGTCCCCGACTGGGAGGACGGGTTCCGCATCGCCGTTCTTCCCGAAGACGGGCGCGTGAGCAACGAGGAGTACGACGCCGTATCGGCCGGCAGCTACTGGGTCAAGAACGTCGTTCGCCTGACGCTTCGGTGAGCGATCGCCTCGGCCCTGCCCATGGATCGCGGTCGAGGACGGCAGCGCGCGAGCGTGGAGCCACACGCTCTCCTTCATGCGTCCGTCGACGCGTCGCCTTGTGGTTTGCCCTGCGGGCCGGTCGCGGCTACATAAGTAGGGATGAAACCTGGAACGTCTCCGCGAGCCTCGTCTTCGCTGCCGCGAGTTCGTCTTGCCGGTCGGATTCTGCTCGCAATGGCAGTTGCGCTGCTGTCGCTCGTTCGAGCCGCCGCGGGCCTGACCGTCTCGGTCGCGGAGTTCTCGCTCTCGGTGGACGCGGGCAAGACAACGGACGCAGTGTTCACGATCCTGAATGACGAGCCGATCACAGCGTGGTTCCGCATCGAGAACGCCGAATGGGACGAAGACGAGGACGGAGTCACGGTTCTCCGTCCTGACGGAAGTGTCACGAGATCCTGTGCTTCCTGGATCTTGGCCGGACCTCTCGAAGGAGTCCTCGCTCCGTTCGATGAGGTGCAGGTCCGCGTATCGATTCTCGTTCCGACGGAGGCGCGCGGAACGTATTGGTCCGGCCTCCGTATCGCGCGGAACCCAGATGGGGAAGCCGTCCCTGCGCAGGGGATCGCCGTTGCAGGGGAATTCTTTGTCAAGCTCTACATTACCGTTCCGTCGGGAGAGATCGATGCTGACGTGGCAGGCCTCGAAGTGGGTGGACTCCAGCCTCTCTGGGTCGTTGTTCTGCTACACAACAGCGGTTCGGTCCGCCTCTCCGATGTGTCCGGCGTCTTGTCGGTGAAGGATGCGAGCGGCGCGGAGCTGTCCGTGCCGCTTCCGATCGTCGACATTCTCCCAGGGCACTCGATCGACATCCGGATCGACACCGAGTGGAGAATCACTCTGCCGGGGATCTATCTTGTGCGCGCCGTCGTTGACTTCGGCGCCGAGTATCTGGTCGCTGGGCAGGTCGTCGTGCGCGTGCCGTGAACCGCGCGGCGCCGTCGGGGGTCGCCAAAACAGCGGGGGACATCTGGCACAGGTGACAGCGCCGACGCTCGCGGGTCGTCTCGCCCGGCTCGTAGCTAGGAAGAATCTCCACGGCGCCGTAGGCAGAGCGCAGAGAACGACGGAGGAGGGGCGGTGGCTCGAGAAAGGTCTGGGTGGAGCTTTGGTCCTGTCGGGCGCAGGGCCGTAGTTCTCCTCCTGCTCGTTGTGGTGGGCGTCAGCGTTCTCGCGGTCGATTCGTCGGTGACCGTCGAGGTGCGGTGGCGAGTTCTCCCGTACCAATCGCTCCGTCTCGAGGGCACCGATCGTGAGTTTTCCTCGTCCTCGTTCCCGCTGCCGGAGCCGACGGCCGACGACCGACTGCAGGGCTACTCCGACGTGGAGAACGCGCTGCGAATCAAGATCACCAGCAACACCCCGTGGAGGCTTCAAGTGCGCCTTGAGGGAAGCGATCTCGGATCCTCCCTCGAAGTGCGGAGGCACGGCGACGCGTATGCTCCGCTCACGGAGACTCCCGTTGTCCTCGCGCGCGGCTCCAACGGCACGTTTGACCTTGGGGTCGATGTGCGGCTTCTGCTCAGTGATTCCCCTGCGGATCCTCGCGGCGCCCTGGCGCCCATGGTCTTCACGATCATGCCGGACTAGGTCGCGCTTCGCGGATGTCGCCTTCCTGGACGGCGCGAGTTTGCCTGTGTTAGAGTGACACCGATGAAGAGCATGCTCCGTAGCCGAAAAGTCTGGGTCTCGGCGCTCGCAGCGATTGCCGTCGGCGGCGCCTTCCTCCTGGCGTGGAGATTGACGCATCAGGGTTTCCCTGAAGGAGCTCTCGTGGTGCCGCGCGATGTGGCCACGATCTCCGAGGCCCTAGAGCGGGTGACTCCGGGCGGCGTCATCGTGCTGGAAGCGCACGAGGGTCCGTTCAGCGAACCCATCGTAATCCGCGTGCCCGGGATTACGCTGCAATCCAAGGGTCAGCCGGCCGTGCTGCGCGGCGGAGACAGCCCGGCGATCGAGGTTGTCGCCGATGGAGTCACGCTCAACAACCTCGTCATCCAGGAAGCGTCCGTGGGAATTATTCTCGCGGGCACGGGGTGCCTGGTGCGCAATGTGTCCATCGAGTCGTGCGATGTCGGCCTCCGCTTCTCGCGTGGGGAGGAGAACGTGGCGGAGGGGATTGAGATCGTGGGCGGCCGCATCGGAATCGACGTCTTGTCCTCCGCTCAGACGCTGCGCGACATCGTGTGTTCAAATCCTTCTGCTGTGGGGATCCGGCTTCTCGGCGTCGCACGGAGCGTCATGGAGAACGTGGACGTCGAGGGGACGACAACCGGCGTGTCGCTTGAAGACTGCGTCGGGTCTCGCTTGGCCGAGCTCACGATCACCCACTGCTCGCAAATCGGCCTCGAGATCCTTGGGGGGAGTGACAACACCGTCACGACGAGCGAGATACGGGACACGGCGGCAGGGATCTTGCTTCAAGCGACGCAATCCGCAGTCGTGGACGCCTGCCGCTTCGTCGCGGCGGGGGACCCTGCGATCGATCTCGCGGACGCGCGAGGCTGCCGCGTGTCGTCCACGGACATTCAATCCTGCCGCGCGGGCGTGCGCATCGCGGGCGGCGCGGACAACGCCATCCTTGACGGACGATTTCGCGGGTGTGGCGACACGTCCATTGACGTGGCTGGGAGCGAGAATGTCCTCATCTCCCGCAACACCATCCTGGAAGGGGCCGTCGCGATCTCCGTGGATCGCTCGGCGGCTGCGCAAGTCCTTCGCAACCAGGTCACGCGCGTGGCGAGCTGCGGCATTCTCCTTCACGGAGCCGAACGCGCTCTCCTACTGGACAACTCCGTGGACGGCGCCGATGCGGGAGTCGTCGTTGTGTCTTCGGACGGCGCACTTCTCGAACGCAACACGGTCGTCGGCTCTCACTCTGTGGGCCTGACTCTGGCGAACGGACTCCTCGGAAGCACGGTGACCGGGAATCGCCTGTCCAAGCATCCGATAGGCCTTCTCGTGGCCGGGTCGTCGCGCGACGTTCTGGCGGAGAACGAGGTTCTCGACTGCAAGACCGGGATTCTCCTCCACCGAGTGGGATACGGAATCCAGGTCAAGGAGAACCGCATCATCGAGAACGGTGTAGGCCTGAGTTGGGATGATGCGGCGCCTTCTTCATTGCCGCTCGAAACCCTTGGGTTCCAGGTCGATCGGCTGACGTCGGGTGGAAGCCCGATGGTTTCGGGCAACGTGTTCCGGGGCAATCGCACGTATGACCTCGAGGCGAGGACGGGCTCCCTTCTCTATGCCGGCGGCAACATCCTGCAGGAGTCGGGCGCCGCGGGGACCGGGCGCGTCTCGGGAGACGTGCGCCTGCCGCAATCGGCGTCGAGGGGAACCGTGGTGGTCGGCGCGGGAGTCTC
>Ga0247841_10012721_pt1 | contig 10909 bp, 13 predicted proteins | sample LaCruzMarch2015__2_FD_192410 | JGI IMG/M metagenome (GOLD analysis project Ga0247841, IMG submission 192410) | Freshwater microbial communities from meromictic Lake La Cruz, Castile-La Mancha, Spain - LaCruzMarch2015_18m | ecosystem: Environmental > Aquatic > Freshwater > Lake | place: Spain...
ACTGATATCCATATTTTTCAGGAGTTCTTCATGTTTGAGAAAGTCATGAACTTCTTTTTCGAGCTTCTTCTGAGCGATACCACACCAGGATGCCACGACAGCGACGAGCTGTCCATCATCGATAGTGACTTGTGTCTTACCATCATTGGGGTGCAGAGCGTGGAGATATTGATTGAGTCTTCTCGCGAGTTCATACTCGAGAGGCATATAGGTAGGCGTTTCACGAGTGGCATAGCCGACCATGATTCCTTGGTCACCAGCACCACCCATATCGACACCTTGTGCGATTTCTGGCGATTGTTTGACGATATTTGCCATCACACCCACGCCTTCGCCACAGATTCTGCGGACGATAGGCTGAGGATCGACATAGGCATTCGTCGTGAGTTCTCCTGAGATTGTGACGATACCATGACCGCCCATCACTTCGATAGCGACACGAGAGAGAGGATCTTCTGTGAGACAAGCATCCAGAAAGGCATCAGAGATTTGGTCACACATTTTATCTGGATGACCAGGGGAGACAGATTCAGCGGTTTTGAACATAATACAAAATATTAAGAATGGAGGATTTTTAAACAAAAAAACGACCAGTAGCACCTTATCGTTTTTAATATTTGAACAGAAGAGTTCCATATCGTTCAAAGTTTTAGCACTATCACTAACGTGAACTTGCTGCAGGGTCGCGGAGCTTTGTCTCTCGCCTGCTCTTGATAAGGTACGGTAAGTATAGTGAGAGAGTCGATACTGTCAAAACTATTCTCTTTTCATTTATTTGTTTTATTTTTTCTCTGCATACACTAAGAAGTATAACTCTTTTTTATGTATATTTTGCTAAAAATCCTCCACTTGCTCTATATGGTAGCCTTCGTTTCCGTCACGCTCTACTTTGTCTATATTTTTACCATAGTACTTTTTTCACGTTTTCTCTTTGTACCAGTAAGTGGGCAATTGAGCGCCATGCAGCTCAGAGTAACACAGCCTATCAATACTCGGACAGCAACTCCTGGAAAGGGACTTTTGATCGATATTGAATACAAATATGTCTACAATGAGAAAACCTATACTGGCACAAGGGTATTTCCTTACGGGCTAAATAATATAACTTCTCAACAATTTCAGTGACTGTTTGCTACAGAACAGCAACATAATCCTGACAGTACTATTATCGCAAAAGTAGCAGAAAATCCTTTTGGCACCACGAGTGACACCATTATCCGCAAAGATATCACGGTGCAGGTTTTGAAATATTTTCCTGCAAAATCTTGTTTAACTCTCGAAAAAACTTCCGTCACACTCTTAGTTATATTTTTTGTATTCTATCTCGCATTTATGCACCTTATGCCGTACCTGTTACGTCCTGATTATTATCAGGTTCTTTTCAGGTTTTAAAACAACGCTATTTATTACTCATTCATTTCCATGAAACAATTTCTTTCTGTCAGTATTGTCTTACTTTCTGCATGCTCTGTGTTTGCTTATCAAGATGCTGATATAACTACCGCCAACTCTCTTGCATCACAAAATATCATCGTCGATCAATCGCAAAGTCCTGATAAGTATAATCTTGACGCTAAAATTCTTCGACAAGAAGTAATTGCAATGGCTCTCAAAATCAAAGGAATCACTCTTCCTGAGAATTATTCCTGTAAAGGGTACTATTCTGATACCAAAAAAAATGATTGGGTTTGTAGGGCAGTAGAAATCGCAGCGGATAATGGAATTATCACGCGAGCAAATAAGCAGGCAAATCCAACGCAATATATCACATGATCAGAGGCACTCGCTATGATGATGAGAGCTGGATGAATCTCTATTGAACAGTATACATCGCCAGACCGTAATCTGCTATTTATTACTCAAGGCGCCACAAGTCCGAAAGACTGGCAAATAGATGTTATGAATTCAGCGATGACACAAGGCATTATCTATCCCTACGTTATTAACCAGGAAGGATTTGAGTCTCCTTATCTCTATTCCTGGAATTATAATGATTTTATACTACGTCGTGAAGTGTTTGATTTTACGCAGGAGATTTTCACCGAAAAAACATACACTACCTATTCCTTCCCTGGTGAATACACGGTCCAATATGAGAAGGGGATGAAAGTTATCACAAATAAAGATATGGTATTATTCCAAGATAAAGATGTGACGTATAGTATTTTTAAGCAAAAAAGAACCTGTGATGCACCTTGTGGGGATGGTTATTATAATGCACTTCAATTTGATGGGAAAGGGGTGACAAATTATAATATGCAATATCCAGATGATTGATTTTTCAGTGAAATAATCGTGGAGTGAAAATCAGGAAAATCGAAGTGATTTTCGAGAACTATAGCTCTACCAGATGTCGCTTATAATATTAAGGCAATTACCAAGGAAGAGAATTATGACGCTCAAGCTGAAAGATTGAAAAGATTTGTATGATCTATTGTTTTCTATAACTGAACTCCAGCCGAACAAGAACAAAAAAGAAATTGGGAGATATTGCAGTCCTATCTTGCGATTCAGTTAAAAACTATGGCAGCGAATCCAAAAAAAGCCACAGTAGAGATGTGTTTTCAGATTCTTGATGGTGTACCAGGAACTGATTCTTACAGTGTATATGAAATACATAATACCATTTGTGGCGGTGATCCTTTGACGAGTCCACATTATTGAGAATTCCATGTCGGTGGTCAGAGGGTTTACAAAAATGAATTCACTCTCGAGGGTGAAGATAATTGGGTGATGATGGACTAGATATTTAAAAATAAAATATTTATGACCAAAAATACTTGCATTTCATCTCCAAGTGTGGTGTAATAAGAGGGTAAAAACTCTTTTTCACCTTTCCCTATGCAAAAAACCAAAAAAATAGCTATCTTTGCACTTTCCACGCTGGTCCTAGCTGGAGGAGCGTATGTTTTTCGAGACAGTGCTCTCTTTGATGGGCTTTCGTCGAGCGTACTCAATCAAAACTTTGTTTGTACAGAATCAAGTCTCCAGTCAGAATTAGCGTCCTACCGACTCACAAAAATACGCTATAAAAAAGCACTTGTTATCCAAAAAAATCTCGAATCTGAAATAGCACAAATGATAGCGACTATGTCAGGAGAGGTACAAAACAAGGAAGATGCACTGAAGATACTAAAGCGAGAAATCGTCATCTATACTCGTTTTATGAAAAGATATGATACCTGTATAAGAGAGGTCCATCTTCAGCCCATCGTTTCTCCCGGTCTTATGTCTGGAGAAGCAAAAGTAATTCCTTCTCTTCCGAATGAATACCAAGAGCTTGTTGGTTTTGAGATTTCTTCTCCAGAGAATTTGGATATATTTATGAATACGATCCAATTCCACGTACAGATTATGCCCGCTCAGAGCCTCGTGGTTGACCAGTGGTTTCTTACCAGTGATACATCTGCTCCGTCTCCATGTCAGTCATCACAATCTGGCGATATCACCACGATTGATTGCGATATGTTCGGTGGAATTCCCGCGAGTATTCCGAGTACTACTAAAAATACCTATAGACTCTGAGCTCATATTATTTCCGTCGATCAAACAGTGGTAGGGAGCATAGAGATATCAGTTTCATGAATGACCTTTAATGATGGACGACAAGGGTTTGAAAATAAAACTACGCCAAGTATTTTACATTACGGAATTGTACCTGTTATTCCACCTGTGGTGCCGCAACCAGAAATCATCACACCAGCTGATAATCCTATTCTTCCTCCTCCTGTTACTCCAGACCCAGTAGTAACGCCTATAATTCCGGAGATTCCACCAGTTGTGATAGATCCCGTGTCTGATGCACCAGCTTCTGGTATACCACCACCAGGAGTGGAAACGAGCACACCACCTGCAACCGATACACCATCACTTCCTCCCACAAACGAACCATGATCTGGTACTGAAACACCTCCTGTTGCTCCAGAAATTCCACCAGTATCAGAACCCAGTATTCCAGCTACGAGTGCGATAGTGAACTAATCTTTTCTGTTTCTTTTGCGAGTATCAAAATCTGTAAGAGGAGAATAAAATGCACGAGCACAGGAATATTGAAAAAGAAAAAGATACTGAAGAGTATGAGGGTTTCTTTATGGCTGATGGGAAGTTGTTTCCATGGATAAAATATGGAGTATATCAGAAAACCACCCATCGGGATACCAAAATGGAGGAGAATGTCTATCCATACATTATGACTTCGATCAATACGAAATGCCGGATCCTCAAAGATAGAAAGCTCCCGGCTTCGAAAGATTTCTGAAACGGGTAAAAATCCATCGGGCCCATAGCCAAACAGTGTATTTCTGATATCTCCAAAGAGTGCACGGATGCCCGTTTCCCAGAGAAAATATCGCGCGATAAATCCCTTTATCTTCTGAATTTCTAGAATCTGTTCGCCATATTGAGTGATAATGTATATTCCTGCCACGACGATAACACCGAGAGTAGTAGCTAAGAAAATATGACGTGTCGTTTGCTTCAGAGGAAGATATTTATAGAGAAGAATATAGGAGAGATACCCTATAAATACCGCGATGCCGATAAGACTCTTCGTACCAATAAGACAGAGAATGAGTCATCCCAGCAAAATACCATACCAGAGACGGTCTTTTTTTGCTCCTTTTGAAAATACTTTTTCTTCTACCAGGGGGAGCAGCATGAGGACATAGCCAGCCAGATAGTTCGGATTTCAGAGGGTACTAAAGACACGCGTGAGATCGAGTCGAGTACTGTATGCTGTCGCTAGGGGATCCATTCCTCTGTATTGAAAGAAGGCATAGAGACAAACAAGACCCGAGGAGAGAATACTGATAGTCAGATACCTCTTATTTTCTTTGTGGGTACTGGTTGAGAGGATGATTCAGAGCATGAGCAGGCTGAGATAGAGATACCATCCATGAAATTTTTCCATATTTCCAAACCAGAAATAGGGATTGATCTCACTATTTATGAGGTAAGAGAACAGGGTCCAGACCATAAAAAGACTCAGTATCACCAGATGTTTTTTGGTTCCTCTCTGACTTCATAAAAAGAAAATTGTTGCCAATGTTACCAGTCCCACGAAAAAGAATACTTTTATTTTTTCAAAACCAGCGAAGTTGAGAACTCAAAAAAACTGTGTTATATCTGCGAGAGTTGTTTGTATTTCTGGGACATAAAGCCATGCATATATGAGTGGTATAGTGAAAAAGAGAACGGAAAGCGTTCTCTGTAATCCTCGGTTTGCAAATTTTTGCAGGCGGTTCATGGATATACAATAGGCAGAAAAAATAATTTTCAAATGGAAAGAACTGAAAAACCCAGTATTCCCCCCTTTCCGAAGATATAAGGTCCACGGGGAAGAAACCATATCGTATGTCAAGTTTCTTTTAGCCGAATATCTGTGACAAAAAGAATCTTTTTTATACAATTAAAGTCAATTCTTAAAAACTTGAGAATTATCTGGTAGAAAATCCAGATTTCGTTTATTTCCTCATCTTTTTTCTATGAAAAAAATATTGCTTCCTTTTGTGCTCGTATGAGTTACTCTCGTACTCGTATCATGTGGTGCTAAAACACCCAAGAAACCACCAATTAAAACTCCTCCTCCTCCTCCACAAATGAATCAACCAGTGGGATATGCTGTGGAAAATTCAGGGGCGAATAAGGGAGTTTTCTATAATCGTCAAAAGATAGCCGATGCCGATGTAGCAACGTTTACATCACTCAATGCATTTTATGCAAAAGATAAAACCAATATATATGCTGGTCATGCAAAACTCGTAGGTGTCGATACTACGACATTTGAGGCATTCAATACGAATTTTGCAAAAGATGCAACTGCCGTCTATATCTGGAGTGCTAAGCTTGTAGGTGCAGACGCGGCTACTTTTGTCGCCTTGAACAAGAATTATGCAAAGGATAAAAATATGGTCTATCATCTTAGTAAGAAACTCGAAGGTGTCGATGTCGCGACATTTTCTGTCCTCAATGATCTCTACGCAAAGGATAAAAATGGTATCTACTATGCAGGAGGCAAAATAGATGGGGCTGATACAAAAACATTTAAAGTCCTCAATGATCTCTACGCAAAAGATAAAAACGTAGCCTATAATAATGGGAAAAAACTCACAGGTGTCGATATAGCAACATTTGAGGCTCTGGATAAAACATACACAAAAGATAAAAACGCTCTGTATTGTAATGGGAAAAAACTCGAAGGTGTCGATGCTGCAACATTTAAAATATTGAATGAAATATATGCCACTGATAAAAGTACTGTCTATATGCGATGTCATAAGATAAATAGTATAAAACCTCAATCATTTACAGTCCTCGATGATTATTTTGCAAAAGATGCAACTGCGATATATGCTCAAGGGATGCGTATTATGGAGGCTGACACTGCAACGTTTGCAGTACTCACTGCAGGATATGCAAAAGATAAAAATGCCGTCTATAATCTGAATCAAAAAGTAGAAGGTGCTGACCCAACAACATTTGTAGTACCAACTGAAGCGACAAACAACTAAAATACACATTGTATGAAAAAATCTCTCGTAACTCTTATGATGCTCTGAGTTTCGTGTGTTCTCGTATCGTGTGGCACAGATACTACTGTTCCAGCTACGGCTCCCCCCACAGCTTCATGAGATCGTTTAGCATCATCCCCGGATACATCTTCCCTGGTGTGATATACATTTCGTACTTCTGGTGAAGTCCAATGAGTATTATATGATGGAAAAATATTATGAGAAGCTGATGCTGCTACGTTCGAGATATTAGATAGTCAATATGCAAAAGATAAAAATGCTGTCTATTATCAGGGGCGAAAGATCCAAGGTGCTGATTACGCAGATAAAAAAATAGCTGGTGCTGACCCTGCGACATTTAAGATACTCAGCAAGGTCTATGGAAAGGACGGAAAGTCTGTTTACTATCTGTATTCCAAAATACCAAATGCTGACCCTGCGACTTTTAAACCTCTGAGTGGTTTTCATGGAAAGGACAAAAACGCTGTATTCTATTATTATTCCAAGATATATAGTGCCGATGCGCTGACTTTTCAAGCACTCAATGACACATATGGAGAAGACAAAAACGCTATCTATTATAAAGATGGGAAAGTACTGGGAGCTGATGTGGAAACATTCGAAGTACTCAACACGAGATATGCAAAGGATAAGAGCTCTGTATTTTTGGATGGTATCATACTCGAAGACGCCGACCCTACTGAATATTAGGAAAGTGCGGGAAAACTCGTCTCCTAAATAAGAGAGTTATCTCTGAGGGCTTCCAGACCATTTTTGTGCAGCAGAGTGACCAGCTGGTCTCGGTATATGCCGACCGCCATTTCTCGGTCCTCGTTGTTGTGGAGCAGCTTTCACAGGATAGTGATCTCTCAGAGGAAAATCATGATCATCGATTACGGGGATTTTTTTGGCAATCAATTTTTCGATATCTTTTAAATAAGCCTTTTCTTCTGCATCACAAAATGAGAGGGCAGTTCATTTTGCTCCTGCTCGTCATGTTCTGCCTATACGATGGACATAGGTTTCTGCGATATTGGGCATCTCATAGTTGATGACATATTCGAGTTCATCGATATCGATACCACGAGCTGCGATATCTGTCGCGACGAGGATACGCGTCGTCTGTGCTTTAAAATTTGTCAGGGCTCGTTGCCTGGCATTCTGTGCTTTATTTCCATGGATCGCTTCTGCGGTGATGTTGTGCTGGAGGAGTATTTTAACTATCTTATCGGCACCATGTTTTGTCCGAGAAAAAACCAATGCCGTTTTGATCCGGTCATCTTTGAGTATATCTATCAGGAGATCAGGTTTATTTTTCTTATCGACGAAATAGACAAATTGTTTGATGATATCGACGGTGGAAGAGACAGGGGTGACGGAGACCTTTTGTGGATGATGCAAAATCGTATTTGCGAGCGTGATAATCTCTAGTGGCATCGTCGCAGAGAAGAAGAGAGACTGTCTCTTTTTAGGAAGAACGGCAAGGAGTTTTTTTACATCATGGATAAAGCCCATATCGAGCATCCGGTCCGCTTCATCGAGCACAAATATTTCGATATCAGAGAGTGAGATATATCCTTGATTCATCAGATCGAGAAGTCTTCCAGGAGTCGCCACGAGGATATCGACTCCATGATGGAGCGCATTGACTTGTGGGGCCTGACCGACACCACCGAAGATGACGGTTCCTCGTAATCCTGTATGTCTTCCATACGCTTTAAAACTTTCTCCGATTTGGATAGCGAGCTCTCGTGTTGGCGTGACAATGAGTGTCCGAATTGTTCGTTTTTTATCATAGACTCGATTGGTACTCAGGAGTTGGAGAATTGGTAGGGCAAAAGCTGCCGTCTTTCCTGTTCCTGTCTGCGCACAACCGAGGAGGTCAATTCCTTGTAAAACAATAGGAATTGACTGTGCCTGAATCGGTGTTGGAGTTGTATAACCCTCTTCTTCGAGTGCTTTGAGGAGAGGGGGGGTTAAACCAAGGGAAGAAAATAACATAGAAAAAGTGATAAAATGCAGGAAATGGAATAGGTACACAATAGGAAGAAATGATATTTTTCAAATGAAAGTATTTTTCTTGCATCCGAAAAAGAAGGGATATAATCAATACGTTATTCCTTAACCCATTTTTCTATGGCTTGTTCTCTCTCTCCACGCAAGAAGCGATTTTTGATCGCACTTCCTCTTGGCGTCGTAGCGGGTATTATCTGTACATGGTTAGCGAGTTCATCGAATCCTGATATCTGGGGAACGGCCCTAATGTGGACAATTATTCTGAATCGTTGGACTATCGGCCTCGTCGTAGGATTTGCAGGAGTATTTTTGAGACATCCTGTTTTTGACTTTCCGATTCCTCCCTACTTGCGCGGTTTTATGCTCTGAGTATTTGTTTCTCTATCTCTAGCGGCAGGTTCTATGATGAATCCTGAGATACCATGGTCCATCTTTTGGGCGTCTCTCGTAGCCGGTGGTGTCTATGGTAGTATCATCGATATGATAGCGACAAAGTATGGTGGTGAGGGGAAGGCTCTACTTTAGAGCACAAAGAAGAAAGAAAAAATAATAAAGCTTGGACTTGATTCCGTCATTCCAGCCAAGGACGAAGTCCGCGAGGTGGAATCCATTCCTGGCGGCGTTCTGGTACTTTTGGTGGCAAAAGTACCGCAAAACCACCGAAAGCACATAAACTCGCTCTCCAGTTTTTCATCTTCTCTCTATTATTCGCGACGCTCAAACAGTATGTGCTCTCGGGCTCTCTTATCTGAATGGGCGTGAAATGTTCCATGGAACTCTAAAACCCCATAATTTATGTATCCTAAACACCGGGGTTAAAGATGGTGAATAAAAAACTCACACAAAACTCTTGACAGGAGAAACATACCAGTATAATATAAGTGTTAGTGTGTGAGGTAACTCTTTTCGAGTATGAAACCCGCTGCCAACATCTCAGTCGATGTCCCAGAACCAATTCAGCCAAAAAAGACCGGAGCATTTGTATTTGAAAAACTCAGACAATTTAAAAATAAAGTAGCGGCAGGAACGATAGCTGTCCTTGGGTTGGCAAGTTCGGCGGAGGCAATAGACGCTTGAATCTATATTGGCTCCCTTCCTGCCAATCAAACGACTACTAATAAATCAAATGCTACTCAACATGTTGAAGGGGTTACATCAAACACAATCCATATTCCATATGCACCAAATGGATGAGAGTTGACCGTTGGTATCAACTGGCAGATTGACAGTACACAACTTGGTTGAGATATTAATAGTACAGTAGATTTAGGGTTTTCTCTTGAACGAAGATTTAATTGATGAACACCGGTTACGCTTGTAGATACGAATCCGATACCTGCATTACCACGTACCACGATAGGATTGAGTTCAGATACATATGATCGTTCAGGTACTTTATATGATACTTGGTCTATCGGTCCCGTTACAGATCCTGCAGGTATTGATATTCCTTTAATATATACAGGTATAACAGATTCTAGACTGGAAGGAAGTCAGGCAAATTTCTGAGGTGCTATCCCAGGCAGTCATTCATCTCCTATTAGTGTTTATTTTACTCCAAATCTTCTAAATCCCGATATAAATACTAATAGTATCCCAGATAACTGGGAGATGACTCATTTTGGTATGTTAGCTCCAGCGGATGCAGACCCAGATCATGATGGGGTAAATAATCTTCTCGAATATGCTTTCAATACTGACCCACTTGTACCAAATAAGATTCCGATGACCTACAGTTTCGAAACCGTAGGATCTGATAAATATCTCTGCATCACCTATCCGAAGAATCCTACTGCCAATCTTACGTATACTGGTGAGACATCCAGCGACCTTATCCATTGGACCAGTGACGCAGTGACGATACCTATGAGTGCTACATCAGAAAAAGTTCGAGATACCATACCAGTATCGAGTTCTCCCAAAAAACGCTTTATACGGCTCAAGATTAGCTCCAATCCATAATCCGAAGAAGGGTTTCAGAAATATACAAAAATAATTTGACAGGCATAATATATGATTATACTGTCTCTGTTCGTCGTTTATTTTTAATCATTTTTGATTATGAAAACTCCTACTACACTGAGTGGAGCACCAGAGATACAGCCTACTCACAAGAGTGGAGCATTAAAAATTGTTACCACACAAATTCTCTCAGCATTTGCTGCTCTTGGTATCACTGCATCTGTAACAGAAAATGCAGAGGGTGCAACCATTTTGGTCTGATCTCTCCCAGCCGTTCAAACTACCACTGATCGTACAAATGCTACTCAACATGTTGAAGGGGTTACATCAAACACAATCCATATTCCATATGCACCAAATGGATGAGAGTTGACCGTTGGTATCAACTGGCAGATTGACAGTACACAACTTGGTTGAGATAT
>Ga0247841_10012722_pt1 | contig 10905 bp, 12 predicted proteins | sample LaCruzMarch2015__2_FD_192410 | JGI IMG/M metagenome (GOLD analysis project Ga0247841, IMG submission 192410) | Freshwater microbial communities from meromictic Lake La Cruz, Castile-La Mancha, Spain - LaCruzMarch2015_18m | ecosystem: Environmental > Aquatic > Freshwater > Lake | place: Spain...
GCGGTAGTATCCGGATCAGTCTCACCGGACAAGTACGTTTTTGACCAGCAGAAAGAGAAGGTTGTCGACCGGCTCATTTCAAACAAGAAAGTGGCAATTATCTCAGACGGTGACCACGGCACAAAATTGGTGGATGTAGACAGTGCACGGCAGGATGCACAGGTACTTACAGATGACGAAGTGGCAAAACTCGCCATGTACGGCAAGATCACAGAAAACCATTACGGCATCCCGCAGGACGTCGAATGGGGCATTGTTGCCGGGACGATTTATATCCTCCAGTCCCGACCCATCACAACAATCGGCAATAAAAAAGAGGCATCAGGCATGTCTGGACAGAAACAGGACGCACAGATCATTTTAAAGGGACAGGGTGCGGCACCCGGGATCGCTTCCGGAAAAGTCGTCGTTATCCGGGATGTAAAGGACACGGGATCAGTCAAAGAGGGCGACATTCTCGTCACCCGTATGACGAACCCGGATATGGTCCCTGCGATGCGCAAGGTCGCTGCAATCGTGACCGATGAAGGCGGGTTGACCTGCCACGCGGCAATTGTGAGCAGGGAACTGGGTACTCCTGCAATCGTTGGCACAAAGACGGCAACGCAGGTGTTGAAGACCGGGCAACTCATCACGGTTGACGGTGAGAAGGGGCTCATCTATGACGGGATAGTCGAGAGTGCGGCACCGGCAAAGGCAGTGACCACTGTACAGGGCGCTGCACTGATCATCACGGCAACGAGCGTAAAGGTGAACGTTTCAATTCCTGAAGCGGCAGTACGGGCGGCGGCAACCGGTGCAGACGGTGTCGGGCTGCTCCGGATCGAGCACCTTATTCTCGGGCTCAACAAGACACCGGGCTGGTTTATTACTAACCACAAGGAAGAGGAGTTCGTAAAAGAACTCCACGACGGTATCAAGATCGTGCTCGATGCGTTCCCCGGAAAAAGTGTCTGGGTGCGGACGTTGGATGCACCAACCGATGAATTCCGGAACATGGCAGGCGGGGAATCAGAACCGCACGAACACAACCCGATGCTTGGATGGAGAGGCATCCGCCGCGATCTCCAGAGCCCGGACCAGTTCAAGCTGCAGGTGGATGCATTCAAGCGTCTCTGGGCGGAAGGTTACGAGAATCTCGGTGTCATGTTCCCGATGGTCTCTCATCCCGACCAGTTCATTCTGGCAAAAGAGATGATGCGTGGCTGGGGCGTGGATGTTGAGAACGTGACGCTCGGCATCATGATCGAGATCCCGTCGAGCGCGATTATGGTCGAGGAGTTCATCAAGGCAGGCATTAACTTCGCCTCGTTCGGGACGAACGATCTCGTCCAGTACACGCTCGCCATCGACCGAAACAACGAGAATGTGGCAGACATGTATGCACCCCAGCACCCGGCAGTCCTTTCCCTGATCCATAATGCGATCCAGACCTGCCGTGCGTACAATATCGAGTGCTCGATCTGCGGTCAGGCAGGTTCTGACCCGAAGATGGCTGCATGGCTGGTCGAACACGGCATCACGAGCGTCTCGGCAAACATCGATGCGATTTCAAAGATCAGAGAAGCTGTCGCCCGCACGGAAAAGCGCATCATCCTTGAAGCTGCGAGAAACCGCGATGCTGAATAAGGGGCGTACAGAAGAAGATCTCTTCTCTTTTTTATCCCAAAAAAAACGGGAAGATCTTGACTACGCATCGATTTTGTGCTCCATGTGCACACCTCCCCACCCGGTTGCGGTGCGGGCGCACTGCATGTTCATGGAAACGAACCTTGGCGACCCCGGACTTTTTATCGGGACCGCATCCCTCGAACGCATGCTCATCGAACGGTTCGGAACCCTTTTTCATCACAAGGAGGCGGGCGGGTATGCCACATCCGGCGGCACAGAGTCCAATATCCAGGCGCTCCGTCTCGCAAAGGTGTTAAAGAAAGTTAACAGTCCGAACGTGGTCGTTCCGGAATCCGCCCACTTCTCGTTTAAAAAAGCATGCGACATCCTCTCTCTTGAGATGCGGAGCGTGCCGCTTGGTAAAGACTGGCGGATGAACGCAGATAAAGCGGCAGAACAGATCGATAAGGGTACGGTCTGTCTTGTCGGGGTTGCCGGCACCACCGAATATGGCATGGTGGATCCGATCGCTGCCCTTGCAAAGATCGCAGTGCAGCACGATATCTTCCTGCACGTGGATGCCGCATTTGGGGGCATGGTGATCCCATTTCTTCGCCGTAAAATCCCCTTCGATTTCGCGATCCCCGGTGTGACCACCATTGCCGTTGACCCGCACAAGATGGGCATGAGCACGATTCCTGCCGGCTGCCTGCTCACCCGCGAACCGGATATGCTCAATGCCCTCAATATTGACACCCCCTACCTCTCGGTAAAGCAGGAGTTCACGCTTACCGGTACCCGCCCGGGTGCCCCGGTAGCCGGCGCACTTGCCGTGCTCGATTACCTGGGTATTGAGGGAATGAAGGCGATCGTTTCCGGCTGCATGAAAAATACCGAGCGGTTGATTGCCGGTATGGAAACATTCGGCATCCCGCGTGCCGCCACGCCAGATGTCAACGTGGCGACATTTGAATGCAAAAAAGTACCCGAACCCTGGAAGGTTTCGTGGACACGGCAGGGGCACCTGCGGATCGTCTGTATGCCCCATGTGCACCGTGACCGCATTGAGGCGTTGTTAAAAGATATTGGTGATATGAATGCTTGACCTGCTTGTAGAATCCCTTGAATCGTGCCCAATGGTAAAGAGGGGCGAATATAATTATTTTATCCACCCGATCACAGACGGGGTGCCGATTGTCGAACCCGCGTTGCTTCGCGACGTGTGCAGTGCAATGATCAAGATGCTCGATTTAAACAACGTCGATAAAATTGTGGTCGTCGAAGCGATGGGCATCCACATAGGTGCGGTCCTATCTGTGATGACCGACATCCCGATGACGGTCATGCGCAAGCGCGAATACAAGATGCCCGGGGAAGTCGCCGTCCACCAGACTACCGGTTACTCCAAGGGTGAACTCTACATCAACGGAATAAAAAAGGGTGACCGCGTCGTGATCATCGATGACGTGGTAAGTACCGGGGGCACGATGCAGGCGCTCTTAAAAGCGCTCGAGATTGCGGGTGCCGATGTCGTGGATGTCTGCATCGCAATCCAGCGCGGGGATCCGGATATCGGGCGCCCGTACAAATCGCTCGTCAAGATCGAGGTCGCCGAAAAGGTGCATGTGGTTGAACGGCACCTCTGAACTCATTCAAACACTGAAAACCCGGGGGGCACAGAAGGTTGCCCTCCAGTTTCCTGAAGGGCTCAAAAGGCAGGCAGCGGAGTATGCCGTCCGTCTTAAAGACGCCGGTTTTCGCGTGATTATCTGCGGTGATCCCTGTTACGGTGCCTGCGATCTGGCACTCGAAACCCTGGAATTTGCTGACGTGCTCGTGCACTTCGGGCACGCGCCGGTCGATAGCCGGAAGAACGTGATCTTCGAACCGTACCCTGTTGATTTCGATGTTGCCATCACAAAAAACGCCCTCCCTCTCCTGAAAGGGAAATCTGTCTGCCTCGTCACCACGGTCCAGCACGTCCACCTCATCCCGCAGATGGAGACGTTTTTGTTGTCACTGGGAATTGATGCCCGTGTTGCCGGTGGCAGCACACGCACTCCTTTACGGGGGCAGGTGCTGGGGTGTAGTTTTGCCGCGGCAAAAGGGACGGGTGCGGACGAGGTACTCTTTGTCGGCACCGGGCTCTTCCACGCTACCGGGATCGCCATTGCCACCCGTGCACGGGTGATCGCGCTGGATCCCCTCGCAGGCACCGCACAGGAAGTGAACGGTGATACCCTCTTGCGCCGGCGGTTTGCGATGATGGAGAAGGCAAAGGCTGCCCGGCACAGCGGCATCATCGTCAGCACAAAAAGTGGGCAGCAACGCATGGCGCTGGCACAGTACCTTCTCTCGCTCGCACCCCATGCCACAATCGTCACGATGCAGGAGGTGAGCCCGGACGAACTCTTAAACCTCGGGTTTGCCTGCTACGTCAACACCGCATGCCCCCGGCTTGCCTACGATGACCAGGTGCGGTTTCCGGTTCCGGTCCTTTCCCCGCAGGAATTTGAGATCATCTGCGGTGTGCGAACGTGGGATGACTACGCCATTGACGAGATCCCATGAGATTAAAACAACTTGAGATGGCGTTGCAGCGCCTCGACGGGTTCACGCACCCCCGCCCGTCGCTCGAACAGTACCAGACACCGGCACCACTCGCCGCCCGGCTCCTCTACCATGCGTTCATGAAACGGGATATTGAAGGGAAGACAGTCTGCGACCTTGGCTGCGGCACTGGTGTGCTTGCAATCGGGGCGTCCCTTCTCGGAGCGGCTTCAGTAACCGGTATCGACATTGACAGGCTGGCGGTGGATGTGGCAGAACGCAATACCGCACTGCTCGGTGCCAGTGTAGAGTATATTGCCGCGGACGTGCGGGATATAACGCTACCCGACCGTATCAGCACCTTCGATACAGTCATCATGAACCCGCCGTTCGGGGCGCAGAAGGCACATGCAGACCGCCCGTTCATCGATTGCGCACTCCGCACAGCGCCGGTCACATACGGTATTTTTAATGTGGGATCGGTGCAATTTATTGAAGCCTACACCAAAGGCAGGGCAGAGATAAACGAAAAGATCGGCGGAGCCCTGCCAATAAAACGCACATTCTCCTTCCACACAAAAGACGTGCATGAGATCGAGGTCGAGATCCTACGACTGACGCGGAAACAATAACCCAGCCACGCGACACGCACAAAACCATTACGGGACTTGCCGCGGCGCATCTTGTCACCGACATCTACATGCCGGTGCTCCCCGCCATTCTCCCACTCCTGATCGCAAATAACGGGTACTCCTATCTTGCCGCAGGGCTCCTCATCACCGCGTATAATGTAACCTCATCGTTTACCCAGCCCGTGCTCGGCTGGCTTTCGGACACAAAGGGGTTTACCATTCACATCAGCATCAGCCTTTTGTTCAGCGCTGTTTTTGTGGCACTCATGGGCATCACCCAGAACTACTCTCTGCTCATGGTCTTTGCGGTGCTTGCCGCACTCGGGCACGCTTTCTTCCACCCGGCAGCGTTAAGCCTTGTCAGCCGCCTGTGCACGAACGAAAACCGTGGCAGGATCACCTCGTATTTCGTTGTCGGCGGCAACCTCGGGTATGCAATCGGACCCGTGCTTGCGGGATTACTTGTCTGGTGGCTGGGGCTGCCCGGCCTGCTGCTCCTGATATTTCCCGCGATATTTATGGTATTCGGGTTGCGCCACCTGCTGCCGGGGGGTGTCTCCGGCGCGTGCGGGGGGCATGGCGCACCGGCGCACCGTGAAAGGGATACCGGTTCTAAAAAACCCTTCATTATCCTTATGGTCGCATCTATTCTCAGGGCATGGGCAGTTTTTGCCGCGATCACGTTCCTTCCCATGTATCTCGTTACGCAGGGTTACAACCTGGTCACCGCAACGACAATCGTTACCCTGATGCTCCTTTCAGGAGTTGCCGGGCAGGTTGTAGGAGGGCGTATCTCCGACCGGATCGGCAGAAAGGAGTTCGTGGTCTTTGCGCTCGCCTGCACAATTCCGTCGTTCTACCTATTCTTTGTAAGTACCGGGATCATCGCGATCTGCGCGATTCTCCTGTTCGGGTTCTTCCTGTGGTCAACCTTCGCCGTCGCCGTTGCGATGTCCCATGAGCTGATGCCACAGAACATCGGGCTTGCCTCCGGCATCATGCTCGGACTTGCAATCGGCTTTGGCGGGCTGGGCGTAGCAGTCAACGGTGTCATTGCTGACCACTACTCGCTCGCGACAGCGCTTGGCACAATTCCGGTCCCGATAGCCGGGGCGATACTGCTGATGCTTATCCTGCCGTATCCCTGGAAAATGGCAAAACGCTGGTGTCCGGGCTCATCCGGGCGCGTGAATTGACAATACGCTTATATGTTCCCGGTTAAAAATGAATTGGGTTGAGGATTCATTATGGATAAGACAGGAATTATTGCGTTACTAATCGGAATTGTACTGTTAGTCGTTGGCGGTTACGGGATCTGGGCATTTTTGCCTGACGTGCTTATTGCGGTCAAGGGACTGATTGGGATTGTCGTGCTGCTTGTCGGTTTGATGCTGGTAATATTCGGTATCCTGATCGTAAAAGAGTGAGACAGAAATCCGGTCCGGAACCCGATAAGCAAAAAACCGGTTCGGGATATTTTTTTTTTAGCGGTGCTTCGTCGCAACACTTCCATTTTCCGGGCTTGTGGCGCGAGGGAGGATACAGGCAATTTCTTTTTTTTACATGCTCTTGCACTTTATGACAATACACTGGGAACCCGCGGTTTCGACCACCGGCTCGGGTTTGTTCTGGAAAAATTCGTCAAACGCCTTCTGCACGCCGGGCACTGTGATGTAATCATGGGAGATGATGACGCCTCCCGGGCTCATCCGGGGGTAGAAGAACTCAAGACACTTTTTTGTGCTCTCATACGTATCGACATCAAAGTTGACCAGCGAAAACCGTGTGTCTTTCACAGGACCGGATGTTGCGGGAAATATGCCCTTGTAAAAGACGACGTTTTTTTCCGGCTGTAAGTATGCCCGCACACTGTCATAGGAGGCAGCAAATTTTCCCTCGTAAAACTGCCAGACCACGTCAACTTCGTCCACCTTGGGCAATCCCTCAAACGTGTCAAACAGGTGGAGAGTCTTGTCGCCTTTGGCTGAACAGATGATCTTTGCCGAACCTCCTTTATACACACCCACTTCTGCAATATCCCCGGGCACCTTCTGCGTCCGTTTCACCGCCATGTAAATGTGATATGCCTCGATATCTTCAAGGAGCAGTTCGGTGTCAGCCCGGATCTTTTTGAGCGCGGAGGCAAACTGCTTGCGCTCGGTGCAACCATAATGGGAGAGTCTTCCCCGGCTTGCGATGTCGCTTCCGATAAAGGTAATAACCGCCATTTTTCTGAATTTTAAGAGGTATTTGCTGGGGGCTATCGAATCAAAAAACCAGATGAAATCTTTTTTGGGGAAGATACTCATGTCTTATACTATTTGTCGTATGGGAATTTATACCGTGCAGACACAGACGGGGTGTAAGTCCCCCACCAGTGGCGGCATATGTCTATCATAAATGGTGGTGCATAATGATGCCGCCATTTATGATTCACAGGTGACCCTGTACGTTCACCTGCGGAAGATCCGCATCCACATCCAGTTCGTCGAGAAATGGCATCAGCCCAAAGACAAATGGAGCCGCCGTGCCACCAACCGCCGGCTGCATCTCGCCAATCGCCACTATCTCGATCATGAGTGGGAGATCCTGGAGCGTCTGCTCAAATGAGGGATCATTCTCGCGTGTAAAGTCAAGAAACCGGTCAACACGGACGTAAGGGCGCTCGAACTCAGGAACATCTTTGAACTTTTCCTGAACCTGACTGATGGTATGGGTGTGAACCAGATCTTTCTCAAAAAAAAGGAAGATATCGATACCGTACCTGCGAGATGCTGTATCCAGATTGCGGACGTCAATGATCTTACCACATTCAATCCCGAGCGAGCCGATCTTTTCCGAAGGGGTTGTGCCGTGTAGCGAACTCCATGCGGTGCTATTCTCCATATAATGTTTGGGGGTTTAAGGATTGTATAGATATTGATGTGCCCATTACAAAAACCCGTGCGAATGAAAACGGTGTCCGGTTACCACCGCCCCCACTATGCAGAGCGCAAGAATTCCACCAGCAAATGAGAATCCGGGCACCCGTGTGGGGGAGGGAGCGGGCGGTGTCGTAATAACGGGCGTGAGGGGAGGAATGGTTGGGCTGACCGGGGATACGGTGGATAGTGTGGTTGGCTGGTTGATGGTGATCACACTGCCGGGGACGATGCCCCCAGTGTTGTCGATCTCCTCTGCCTGCATGACCATGACGAAAGCGCCGGCATTCGCAGGGACAGTCCCGTCAATACCGATGATGAGGGAGACATCACGGGAGGTCGGGTATGAGATCAGCGCACCGTTTATAAACGCGACACTACCCGTGACTGACTGCTGCGCTGCCGGAAGACCATCGAGCATGCCCCGTATATTCCATTGGGCGCTCACAAGATCGGTCTGCAGCTGGATATTATGCCCGCTCGCAAACGTCGTTGCACCTGACGGAATGATCGCGAAGTTTGCAGTCACATGCTGTGACTGTGCCGGTACCAGTGGGGGGTTGGGAGAGAACGATACATCAGACAGAACGAGTGTCGCCGTGGCGGGGGGGACAATGAGGGCAAACACAGCAAGTGCGACCAGGGCAAGGGTGGAGGGTGAGAGAGTCCACATCTCTTTCCGGGGCTTTGTCATACATATGAATTTGCGTGCGGTATCGTTAAGGTGTCGAAATGATCGGTCAGGGAATACAAAATGAGAGAAATTTTCCCCATATCCTTGGGGGGGATCTGCCCTCCCAATTGATCAATGCGCGGTTGATCAGACATAGGCGAATAGTACTGTCTGTTCAGTCCCTCCTTTGAACACACCGATGACATTTACCGTGTCAGCGTCGGCAGTACCGAGGTAAGTGAACGTATACATACCACCAACAACCGGATAATATATCGTCCTTTTCGAGGTCATCCCATTGTGATTGTCGATCTGCATCTTAAGCGCGGTAAGGTATGCCGAATCTGCCCCGCCGTTATACTGCACGTTCACATCGGTACCGTTCTGCCACGCGGTGACATTGATCTGCATCTTGGCAGGGGTTTGAATCGGGGCGGCTGGGGGTAACGTCAATGGCGCGGTAACCACTGGAGGCATAGGGGTCATTGTCGGTATGGGGGTTGCCACCGGAACTGCGGGCTGGCTGCATCCGCTGACAAGAAGTGCGAGAAAGATAAGAACCGCAAAGCACAATCGTCTCATACGGGTGAAGTGGGAGAGCCGGAAGATAAATGTTGTGAATTTATACCGGGCATGACGGCATTTTTGGGGAATACCGGTCGTTTTTACGATGATCGTCTACCCAATTTCACTGGAGCCGGGTGACCCGGTATCTTTCCGGCACGATATGCGCTTATGGGAGTGAACCTGATATACAAACGGATCAGAACGTATTTGTTGTCACTTATACCATGAAATCAACGACTGCGATAACCCGGCGAGATGATAATACTTCAACGGAAGACGAACGGATACGCACAATAGCTACGCGGATTTCCATGGCAACTACACAGGGCATGCTCGGCACTTTCATTGCACAAGAAGTTATACAGTATACACTCTTTGATCTTCAGGTAATCGGCGGCAGGCTTCATACTGAAGTCACAAACCTCCCCTCGCCCTACCGGGAGCGGGTTTGCCCGTATTTTCGCGAGCAACTGTTCGGTGCCCACCATACACTCCTCATAATGTCCCGCACGGGTGCATTCCGGTCCATGACCAGCCCAATCAATGACCGGGATACGTTTCTTGAGTTCTGTGCCATGATTCCGGAGGGTTGTTTTGCATGGGATGAACGGGCGGAACGGACACCATTTCCGTACGCACCGAAACACCGGCTTTTTTATTACCTTATGGCAGCTTTTACGATGTTTGTGCTTGACCGCCCGGGGCATCCGGTTGGCATGCCATTTCCCGGGGGATTTGCCGTTGAAGATCGCAATGGGACGTTCTATTGCCTCATCAGAGACCGGGAAAAAGAAGTTTTTTTCTCTATCTGCAACTTCTGCCCGGCGAAACAGACCGAAGAGAACGCGCCAATAAAATAACGGCAACAGGAAGACTGCACCGGCGCAGTTCCGTCAAGGAAGCCTCGCGGATTGTCCGGAACGATCCCTCGCTATCCGGGTCACGAAGCCGATACAATTACGCATACGACAGGAGGAAATATTACCTGAGGAAATGAAGGGAAGTATACCGGAGATTCAGGAAACCATGATAGAGCAGATCCATATCCTCACGACATACATGTGCACCTTGACATGCGAGCACTGTTTTGTCTGCAGCAGCCCGAACACTCAGGGAACGATCTCCCCTTCACAGGTAACTGCCCTCCTCGACCAGACCGACGCGCTTGGAACCGTGGACATGATCTATTTTGAAGGCGGCGAACCGTTCCTCTTCTACCCGGTCCTTGTTGATGGCGTGAAGCAGGCACGGGACAGGGGATACAAGGTCGGCATCGTCACGAACGGGTATTTCGCGACATCAGAAGAGAACGCCCGGCTGTTCCTCCAGCCATTAAAAGACCTTGGGATCGCGGACCTCAGTGTCAGCGACGATGTCTTCCATTACGAGGACCGGGAGGACAATGCCGCCCGGCAAACGCTCAAAACCGGGACGGAAATGGGCTTCCCGGCAGCTAACCTCGGGCTGGACCCCAGCGGGTCTGGTCCCGGCATGAAAGCATCCCCCCGGGAAGGAAAAAAAGGCGTCATCACCGGCGGGAGCATCATGTTCCGGGGGAGGGCAGCGGCAAAGCTGAGCCAGTATGCTGATGCAAAAGACTGGCGGCAGTTCACCACATGTCCTTATGAAGACCTGGTGAACCCGTCGCGGCTCCATGTTGATGCGTTTGGCAACCTCCAGATCTGCCAGGGCATATCAATCGGGAACATCTGGAAGCGTCCCCTTGTGGAACTCATCCGGGACTACTCCCCGTCCACCCATCCCATTTGCGGACCGCTTATTACAGGAGGCCCGGCACAGTTGGCACGGGCACTAGGGTACCACCCGCCAGCCGGTGTCGCAGATGCCTGCCACCTCTGTTGGCTCGCGCGGAAATCCTGCAGGGCGAAATACCCCGGCATCCTGGAGCCGGCGCAGGTTTACTGCGACGAGTGATCCCGTTCAGGAAAAA
>Ga0247841_10012726_pt1 | contig 10902 bp, 11 predicted proteins | sample LaCruzMarch2015__2_FD_192410 | JGI IMG/M metagenome (GOLD analysis project Ga0247841, IMG submission 192410) | Freshwater microbial communities from meromictic Lake La Cruz, Castile-La Mancha, Spain - LaCruzMarch2015_18m | ecosystem: Environmental > Aquatic > Freshwater > Lake | place: Spain...
ATGATGCAAACACATCAATTTTAGTATGTGATACAAAATTGCACCTAACATTGGCGGCAATAGGAAGATGTGTGCAATCATGGTCGTTAGAAAAGTTGAAAATCACTTGATTTCTAGAAAGTGCCGTAGGTCCATAAAATGATCATAAAAGATTTGGCAAAATGCAGATACTTTCAGGCGGCGGATAATACTTGTATCTGCGAGCTTCTTCATCCTGGCCGGGAGGGGCTGGACCTTCCCTACAGCATCGCCCACGCCATATTGCCTCCCGGCGCAGCATCACTTCCTCATAGGCTGAAAACATCCACCGAGGTCTACTTTATCCTGGTGGGCGAGGGCGAAATGCACATCGACTCAGAGAAGGTCCGGGTTCGAGCCGGCCAGGCCATCCTAATTCCGTCCGGTTCCTGGCAGCATATCCGAAATACGGGAGGTCTAAATCTGGAATTCATTTGCCTGGTTAACCCCTTTTGGCGGGCAGAAGATGAAGAGGTATAGAAATACGGCAAAGCAGTGAAACAGAAATAAATATATTCTAGAGAAGCTTAAGAGATGAACGGTTTCAAAAAATGCGCAGCGCAAAAAAAGGCAAGGGTTGGCTGATGAATTCCATAACGTTGAGGGAGCTTGCCAGGCTCATATTATGCATAGCTATATGCCAGAGCGCCGGAGTCATAGGCTCGGTATTTACCGCCAGTTCGGTTACTGCCTGGTATCCGACCCTTGTTAAGCCCTGGTTTACGCCGCCAGGATCGGTCATCTCTGCTGTTTGGATCGCCCTCTTTGTCCTCATGGGCCTGTCTATTTTTTTGATCTGGCGGAGGGGGATAAGCAGCACGAACGGCAAAATTGCCTTGGGCGTATTCGCAGCCCAGCTCCTGGTCAATGTGCTCTGGTCCTATGCCTTCTTTGGTTTGCAGTCTCCTCTGGTCGCAGTCATAGTAATTGTGGTCCTCTGGCTTCTCATATTGCAATGCATTATCCGGTTTTGGTCCATCAGCAAAGATGCGGCCCTGCTTCTCGTTCCTTACATTCTCTGGGTGAGCTTTGCAGCTTTTCTCAATTACACCATCTGGAGGCTCAATCCCTGAATGATTGCTTTGCCCCGACCGATTAAGATATATGCATAGCATTCGATCTGAAAATGGTGCCTACAACTATGCAGAATAGAACGGTGTTGTTAGTATTATCTATCTTACTTGCACTTGCCGCGACAGATGTCGCAGCCATAGCCTCTCACGATCCCGTTTCTGAAGATCTTATCAAAGGCAATTCATCTTACAACAATTCATCTATCTCTTTTATTGGCCAGAACAAGATCATCAGCGCTCCCGTGGACCTGACTGTAGGAAGCGGCTACTATTCATCTCATCCTATTGCGGTTGGCAGAGGAATCGGCAGCAGAACGGAGCTTGCTAACGCCAATTCCGCCACGTCAATGAGCCACGAGGTGGGCTTTGCCCAGGAAGTCTCAGGGCAGACGGAATATGCGGTCTCTTCCCGCAGCAGCCAGGGCGAATACGAAAGCATCAACTTTGCCACAACTCACATGCAGATCGATGAAACCGTCACGAGCGGCAAGGTCCATATCGGTGTGCTTTCGGGCGATGGCAATGCCTGGAAAAATCCGGCCATTGAGATCGAAGAGGAATACATTGGCACATATCATATATCCAAAAATTTAACTATTAATAATAGCTACTCCAAAAAAAACTTCGCAGATGGCTGGCTCAATTGCTGTGGCGCAAGCTATATTGTATATCCACCCGAGCCGGTGCACTTCAGCGCGGATGATGTCTTCAATTGCAGAAGATGCAAATCATGAGGTATTATGCTCTTGGAAAGAATTGTCTCTGCAGGTCTTGCTCATTACTCCTACCTGGTGGGCGACAAGAACCAGGCCATGGTAATCGATCCCAGAAGGGATGTTGATGTTTATATAAAAATGACCTCCGAGGCGGGAATGAGGATTGCAGATGTCCTGGAGACGCACAGGAATGAGGATTTTTTTGTGGGATCTATGGAATTGGCCAGCCGGACGGGAGCACAGGTCTGGCATGCCGACGGCCAATGGGACTACCAGTATGGACAACCTGCAGTCGCCGGCCAGAAATGGAAGGTGGGCCGCCTGAAGGTCGAGGCCTTTCCCACGCCGGGCCACACTCCGGGAAGCATGAGTTACCTGCTCTCCGATCCGTCCGGCATTCCCTGGATGCTCTTTTGCGGGGACACTCTCTTTGCCGGAGAGGTGGGCCGAATCGATCTGATGGGCAAAGATTTGGCCGCGGAAAATGCCGGACTGCTTTACGAGAGCCTCTTCAAGCGGCTGCTGCCACTGGGCGACGAGGTCATCCTCTGCCCGGCGCACGGGTCCGGCTCGGTGTGCGGCGAGTTAATTGCCGAGCGCCTCTGGACTACCATTGGTCTTGAGAAAAAGCACAATGCCAGGCTGCAGGTAACGAGCAAAGAGCAGTTTGTGGCCTCAATATTAAAGAGCCAGCCGGATCGGCCTCCCTATTTCCGCCGCATGGAAAAGGTGAATCTGGAAGGCAGGCCGATACTGGGAGCCCTGCCGTCCCCTCAGCCTCTGGATGCCAGGAGCTTTTTTGCCCTTTCCGAGAAGCAGAATGCTCAGATCCTGGACACGCGCCAGGAGCTGGCCTTCGGTGCTGCTCACGTTCCCGGCTCCCAATCCATCTGGCTGGAGGGTTTAGCCAGTTTTGCCGGCTGGTTTCTTAGCTACGACCGGCCTATTCTTCTCGTTGGCGAGGGCAATTTTGTCGAGAACATAGCTGTCATTCTCCTGCGCCTGGGGTTCGATGACATCAGTGGATTTTTGGCAGGAGGCATGCTGAGCTGGCATATGTCTGGACTGGAGTCGGCTGCCATCAGAACGCTTACCGTGCAAGAGCTCTGCCGCTTGCTGGATGAGGGTGAGCCTTCTTGGATTTTGGATGTCAGATTCGAGAGCGAGCTTGAGAGAGACGGCAAAATCGACAAAGCACAGCATATTCCCATTACTGCCATCGCAAAGAGTTTGGACGAGGTGCCTAAAGATCGGGAAGTATACATCTTCTGCGGCAGCGGCATGCGATCCATGGTAGCGGCAAGCTTTCTAAAGGCGAGGGGCTGGAAGAGACTGGCCGTCATTTTAGGAGGCATGGCCGGCTGGAAATCGAGGACGTGCCCCATAAAAAAATAGTGGGCAGATTCGTGCCGTGCTGCCCGCTTCAAGCCTTCTTTTTTTGCGCTTGTATTAAATCAAAAAAATTGGATCGAGAGAATAAATTCCTCGAACCCGAAAAAAAGAATGAATCTATCTATTGCTTTACATGGCGAGCCTTATGGGCACAAGCACCTGGTCTATGACGTAGACAATGCCGTTAGCATATCTCTCGGACTTCAAGACATTGGCACCGCCCACCAGGCCCATGTTTAGATCGACTGCCAGGGAGTCTCCCTGCATGGTCTTGGCGGAATTGGTTTCGGTCATGTTGAGCAGGTTCTTGGCATCCACCATATGGTAGGACAGTAGGTTCATCATGCCTGCATCTTTCTTGCTGATGGCATCAAGGGGTGCTTTGGCTTTATCAAACGCGCCGTCGCTTGGTGCGAATACCGTAAAGGGCCCCTCTGACAGGCTCTCCAATCCCATCAGGCCCTGGCCGTTGAGCGTTTCCACCAGTCCGGCGGACTTGATCGCGGACGCGAACTTCCTGGCACCCAGATCATTGGCCGCCTCGGCTACACCCAGGCGAGAAGCGGTCTCTGGCAGCAGAACTTTGTCGATCACAAAGACGATGCCGTTGTCGTAGCTCCTGGACGCAGTGACATTGGCTCCATTTACTTTCATGCCTGCGATGTTATCGAGGGTCAAATTCTCTCCTTGCAGCGTTTTTGCTGAGGAGAGCTCGGAGATGTTTTCAAAGCGACCGTCATTCCAGACTACGTGAAAGCTGAGTATCCTTTTCAGCTCGCTGGCGTTCTCCTTGATGGCGTTCATGTCAACATCAGTAACTGCTGCAAAGGCCTCATCGCTGGGCGCGAAGATCACGAAGGACCCGGGGCCGATTATGAGCACACCCTGGTTATTCAGAGTATCCGCTAAGCCTGCACCTTCTACCGCCTCGGAGAATTCTTTGAGGCCCAGCTCGGCTGTCGCATCCATTACCCCGATTTTTGTCGCCCCGTTATTCTGGGCGAAGCTAGAGCCCATGCACAGCATTGCTGCTATGAACAATAGGCTCAGAATTGTCCCTTTATTTTGAATCATTACTTTAACCACCACTCGTTTCAATAACGAAGTGATAGCCGGGCTAAAAGATAAATTTATGGGCAGCATGGACAGGCTGTGCTTGCGTTCGTATCTGATCCCAGAGTTTTCTGCGCTTCGTCTTATTGCGACTCACAGTCAACTACCACCCCCTAAAGGAGGTGGCTTGCCGTTCCAGTTTTCGTTAGGAGGGTGGTCCCTCTTAAGACGGTTGGGTTCAGACCAACAACGGACGACAATAGGCCGGTTGACGCAGATTTGCAAGATACGTCGAGCCATTTCAGAAGGTCGAGGCGGCCCTAATACAGTTCTCCCCTCAAATGCATTTCAGGTTGTGCCTTGCGGCACACAAGAACGTAATCAGGAGATGGTTTTGTGAGCATAAATACTTCACGGGACCGCCCAATTCCTCCCCACCCTAAAGGATGGGGACTCCTTGGGCAACGAGTTGAATTATCCGTCCACGGGCCAAAATATCTAAATATATTCAATGATAATGGTTAATGCTATGAATTCCACCGACAAGCTGTGCTCCTCGAAAAATCCTATGTACTGCACAGGTGCGAATCTTGCCAAGCTATACAGGGACAGCAAGAGCATATTTCCCGCCCAAAACCTCATTAACTCCCCAGAGATGGAGATTATGGACGGAGTAAACTGGTCTTTTGATCCCGGCAGACTGACCATTTGGAACAACCGCTACTGGAAGGGCTTTTATCCTGCAGATTATGATTTTAAAAATCTAGTTTTGATGTATGGGTTGGGTTTTTATAAAAGATTCTGGGCGGATAAGAATGAATCGAAGGATAAAAAAATATTGGGTGAGACGCACCCCTATAGCTCCGATATCCACGCAGTTAACGAGGCCATTGATATGGATATCCCGGAAAAGGGCAAGGCAGTATACATCAAGTACCGTGATTTTCCCTTCAACAACTTCGACGACCTGTTGAAGATCGTTGACAAAGATACAGTGATTGGTGAGGCATTTGTTTCTCTTCGAGATGCGGGGCATGGCCTCTCTATATTTCACTTTGTCCTCTCCAGAAGCTACTCGGTGGATTTCATGACCCAGGCAGACTGTAAGTTCATCTTCCAGTCCAAAGCCAGGCAGGCAAAGAAGGAGGAGGTTTTAGGCACCTGGGACATCTTGCTGGTCTCCAATGCCGCACTCTCACCGCCTATTCTGCGCTGCAAATTCTACAAGAAAGGCAGCGATCTGTCGGCAGGCTTCATCCAGGGCGGAAAGCTGCCGCAAGGAAGCAATGCTGCGAATTTCGATGAAAATATGATCAGAGCCTTCGACCTGCCTTCTAAGATTCTCAGCAATGAGATTCGTGAGGTAAACAAGGATCTTTTGGTGGGAATCTTAGAGAAAGCCGACAATCCCATCTTCAAGGCAATGCTTGGATCGATTGGATTCGTCACAAAAGACAGGAGCGGCCTCTTCTTGCCCTATATCCTTAAGCGCGTCGCTTCACCCTGAGTTTGCATCGATGGATTAAGGTTAAATATTTTTACAAGCTATCTTACCTTTAGATTCGATTGAGATAATAGCCTGAATAAAAAGAATGAGGAATAACTGATGAGCTTTCTGATAGATCCGCCGTTGCTGCTGCTTTCCGGTCTGGCCATTTACTTTTTGGGCAAAAGGATGCAGTGGAGCAGACATGCCAAGATAGTAGTGGGACTGGCTATCGCCTTGATATTCATAATCTTCAGCACTCTTCTTTATGCTGATATCATCCGCTGCACATTCCCGTTCTTTTCCCACTTGAGCGGCTCGGAGTTTATGTTCCACAGCGATATCACCCACATCACAAAGTCAATGGTTCCGAAGATTGTTGTTCTATTTCTATTTCTGCTCTACCCGGTATGGATCTTTGCCGGATATGCATCGGTTCTGCTCATGGAAAAGAGGAGGCGCACCTCCCCAGAGATATACACTTACTCTGATGTCAAGAGCAAAAAGAGGAATAATGGAATTAATACTATCCCTAATAGCAGAATCGACCGATCGCTATCGCTTCCATCGGTTTATGCCGTCAAAAGAGGCAAGGACACCGGGAAATGTGTGACAGAAGCCATCGATTCCCTGGGCGGCATCGGCAAGTTCGTGCAAAACGGCGATAAAGTGCTGGTCAAGGTCAACATCTGCGGCGGAGTGCCTGAGAAAATCGGGACTTTCACCAGCATCGAGGTGGCCGATGCGCTGGCGGACTTGATCCTGTCTGTCGGAGCCGAGCCCATCGTTGCCGATGCCGACATGGTCTGGGTCAAGTTCTGGCAGGCTGCAACCGATTCCGGCTATGTGGACTGGGCAAAAAAGAAAGGGGTTCGCCTGGTCAATCTCTCTGAAACCAAGATTGTGAACTTCAACTTTGGCGAGGACAGTGCTCTGGGCATGGAGAAGGTCTCCATGGAGATGATAGATGCGGATGTGATCATCTCTGCGTCCGCCATGAAGACCCATCTTCTCACCGGGGTCACCCTGGCCATGAAGAATATGTACGGCACTTTCCCTGATGTGGATAAGGCCAAGTACCATCGAAAAAGCATCGAAGACACCATCATCGAGGTCAATTCCGCCTTTACCCCCAACCTGGTGGTAATCGACGGCAGCATAGGAGGCGAGGCCATTGGTCCTCTCTCCGCCAGCCCCGTCTACTTTGAGACCATCATCGCCTCCAATGATGTGGTCATGGCCGATTCCATTGCTGCCCAGATGATGGGCTACAATTCCCTGGAGATAGTCCACATCAAAATGGCCTATGAAGCTGGTCTAGGCGATGCCTCGGCCAGGTTTGATTTCAGCAGCCTGCCATACCGGCATGCTGGAGGAAAAGATGGAAACTGGGAGCGTCCCGATCCTCTGGTCAAGGATTTTTACGAATGGGGCATCGAGCTTATTCTGATGTTTCCCGGCTGGGAGACGTTCTTTAACATAGGCGCAGACTTCTTGCTTTACGATACGGCGCGCCTGCCCGTTTTTCGCTATCTGGTCCCGGCCGTCCTCCAGCTTTTGCACGACGGCGTTTACATGAATCTAAAAGGGATCAAGAGCACAATGGGAGATATTACCAGGAGAGTCATCAATATCACACTGATTGGCCTGGTGGCATTAGGTTGCGCAATCGGCTATTATTGGGATGGGTATATCTGGCATTCCAGCCTCCTATTTGAGTTGAGCTACTTGATGGCGATAGTCGTTGCCGCCCTGGCTGCCGCCAGGATGAAAACCATGCATCTGATAGCATTGCTGGCAATATCGGCTCTGGCATGTTACCTGGTGGAACATACAAATATATCAGCAGGGCTTCTCAAATATACCGGGAGCGTTGATGTATCGCTCTTTACCATTTCCGGCTGGATAGTAATGATGGTTGTCATTTTGCAGCTTTCCGACTTTTTGACAGGCTGGCTGAAGGGCCTGGCCATCTTTAAGGAAATACGAAGCTGGAAGGTACTTCCTTTTGCTGTGGCGCTAATAATTTTTGCCCTGTTCTTTTATTGGGAAGGATACCTGGCCATTGCCAATAGCGATGTACTGGTAATATATGCGGTGATGGCGGCCATCGGCATCTTCTATTCCTGGAAGCACTCCATTGAATGGAATGCGTCCCTGGTAGCAGTCAGCGTGGCGGTCGGTGGCTACATGGAGTTGATCGGCTCAATGGCCGGCTATTGGCATTACCACTTCCCTGAGACTCTGGCCGTATTTTTTGCCCTGACCTGGGCTTTGAACACGATGGCGGTTCATGGACTGGTTTATCTGGTGGGCATAGATCTGGGGGCATCGGAAGAGAGGCATCTATTGCCAAGGAGGCATGACCGAAAGATGGAGTTGTTGCATGAAGAGCGGTAATTTCCGCTTTGAGCTGAGAAGGAAGCTCTTCCACTCTTTTTTCGGCCTTTTTTTGATATTCATTCTATTTTATTCAGGCAGGAAGAATCTGATAATGTTTGTGGGCTGGATGGGCATAGCGCTGGCAGCTTTGGCTGCAATTGTGGAAAGCCTAGACACGCCGGTGGATGATAACGTCTTAATTCCCGTAACCGCTATAATATTTTTTTTAATTATTTGAAATTAGGGTTCGTCCTAAGCGATGTAAGACACGCTCGACCGGTCAAAGCCCTGCACCAGTTCCAGCCCCTCATCCTCCGCCTTCCAGGTTACATCGGGGTAGGCCAGATGCTTGATGAACTCGCCCGCATTAGATGCTATCTGCGTGGCCAGGTGCTCTTCTCCCAGAGCCTCTCGGGTGATGGCAAAGACCCTTGACTTTACATCTGTTTCATCCAGGTAGCCCAGAGAATGGATGTATTCATGCAGCAGGATATGAAAAACGTAGGGCTTGTAAAGCTCCGGGCGCGTCTCTTTGATCCTTTGCAGCGGGATCTTATTGAGGACGATGACATTGGAGCCCGTGGTGAAGAAGCCTCCGAAAAAGCCCTGCGGATGGTTCCCCAGGTTGGCCATGCCCAGCATCAGCCCTCCCCGGCTCTTGCCCATGCTCTTCAAGACCAATGATTTGACCAGTTCGAAGATATCAGGCAGTGACTTTGCCTCATCCAGGCAGGTTCGGTAATCAGTTCTCATTTGAAATGCAGGTAGGCCAGTCTAAGTATATAATACTAACCTTAAGTTACTGATAGTTGGGGCCGCCCCATAATATTAATAGTAGGTGCCGCCTGCGTCCGAGGCCAGCCTTCCTTCTTCTCATTCTCTCTGCCGTAAAAGCCCTTTTTGCAGTCCGATCTCCATCCAGGCCCAGGCCCAGATCACGGCCTCAAAAGCCCTGATGAGGTCATCCTTCTCCAGAAAGTACTGGCAGTCGCGAATGTAGGCGCAGACGTTCTCCAGGAACTCTCCATCTCCTGATACATTCTCGTAGAGGTCCTCTGCCTTCTTTTGCCATTTCACTGTCTCAGCACGCAGATCTTCTTCCAGTTTTCCTTCTGCGCTTCTCCTGGGGCCACAGACGGGAGAGGGCTTTTGCGCCTCTTCAACATTTCTTCCCGGACATCCTTTTTCCCTAAACATTTCCTAAGCCCTATTGCGATTGCTTGCTTTCGGCAGCAGCACGGTGGTTACTCGGGTCATTTTCGGACTTTGTGACTTTGGTCACCCGGCTCTCACCAACCTCGACATCGACCATGGTCTTGACAACGTAGCCCTCCGCCCTCAGCCTTTCTACGCCCTGCCCTCGCCTTATTACTACTACTACATCCTTGACAACTGCGCCCGCAACCTTCAGGGACTGAAGCGTGGCCAGAAGCGTTCCGCCCGTGCTGATGACATCGTCCACCACAATGACGCGATCACCCTTGTTTATGCCGTTCAAGAATAGCTGCGACTTGGAGTAGCCTGTGACTTGGCTGACCTCGATCTCTCCCGGCAGGCCGTATTTGCGCTTTCTTATTATCACCAGGGGGATGTCGCAGATGATGGAAAGGCCGATGCCTATGGGAATTCCCATAGCCTCCACTGTTACAATCTTATCTACCTCCAGATCGGCAATGCGCACAATATGACCGGTAACCTCCCGGATCAACTCCGGCCTGACCTCGGGCACGCCGTCGGTGATGGGATGTATGAAGTAGTTGTATTCGCCCCTCTTGAAAACGGGAGCCTCCAGTAATGATTTCTTGAGCCTTTCCAGCATAAGCTAGCCTCAATTCATATTATTCTTAAATCAGGGAAATAAAGGTGTTGCACGAGGGAGAGAGTTGGCGGGAAAAATCATGACTCATAGATCGAACCGGGAGCATAGTTGAGGAAAGAATAGAATTCTTAGTGGTGCACCATAAGGAAAAAGAACGGAAGATTATTATAGTTTGAAGTATTCAGAAAACTAATGGTTCCGAGAGGTTAAGGGGCTACTGAGAGGCCTCGTATTACGAAACTTTCGAGAAGACACTAAGCATTACGGATTTAGGTGCTTCGGGGTGGCAACATACGTAAATAATAATATTAGCTGGCGACCCTCTCGCAAATCCGCTTTTTTCCGGTATCAGTAAAGCCTCTAAAAAGGCCGCTCTATCCATGGCTGAAAAATCGTGGCCCCATTGAAGCGACTCTGCGAGATGCAGAGACCAAGTTATGCAATCCCGGAGATTCAAAATACTGATGTTGGAGAGGATACGAAATGAAAAAATGTATTGCTGCATTATGCTTTTGCATTGCTCTGTTGATCGTACAAGGCGCCGCTTATCCTGCGCCAATTCATATCGGCCATGGCCTTATTGGAAACCTTAACCCTCATGAAACAGGTGCTATCGTTTTGGGTTCGTATTTCGATCCAAATCAAGGAACCTATAACAACTATTGGAGCTTTGAATCTCGGATATTTGACTACTGGCGTTTAATGTCTTTTAGATTGTGTCGGAGATGAATAAACTGATAGGTATTAATGATAAAGTATGTGGAAAGTGCGGGGCAATATGCGAGATGGGCAGGCGGATGCATGTAGTGCCAATTCTACGAGGAAAGCATCGCAGAAATTACAGGCGTGGGGTGTAGGGGTAGAGAACGCCCCGGTCTTTAGGCCGGGGATGAATCGTACCCCACCCGTTAAGCCAATATCCTTAAATACAATCAACTGCTTAACATAGTTCTATGCTTAAGG
>Ga0247841_10012727_pt1 | contig 10901 bp, 6 predicted proteins | sample LaCruzMarch2015__2_FD_192410 | JGI IMG/M metagenome (GOLD analysis project Ga0247841, IMG submission 192410) | Freshwater microbial communities from meromictic Lake La Cruz, Castile-La Mancha, Spain - LaCruzMarch2015_18m | ecosystem: Environmental > Aquatic > Freshwater > Lake | place: Spain...
CACATTAATTCTTGAGGTTATTTCTAGATCCAAAAGAAGTTGTTGGACCTGATTTGCCATAATTCTGCTTGTGGTCGAATATTTTATTTCTTTTCTTTTTGTTATTGTCCCATCTGAATCAAACAGACCTTGTAAAAATGCTTTTTTTATTTCATTATTTGCATCTAATACTTTTTTAGGGGTTATAATTTTATTCGCTTTGTAGCTATTGTGCATATCGAAATGAGCTCTTAAGACCCAATGAAAAACTTTTGAATTAATATATGATTCATAACAATTAGTCTTTGGTTGTCTAGTTTTTGGACTAATTTTAAACTCACTTTGAACTAATTGATTATATGTTTCACGATGTTCTTTATTATCGAAAAATACTCCGGTATACCATTTACCATCAATGTTTTGTTTATCCCCTGAAAGACTTCCATCTCCAAGAATTATTGCAAGTATATATGAGAGATTTGAATTCAGTTGATTTGGGAATTTAACTTTAATTGCCGACTTTCGAGGGGATATAAATAAATCTTTTGATTCAATTTGTCTAACTATTCTATTTTTTGTTTCTGTATCAGTCATTTTAACTAATATTTTTAAATCTTTGATGCTGATTGGTTGTCTAATTCCAAGATCCTTTGTTTTGCTTATTTTCCAACCTAATTGGTTTGAAGTTTTTTTAATGCCACCTAAAAGAGTTACAATTTCTTTTATTTCTGATTTTAGTTCATGGACAAAAATGTCTTTGTCTTGTTCTGGAAAATCACTTTTAAGTAGGGATAGTTTCATTTATGAATTCCTTTTCTTTTGCTTTAAGTCCTTTTCTAAAGTGCCATGCCGGCGGTTAGCTCATTACAAATTTTAACGCGGTTCCTAGCATTAGGAAGTACTTGGGGTTCGCAGCGATTTTTCCAATGAATTTTGTTGGTTCATCCATGTTTCCTTCTTTTTGCAAGAATTCCTCAATCCCGTTCTTTTTTAGTTTAACAAAGAGGTCATCAATTTCTTGATTGCTTAAAGAGTTAGCGTATTTTCGAATCTTCCAGTGCATTCGAAGATTCTTGTATAAGGGTTCTAGATTTTTTTCGTAATCCTTCATAGTCCCTTTTTTCTTTACCGTGTCAATAATTGTTTGGGCAAGAATGTTTCCTGCTTTCATCCCAAAAATTACTCCCCCTCCAGTGGTTGCTTTCGTGTGAAAAGCCGCGTCTCCGACAAGAGCCATTTTTTCGTTAGCGATTCCAGAGAGTGGAGGCCCGTAAGGAATTAGCGCGGAATCATACTTTAGTGGTCTTGTTCCAGGAAATTTTGTTGAAATAAATTTTTTTAAATTCTCGCTAACATCCTCTCCGAGAGTACTCCCGAGCCCAATTTTTGCTTTGTCTTTGCTTAGTGGTACGACCCAAGCAAAGAATCCTTTGGCAAAATCTCCTAAATGCACTTCAACCATTTTTTCATCAAAAGCGCCACTGCAGGTCGCTTGTATTGTGTGAACAAAATTTTCTTTTGTTAAATTAATTCCCATCAAGTGCCGAACAGTGGAATTTACCCCGTCAGCGCCTACCACAAATTCCGCTTTTCTTAGTTCTCCCCTTCCGTGTGATTGCACAAAGAGAGTATTATTCCTAACATCAATTAGTTTAGTGTCCTCAGCAACGTGAATCCCAAGAAGCCTTGCTCTTCTTAGTAGTACTTGATCAAATTTTTTTCTATCCACAACGTAAGCTATAGTGTTTGGCCGCTTGATTGTCAAGCAGTGTCCGGATGGCGAAAATATTTTTGCGCCTCTTATTTCATTTAGGAGTGAATCGCTCAGATTTAGCCCTAATTGATCAACCCCTCCTTTGGAAATTAGTCCTGAACAATGCGTTGGTTCACCAACGGTTTCATGTTCCTCAAAAATAGTTGCTTCAAATCCTTCTTCCTTCATTCGAAGAGCGGTTTGAAGTCCAGCTGGACCCGCCCCAATGATTGCAACCGAAGTCATTTCTATCACTAGTCTTTAGGATTGTAAAGTATAAAAACTTGACTCAATCGAATCAATTTTTTTTTAAGGAGCTGACCATTTTGGTTTTTCTTCTTCTTTTGGGGGAGTTAGGTGTTCAACAACAGTTTTTTCTTCTCCCATTCCGTGCCCGTCTTTTGGGTGCTTGAACTTTATGAAGAAAACCCCAGCAAGCACTAGGAGTATGATTAGTATTATTGCTAAAATAATTACGAATTGTATTATTCCTGAGAATATTGCGCTTCCAACTACCTCCTCAGTTTTAGTTGTTGCAGGGACAATGATTGGGAGGGTGGCAAACTTTGCAACCAAATTGTTACTAATTATTTTGTTAGCATCCTCTTTGGATATTTCTCCAAGCCCGTAAGAGAGGGTAATTTTTTCTCCGCTCTTTGCCGGGATTGTAAATTCAATTATCGGGTCCTCTTGAACTATCCTAAAGTTTGTGTCAGAAACAATTTTTCTCGCGCTGTCAAGGAGCTCTTTTGGGATTACTTCAATTAATTTTAGTAGAGTTTCGTTAGTATCATTAGTGAATGTTATTTCAATCCTTACTTGTCTCTTGTCTTGCGTTCCTGCCTTTACAATGACTAATTTTCTTTCAACCCCTGTTTGATTCATGAGTTCAATTGCTTTGAGCGCTCTTGCGTCATCAAACCCGAGTTTCTTTAAATCCGCAAGGAGGGTGTTTGAATCATAATTATAATTTTTTGTTTCAATAGTTTCTACTTTAGCACTATTATTGAACTCTTCAAGAAGAGCGTTTGCTTGAGTAGCTTTAGTAAGCGCACCCTCCGCATTAGTGCCAAGCTCTTTTTCCGCTTCAGCGATTAAAGAATCCGCGCTCTTCTTCTTTTCATTCAAAGCAGCAGGAATCACAAGGCCCTGTTCCCCAAAATAATTTACCATATCATTCGCGGTTTTTTGTTTTATTTTAGCATCACTAATCATTTTTTGCGCTTTTTGTTTAGGGGTTTGAATATTCTCAAGAGTGATTGTTTTTGAGATAATTGTTTTGTTTAGTGCAGTATCATAACTTATTGCGCTAATGTTGTATTGCCCGTTCTCAAATGGAAGAGTATTAAGGTCAATAAAGTAAGCGTTTACGTTGCCGCTGTCTTTAGTTGAGTTATAAACTAAATTATTAAAATTAAAATCAACTTTTCCAATTGCTGTATTATCAGTTGCTGTGACACTAATTCTTGTAGTGCCCGAAAAGTTTGCCAAATCATCCTTCCAAGAAACTGTTGGGGAAGAATTATCTAAATTTACATAATTCACTCCTGTTCCGCTTGAACCGCTCGCCTCGCACCAGAAACCAACTTGCGCATAAGCAGTAGTGCTTGTGTTGATAGTGACATTTTCTGTTAAAGAATCAACGCTACTTGAGCTTTCTTTAAGTGATTGCGCAGTTGTGTTTGGGCCAAAATAAGCATACCTTATTTTTGCCCCGCTTGCGGAGGAAGAATAAGTGCAAGTCACCGTTAATATGTCCCCGTTCTTAGCGTAAGAAACTACTGACCCGTCCCGTTTTATTGTAATGCTTGCGCTTGTTGCTTGCGGAGTTGCGCATTGTTCTGAAGATAACACACTTTCGTTTCCTGCATTATCATAAGTGCTTACTTTGAAACAGTAACTTGTTCCATTTGTGAGTCCTGTAACTTCGTAGGATGTGCTTGTTGTAGTTGCATGATAGGTTCCTCCTTTGTATACTTTGTAACCCGCATTTCCAGAGTTGTTGTCAGCGCTTGGAGCAGTCCAACTCACCGTTGCTTTTGCATTGCCCGCTGTTGCTGAAACGCTTGTCGGGGTTGAGGGCGCAACATTATCATAAAGAACTGTCCCGCGATAAGTGTTTGAATCAATATTTCCCACAGTGTCCTTGAATTGAGCGTAAATTGTTTTGTTTGAATCCCCAATTATGCACCCGTTTGATGGGCTGTTAATATTAAAATCAGAGTAACTTGTCGCATAAGTAACCCAAGCCGACCAGTTAGTGTCTCCTGAAAGATTCATGCATGAAAGCCTGAACAAAATTTTGCTTGTCCCACTGTGGTGACTTGCACTTATGGTTAATGTTGGTTTATCTGCGTTAGTCCATCCAGAAAAACTTATCGTTCCACTTGTTGGCGCGTTAGTGTCATACATTATTGCGGCAGTGACTTGAGTCATCGCACTCCCAGTAACTCCATTAGCATCCAAGTAAAGGGTGTGGCTAACATTAGGAATTAAGTAAGTTGAAAGACTTGTCCCGCTGGTAATAACATTGGAATCAATCTTTGCTTGTGTTGTTGCGGCGTCCGTGCAACTGAAAGTAAAAGTGATTGCGGTAGTGTTTGAATCGGTTACAGTCGGGCTTGTTATTGTGCAAGACGGTGTTGGGTTCACATAATTAATATCATCACTTGCGTTTGTCACGTAAGTATTGTTGTCATAAAGAAAAGCATAAACCGTTTTTACTCCTAATCCGCTTGAAAGTGTAAAAGCAGTGTTGCCTGAAGTGCAAGAAGCTTTAGGAGTGCAGGTTGTGTTATCATTAGTCTGTGAAAAACACACTTCACAATTAATGTCCGCACTGATTGTGTGGCTCAATGTTGAGGAGGTTGCAGTAATGTATGTTGTATCATTCTCAATATTAAAATCAACAAATGAAGACGCTGAAAAAACGGTTGTTAATAAAAATATCAAACTCAATATGATCAAAATTCTTTTCATTATTTTCACTTTTTTGTGAAGAAATTAGAGTGAAAGTCTTTATTAATGTTTTTGGGGGCCTTTGGCTTTTTCATTTTTGTGTTTTTCAAGTATTTTCTTGACTTGTGTTTTTATACTCGGTAATTTTATTTCAGATTCAAGTTTTTTTGTGTCAAGAACGCAGTTGCTTCGCTTAGCTTTTGTGAATGAGTGCAGTTCATCAAGAGTTATTTCCTCATATTTGTGATTTGGATTAATTAAATCTGTGTATAGTCGAAGGATTTCTTTATGTGAAATTGTTTCTGGATTAACCAGGTTGTAAATTCCAGTTTTTTTCTTTTCCATCAGTATTTGGGTTGCTTTTAGCATGTCTTCAACAATTGTCATTGAGTTTTGTATATTAATTACTTTTTTGTAAGTGGATATTTTAGTCACAAAGTTTCTTGGCCCAAGGTCAGAATCAATGGGCATCCTTAATCTCAACTGTAGCGGGTTGTACTCTTTTAGTAGTTCCTCACTTAAGTTTTTTGTTATTGAATAAAAGCTTCCATAAAAATTTGGTTCGTCCGTTTCGCTAAAACCTTTTCCATTATTATCCCCCTCATAAATGCATCCGCTCCCGAGATGGATAAGATTTGTTTTGGTTTTTTCGCAAGCTTTTGCCAGATTTATTGGTAATAGTACATTTGATTCGAAGGTTTCTTTTTTGTGATCCTCGCACCAATCAATATTTGGTCTCCCTGTTTTTCCCGCACAATTAATTAAGAAATTTGGAGAGTATTTTTCAATTTCAAGCACAGCATCTTTTTGGGAGAGTATTTTGCTGTTTGAAATAAAACTTTCTTTGAAATAGTCATGAAATTTGTTTCCCAAGTAACCGTTGCCTACAATTAGTATTTTTTTGTTTTCTTCCATTAAAGGTATGTTGGTTGGATACTATTTTATTCCTTGCCTAAAAGATAAATTTTTCTTATGCGTACTTTGTTTGTACCTATCACAGTTAAAAACACTTTTTGGTTTATTCTTTCTGATTAGATGAATATTCTCCTTACTGGTTCAGCTGGATTTATTGGTTTTCATACCTCAAAAAAGCTTCTTGAAAGGGGGGATAGGGTTATTGGGGTTGATAATTTCAATGAGTACTATGATGTTTCTCTGAAGAACTCACGAAACAGTATTTTAGAAAAATATCCTAATTATTCAGTTTACCGAGTGGATATTGTTGATAAAGAGAAACTTTTTTCGATTATTGAAAAAGAAAAACCTGATAAAGTAGTTAATTTGGCCGCGCAGGCGGGGGTAAGGTATTCCCTTGAAAATCCATTTGTTTATGTCCAAAGTAATGTGGTTGGCTTTCTTAATATCCTTGAAGCCTGCCGCCAGTTCAAGATTAAGCATCTAGTTTATGCTTCTTCCTCTTCAGTTTATGGGAATAACAAAAAAATTCCTTTCTCTGAAAGTGATAGGGTGGATGAGCCCATTTCGTTATATGCTTCAACAAAAAAATTCAACGAAGAAATGGCTTTCACCTACCATCACTTGTACGGTTTGAACGTTACTGGGCTAAGGTTCTTTACTGTGTACGGTCCGTACGGGAGGCCCGACATGGCTTTCTTTTCTTTTACAAAATCAATTTTGTCTGGCGAAGGGATAAAAGTTTTTAATCAGGGAAAAATGAAGAGGGATTTTACTTTTGTTTCGGATATCGTTGATGGAATTATTCTTGCTCTTGACAAGAATTGTTCTTGTGAGATATTTAACCTTGCAAAGGGAGATTCCGAGAATCTTCTTGACTTTATTGAGGAAATTGAAAAAAATTGTGGCAAAAAAGCTAAAAAAGAGTTTTTGCCGTTGCAACCTGGGGATGTGGTTAATACAAGCGCTGATATTTCAAAAGCAAAGAAAATTCTTGGCTACAATCCGCAAGTCGAGATAGCAGATGGAGTAAAAAAATTTGTTGAGTGGTACAAAGAGTACTATAAAGCATAGTTTTCTTTTTTTTGTTTTCTAATTGGTTTAATTTTTTTTAAAAAAATAGAATATGAAAAGCGGATCTTTTGGACCCGCTTCTCACAAATTAATTTTACTTTCCTAGTTTGTTACTTTTTTTTCCGTTCATGAACAAGTACCCTGCTACTATTACTAGTATAACCACAATTACTATTATGATTAGAGTCCAGTCCATTGGTGCTGCTGTTCCTGTACCATTATCTGTTCCGGTTCCTGTCCCAGTACCTGTTCCGGTTCCTGTGTCAGTTCCAGTGCCTGTTCCGGTTCCCGTACCAGCACCCGTATCAGTACCTGTTACTGGAGTAATTTCAGTGAATTTTGCTACTGGAGCACTCATTCCACTGAACTCGCTCGCAGAAACTTGTCTTGCTACAGAGTAAGTTACTGTTGCGCTTTGTCCTGCTGAAACGTTTGGTAGAACAAATTCTATCACTGGATCAGCTTTTAGTATTGTGAATTGGTATGCTGAACTTATTTGTGATGCTTCTAAAGCAACGTTCTTTGGAATTACTTCAACAACTTTTAAATCCTTCATGTTTTTTCCTGAAGTGTTCTTCACTGTTACAGTGAAAGTTGATTTGTAACTAGTAGCTGAACCATTCACTGTTTTTTCAACAGTTAGTGTTCTTTCTAAAGTTACTTTTCCTGAAGCAGCATCAGCTTTATATTCTGCTATTTCTGAGGAAGTCAATCCGCTTCCATCAAGCATAGCTTCTATTTCACTTGCTGTAGGAGTGAATGTGTCAGTTGTTGTGCTTTCAGTAGTTGTAGTTCCTGTTGTTATTGTAGTTGATCCTCCGCTTGGTACTACTGTTGACCCTTGTGCAGTGTATAAAGTAGTAAATGAAGTGCTTCCATTAACATCCCTTCCCGCAAGATCCATACATTGAACGTAATAAACGTAGTCAGTCAACATTGATAACGAAGTTAAGTTGAATGCTATTGTTGTTCCAACACTTGATGCTGTCTCAGTATTTGCTGCATAGCTGATATTTGACTGGCTATATTTGCATGTTACTGGTTCAGCCGCTACAACATTAATTACTGCTGTAGTTGTTGTAACACTTGAATTAGTTACAGTAATTGTTGGCGCGTTACCATCCGCAGTGTATCTTGAGAAACTTCGCACATTAAAGTCCAAAGTTCCTGTTGTAGCATTGTAGTTTGCGTCAACACAAGATGATCCGCAATTTGAGTCAACCCCTGCAGTGCTAGTCATTCTGAGTGAGGGAATTGTTGCGAAAGGTAGTTTGTATATTGTTACTTCAGCTGCTTTGTTGATATCCGAAAATACTGCTGAATTCATATCAACATAGTGGCTTCCTTGTGAATCAACACCCATTGTTAGTGCATTTTGCAAAGCTGCTAGTTTTAGTGCAGCTGCTGCTGTCGAAAGATCAATGTTTTGGTCATAGAACGCAATCTTTCCTCTATTTTGATCATCTTGGAAACTTAATGCATCTATGTCCGCGAAGTTCAAATCTTTTAAACTCTGGAAGTTAGTTGAATTGCCGTCAGGGTAAGTTCCCGGAGCGTAATTCATATCATATAAAATTATTGCGTTATTCAAATCAACCAGTGAAGAGTTTCCTGCTCCATCAGTAACATTAATATCTAATGTTAAAGCGTTGAAGTCATGCAACCCATTCCATGTGCTTCCTAGGTTAATTTGGTACTTTAGTGGATATGAACTATTTTGATCCATTCTTACCAAGTATGAGCGGTTGATATCAAAGAAATTCAAATCAACACTTGATATTCCTGAATAATTTGTATCTGCTCCTAAAACGATTGTTATTAATAAATTAGAGTCTAACCCGTAGAATCCATCATTTTTGACGAATTCTGATGCTGTTGCAGATGCGATTATTGGAGCGGTAGTATCAATTACTAATGCTTTACTTACTCCTAATGAACCTGCTGTTCCTGGAGTTGGCATTGTAAGATTTACATCATTTGTTGCTCCGTCTCTTATTGTTCCTCCATTTACATCTATTGCTCCTGGACTATTATAGTCTAAGTCATTAGAGTCATCTGTTGCTTGTACTGTATATCTAAACCTTAATTTGCTTGTATTATTTCCATCAACAAATATAGCTAGTCTGTCTGTTGTTCCTGTTTCCATTGCTAATACAGGATATCCTGTAACTATCATTGTTTCAGAAAATGTTACATTAACATCAACTGTCGCTCCGGCTTTGTAACTTCCATTTGTTTTATCAGAGGTTACGGAAGTTATTCCTGGCGCGTTAGTGTCAATCACGATTGCATGGTTTGCATCAAGTCCATAGGCTGGGAGAGTTAAAACTGCTCCGGTACCATCATCGGAAGCGATTATTGCTCCTCCGTTAAGACCTAGTGCGTCTAGATTCAAGTTATTCAAATCAGAGGTTGTGTCTCCTGATTGGATCGTGTAATTGAAATCCAAATTTGAACTATTCGTTCCGGCAGTGTAATTCACATTTCTGTCGGTAGTTCCAAGCTCCAGCCCTAGTACTGGCGATCCTGCTACATTTACATCTTCACTAAAAACTAATCTAACGTTAATTATGTTGCCTGCTTTGTAACTTCCATTAGATGTTAGTGATGTTATGTCTGTTATTGTTGGTGCTGCCGCAAAAGTCGTTACCATTAATAAAATTAAAAATAATAATAATGCTCCTCCTCTTAATTTGTTAGTTTGATTCAGAATTCCCGTGCATCAATCGCCCCCAAGCGCATTCATAATTGTACCAATAATATGGTTTTCCATTTAAATACTTAACTTTTGAGGGTTAATCAGGATTATTTTAGATACTTTATTGAAGAATATTTTTTTGAAGCCAACTTTTTAAGAATTTTAAGAAAACTGTCGCATAAGAGCCTTTTTGAAGCTCAAATTCAAGCCGAACAGTATTTTTTTCATTCATTTTTTTCACTTTAAACTTTTCTGCAGCAAAAAAAGTGTCTCTTTCAAGTGGAGTTTTCCTGAATTTTTTCTCAAATTCAGTAGGTTCAATAAGAATACTTCTTTTGAATGATTTATTTGCTTCGAAAGCAATCTTTTCTTTGTTTATTTCTCCAAACAGATTATTTGGTTTTTTTTCTTGCGCGAGTTCGTTAAGTTTTTCATTAAATCTTTTAGATTGAGCCGCTTTGAGCAAGATTCTCAAGCTTTTTGGCTCAGCGTAATTAAATGCTTCTTCAAAATTTTTTGGGTTCTTTTCCAAATACTCAAACAAAATTACTTTTCCAGTTCCAATTATTTCTTTGTTCTCAAGTGTTTTTTTCCAGTTGCCCCAATTTTCTTCAATAATTTTTTTCATCGCTCTGCTTTTCTCTGAATCAAATTTGCTTTTTTTTGTTAGAAATATTTTTAGAGCGTCCTCGTATTTTTTTTCTTCAAGCACTTTGCAAAATTCAAGAGTGTTTTCGCTGAAACGCTGTTCCCCAAAGTAATTGCACACGGGCGCGTTTTTTGGCTTAAATTTTTTTAGCGCGCGAAACTCTTTTTCGGGAAGTTCAATAATTACTTTGAACGCATTCCCTTTGTGCTTTCCAACATGGATTCGTTCGTTTGAGTATCCCTTAAATTTTATGATAAAATTTTCTTCAGTTGTTTCCTGCACTGATTCGCTAGTGCAGAACCACTGCTTTGTGTGCGCGTTTTTGTCTTTTATCCCGCAAAAGTAAGCCCTTGCCCCTATTCTTTTTACTGCTTCTTTATGGCTTATTCCTTTCTTTTCAAGAGTGTAATAGTAATATTCTCCCGCCTTTTCGCTTAAGTGCGGATTGAATATTTCATTTACCTGAAAAGTTTTAGGGGTTAGTGAGTAATTCATTAGTATCAATTTTTTTTACTGGTTATTGTGATTGTTATTTATCCTCGGATTGGATTTTCGGGATTGTTTCAAGTATTAAATTTTTCACGTTCTCCACATTCTTCTCAAAAATTTGAAGAATTTCTTCCCAAGTAACTGCTTTCTCTTCGGTGTGCCAGCAGTCATAATCCGTAGCCATTGCTATAGCGCAGTAAGGTATCCCTGCCTCGTTTGCCAGTATTGCTTCAGGAGCGATTGACATATTTATTACATCAGCACCCCAAATTCTAAACATTCTTGATTCCGCGCGCGTTGAAAAGCGCGGACCCTCAATAGTGATAACGGTGCCTTTCTCGTGAAATTTTAATTTAAGTTTTTTTGCGTTTTGTATTAAGAGCGTT
>Ga0247841_10012728_pt1 | contig 10900 bp, 6 predicted proteins | sample LaCruzMarch2015__2_FD_192410 | JGI IMG/M metagenome (GOLD analysis project Ga0247841, IMG submission 192410) | Freshwater microbial communities from meromictic Lake La Cruz, Castile-La Mancha, Spain - LaCruzMarch2015_18m | ecosystem: Environmental > Aquatic > Freshwater > Lake | place: Spain...
GGATCAGCGACCGCCCGCTGCCGCTGTCCGCTTTCGCCGGGTTCCAGGGTGCCCTGGTCAGCTACCGTCCAGGGGGCGGGTTGAAGCCTGGGGCCCCTGATCAACGTCCGGCTCCGAACCCGGCGCTGCGCCTGGCCCTGGGCCTGGGCTGCGACCGGGGCACATCGGCAGCCACCCTGGAGCGCGCCGTTGCCGAGGCACTGGCCGCCGTCGGCGCCGCTCCGGCGCAGGTCGCGGCGGTGGCGAGCATCGAGCTGAAAGCGGACGAGGCGGGGCTGGCTGAACTCGCCGCGAATCACGGCTGGCAGATCCTGTTCTACAGCGCGGCTCAGCTCGCGGCCATCCCCGTGCCCAACCCATCGGAAACGGTGCGTCGGCACACCGGCACGCCCTCGGTGAGTGCAGCGGCGGCTCTCCTGGCGGCGGGACCCGGCGGCGGGTCCCTGCTGCTCGAAAAACACAAGGTGCTGGACGCCCAGGGCAAACATGCCACGGTGTCCATCGCGAGGATCTCCGATGACTGACAGTCCCGCCCGCGGCAAGCTTTTCCTGGTGGGCATCGGCCCCGGCGGTCTCGACCACATGACCACCCGCGCCCGCGCCGCCATCGCGCAGGCCGATACCCTCATCGGCCACGCGACCTATCTGCGTCTGGTGGCCGCACTGGTGACGAATCAGGAGGTGGTCAAGAGCACCATGACGCAGGAACTGGACCGGGCGGTGCTGGCGGTCGAACTGGCGCAGGCGGGCCGGACCGTGGCGCTGATCTCATCCGGCGACAGCGGGGTCTACGGCATGGCCGGCCTGACCTTTGAAGTCCTGTTCCAGGCCGGCTGGACCCCGGACACCGGCGTCGCGGTCGAGATCGTCCCCGGCGCCACCGCGCTCACCAGTTGTGCGGCGCTGGCGGGGGCTCCGCTGAGCCATGACTTCTGTGCCATCTCGTTGTCCGACTTGCTGACGCCCTGGCCGGTGATCGCCCGGCGGCTCAATGCGGCGGCAGCGGCCGATTTCGTGGTCGCACTCTATAACCCCAAGAGTGGACGACGCGCCCGGCAGGTCATCGAGGCCCAACGGCTGTTCCTCTGCCACCGCCGCCCGACCACCCCGGTCGCGCTGGTGCACGCGGCCTACCGGCCGCAGCAGCGCGTTGAACTCACGACCCTGGCGGACCTGGGCGCCGGCGAAATCGGTATGTTGACCACGATTCTGATCGGCAACAGCCAAACCCGGGTGCACCACGGACTGATGGTCACGCCCCGTGGCTACGCGCAGAAATATGACCTGCAAGCGGGCACGACCAAAGCCGGCGAACGGGGCGGGCATCCCTTGAGCAGCGGCCTCGCAGGTTGGCTCGCCGCGGTGCGCGCCAGCGGCTTGACCGTCACCGAACTGGCCCGGCGCGAGGGTCTGCCGGAGGCCTATCTCGCCGCCGCGCTGGCGCAACCTGATCCCGGCATGGGCGGTTGAAACGACGCACGGCAGCGGCCAGACTACCCTGAAACCGGAGGCACCGGCTCAACCATCTGGAGGCAGGCAATGCACTTGGCGACACAACGATTGGGCAACACGGACATGGCGATCACCCGCGTCGGCTTCGGCGCCTGGGCGGTCGGCGGGGGCGGCTGGTCCTATGGGTGGGGTCCCCAGAACGATGCCGTCTCGGTCGCCGCGATCCGCCATGCCGTGGGGCGCGGCATCAACTGGATCGACACCGCGGCTATCTATGGACTGGGGCATTCGGAGGAGGTCGTGGGGCAGGCGCTGCGTGCCATGCCCGCCGATGAGCGGCCCTATGTGTTCACCAAGTGCGGGCTGATCGCCGATCCGGCGCGGCCCTTCGATGATCCAATCCGCACCCTGGCGCCCGACTCCATCCGGCGTGAGGCGGAAGCCTCGCTGCGGCGCTTGGGGGTCGAACGCATCGACCTCTATCAGTGTCACTGGCCGGATGCGGTGGGCACTCCGGTCGAGGAGACCTGGGGGGCGATGGTCCGACTTCAGGAGGAAGGCAAGGTGCGGGCGATCGGGGTCTCCAACTTCGACGTACCGCCGCTCACGCGCGCCCAGGTGATCGCGCCGGTCGCCTCGCTGCAGCCGCCCTTTTCGCTGATCCAGCGCGACGCCGGGGCTGATGTCATCCCCTGGGCCGCCGCCCATGACACCGGAGTGATTGTCTATAGCCCGATGCAGTCGGGTCTGCTGACCGACAATTTTTCGGCCGAGCGCGTCGCGCGGCTGGCACCGGATGACTGGCGGCGGCGCAGTTCGAACTTCCAGCCGCCGGCGCTCGGGCGCAACCTCGCGTTGCGCGACGCCCTGCGGCCCGTCGCCGCGCGTCACGGGGTGACGATTTCGGCGGTGGCGGTCGCCTGGACCCTGGCCTGGCCGGGCGTCACCGCCGCCATCGTCGGGGCACGCAATGCCGCGCAGGTCGACGACTGGATGCTGGCCGCGTCGCTGCTGCTGACCCCGCAAGACCTGGATGAGATCGGCCGCGCCATTGCGAACACCGGGGCGGGTAGCGGTCCCGTGGGTCCGGAGTAACGTAACGAGTCAGAAATCAGTTATTGGTGAACGGTTCCTGAACGCAACAACGAGGATGCCCCCTCATGAAAGCCAGCCCGACCGCATCCCGCTCCCCGGCGAGCACCCACGACGATTGGCCGCGGATCGGCGATTATCTGCTGCTCCGACTCAAGGAAGCGGGGGTCGACCATTGTTTCGGTGTCCCCGGCGACTATGTGCTGCGGTTCTATGACCGGCTTTGCCGCTCGGACATTCGGCACATCGGCACCACCCGCGAGGACACGGCCGCCTTTGCCGCGGATGGCTATGCCCGCTCGCGCGGGCTTGGTGCGCTCGCCGTCACTTACGGCGTGGGTGCGCTCAATGTGGTCAACGCGGTGGCGGGCGCCAACGCGGAGTCCTCCCCGGTGGTCGTCATCAGCGGCGCACCGGGGGTGGCGGAGCAGCGCGACGACCCGCAACTGCATCACCGCTTCGGCCCCTTCCGCTTTCAGCGCGAAATCTTCGAGCGCATCACCTGCGCCTGCGCCGTTCTGGACGACCCCTACACCGCCCTGCGCGAGATCGACCGCACGCTGGATGCCGCCCGCCGCTACAGTCGGCCGGTCTATATCGAGTTGCCGCGCGACCGCGTGGACACGCCCGCCTTTCCGATTCCCCACGAGCCGGAGGAGGAAGCCGGCAGCGATCCTGAGGCCCTGGCCGAGGCGGTCGCCGAGACCCTGGCCCTGGTCGGCCGCGCCCAGGCCCCGGTGATTCTCGCCGGGGTGGAACTCCACCGCCGCGGACTCCAGGACCTGCTGGCGGGCTTCGTCCTCAAGGCGCATCTGCCGGTCGCCGCGACCCTCACCGGCAAGTCGGTGGTGGCCGAGCGTCAACCAGGCTATCTGGGCGTTTATGAGGGCGCTATGGGTCCGGAGGGCGCCCGCCGCGTGGTGGAGGAGGCCGACCTGCTGCTGCTCCTGGGCGTCACTCCCAACGATATCGACCTGGGCATCAACACCGCGCGCCTGGACCCGGCGCGCACGGTGCGGGCAGGCCAGGAGGAGATCTGGGTCCATCGCCACCGCTATCCGCATGTCCATCTGCGCGACTTCCTCGCGGCCCTGACCGACGCCGTCGTGCCGCATCCCGGCCCCTTGCCGGACGTGCCCGGACCGGTGGGCGCACCTGACTTTCCGCAACCCGGCCAGCCGATGACCATGGCGAGGATGATGGCCCGGCTCAACGACTTCCTCACACCGGACATGCAGGTGGTGGCGGACTCGGGCGACTGTCTGTTCGCCTCGGTGGACCTGCGGGTGCATGCACGCAGTGAGTTTCTCGCCTCCGCCTACTACACCACCATGGGCTTTGCGGTGCCCGCCGCGCTGGGTGCCCAGGTCGCTAACCCGGGGCGGCGCCCGCTGGTACTGGTGGGGGACGGCGCCTTCCAGATGACCGGCACCGAGCTCTCCACCGCCGCCCGGCTGGGGCTGGACCCCATCGTCATCATCGGCAACAACCGCGGCTACACCACCGAGCGGTTCATCCTGGAAGGACCTTTCAACGACATCGCCGACTGGCGCTTCCATCGACTGGGCGAGTTGTTCGGTCCACTGCGCGGCTTCTCGGCCCCCACGGAAGACGCGTTCGACGCGGCCCTGGGTGCCGCGCTCGCCTTCCGCGACGGCCCGTCGGTGATCGAGGTGGCATTGCGCCCGGATGACTGCTCCGCGGCACTGACCCGGCTGTCCGAGCGTTTGCGGGACGTGGTGCAGCAGAGCGCGTAAGGCGGGTGTCGTCCGGGCCGGCAGCGTGTGGGCGGCGAGGCTGATGGTGGATGCGCTGCGCTTATCCACCCTACAACATCGGCCTACAAAAAACGGCGCCGTTGTAGGGTGGATAAGGCGCGCCGCTCGATATTCGGGACCCGGCACGGCGGTCGCGCGCGCCGCATCCACCAGCGGTCGCGCGCTGCCGCCCAAATTTGGAATTGCTGACCGCCGACCGTGCAGATCGCGCGGCGGCCGGATTGATGACCAAAGCAACCGCCCCGCGGGTCCCCGCGGGGCGGGCGGGGACCTACCAGCGCCCAGGCAACGGCAGATCGCCGGCGGCGCCGAAGGGGGCACTGATGGCGTCCCCGCTGGTCACGCTGCTGCTGGCGTCAAGGTCCAGATAGAAGCGCTGGGTACTGGGGCGATAGACGCCGATCTCGTCGGGGCCGTCGCCGTTCCAGTCACCGGCCAGGGGCTGGTCACCGGGTAACCCATAGGGCTGGGTGGTGCGGTCGCCGGTGTTCCAGTCGCGGCTGCCGTTGGCATCCAGGTAAAAGACGCGGGTGCCGGGGCGCCAGACGCCGATTTCGTCGCGGCGGTCGCCGTTCCAGTCGCCGGTCACCGGCTGGTCGCCGAGGGCGCCGAAGGGGGCGGTGGTGACATCGGCGGCGGTGGGGCTGAGGCTGCCGTCCAGATCCAGGGTGAAGGTGCGGGCGGCCGGGTGATAGAGACCGATCTCGGCGGCGCCGTCGCCGTCCCAGTCACCACTCACCGGCAGATCCGCGGCGGTGCCGAAGGGATCGGAGGCGCTCCACAGGCCCCAGCCGTCCAAGTCCAGATAGAAGCGTCCGTCGCTCGGGCGGTAGGCGCCCAGATCATCAAGCCCGTCGCCGTTCCAGTCGCCGCGCACGGGCAGGTCGCCGGTCTGACCATAGGGGCCATCGAGCCAGTCGTCGGCGGTCTCGCTGCGGCTGCCGTCGAGGTCGAGCAGGAAGGTCTGGGTGGCGGGGCTGTAGACGCCGATCAGGGCGGGCGGGACGCGGCGGGCATCCAGCGGCGCGGGGTCGACCCAGTCGGGGAAGCCGTCGTTGTCGTCGTCGACATCGGCGTTGTTGCCGACGCGGTCGAGGTCGGTGTCGACCCATTCGGCGGTGTCACGGGGGAAGGCGTCCTGGCCATTGGGTACGCCGTCGCCATCCAGGTCGGCGTCGCAGACATCCCCCAGCCCATCCGCATCCAGGTTGGCCTGGTCGGGGTTGGCGGTGGTCGGGCAGTTGTCGCTGCCGTCGGGGACGCCGTCGGCGTCGCGATCACCCAACAGGCTGGTCAGGCGCAGGCCCCAGGGGTCGGTGCCGGGGGGGTTGAGCGTGTTGTCGAACACCAGGAGGTGCCGGGCCTGGGCGCCGAGGATGACCCGCTGCTCCGTTCCCCAGGTCTGGTCACCGGTCAACGGGCAGGTTCCCGCGGCCTTGGTGTCCAGGGTCAGGGCGACCTCGCCGACGTTGTCGATGTCAAAACAGCGGTAGCTGAGCACGCTGGCGGTGGTGCCGGGAGCGAGCAGGAGACTGACCCGGTCGTCGGCTTGCTGGGCGGCTGGGAGGCTCTCCAGGAGGCCCTGGTCGGCGCTGAAGCCACGCAGTCCACTGAGGCGCACCCCCCAGTCCTCGGTGGCGAGCCCGCTGTTCCTGATCAGCAGGCGGTTAGCGCCCGCGCCAAGCCGACTGGCCGGCAGCACCAACTGGTAGTCGGGCGTCCAGGCGGCGTTGGTGCCCTTGGGCAGGCTGACCAGGGCGGTGCCGTTGAGCAGCAGGGCCAGTTCGCCATCGCGGTCGCTGTCGTAGCCGCTCAAGCCCAGCAGGTAACCGGCGTTGGACTGCGGCAGGTGCAGTTCAAACCCGGCGCCGTGGCTACGGTCCCCGCCGCTGAGGGTCTTGAGATTGCCGAAAGCGGCGCCGGGGCTGAAGAGCCCGAGCCCGGTGACGCCCCAGGGGTCCCCGGCGGAGCGCTGGCGGATTTCGAGGCGGTTCTCGCCGCTGATCTGGGCGGCGGCGGGCAGCCACCACAGGCCGTCGGTCCCCCGCGCGGCGTTGGCGGTGGGGGGGAGATAGCCGAGCAGTCGGTCGTTGAGCCACAGGGACAGTTCGATGGCGCTGTCCACGTCGTAGCCCGCGACATGCAGCAGGCGGTCGCCGCCGTCACTGATGAAGGTGGCGGCGAGCCGGCTGCGGTAGGCATTATCGCCCCAGCCGAAGCCGTGTGCGGCGCTCTGGATGCTGTTGAGCGGCAGGGCGATGAGCGCGCCTTTGTTGGTCTGGTCCAGCGGGGCGCAATCGGTGGTGTCGGGGACGCGGTCGTTGTCGTCGTCGGGGTCGCAGGCGTCGCCCAGCGGGTCGCGGTCAAAGTTGGCCTGATCGGCGTTGCCGAGTTGCGGGCAATTGTCGGTGGCGTCGGGGATGCCGTCGCGGTCGGAGTCGGTATCTTGAATGCGCAGGATGACCAGACGATCGTAGTCCGCGACATAGACATAGTCCCCCGCGACGGCGACGCTGAGGGCATCCCCCTCGGTGTCGAAGCCCCCCACCCGCAGTGGGGCGGCGGGGTTGCGGATGTCGATGACCTGCAGACCGGCGAGGTCATCCGCGACATAGGCATAGTCCCCCGCAACGGCAACGCTATTGGCATACCCGTCGGTGTCGACGCCCCCCACCCACAGGGGGGCGGCGGGGTTGCGGATGTCGATGACCTGCAGGCCGGCGTCCGAGTCCGCGACATAGGCATAGTCCCCCGCGACGGCGACGCTGCGGGCAGACCCGGCGGTGTCGAAGCCCCCCACCCGCAGCGGGGCGGCGGGGTTGCGGATGTCGATGACCTGCAGGCCGGCGCCCGAGTCCGCGACATAGGCATAGTCCCCCGCGACGGCGACGCCTATGGCATACCCGTCGGTGTCGACGCCCCCCACCCGCAGTGGGGCGGCGGGGTTGCGGATGTCGATGACCTGCAGACCGGCGAGGTAATCCGCGACATAGGCATAGTCCCCCGCGACGGCGACGCTGTGGGCAGACCCGGCGGTGTCGAAGCCCCCCACCCGCAGCGGGGCGGCGGGGTTGCGGATGTCGATGACCTGCAGGCCGGCGGACCCGTCCGCGAAATAGGCATAGTCCCCCGCGACGGCGACGCTGTAGGCATACCCGTCGGTGTCGAACCCCCCCACCCGCAGCGGGGCGGCGGGGTTGCGGATGTCGATGACCTGCAGGCCGGCGTTCCCGTCCGCGACATAGGCATAATCCCCCGCGACGGCGACGCCATAGGCATAGCCGTCGGTGTCGATGTTCCCCACCAGCACCGGGGCGGCGGGGCTGCTGAGGTCGATGATATCGAGCCCGGTGGTGCGGGAAGTGACATATGCGTAGTGTCCATCCACCGCCACCGCCCAGTAAGGCCCCGAGCCCCAGTGACCGACCTGCGTCAGGGTCACCTCGGCGAAGAGGTCCCCGACGCCGCAGAGGGCCAGCAAAACCAGGAGCAGCGCCGGGACGCGCGGCCGACCGCGGCACCGGCTGCGACCGGTGACCGGACCAGACCGGGCCGCGGGCAGCGTGCTGTCGGTCGAACGCTGATCGGAGGGAACGTGCAAGCGGATGCCGAACATGGGGAACTCCTTCTCTGTGTCCATTGTGTCTTTGTGTGAGCCATTGCCGAATGCAAGCTCAAGCGATCAGCGCGCGCTGAATACCCCCGATTTCTATCCAAATACACCTTGCACTTCAACAAACGGATTTAGTCAGATATTGCTCGACTCTTCCGATACTCAAATCAACTATTTGTTTTATCGATGTTTTTATGAACTGTAGAGAAATGTGAAGCGACCAGTGGGCGCCGCTCCAACAACACGCTTCGCGTTACAAATCGGGTGCATCGCGGCGCGTTGGTGAGCAACTACGGGCGGTTTGCAGAGGTGGATCCGTGGATGGTCAGCAGCGGCGGACGGTCCGCATGGCGGATACGGCAAGGCCGCAACCCGTAGGGTCCGCTGTGCGGACCGACGCCCGTGCAGCGCGCGCGGTGCCCGGGTGGGTAGGGCCTTTCGGTAGGATGGGCAGAGCGTGAGCGATGCCCATCCTCAAGCGTTGCGGTGGCCGGATGGGCATCGCTCGCGCTCTGCCTATCCTACACGCTTGCGCGACCACCGCCCCCTTCCTGTCGTCTATCCCGATTCGGACGTGAGCTCCTCCCAACTCGGATAGTCCAGCCCGGGTATCCGCGGGGTGTCGACCCGAAAACCGCGGTGACGGGCGTAGCCCTCGAAGACGGTGATCTTGTAGGCGAGTCCCTCGGGCATCCCGAGATCCGACCAGTGGAGGCGCCGCTCCCAATCCGCCGGGCCGCGGATCAAAGGCCAACCGCTGACCGCAAGCCACAAGGCGAAGGTCGGGGCGACCCAGGCCCGCGGTTCCTTGTGCCCCTCGGACGCCGGTGCGGCGAGCGCATGTTCCTCCCACACCAGCGTGTCGCCCTGACGCCGCGCCGTGATGAGCGGGTGGTCGTCCGCCGCGTCACCGAGTAGGAAGGCCATGCGCCCCTGCTCGATGTGCAGACGATAGGGCGGATCGTCGAAATAGCGCACCAGGCTCAAACCGTGTTTCCAGTTGGCGACCCAGAATCCTTGCCGGAGATAAAACCGGACGGCCCGCTGCCACAACCAGTCGGTCTCCAGGCGCAGACCGCCAAGCCCCAGGCGGCGGGCAATGCGCTCCAGCGCGGCGGTCACCCGTGCGCCATGACCGCTGCCGCGCGCCTCGCGGAAGAGATAGAGGCTTGCGATCCAGAGGTTGGGTTGGCCCCAACCCGGATCACGAATGCTCAGTGCCACCGTCCCCAGCAATCGGCCGTCGACGATCACCCAATAGGGGAGATAATCGAGCAGATCCGTCGGATCGCCAATGCGCTCACCGCGGGCCAATCCCCGCCGGGCCCAGTCGCTCATCGCCTGATCGGACAGCGACCGGGGGTCCGGCGCGTCGTCCAGTCGATACTCCAGAAAGCTGCAAAGTTCGCAGGCCCGCCACAACCGACGTTCTGATGGCGCTGTCGGGTCCACTGGTTTGAACAGCGGCAAGCGGGTCAGGCATGCGACCAGCGCGGCGCGCAGCGCATCCTCCGAGTTACGGGCGTCGATCGTTGGAGACAGAGACACGTGCTCCATGAACCTGCCTGCAAAAGAACGGTTAGGGCTGGGTTGAACGCGACTCCGCGACTCCGCGTCTGCGCTGATTCGCGGTGGTTGGTACCTATAATGGGTTCAGGATAACGTGTCGGGCAACCGATGGCTACTTGCTTCGCCCTGGAGTCCAAGGCTTTCGTCTTGGTGATTGCGTTTCGGCCGGTGTTCGGGCCTCCCCCGCACTGGAGGTCGAGGCTTAGCCGGACGAGGGTTGTCCGGAGATGAATGGCCCCCGTGGGAGCGGCGTCCCGCCGCGATGCGGTGCCGCGGTGACCTCGAACGCTGCGGTGACACGCCCGGCCCCATCGTGGCGGGACGCCACTCCCACGGGGTCGCTGCGCGACTTTCACGGTCAAGCCTCGACCTCCAGTCTTATTGCGGCCGGAACGACGATCGTGCCCCTGACGCGTGTCGTCGCGGGCAGGCTCACTCACCGGTGACCTGAAGTGCCCGCGGGGTCCGAGATACGTTACACTCTGGCGCGGATGCCGCTCGGGGCCGACGCCGCTCGACCGGTTGAACTGCTGCTCGGTTGTACCGCGATTCTACGGTACGCCAAGCGCCACTGCACCTCGCCGAGGACTGATGCCCGTGGTCAAGGCCCGCGCCGATATCCTGATCGAACGCTCGCCGGAGCACGTATTCGCTTACGTTGCCCGCGACTTCTTCCTGAACTATCCCCGGTGGTCCCCGGAGGTCAAGCGGCTCGAGGTGTTGACGGCAGGTCCGCTGCGGGTCGGCAGTCGGGCGCGCCAGCTGCGCACCGACCAGGGCCGCGAAAGTGAGTCCACCTTTCGGGTCACGGACCTGGATGCGCCGACCCGTATCGCGTTTGCCGAGACCACGAACCTGTTCCGCATCAGTTACCGGCTGGCGCCGGTCGACGGACACACCCACCTCGTTTTCGACTTCGAATTGACCCGCCTGGAATTCTACATGCGTCCTTTTGAAAAGCTGATCCGGGTCACCATTCAGGAAGGCGCGGAGCGCGTCGTGCGCAACATCAAAGGATTGGTCGAGCGCCAGTCGGCGGAGCCGGACGGGGTGATGGGTGCGGCCGGATCGCCGCACGTGTAATCACGAGTCAATGATATGTTAGACAACGACAACGATACTAAAAGCAATCACTCTGAATAGACTTATTTAACTGACTGAGCCGTTGACTACCGACCGGAGTAAAACATGGACTTCACAGCCGAAAAAGACCAGGGCACGATCCCCTTCGTGCTGTCCCAGATCCTCGATACCGTCGTCAATGGCGTTACCTTGTCGGACCCGGATCAGCCGGACAATCCCATCGTTTACGCCAATGCGGCCTTCGAGTTGATCACGGGCTATGACCGCGACGAGATTCTGGGCCGCAACTGCCGTTTCCTCCAGGGCGCGGACC
>Ga0247841_10012729_pt1 | contig 10900 bp, 9 predicted proteins | sample LaCruzMarch2015__2_FD_192410 | JGI IMG/M metagenome (GOLD analysis project Ga0247841, IMG submission 192410) | Freshwater microbial communities from meromictic Lake La Cruz, Castile-La Mancha, Spain - LaCruzMarch2015_18m | ecosystem: Environmental > Aquatic > Freshwater > Lake | place: Spain...
GATGTCTCCCACGCGCGCATTGTACTCTCCCTTATCAGGCTGGTAAACCACCACATCGTTCGTAAGATTCTCGTAATATTTTACGCCTCCAACCTCGAGCCACGAAACACATCGGCCAGTGAGCTTCTGCCCAGTTTTGGGGTAAACCATTTCGCATCTCTCGTAGCCGAACAAAAAGGGCCCCTGCTTTTCAGTGAAGCTGGAAGGAGTTTCAACAAATTCCCTGCACATGCTTTCTGACGGGTTTTGCGCGCAGTGCGAGTAGAGCGAGCCTTTCACTTGCGCAACAGTTGCTCCGTCTTTCAAAACAGTTGCATCGCCAATCCCTGCAAGGCTTGCCACTTCAACTGAGGGTGCGCCTATCCTGTCGCCGGACAGCACCACCATGTCTCCTCTTTGTATATGCGGCAGCATGGAGCATGAGACAATCGCATTAAGGGGCGAAGGAGTTTGCAGCACAAAGCCAGCGCCGAACCAAAGCAGAAGCGCAATGAAAAGCGCAATCGCGGTTTCCTTAACTTCGTGCGCAATGCCGTGTTCCTTACTTCCAAGGAAAAATTCGAGCACCACTGCCCAGAGGAGCGTCACTCCCACTAGCAGCCCGAACACCCAAAAGCCGGTCAGCAGATAGAATATGAAAAAGAGGGCTATTGCTCCATAGACAAGCTTCTGGTTGGAAAAAACACCTAGCTTTTCCGCTTTCGGCATTTCCAAGACAACCGCCGCCTACTTTGACTTTGGCTTTTTCGCGTCTTTCACGGCTTCCTTGAAGTCGGTTGCCTGCTTCTTGAGCTTCTTTATGGCTGAGCGCAGCGCCGAGAGCGCGGTGCCGCCTGAGACGCGTATCATGAGAACAGGGCTTGCGGCAAACGGGTGGTCCAGCCTGCAGGCTGCAAACTCCACATCCTTGTCCTCGAGCAATATTTCCTTGAGCGCGTTCGGCAGGCCTATTTCCACATCGCTGCCCTTGAGCGCGACCTCGAGATATTCACGTTCGTTCTTGATGACTTCGATTTCCATGATTCTCCCTCCTCAAAATAACGCTGCCTACTCGCTCCCCGCAATCTCTCCGATTCCAGCTGCGGGCTGCTCTCTTGTTGCGCCTGCTGCCTCGCTTTTCCTGTAATCATTAGCAATCTTCCTGTTGTCCTTTGCCTCGCAAGATTCGCACTTGAGAAGGCCGGATTCCACCTTGAGCGGGTGGCGGCACTTTCCGCAGAACGCCTTTATGGCGCCAAGCTCGTCGCCGTCGGTGGACAGGCGCATCTCGCCGTTTCGGATATCCGCTATCTTCGCCCTGATAATATCTCCAACCTTGTACTCGTCGCGCACGTTTTTCACGTATCCTCTGCGTATCATGGATGCGTGCAGCACGGCATAGCTCGGGTTCTCGCCGAACCTGTGGCTGCTTCCCGCGCCTTCCCCGTCTCCCCACAGCATGCTCACAAGGGCAATCGGCTCGACGATGTTTTCCACCCTGCCTATGAGGACAGAGCCGATGCCAAGCGCGCGAAGGGGCTTTTTCTGCGAAACAACAAGCTTCCTGTCCGACTCGGACGCCTGCCCGATAGCTGTTGCGAATATCCCCTCATTTTCCGAAAAGGTGCCCTCGCCCGCGAGGAATTCCTCCTCGGTGCCGATGAAATCCCCTGGAACCACAAATTTTTTGTCCATGAAAATTACCCCAGTAATTTGCGGCCTGCAGGCCGCGCTGATGCCTATCACTACCTCTGCATAGTCTATTATAGAAGAACTAGCACCTTTTCTGCTTCCATAAATATTTAAATAGCTTTTGCCATAGCCATGAGCATGGCATCCAAGAAGAGCAAGCTCGTGCTCTGCATCGACAGGGACAACGATCTTTACGAGAAGACAAAAATTTCTGGCCCGCTTCTGGGGCGCGAGTCCAACCTCGACGCGGCAGCCAAGCTCGCTCTTGCCGACCCGACTGAAACTGATGCGAACACCATTTTCCAGGCAGTGAAAATATTCGACTCCATCTCTGCCGAGTCGCCCTGCCAGATAGCCACGCTCACTGGCTCCTCCTCGCTTGGCTACGCAGCTGACAAGGAGATAGCAAGCCAGCTCGAGCGCGTTCTTGCTGATTTCCCGGCCGACTCCTGCATATTCGTGTCCGACGGTGCCTCAGACGAGCAGATAATGCCCGTTGTCCGCTCGCGCCTGAAGATAGACTCCGTGGAAATTGTTGTCATGAAGCAGGCAAAAGAGCTTGAGAAAACATACTTTGTCATTCTTGAGAAGCTGAAAGAGCCGCATTATGCGCGCCTCATATTCGGAACCCCTGCGCTCATCCTCCTTCTTTTTGCAGCCAGCCGCTACCTCGGCTTAGGGATAGAGTCCATGGCCGCGCTCCTTGCGGTTTACCTTGGCATGAAGGCATTCGGCATTGAGGACAAGCTCTTCCGCGCGGCATCGGCATTCCACTTTTCAGTAGACAAGATTTCAAGCATCGTCTATATCATATTCATAATAATGCTTCTCATCTCGGGCTGGGCGGCAATACAGCGCTACGGCATTGCGCAGGAGTCCGGAATGGACATCGTCAAGACAACCGCCCTTCTGGTAAAGTCGCTTGCAAACCTGCTCACCATAGCTTTCCTGATACTGTTCGCGGGCAAGATGATAGACATACTAAACGAGCGCGACCAGAAAAAAATCGAGCTTCCGAAATACGGGCTCTACGCAATCACCACTGTTATCATCTGGTTCGTGCTCTCGACCGCGTCAAACTGGGTGCTCAACACCGAGCCCCCGTACGTATCGTTTTCCGATTTCCTGGTGGCAATAGCTGCAGGCACGCTTTTCGGCTTCATCGGAATATGGGCAATGCGCTCGATAAAGGCGGGCATCGTTCTCAAGATGAAGCTTGAGAACAAGGAAATATTCTACGAAAACGGCGCCTACATGGGAAAGATTATGGGCGTGGACCCGCGTGAGTCCTCCATACTCTACCGCACCCCGCTCGGGCAGAAGCTCTCGGTCTCCTTGGAAGAGGTCACCTCGGTCGGAGACCGCGTGATGGTGAAGGCTTAGTTAGTGGCTAAAATTGGCGCGACTGCCCGGGTTGTCTCCCTTCCACCAACTCGCATCACTAAACTCCAGTTTATAGTATCTATATTCAGAATTAAATGTTGCAGTGAGAGTCTGGACGAACTGGTCGTCCTTCGTCTTCTGCCCTTCTCTGAACTTCTCTACAGCCCACTGCGCATAATTCCGAAGCTGTTTCTTGTCCATGCCTTTTACAAAACTCAGCGTGCATTTGATTACTTCAGTCACTGTCTTCTGACCATAGCTGCCCGTCGTCAGTGCTTCTTCAAATGCCGCCTTGGCAATCTCCATTCTCTCGCTCTTAGAAAGGTCAATTCGGTCAGCTTTTTTCGCAGCACTGTCTCCAAATAATACGACCAAATCGCTTTTCATGCATTCAACTAACTCGGAGTTTTTCTGTATCTTTGCCTCAGGCGCGCCGCAGCCCTCGCTAATCATGTATTGCCCCTTCATTATCTGCTCAACCTGTATTCCCGAAAGTCCGCTTTTTTTTACAAAATCAGTATTGGCGCGGATGAAGTAACTTCTGCTGGTCTTCCTTCCCTGTTTTCGCCTGTTTTATTTTGTTTCCCATATCCTACGCCTCCAATTTTGTTTTTTCCTTTACATTCTTCGAACTAGCGCGAAATCCCTCTGAATCGGCTCCCGCTGATGAAATCTCAATTGCGCATTTGCCGCCTTTCGCCTTTTTCACAGATAAAAGAACCAGCGCCGCCTCCGGATCAGTAAGCTGACAGCGGATTTCCAGCGGCAGGACTAGGCGCTTCTTTGCATCCAACCGTATGAAGAAAATCCCTCCGCATCGCATTCACCGCAGCATTTATGAGTTTCCCACTATATAATACTTGTGGGTAAAAAGTGGGACGTATAGCATCTGCATCATTCTTGCATCCACGGTGCGCGGTTTTTGATGATGTAAAGCCTCGGAAGCTGCTGGTTCAGGGTGTCCTTTTCCTTCCGCACAAGGCTGAGTTTTATCGGGTCGAACGCATCTGCGATTATTTTTCCCTCAATCAGCCTTTCTATGCAGTAGTTCCTAGCGCTTTGCTCCGCGTTTTGGCGGCTGAAGAATGACGCAGCCTTGACTGCTTTCTCGTATTCCTCCTTCTTTACCCATGACTGCAAATCATCCGAGATTTTCTCTTTCAGCCGACAGTAGGATTCGCCATACTCTGTCCTTATGGATGACCATGGCCTTATTTCAATATCCGCAGTTCCGGACAACACCTTAAGTGCGGCATCTTCCACGTATCTGAAATAATCCATGACAAAGCTTTTGGGAAGCCCGTTTATTTCAATTGCGTGGGCGTCAGCCGGCACCAGGAGGAAGCTTACTGAAAAACCTTCTTCGCCGAATCTTAGAAACACGTCCCTTATCTCATCGAGCGTCTTGAGTTCGGCATCTCCGCTAGCTATCCGTGCCTCATTTTTTTTGAAGCGCGGGCCCCATGCGGTGAAGAGACGGAGTGTTTCTGGCTTCAACCTTGAGCTCGCCAGTTGCTCAATTATTCTGTTTGATTTTGCCGGTTGTTCAATGCTCTTCTCTTCAATGAATTTCCATGCAGCTGCAATTCCCTCTACTTTAGGCATAAGGTTGCCCAGCGCATATTGCATCCCCTTTATTTTTCCGCATGGATTTTTCGACCAGACGCCGTTGCTAAGATATTCGCGCATGCCAAAGCCTTTCCTTGTGGCGAAATCCAGTATTTCCCTGCTTCTGCTACCTAGAATGAGAGCTGCATCCCGCTGGCTTAAGTAAACCCCTTTCCACCATTAACACCTTTGCATTATGCAGTTCTTTATTCTTTTAATGCTGTGTAACAAAATTGGTGTTTCTGCCCAGTCTGCCAAAATACAGCAAGGGGCAAAGGCGTTCCCGTTAGTTTTGTATTAAGGGGTCTGCACGTAATTGAGGAGTATCTCCCCTGGAGACCATGCTTTGATGGTGGACGGGTTGCCGCCCTGTTTTTCGAGTTTTTCCGCGTTTTTCATTATCAGATCCTCGAAGCTGTCCATCGCGGTTATGTAAAAATCAGACCCGCTGCTTTTGAATTCCCGGCCTGAAGTGAAGAGAATCTCAACAATCTGGTTTGTGACTTGCCCCTTCCCAGTCGAAGTATTCGCAATGAAGCGGATGTCGGTCTTGGGGTTATTTGCAATGTAATTTGGGATTGCCCCGCTGCTGCCGCAGCTTCCGGGTATGAACAGGATGTGTCCGGTGGAATTCCCGAATATATCATCAGGGAAGCTGCGGTTCAGACTGTAGCTGTGGCCCCTGAAAGAAATTATCATATTAGGATAATCCTGCAGCATTTTTTTGATGAACTCCTGATTTTTTTCCGGGGTTTCGCCCATGAAATGGATTACTCTTGCATTTTTAGGGGAGTCGCGGTAGCCCAATCCGATTGGAAAATCATAGATGTTTTCTCCATCCTCTCCTTTTTTAGGGGGCGCATACTTGTGGAACCAGTCGTTGGACATGTTCCAATGGTCGTTGCCAGTGTCTTTCTTGTCGAAAATTTGAAGTATGGTCAGGCGCCCGTCGCTTGAGCAATAATGGGATGGGTCATATATGTCTTTTTCCAGGATCCCATTCAGCTTCTTCTTTGCCGTTGGGGGGATAAGATCCGAATCAGGTTCCAATTGGTATAAGATGCACTCCAACGCCTTCCTGATTTCCGGCGGCTGAGGCTTTAACGGCACTGTAATCAGGATATCGCCAAGCCGTTTCCTCATCCTTTTCCTGAATGCATCTGCAATATTTTTCTCATTTTTTAGGCCCTCTATAGAACTTGCCAGCAAGAAATAGTAATTCCTGTCAAAAACATTATTTTCTATAGGCGCTAAAAGGGTTTCAAGCACGTCAGAAAGCTCGTCCGCATTCTTCACCACCGAATCCTGCTTCCCATGGAGCCTGTCGTACTGTATCGCCCTGATCAGAAGATTGCGGCATTGCTCGGTCTCCGAGAGGTCTTTTTCCTTGAACAGGTCAGTCAAGGTCTCGTCTTCCTTTTCCATTCTCGTTATCAGCCTGTCGAAGAGCAGGTGGTTTGTTGATGTGTAAAAATACTGCGGAGGGCAGAGAAGAAGCGCGAACACTTCATCATCTCCAAGCTTGGCGAGGTACTTTTTGCGTTCGGCATCTTGGGCATGCAGGTCATCCAGCGGCCTGCCAAGCTCGATGGCAGAATTCGACTCGCTCAGGGTCCGAATATAAAATCTTTCGAGCGGTATCTCTCCTGCGCACACCTTTGCGAACATATTTGCATATTTGTTCTGCTGCACGGGGAAGTTTGTTCCTCTGGTTAGCAGGGAGAATATGGGATAGATGGCGCTGGAGCTACACATATCGTAAAGCTCCACCAGTTCCTCAAGCACTTTTTTCGGATTCTTGTTGCAGAATGCCGACAGGTCATCTTTGGCATCAGAGTCCATTATGTTAACGATCAACCTGAAGACATTGAGTGTTTTTTTGGCGGACTCCCCGACTAACTCCGGGTCAGACAAAAAGACCTTTCCAATTGCCGAGTTTTCGATCCCTATTGCATTAGGCACCCATGCGCCACGGGGGCCGGCGCTGGCCACTGCGGTTTTGATGCAGTCGTACACATCTTCCGGATTTTTGACGAATGCTTTTCGGATGACGGAGTTGTATAAAATTGGCGTATAGTCAGTTTCAACTCCGTTGAGGAGCTTCCCGATTGCGTCAATGGCTGCCTGCGGGTCTTTCACGAAAAAGGCGGCAATGTCGTCATTTTTCAGAAGATCGAAAATTATCCTAGACATATCCTTGTATTTATCCGTGATGCCTGAAATCACCCCAAGCAGATATTCTGGTTTTTGGATTGCAAATGCCGTCATCTCCCTGTTCTCCATGCATTCGAATGCATAATTGCACTCAATTCCAGTTGCCTTCGCAAATTTTAAGAAATATTCAAAGTTCTTTTCGAAAAGCTCTGCTGCTACTGGCTGCCTGAGGGCATCTATAGCAGACACCGAAGCGATTCCAATTCCATTAATCTCTTCCAATCTTGAGACTAGCAGGTCGGGCGAATTCTGGATCATGTCTGCAATGCGTGGGTTGTTTGAGGCAATAAAACCATAGGCGGTGTTCTTTCCAAGCGCTTTTGCAATTCTTACGAATACACCGGGGGTCTTTTCAAATGTCCTGGCTGCAACTCCGTCTCCCAATTGACTGAGGGCGTTTATCGATTCGCAATGGCCCCCAGTGTATCTTACTATTTCGATTATTTCAGAAGTATGGAGGGCAAACAGCTTTCCCACGCGCCCATAGAACAATTCATAAAAGACGGAATACGGCTCTGAATCCAGGAGGGTTTTCTGCCTCTTCTGGTTTATTTCCTTCAAGATTTGGAAAGTTTGCATTCCGCGTTTGATGTCCTGGAGGAACCATCTGGAAATCTCTTTTTCTGAAAGGAAAAACAGGACGCCCTCGTCTCCTCCAACACTTTCCAACAGTTCACATATCTTATCTGGAACCTGGAGGAACGCCTCTACAAAGTTCTTTATATAAAAAAGACTGGTCATATGCACCCACTGTTTTGTGGGGGTTCCCTTGAAGAGCCTGGCAAACTGCTCGGGCTGTTTCACCAGGGCATAGGTCAGTTCCTTGCTGTATGCCGTCGCATACTTGATTGGATTGAAACATTCGATTGGGACGCTAGCGCTTAGTTCATCAAGCGTGGCTTTTACTCTGGAAAGTGTGGCGGTTGGGTTCTCGCTGCTTAAAATGGCATTGATTAGCTCAGCATGATAGCCGGGCAGATGCGCCCTTACCTGCTCATTCGTGAGCTGCGCATGCACCTGAAATATCAGCATGGAGCAGTGTATGGCTCAAAGTGTTTTTATTGGTTGAGTGTGGCGGTCAAGCACTCAGGACGAAAAATGAGAGCAAATATTTCTTGTATCCTTGGCGCTATGGCGTATTGTTAGTAAGGAAAAAATCCATTGCGTTTGCCAGCCTATTCTTTCTTCCCGACCTTCAGAAGCGCGCTCATCTTTGAAATTAGCTTCCGTTTCTTCTCCGAATCCTCAAGCGCGATTTTCAGGACGTCGACAAAATTCCCGACGGGTATTATTTTTATCTTGCCTTTCAGCTTCCCTGACAGGTGAATGTCTTCGGCGTTGCTTGCAGGCACTATTATTTCCTTCAAGCCTGCTTCAATTGCAGCCTCTGTTTTCCCCGTAACGCCGCCCACCGGCAGCACCTCTCCTCTCACTGAAAGCGAGCCCGTCATTGCAATATCCTGCCTCACAGGTATCCCTTCCATGGCGGAAATTATCGCAACCGCAATCGAAATGGACGCAGAGTCTCCCTCCACACCCTCATACGTTTGCAGGAATTGCACGTGCATGTCGTACTGTGACACGTCCTTGCCAATGTGCTTTTTTATGATTGCAGAAACGTTTTCCACCGCCTCTTTCGCAATCGTTCCAAGTTTTCCAGTTGCAATGAGCTTGCCCTCCGCCTTGCTCGAAGCAGGCGTGACTTCTGCCACTATTGGCATTACGAGCCCTGACAGCGCATCTCCCAGCACCGCCAATCCATTCACCTTGCCAACGCGCGTGCCTTCTGTGGCAAACACCTGGTAGTCCTTGCGCGAATCTATGAAGCGCCTGCTCATCTGCTGCTCAAGCGTTTGCGCCACTCCACGTGCGCGGGAAACATGCTCGGCAGTCACTATCTTTGCCTTCTGCATGGGCGGCTCCTTGCCAGTCTCATTCTTCATTGTTAGCGCCAGCTCCTCGTTTGCAATGTCGCCAGCGGCTCTCACAAGCCCGCCAAGCTCGCGCAAATTCAAGGACAGCCTCCTCTTCCTTCCGGCCATCCTTCTTGCCTCGTCAATGACTTCGCCAACCGCCTCATAGGTGAAAGGCGGGATTTTCTTGTCCTTTCTCACTTCCTGCGCCACGAACTGCACGTACTTGTCCTCGTTCTCGGGCGTGTCAGGCATGGTGTCCTGGGCATAAATCTCGTATCCGTTGCCCCGTATCCTTGAGCGGAGCGCAGGGTGCATTCCCCGCACATCCATCACGTTGCCTGCGGCAACAAGCACAAAGTCGCAAGGCACAGGCTCTGTTTTCACAATCGCGCCGGACGAGTTCTCGCTCTGCCCGGTTATTGAATACTTTTTCTCCTGCATGGCGGTGAGGAGCTCCTGCTGGCTTCTTGGGCGCAAGCTAGCTATTTCATCAATGAACAGCACTCCCTTGTTGGCGCGGTGTATTGCGCCTGATTCCACTCTGAGGTGCGCCGGCGTGCCAAGCCCGCCTGATTGCAACGGGTCGTGCTTCACGTCTCCGAGAAGCGCACCAGACTTTGCGCCAGTGGCATCCACAAAAGGCGCGTTTTTCTTTCCCGAATTATCCACAATGAGCTTGGGCTCGTTGTAATCCGTCATTCCCATCCTCTTCCCGAAGTTATTGGTGAACTTGTTCAAAAGGAACAGCAGCCCCACGCCGAGCAGTATGGCAAGTATGAACCATTTGTTGTCGTTCGAAAGCGCGCCTGTGGCGTACAGGATTATTATTATGCCGATTATTGCGAAAAGGAAAAACATGCCGTCTCCGCCGCTCTTGCTCTGCACCGCCTCGCGGTTGCGGTTCGCCTGCTGCAGCATCCTGCCCTGCCCCATGTCCTCTTCCGCCGCTTTTGGCTTCTGTGCTTTGGGCGCGAACTGCGAAATCATTTTCTGCATCTGGCGGAAAGCGGCATACATCTGCGACAGCTGCGGGTCCTTTTTTATCTCTTCCTCGGACGGGTAGGTTTTAACGGTCTTCACGATCGGCTTGTTCTCCTCGTTTGGATTGGGGTAGATAAGCACATCCTCAAGCTCGGTGGCAGGCATAAGCTCGGCCATTGCCTGCGCCAGCATGCTCTTTCCCGTGCCCGGCGTGCCAAGCATCATGACATTGCGCTTCTGCGCCGCAGCCTTCTTCACAATCTTTACTGCCTCGTCCTGGCCTATCACCTGGTCTATGAGGCGCGCCGGAATGGATATTTCCTCGGTTGTCCTGAACTTTCGCATAGTCACACCTAGGTTGTGTCTCCCGTCTTCATTTCCTGCCCAGTTTTATATATATGCGTATCCTCTTTTTTGTAGTGTTGACATGCCTCCATCCGCACCAGCGCAAAAAGGACCTTCCCGCGCCCCTGCCAGGCGCCCTCTTTCCGGCATGGTCCCGATAAAGCTCCTCTCCCTCAACGCCGTCTTCGAGGAATTCGTAAGCATAGGCAAGGTGCTTCCCGACGAAAAGGGCAGGTTCTGCGAATACGTTGCCGACTTGTCGCAGTTCGTTTCCAAGGACGCGCTTCGCATGATGACCTCCCGTCTCCCTCCGTTCACACAAGGCGAGATTGGCGCGCTTGAATCAGACGCGGTAAGGCTTGAGAACAGCCTAAACAGCTACCTCAAGTACACCGCGAAGTCCGGCTTTTACTCGAAGACTTGGTATGAGCGCTACAAGACGAAAATAAAGCTCGCGGTGGAGCTGCGGCTTCCTTCTGAAAAAAAGAAGCCTGATTCGGATGGAGAAGCGCCTTTCTAACGAATAATTACCTGAAAATCAGCCGCTCGCCGTAGAATTCTTATCTTTCACTATTTCCACAATCTCGAGCGCAAGCGCACCCTTCTTGTTCTGTATCTCCGAGGTGAACTTCGCCTTTGCACTGTCGCAGTCGGTAAGCCCGCCGCAGTTTCTCACCCCGTTCCAAAGGGCAAGCAGTTGCGAGTCTAGCAGGCTTCTCACCTGCGTGTCTATCCTATTGAGCCGATAGGTATTCAGCACCTTGCCGGGACCGAACGCATCG
>Ga0247841_10012730_pt1 | contig 10898 bp, 8 predicted proteins | sample LaCruzMarch2015__2_FD_192410 | JGI IMG/M metagenome (GOLD analysis project Ga0247841, IMG submission 192410) | Freshwater microbial communities from meromictic Lake La Cruz, Castile-La Mancha, Spain - LaCruzMarch2015_18m | ecosystem: Environmental > Aquatic > Freshwater > Lake | place: Spain...
AGAAAAAACGAATTACCAAAAATAAGAGAAAAAATAAAAAGCGACAAAGCAAAAATAATAATTCCAGAGCCGTTGGAAGAATATAATGTATAAATAAAAATCCCCCAAAAGGGGGATTTTTTTGTGCCGGGGGAGGGACTTGAACCCTCATGAAGTTGCCTTCGCGGGATTTTGAGTCCCGTGCGTCTGCCAGTTCCGCCACCTCGGCATGTTAAATATTCTTTAAGTATTCTTTTCCAAAGCCAGACTTTAGAAATTTTTCTCTTTTTCTAGCTTCGGATCGATTGATATATTTTTCGATTAATATTGTTTTAAATGGTTTATACGGCTTGGTTGTTTTTTCATATCCTTGGCAATGCTCTTTTATCCTCCTCTCGGGATTATTGGTTATGCCGACATAGATGTATTTTTTGATTTTACTTTTTATTGCATAAGTATAATACATAATGTTGGGATTTTGAGCCTGCCTGCCGATAGGCAGGTCCCGTGCGTCTGCCGTTCCCTGCCTGCCGGCAGGCAGGCGCCACCTCGGCATTTTTTGTTATATTATCATGTTTTTTCTTACATTTCAACGGCTACTTCCAGGAGGCGTCAATTATTCTTTCGGGGAATTTTTCTGCTAACTTCTTTAAATTGCTACAAGAAGATTTGTGTAAAACCGCAGATCTTTGTTTTGCTAAATACGCCTTAACCTTGTCTCCGGGTTTGGGGTTACAGCATTTTGCAATATTTACCAGCATGCCTTTTTGCCCGCCCAAATAAATTTGTTTTGGGTTCTCTTTCTTAAATAATTCAGCTTCTCCCTTTTTCTTTTTGATCTTTTCAGTTATTTCAGTAATTGTTCTTCTAATAAACCCTGGTATAGGAAGTTTAAAACCAGAAGGAGTATCTTCTGTAAGTTTTTTTATGTGGGATTTTGCAAAAGAAGTTTTTACAAATCTTAGCCAGTCTTTTGAGGGTTTTTTATTTTTATTCACGGCTATCTCCACAATGTCGCCGTTTTGTAAAATATGGTTTAATTGGACGATTTTATTATTTATTTTGGCTGATTCACATTTGTTTCCCACTTCAGAATGCACGGCATACGCAAAGTCCACGGGCGTTGACCCCTTTGGCAGAGAAATAACATCTCCTCTTGGAGTAAAAGCAAAAACCTGATTGGCAAAAAAATCTATTTTAAATGTTTTCCAAAAATCAGAAGCATCTTGCATCCATTCAAAGTTTTTACTCTCTTTTTTAAGGTCAATTTTTTCTTTGTAAGACCAATGAGCGCAAACTCCATATTCTGCATCTTTGTGCATTTTTTCTGTTCGTATTTGGATTTCGGTAATTCTGTTTTCATCTGAAAAAATTGTTGTATGCAAAGACCTGTATCCGTTTGATTTTGGCTTTGCTATATAATCATTAATCTCTTCAGAAATTGGTTTAAAATGCTTGTGAATTACTCCTAGCGCCTTATAACAGCTTGTCACGTCGTCAGCTATAATTCTTAAGGCAAGCAAATCATGTATTTTGCTAAAATCCTTATCGTGCGCCAATAATTTTTTATAAGTGCTCCAATAAGATTTTGCTCGGTAATTTATGTCTAGAATTTTTATCCTCTCTTTTTTAAATATTTTTTGAATTCTTGGAATAAATTTTTTAAGGTATCTCTCCCTTTCTTCGTATTGTTCTTTTATATTTTCTTTAACCCATGCAAACTTTTCCGGAAATAAATATGAAAATGCGCCATCCTCAAGGTTTCTTCTTATCTCGTTTAATCCCAAGCGATTGGCTATTGGCACAAAAATTTGTAAGGTTTCAAGCGCGTATAATTTTTGTTTATCCTCCGGTAAAAATTTTAAAAAATTTAATCCATCTAGCCTTGAAAAAAGTTCCACCAAAACAACCCTCAAATCTCCGGCAATTGCCAAAAACATTCTTCTTAAATTTTCTGCTTTTTCTCTTGTAAAAACTTTTTTATCTCTAATATCTATTTCCAAAGAATAGCGCACCCTACTAAGTTCAGAAATCTTTTCAACCAAAAAACTTATTTCTTTGCCAAACTTTTTTTCAATCGCTTTTATTTCTAAATCTCTTATGGGGCCTCTGTTATCATCCGCAATATCATGCAAAAGTCCAAAGGCTATTGTGACAGGGTCAAGTCCCGCCCTATCTAACATTGAAGCCACCCTTACTGCGTGATATATATAATTTTCTCCCGAAAACCTATTTTTATCTTTATATGCCTCTTTTGCAAATTCAAAAACCTCCTCAATTAATTTGGGGCTGGGGCTTTTTTGCGCAAGCTGGCGGATTGATTTTCTAATTTCCTTCATAAGGACATTCTTTGTTTGAACACTTTATTTTTTTCCCTTTTTCAACCAGCATAGAATCGCATTTTGGGCAAAATTCGTTTACAGGTTTATCCCATAAAGCATAGTCACATTTTGGGAACTTATTACATCCATAAAATATTTTCCCGCGTTTTGTTTTTCTTATGACAATGTCTCCCTCTTTGCATTTTGGGCATTTTATCCCCAAGTCATTATGTTTATTCTCTATGGATTCTGTGTGCTTACATTCGGGAAATTTGGAGCAGGCATAAAACCTGCCAAATCTGCCCAGCCTTTCAATTACGGGAGCTCCGCATTTTGGGCAGATTTTGTCAGTTTCAACAATAAGCTTTTCTTTTTTAACATCCTTATACTTTGTTTCTAAGTTTTTGGCAAAAGGAGTGTAAAAATCTTTACATGTTTTCTGCCAAGTATCTTTTCCCTCTGCCACCTCATCAAGTTCTTTTTCCATTTTGGCAGTAAATTCTATGTCCACAACTTCGGGAAAATTTTCCACCAAAACATCATTTACAATTGTTCCCATTTCGGTGGGTGCAAATCTTTTTTGCTCGTTTTTTTGCACGTAATTTCTGGTTTGGATAGTTGCCAAGGTAGGGGCGTAAGTGGATGGCCTGCCAATGCCATTTTTTTCAAGAATTTTAATTAAACCAGCTTCTGTATATCTTGCGGGAGGTTCTGTGAAATGTTGTACCGAGTCTAGCTTTTTTAAGTCCAGCTTGTCGTTTTTTTCTAAATCAGGAAGTTCTGTTTCTTCAAATTTTGTTTTGTAAACTTTTAAGAAGCCGTCAAATTTTAAGGTTTGCCCATTTGCTCTAAATGTATAATTTTTTGCATTAATATCTGCTGACACAGAATCAAAAACCGCACTCGACATTTGGCAAGCAATAAATCTTTGCCATATTAATGTATAGAGCTTTAATTGACGGGCGTCAATTCCATTTAAAGATTCTGGTGTTTTATCTGCGTAAGCGGGTCTTATGGCTTCGTGAGCTTCTTGAGCAGAGCCGTCTTTTGTTTTGTACCTTGTTCCTGCCCAATAATTTTTGCCAATATTTTCTGTAATATAGCTTTTTGCTAAAGTTAAAGCGGATTCAGCCAAGTTTAAAGAATCTGTTCTGTGATAAGTTATGTTTCCTTCTTCATAAAGCTTTTGAGCAATGGACATTGTCATTTTTGCCGGCCAGCCAAATCTTTGTGAGGCAACCTGCTGTAAAGTACTGGTGGTAAACGGGGGAGCAGGATATCTTTTGGTTTCTTTTTTCTCAACACTTTCAACAATATATTCTGCACTATTTAAGTCAGATAAAATTTTGTCAGCTTCTGCTTTATTTTTAATTTCCAGCTTATCAACTGTTTTGCCGTCTTTTTTTGATAAACTTGCGGAAAATTCTTTGCCAGATTTTGCCAGCAAAGCCTCAAGGCCCCAATATTCTGTGGGCACAAATTTTGCGATTTCTCTTTCTCTTTCCACTACAAGCCTTACTGCCACAGATTGCACTCTGCCTGCAGACAAACCCTTTACAACTTTTTTCCACAAAAATGGAGACAATTTATATCCCACAATTCTGTCTAAAATTCTTCTTGCCTGCTGGGAATCAACCAAATTCATATCAATTTTTCTGGGTTTTTCTAAAGCCTCATTAATTGCTGTTTTTGTAATTTCGTGAAAAACAATTCTTTCTGGGTTTTTAAGTTTTAAAGCCTCCTGCAAATGCCAAGCAATGGCTTCTCCTTCACGGTCTTCGTCAGTTGCCAAAATAGTCTCGTCTGCCTTTGCAGAATCCTTTTTCAGCTCGGCAATTACTTTTTTGGCTTTTGTGGGAATGACATATTTGGGTTCAAAGTTTTTTTCCACATCCACCCCCAATTCTTTTTTGGGCAAATCTCTTACATGCCCAAAAGAAGACTTGATTAAAAAGTCTTTTCCTAAAAACTTTTGTATGGTCTTTGCCTTTGTGGGTGATTCAACTATAACAAGTTTCATTTGTATTGTTTTTAATTATTTTTTTAATGATATCATAAAAACACAAAACCTTGAAATTTAAGATTTTTGGTGTAATATAGAGTATAATTTATCTGGGGCACCTTTACAAGGAGTACGGCAATGAAGCCAATCTTGCTAAACGATATTGAAGAGGAGCTTATATTTGGAGACCAGTTTTCCGGCCTAACAGATGAGAGTAATTTGGGGCTTACTATTTTTGGGCACGGGTTGTGCTTGGGCATTCACAAAACCACAGGCAAATTTGTGACCATGGAGAGAGCTTCTCCCACACACAATATAGTATACTGTCTCAAGTCAATATGTGTGCCGGTGGAGGTTGACACTTATGGCAAACTGCGTGAGTGGTGCGTCGGGCAGATAAAGTTGAAAAGGGAAAGAGAGATCCGCCGGAATATATTGTGGGGTTTTATGTGCCAAATGCAACCGAAGGCTCGGCTAGTTTTTGAAGAAGCTTTTGGCAATGAATTTCCATAATCAATGTAGTGTTTGCTCCCAGAGAAATCTGCGGAGCTTTTTTTTGGTTAATTTCGCATTTTGCTCCTCGCTCTTGCTCGGAGTAAGTGTTCAGTTCCTTCCCTTATCTACAGCTTCGCTTAAAATTTGAGAATACAAGTTTAAACCAATTTTGTTTATTGCGCCACTTTGCTCTTTGCCCAAAATGTTGCCAGCTCCGCGAAGCTCTAAGTCTCTCATTGCAATGCGATAACCAGCCCCCAGCTCTTGCGCGTCTTCTAATGCTTTTAGTCTATCTTTTGCTAAAGGTGTTAAATCTTTTTTGTTATATAAAAAATACGCAAAGCTGTTTTTGTCGCCCCTGCCCACACGGCCCCTTATTTGGTGTGCTTGAGAAAGCCCCAGCCGGGTGGCGTCTTCTATAACAATAGTATTTACTTTTGGCATATCTAGGCCATTTTCAATAATTGTGGTGGCCACCAAAACATTTATATTTTCTTTTTGAAAATCATCCATAATTTTTACAAGACGGTTTTCAGAAATTCTACCGTGAATAATGCCCATTTTGGCTTTGGGGCAAAGCATATTAATTTTTCTGGAAACACTTTCAATGGTTTGCACGCGGTTGTGTAAATAATAAACTTGGCCTTTTCTTGCCAGTTCGTCATTAATTGCTTTTTCAATTATTTTTTCTGAATATGGCAGAACTTTTGTTTTTATTTTTTGCCTGCCCTGCGGGGGAGTTTGCATTAAGCTGATATTTTTAAAGCTGGAAAGCGCCAAATAAATTGTGCGGGGGATGGGGGTGGCAGACAGGCTTAAAATATCCAAAGATGGTTTTTTGTGCCTTAGTCTTTCTTTTTGTTTAACTCCAAATCTTTGTTCGTCATCAATAATTAAAAGCTGGAGGTTTTTAAAAGAAATATCATTTGATAAAATTCTGTGCGTGCCAATTAAAATATCTATTCTGCCGTCTTTTAAATCTTTTATAATTTTTTTCTGTTCTGTTTTTGTTTGTAATCTTGTTATTATGGCAATACGTACGGGTAAACTTTCAAATCTTTTTTTAAAAGTATTAAAATGCTGGTTTGCCAAAATAGTGGTGGGGCATATTATGGCAGTTTGCCTGTTGTTGGCAGAAGCAATTAAGGCGGTTCTCATTGCCACTTCTGTTTTACCAAAACCTACGTCTCCGCAAACAATACGGTCCATTGCCTTTTTGCTTGATAAATCTTTTTTAATATCTTCAATTGCCTGCATTTGGTCTGGAGTTTCTTGATAAGCAAAGCCAATTTTTAACTGTGATTCCATTTCGCGGTCTTCTTTGTATGGCTCACGTTCTGCAATTTCTTTTTCTGCATATATCACCAAAAGTTCTTTTGCCAGCTTTTCCACCTCTTCTTTTATTACGCGTTTTGTTTTTTGCCATAAAGAGCTCCCTAAACGTGAAACACGAGGATCTTGAAAACCCACATAACGGGATAATTTTCTTTCCAAACCCAAGGGCACATAAAGCTTGTCATTTTGGTCGTACTGCAAAACATAATATCGGTTTTCATCATTTGGATTTTGAATATTTGGATTTGTTTCGGATTTTGGATTTAGGGTTTCGAATTTCTCGATTCCGCAGAATCGGGCTATGCCGTGGTCCAAATGCACAAGATAATCACCCTCTTTTAAACCTTTCAGCTCTGAAAACAGTTTTTGAGATTTTAATTTCTTCTTCAAAAGTTCTTTTGATTTTTCTTCATCTTTTACTTTTACATCCAAAACTTTTATTTCATCTACTTCATTTCCCAAAAAATCCAGCCTTATGGCATTCGCCAAATTAATGGGGAATACTTCAATTATCCCGCCTCTTTGAGAAAATTCACCGGGTTCTTGCACTTTAAACACTTTTTCATAACCCATTTCGTCCAGTTTTCTTAAAATTTGCCCAAAGTTATAGCTATGGTCTTTTTCTAAATAAATTATATTGTCCTCAAAAAAGGATTGTGTCTTTTTGGCTTCCAAAAGTTTCTCCAAATTTTCCTCAAACCAAAAACCCTGCTTTTCCAAAAAGTAGGGGGTTATACTTACTATCAAAATTTTATCCGTATTTTCCGCCATTATTTAACCTTATTAGCCCATCTTACAATTTTAGCCCCTCTCGGTCAAATCATTGACACGGATTTTATGTTGTGGTAGATTATTCTTAGTGGCGAGGAATTGTTCTTCGCCGTTTAACAACCTCTTTCTGGAGAATGTGCCATGGCCGACACAACAAAACTGGCCGGTACGTTTGACGCGTGGAGGCTCACCATTGGGTTTGAGCCTCAAAATCTTAGAGCAGCGTTCGAGCGTTGCGAGGAGCTGGGGTTACAGCCAAAGGTGGTTGGGCATCAGATTGTGAAATGCCTGAACCGCTTTCGAGTCCGCTTGCTCGTGACAGTGCCGTGTTGCGCCGCCCTTGATGCCGATGATTTTGTGAATGAGCACATGGGGCCTTTTGAAGGGTTACTCACTCACGGAACCGTAGTGTCATTGCTCTGCCCCCCGTTGCCCCAGCCGGCACTGGCACTGCCATCGCCAGCAGCTTAGGCTTCGGCTTCTTTCAACAACAGCAAAGCCCCGGACGGTTTCCGCCTCGGGGCATTTTTTTTATTTTATTTTATTTTACAAATACACTAACTTTTGCGGTCGCAGAATTACAAGTATTTAGGATTTTGTGGTTTATAGTTTTATATTTTGAAAAATTTTATAAATTCTTCGGCGCCTGTAATTTCAGAAGAAACTATTAATTTTGCTTCCTTGTCATTTAGTCCAAAAAAAGATTTTAATAAATTTACTTCTTTTGCGCAATCATACGGAGTTATCCATGCGCTTTTTTGAAATAACTGGAAACCCAAATCTTTCAACTTTCCCCTTAAAGCCTCGCGATACATCCGTTTCATTTCCGCAATATCAAATAATAATATACGCCATTTACCGTCCCACTTCTTTGGCTTTTTTATTTTTAAATTATCAATTTGCATCCAGCCGGCTTTTCTTTTACCTTTTTTGGTAAGAGAAATATAAATCTGATTATTTTTTTCGTAAAAACTAATAGAACCTTCTTTTTTAAGTCGGGAAAAAGTGTCATAAACCCTTTTATTAGGATATTTTTTAAGCCTTTTAAATCCTTTTATGAGATTAGTAATAAAAAACGGGGAAGTGCAAGCGATTGTCAGCAAACCCGCCAACACCAATACAGCAAGAATATCTTTTGCAATTTCAGATTTCGGCCCAGAGAAATAATTTTTTATTTTGTGTTTATGCATTATTCCACCGATACTTGAACTTCTGCGGTCGCAGAATTACAAGTATCGACTACATTAATGATTATATAAATAACAAATAAATAAAACAAAAATTATTTGTTAAACTCATTCATTGTCTTTTCGAGGCCGTTATCAATGAAACATTTAATTGCTTCGGCGGTTTTTTCTAAAGCTTGGTCTATTAATTTTTGTTCGTCTGCTGAAAAGTTTTTTAAGACAACTTTTATGGCTTTTATTTTTTTCTCTGGCCCCTCCTTCGCCAAGGCTTCGGCGGGCGAAGCAATGCCGATGCGGATGCGAATTAAACCTTCGTTGCCAGTATTTTGAATTATAGATTCCACACCCTTGTGACCCGCACTTCCGCGCTCTTGTACAATTTTTATTTTACCTACAGGCAAATCTATATCATCATGCACCACGATTAATAAGGGCTTGGGGTTTAGGGTGTAGGGTTTAGTTAGGGCACGGACGGCCTTACCAGATTCGTTCATAAAAGTTTGAGGCTTAGCCAAAATTATATTTTCATTTTCCCTTGTCTCGCCGAAGCCTTTGGCGGAGGCGGAAGCTACCAGCGCGTTTACTTTTTTTTGCAAAACAAAATCAGGAAAATTATTAATTTTTGCAAATTTATCAATTGCTATAAAACCAACATTATGTCGGGTGTTTTCAAATTTTTTGCCGGGGTTTCCCAGCCCAATAATTAAAATCATATTAAGTAATACTATCATAAATTAAATTAGGCTTCAATTTATAGTTGACTCTTCACCATTTATAAATGGTGAAGAGTTGACAATGCTGTTTTTAAATAATATACTTTTTAAAAGAAAGGAGGTGTCCTTTGAGAACTCAACAAGGAAAGGAGGTGATCCTAATCTAAGCTGTTTTCTGCGTTTCCTTTACTTAACAAAAAGGAGACTGCCTATAAGCTCGAAAAAGTCCATGCACGGTAGGTAGGATGGGCAGAGAAGAGGCAACTTATCTGTTCCATCCCTATCCACTCGTATCAGGAAGGTTCGAGTATGCCCAAGACGATCAGCTCGCACCGTCGTTTCTCCCGCAGTCAGGGAGAATTTCTAAAAGAGGGCCTCAACGGGAGTACGCTTACTCAAGCGCGACTCGAGGAGCTCTGCGGGCTCTTCAAGAAGCGGTTCCGCCGTGAACCCAAACCAATGGCGGTGCGTCGTCTTTTGGAAGGAGTCAGCCACATAGGTGGCGATGGTCCGCGTACGCAGAGGCGGAGCATCCGCTCCACCTTCCGCGCTTAGTGGAAGCTTCCTTTTACCTTATGGCCGGAGCCTGCAACAGGTTTCCGGCCTGTTTTTTTGCATAAAATTAAAGGTATTGCAATGGATAAAAAAGTATGGTAAAATCAAGGAAATTTTAAAAATATGGAAGAAAATCAAAATAATAATATAGCTCCAGAAAACGAGAAAAAATTTAATATAAAAAAGGCGCTTTTATTTATATGGGAGTTGGCAAAAATTGCATTGATTGCTTTTGTGATTGTGGCTCCAATAAGGTATTTTTTATTTCAGCCATTTATTGTAAAAGGAGAATCAATGATACCCAGTTTTCAAAATGGAGACTATTTGATTGTTGACGAAATTTCTTACAGATTTTCAGAGCCCCAGAGAGGAGATGTTATTGTTTTTAACTGGCCAAAAGACAAAAGCCAGAGGTTTATTAAAAGAGTTATTGGTTTGCCGGGCGAGACCGTTAAGGTCTCGGGCGGAGCCGTACAAGTTACTGGAACAGATGGAAAAGATGTGACTTTAGACGAAAAATATCTTCCTAAAGATTTAAAAACATATGGAGATGTAACTACAACAATAGGCCAAAACGAATTTTTTGTTTTGGGAGATAATAGAGATTATTCTTATGATTCAAGGTCTTGGGGAATTGTTCCAAAAAGCGACATAATAGGAAAAGCATTTTTAAGGATATTTCCAATAAATAATTTATCGGCAATATCTGCACCAACATATGGCTATTAAATATCAAACATTAACAGGAATGCACGACGTACTGCCTGAAGACCAAAATTATTTTAAAAAAATCCACAAGGCAGTGGAGTCTGTTTCCAATTATTACGGGTTTGAAAAAATTGAAACTCCAATTTTGGAATCCGCTGAAGTTTTTACAAAAGCTGTGGGAGAAGATACAGACATTGTGGGAAAAGAAATGTATACTTTCCGCACAAAAGGAGGAGATTTGCTTTGTTTACGACCAGAAAATACAGCTTCTATAATGCGTAGTTATATAGAGCATGGAATGCACAACTTGCCCCAGCCCGTAAAACTTTGGTATGAAGGCCCGTTTTTTAGGCATGAAAAACCTCAGGCAGGAAGATACAGGCAATTTCACCAGTTTGGTTTTGAAGCTTTGGGAGAAAAAAATCCTTCAATTGACGGCCAAATAATACAAATGAGTTATGGTGTGCTAAAAGAATTGGGATTTAAAAATATTACAATAGAAGTAAACTCAATTGGCGACAGTGAATGCAGGCCGTATTTTAAAAAGATATTAACCAGTTATTTAAGGTCAAGAAAATCTTCTCTATGCACGGATTGTCAAAGAAGGCTGAAAGAAAATCCTTTGAGAGTTTTTGACTGCAAAGATGAAAAATGTCAAAGAGTAAAATCTGGAGCTCCGCAAATTATTGACCACCTTTGTGAATCTTGTCACTCGCACTTTAAGCAAGTTTTAGAATTTTTGGACGAGCTGGAATTGCCATACACATTAAACCCGTACCTTGTAAGAGGATTGGATTATTACACAAAAACGGTTTTTGAACTTGTGGAAAAA
>Ga0247841_10012731_pt1 | contig 10898 bp, 7 predicted proteins | sample LaCruzMarch2015__2_FD_192410 | JGI IMG/M metagenome (GOLD analysis project Ga0247841, IMG submission 192410) | Freshwater microbial communities from meromictic Lake La Cruz, Castile-La Mancha, Spain - LaCruzMarch2015_18m | ecosystem: Environmental > Aquatic > Freshwater > Lake | place: Spain...
TGAATCGGTTTTTCTTTATGCCTGGATATTTTATGAAGACGGCAACCTGGCGGAAGCGCAGACAATCCTGAAGGAATTGGTTGCAAAATATCCGAATTCGGACTCTGCCGTCAAAGCGGGAAATCTCCTTGAGGCAATTAATCAAAAAAACAGCCTTGCCGCTTTAAAGCCATAGAATGAAAGAACGTTATGATGTTTTCCACTCGCACCGGAATCATTTCTATTTTGGCTTGTCTGGCGTGGATTTTGGCAGGCGGCATTACACCCGTGTCCGCCGCCACGCAACCAACGCCGCCAAATATAATTTTAATCATCATTGATACTTTGCGTTCCGATCATCTCGGCTGCTACGGTTATCGTCGCTCTACATCGCCGGCCATGGATGCTATTGCGGCAGAAGGCGTACGCTTTGATCAGGCTATTTCAGCCGCTTCATGGACCACACCGGCGGTGATGAGCATGTTCACCTCCCTGCCTTCTTCCCTCCATCAAGCCGTGTTAGGTTCTACTGCGCTGCCGGAGGGTATGACCACTCTTGCCGCAGAACTAAAAAAAGGTGGATATCAGACCGCAGCCATTGTCGTCAACCCATACACCAGTAGCAAATTCGGATTCAACCGTGGGTTTGATCTGTACGATGACAATTCCATTCAACTGGCCGCCGGTCTTGGCGACCTTGATTTGTATAATAACAGCGTCAGCGACAAGGTTACTCAATATGCCGTTAAATGGCTAAAATCCAGCCGCCGGTCTGATCGTCCGTTCTTTTTGCACGTATTTTATTTTGATCCTCACTATGATTACATGCCTCCCTCGCCGTATGACGGCATGTTCACCGATCCCGACTATTGCGGCGGTCAAGACGGCTCAAAAATTACGACTCTGGAGGGCAAGCCCCTCTCCAACGCGGATAAGGAACAGATCCTTGGTCTCTATGACGGTGAAATCCGGTTTACCGACGATCAGATCAAGGCGCTGATAGACACACTGCGAAACATGAATTTGCTGACAAATACCCTGCTTGTTATCACCGCAGACCATGGCGATGAATTCTGGGAACACGACGGCGTGGGGCATGGTCGTACTCTTTATGATGAGCTGCTCCGTGTGCCCCTGATCATTCATTGGCCGAATGAGATAAAGCCAAAGCAGGTTGTTACCAGGCAAGTATCGCTTATTGACCTGATGCCGACCATTCTGGATATGGTTGGCCTGCCGATTCCAAGCCAATGCCGGGGACAGAGTCTTGTCTCATTGTTTAAATCTTCTTCCAGCCGGACTTTTACCGAACGGCCTGTATTTGCCGAAACCGAAAGTAAAATATCGCTTAAGTGTATCCGTACTCCTTCTCAAAAACTGATAGAATACATCAAGGACAAAACCTTTGAAGCCTATGATATGGACAACGATCCCTTTGAATGCGACGACCTGGCGCTCATGCCTCAATATGCCGGATTTCAGTTATTGCTGACCGCTTACGAGGACTGGAAAAAACGAAACGCGGAATTCAACGCCACAAACCATCCTGCTCAGACCATTAAAATTGATCCGCAGTTGATGAAACAACTCAAATCCCTGGGTTACGCACATTAACGGCGATGAAAAATATTGTTATCGCCTGTTTAATGTTCAGTCTGCCAGTGATTCATAGTTGGTCCCAGTCGCCTACGCAGTCTTCTCCGAAAATTGTCTGCGAGTCTCCTGAACTGGACTTTGGCAATAAATCCCCAACCAATGTTGTCCGCTATGCCTTCATCATCAAAAATGACGGCCAAGCACCGTTAACAATTAGCAGAATTCATGGCTGTTGCGGCGCCGACACGCGTTTATCCACCAACTCTGTGCCGCCGCAAACCAACACCGTTCTTGAGATCACCCTGTCCCTCTCCGGACGTACCGGCCCCATGCATAAAAGTCTCTATATTCACTCAAACGATCCCTTGAATCCCATTTTTCAATTGAAGATAAAAGGCAATGTTGTTGCGCCATGAAGTATTTCATTCCATTATCAAATACTGGGTGGGCTAAGAAATATTTTCTTTTATTATCGCTCTTTCTCATTCTGGAAGGACAAACCAAGGCTTCTGAACCCGTAGTAATAGACTATTTTTTTGAACCAGGCTGCCGGGAATGTAAAATAATTTCCGACACCGTTCTTCCAACCTTGAGTAATACTTTTAATGGAAAATACAGCCTTAATTACCGTGACGTGGGCATAATGACGAATTACCTTGCTCTGGTTCGTTGTCAGCAAACGGCGGATTCAATAAAGAATGAGCCGGTCTACATGGCCGTCAACGAGCGCCGTCTCTTTTCCGGGTTGTCTGAAATCCAGACCGGTTTCCTTGCCGCCGTGGATGAAATCATTCATGAACGGCCTATCATATCTGCCAATAAAGTACCTGCCGTCGCAACCAACCTTGCTGCGGAAATATCTGGCCGGCAGACAGAATCCTCGCCTCGGCGGAGCCATGCCTCTGGCTTGGTGAACATGGGGCGACTTGTCCGCCATAGCTCTCTGAGCGACGGCGGAAGCCTGGGTCACTTGCCGGATTCAAGAGGTCTTCTTGATTTTCGTTTTCGGCAGTTCACGGTTTTCGGCGTTCTTCTGGCAGGCCTGGTTGACGGCATAAACCCATGCGCCATATCAACCCTAATCTTTTTAGTCAGTGTTCTGGTTATAGCCGGATTCCGAAACAGCCGGCTTATTGCCGTCGGAATTGCATATTGTCTGGCATCCTTTCTAACTTATACTGCCATAGGATTCGGCCTTTTCCGTTTAATTCATAACCTGGAGGGGTTTTCTTTTGTCCGGCGTGGGCTGGAATTATTAATGGCAGGACTATTGATAGTGATGGCATGTTTTTCGTTTAAAGATGCCTGGAAATACCACTTATCTAAAGACCCGAATTCAATAACGCTCAAATTGCCCCACCGGATCAAACTGATTATGAATTCTGTGATGCGGCTTTTTTCCACCACCCGCCATGCATTATTAGCGGCATTTATTATCGGCGTTCTTGTTACTTTGCTTGAAACCGTATGTACCGGCCAGGTCTATGTGCCGACATTGGTTTTGATTATTAAAAGCGGGGCATCGCCATTCTTGGGGCTGATCTACCTGCTCTTATATAATTTAATGTTTATCCTTCCCTTGGTGATCGTATTCGTGCTGATTCTGTATGGAATAAAAGTTCAGCATTTGATTGACTGGAGCAAAAAGCAAGTCGTTAAGTCAAAAGTAATAATGGGTTGTCTATTCGTGGCCCTAGCTCTTGTCTTCATTTTGCTGTGAGAAACTTATGCTCAGCGAATCATTTTCCCTTGCTTATATTGGACCCGGAGCCGGATTTGCATTTACCGGCGCATTTCTGGCGACGCTTGCCACGATAGTGTCCATTATGACGGCCTTTCTGATGGTTTCCCTACGCAAGACAGTTAAAGCCATTCGGCGGCGTTTTCGTCATTCCCCTTCCCCACCTTGTGCCATAATCATCGGATTTGACGGCTTAGACCCGCGTATTGTCCAAAGCCTGCTCCAACGCAACCGCTTGCCCAACATGCGCAGGTTGATGGAATCAGGAACTTTTACAGAACTGCAGAGCACTGTTCCTCCTCTTTCGCCAGTAGCATGGTCGTCTTTGATCACCGGCGTTAATCCCGGCAAACACAATGTCTATGACTTTCTCCGGCGCGATCCTATATCATATCGGATTTTACCTGCTTTGGCGGCGGCAGATGACTTCATCCAGCCTCGCAACGGAAAACCAAAAGGGAATATCCGTCTTTATCGTAAAAGCATTCCATTCTGGCATCTCTTGTCCAAGGCTTCTATGCCGTCTTTTATTTTCCGTGTTCCGGCCACCTTCCCCGTTGAACCATTTGACAACATACGCTTACTGGCTGGCATGGGAATTCCCGATCTGCGTGGAACTCAGGGGCTTTTCACGTGTTTTGAAGCCGGTCTGCAATCGCCGGTTACAACCCAGAATGGCGAACGTATTCCACTTAAACTACGGAATGGTCGCCTTGAAGGCATTTTGACTGTGCAAAAGGATGCGGATAATGAATGGATGGTTAATATAAGCCTGAAGCCGGAAGGCAATAGCAACAATGGCCGTTTATCCCTGCCCGGATGTTCTTTTGTGCTAAAACAGCATGAATATTCCACATGGATCAGGATTCCTTTCCGCAAGGGATTTAGCACGTTTTACGGCATTGCCCGCTTTTGCCTGCTTGCCGGTTTCCCTGATGCCCGTCTATATGTCAGCCCCTTGCATATAGATCCCTCCAGACCAGTTATTCCCATTGCTGTTCCCGGCCGTTATTCCATTGAATTGGCCAAAGAGCATGGTTTGTTCGGTACGCTCGGAATGGCTGAAGATACCGGCGCTCTTATGGATGGAGTTTTGAATCCGGACTTGTTTCTTAAACAAACATATAATCTGCAAACCGAACGGGAGAATATTTTCCTGGATGAAATCCGTCGAACGCCGGAAGGTTTCTGCATGGGTGTTTTTGATTTTACCGATAGAATCCAACACATGTTCTTCGGCGGGGGTGCAAATGATTATCCGTGGGACAATAACCAATCGGCTATTATTGCTGAAGCCTACGAACGTGCGGATGAATTCCTTGGCCGCATATTGACAACCGTTGATAACAATAGTCTTGTCTTTGTGTTGTCAGACCATGGATTTGAACGTTTTAAGAAGGGTTTTAATCTAAACGCTTGGCTGCAACAGAACGGACTTCTTGCTACCACAGCGTTAAATAATAAAGAAGAATACCTGCAAAGCATTGATTGGCAGGCCACCAAGGCATATGCCTTTGGATTAAACAGCCTTTTTCTGAATCGGATTGGCAGGGAAGGAAAAGGAATCATTTCCGACACTGAAGCCGAATCGCTAATCCATTTTATTTCCGAAAATCTGCTCAAAATAAAAGACCCTGAAACAGGCCAACCCGTCATCTCTAATGTCTATTCTGCAAGCGAGACCTACCATGGCCCTTACCTGGAAAACAGTCCTGATCTTATCGTGGGTTATGCGCCCGGCTACAGGGTATCATGGCAGTCTGCCAGGGGAGGCGTTGGCCATGACTTGCTTGAACCAAATAATACCCCATGGACCGGCGATCACTGTATGGATCCCAAGCATGTTCCCGGCGTTTTCCTCAGCAATCATAAAATCAACACACAGAAACAGCCCCATTTAACCGATATTGCGCCGACCATTTTGAATGCCTTTAATATCCCTGTGCCGAATTACATGGATGGACAAATTTTATAATTCCCATGCTTGATTTAAACAGAAAACAGTGTACACGCCGCAGTTTCTTGAAATTAGCCGCAACAGGCGCTGTCCTTGCGACTGGTTTTCCGGCTTTTTTGCGCCCTAAAACTTCCATCCCTCGTCGTGTTATCGTTTTAGGGATTGACGGCATGGACCCGAAACTGGTTTCGCGTTTTATCCGTGAAGGCTTCATGCCAAATTGCCGGCGTCTGACAGAAACAAACGGATTAAAATGCCTCCAGACTTCCCGTCCTGCGCAAAGTCCCGTGGCCTGGTCCAGTTTTATATCAGGCGCAAATCCCGGCGTTCACGGTATTTTTGATTTTATTCACCGCAATTCTTCTACGCTTGAGCCGTTCTGTTCCATGGCCAGCATTCAATCTCCTGCCCGCAAAGTTTCCATTGGCTCTTATATTATTCCGCTTTCATCTCCCAATATGCGTAATTTCCGGCAGGGAAAGACATTATGGGTTGAATTGGAGAAACAGGGTGTAAATTGCACGGCCTTGCGCGTACCTGTCAATACTCCTCCCACGCCTACCAGCGCCAAAACTCTCTCCGGCATGGGCACACCCGACCTTCACGGCAGCCATGGATTTTTTACGCTCTTTACTGATGATCCGAATGAAATTGGGCGGGATGTTGCCGGGGGAAGGATTGAACGAGTAAGCGGTGGCAAGCCGATTATCTGCCCTGTCCCCGGCATTCAAAATCCCTTTCGCAGCGAGGGACACAAATCATCTCTGGCTATTTACGTGGAACCGGATTTGGCAAACCGCGCAGCTAGCATAAAAATTCAAAACAACGAAGTAAAATTAAAAGAAGGGGAATGGAGCAATTGGCTTCAGGTTACATTGCCGTTTCTTCCATATGTAGCTGAAGCTTCGGCAATCTGCCGGTTTTACCTTAAAAGTGCGCGTAATCCCTTTTCATTATACCTCTCGCCCTTGAATATTAATCCTGCCAAGCCGGCTATTCCGATTTCAACGCCGTCAAATTATGCTCCTGCTCTTGCGCGTGATGTCGGGCTGTTTTACACCCAGGGCTTGCCGGAAGAAACCCGCGCTCTTTCAGCCGGAGCCCTCTCTGATGACGATTACCGGCATCAGGCAATTGACGTGCTAAGGGAACAACAGCGCCTTTTTATGTCCGAATACCACCGCTTTTATGACGGTTTTTTCTTCTTCCATTTTTCTTCGCTTGACGCCAATTCCCATATGTTCTGGCGTGCCTTTGACCAGACTCACCCAGCCTATTCTGCCGCCCTGGCTAAACGCCACGGAGATTTTATTCCATGGTTATACAAGCAAATGGATAATCTCATTGGAACATTGCCGATTGAAGATCCATCCCGCACACTCATCCTGGTTATGTCGGATCACGGCTTTGCGCCCTTCGGCAAACAGTTTCATCTGAACGCCTGGCTAAGAGACCAGGGTTATCTGGGTAGTCAAAGTTCATCGGATAAAGAACTCTCCATCTTCAGTGATTGTGATTGGAAAAACACCCGCGCTTATGGAATAGGAATGAATGCCTTGTATCTCAATATCAAAGGACGCGAACCTTATGGAACTGTTCTTTCCGGCTCTGTCGAGCAGTTGAAAGAGGAATTGAAATCCCGTCTGCTGAATACCCATGATCCCCTGACTGGTGAACCTGTCTTTAAATCAGTTTACAAGGCTTCAGACCTGTATTCCGGCCCCTGTGCGGCACAAGCGCCTGATCTGATCTTGGGATATGCTCCTCCCTTCAGGATCTCATGGGAAAGCGTCCTGGGCGGGATAGGTGCCGTTCCCGTCAGTCCCAATACCGATCCTTGGAGCGGCGATCATACTGTGGAAGCCGATTGTGTGCCGGGTATTCTTCTTGCAAACCAAGCCTTGGGACTGGAAAAGCCTGCCATTACCGATCTGGCGCCTTTCATCGCTTCTACTTTTGGCCTACCCGCCGCAACCATATAGGTCTTTTTAATCGCATAGAACGCAAAGATCGCAAAAAAAATGGTTTCCCCGCATTTAGCATGTAATTCGATTTACCGGATCGGGGAAGAAGAAGACGAAGGCAACGTGGACTTGTGCCACCCCGATGAGAACAGGGGAATGGGCAGCATGACAACGCAGGGCGAATTTCGGCTCCCGACCGAACGGTCGGGTTTGAAAGGCAAGGCAAGTATGGCTTAGATGTGTCGGCGCCACGCGCCGCGCCATACTCGTGTATGCGCAAGCATGGCAACGGCACAGATGAGCCAAAATCGCCGCCGCCTTTTCAAACGAAATTCGCACTGCTCTTGACGCAACCTACCCCCTTACAGTCTCATCAATCATTCCGCGGACACAAGTAACATCCGGGTCAGCCGGAATAGAAACCTTTTTGTCATTGCATACCAAAAACGCGTTCTCATAAGTATGCATTCCTGTAAAACGGCTGGTAGTGAATATATCGCTCTGCATCATGGTAGCCTTGAAATCAAATCCATCTTCAGGAATAACCACAATATCCGGCGCTCTATCTATCTGCAACCCTGTATAAACATCTTTCTTATGAAAGACTTTTTTAACCACAGGCCTGCCATTAAAAGTCATTGAATATAAAGCCGATTCCAGTTCTTTAACCAATCTCGCTTCGTCTTCCGGCATCACCGATCCGCAAGGATAGAGGCCTTTGCGGTGCAAATATATCCGGCAGGGATCCAGGGCAAAAGCCTTGGTTGGGGGCAACATGTCGGCGGGAAATTCTCCGCCTTCACGCAAACAAAGCCAGCCGTGCTCCTTTAGAAAGATATTGACATGAACTTCACGCTCCAGCCGGCAAAACCCATGATCGCTCATCACAATGAATTGTTCTTCTCCTGGGCATTTGTTCCATATTTCGCCAAACCAGGCGTCAATCCGGCCATAAAACTCCATTGCTCGCTTATGCCGGGGATTCTTGCTGTCTTCCACCGCATCGAATAGAAAATGGTGCAAACGATCCGTCTCGGTAAAAACAAGCATAAAAACATTCCAGGCGACTGATTCCCATGCCCATTGCGCAAACTTTATCCGGGCTTCCATAACTTTCATTAGGTCATCCATAAATTCATCAAGATCACGTTTCACCAAGTCCAAGTCCGGATCCACCCGGTAATTCATTTCCTTCAAAATGGGCAAAAGTTTCTTCGGATATACAGCGTGTTCAAAATCCGGGACTACAAAACCGGAAATCAGCAATCCATCAACCTGCGGAGCCGGATATGTGGCCGGAACATTGATAACCACGGTTTTAACTCCCCTGCTATTTAAAGTCTCCCAGAAAGGCTCTGTTTTTAAATCAGACATCATGGGAAACTTATATTTGTAGGACATTGGTTCAAGATCGGTAAAACCAAAAACACCGTGTTTGCCTGGATTTGCACCGGTTATCACGGAACTCCAGGCCACTGACGATACGGGCGGCAAGGAGGAACGCATGGGAACACATGTCCCCTCTCGCATAAGCCGGCCAAGATTCGGCATGATACCGTTTTGGGCAAGCTGTTGAATCAACCCGTAAGGCGTTCCATCCAAGCCAATAAGAACAACCCGTGGCCAGCGAGCAATTTCTTTAGACTCTATTTTGTTGAATCTATTCATTTTATGTTGAACATTTATCAGCCGGTTAAACGGGTGACAAAGCAAGAACTGCGTTCTTTATCCGCCTTTGGCGGATGTGACCGCGTTGCGCCTTGGGCTGGGCGAGTCTGCGAAGCCCTGCGGAACAGAATGCGTTAGATTGGCTCGACAGCCAGGCGTCGCCGGCGGCGCTATACTCGTGTATGCGCCGTCCGGCGAGAACACCGTTGCCGAGCCAAGATCACACGTTCGGTCTCCGCACCCAAGGCGAAACGCATCGCTGCTGGAACATTTTAAATATCGTTGGACAGCATTTACCATTCTACTGCACATTTTCAATTATGGTTCCCGCCCCAACAAGCCGGCCATCCGATTCCAGCACAAAACGCCCCATTGCCGGGATATGATTAAAAGTATCCCAAAAAAGACGTTTTTCCGTCTCAATCAAAACATGGCCGATATCAGATAAGCACAGAATTTGGTCTTCCGTTGCCTCATTTTCCAATGTTGACGAATCCATACGCTGCTTAATTTGGGCGATACAACAACCTGATTCTTGCGTCAATAATTTCAGGGTTAAATTCATCCCGAACTTAAATGGTGTCTCTGAAAGCCAGATTAAGTTCGCCCAGATATGATTCGTTACATGGGGCATGGACTCTGGATTGCATAATATCTGGCCGCGCTTCAAAAAAGAATTGTCGTCCATCACAAGGCCAATACAATCCCCGGACTTTGCCGACTTAACCGAATGAGGGTATTTGATTATATCTGACAAACATAGTTCAACATGATCAGGCTCAACCATAACCTTCATACCCTGGCGAACATACCCAGCCTCAACACGGACCGCCGCAATTTTCTTGAGCAACTTCCTCTGGCAGACCATATGGCCACCTTGCGAAACCCTCCGGAGCTTAGAGCCCCCTTCCTCCTTGTGGCATCTGCTTGCAACGCCTTCAGCTTGGACAATGCCATCGCAAGCCAAATGATTTTCTAGCGAAGGAGGGCAGTCACTTGAATAAACATCCTGTATCGCCACCCGCAAGTCTTTGGATGATTCTTCTGCCGCATGTAATCCGGTTAAGGCCTCAACCAGAGTATTGCCGATATACCACGGCATGGCATTGCTCCTGTCCACCAGATTATCACCCTGCATTGCCGACAGAGGAATAATATGCAAGGGCGTTATTCCCAGTGATGCCATCAATTCTTCTACATTATGCTTTAATTTGTAAAAATCGTGCTCGTTATAACCAATCAGGTCCATCTTATTGATTGCCACGACACATTGGTTAATGCCAAGAAATGATAATATCGCTGCATGTCGTCTTGTTTGCCCTGCAATTCCTTCAACTGCATCTACCACCAGAATAGCCGCATCCGCCTGACATGCTCCGGTTATCATATTCCTGATAAATTCAGCATGACCTGGCGTATCAATAACCAGATAATTCCGGCCGGCAATGCGCACCGGGATCTGGGTAATATCAATTGTCAGGAGCCCTTCGCGCTCTTCGCAAAAGGCATCCATGCAAAAAGCATAGTCAATCACGCCGCCCTTTCCTTGACACGCCTTCCGCACGTCATCCAGTTTATCAGGGGGAACAGCTCCGCTTTCAGCCAGCAGGCGGCCGCAAAGCGTTGATTTCCCGTGATCAATATGCCCGACAAATGCTATTTTCGTCACACTCATATTTGTCTTATTGCCTATCATTGTTATTTGCAGCACGAATTTCGTTTGAAAAAGACGGCGGCGATTCTGGCTCATCTGCACCGTTGCCGCGTTCGCGCATACACAAGTATAGCACTTCTCGCGGCGCCGACGCACCTGAACCAGACTTGCCTTGTTTTTTCAAATCCCGCTTCCTCCGTCGCTCAAGAAGCTATGGAGGACGAGCCGCGGGAAACGAAATTCGTCCTGCGCTTATATGCCACCCATGCCCCTTCGTTCGAAGGGAAGGCTATTGCAACGGTTAACTCGCTCATCTTTTCTGAAAAGCGCACCAACCTG
>Ga0247841_10012732_pt1 | contig 10897 bp, 10 predicted proteins | sample LaCruzMarch2015__2_FD_192410 | JGI IMG/M metagenome (GOLD analysis project Ga0247841, IMG submission 192410) | Freshwater microbial communities from meromictic Lake La Cruz, Castile-La Mancha, Spain - LaCruzMarch2015_18m | ecosystem: Environmental > Aquatic > Freshwater > Lake | place: Spain...
GTCGAATTCATGCGTCCGTGGGCGGAGCACGTTTACGGGGTCCCCCCGGAGCAGGTGATCGGATCGAGCATCAAGACGAAATACGCGTGGCGTGACGGCAAGCCGGTACTCATGCGCCTGCCGGAACGCGACTGGCAACTGATCTACCCGTTCCAGCAAGCACAGCATTGACCTGAGAAAATGGAAAACTCATAGGATCGCTTCCTTCCCCCTTCGCGAACGCGTAGATAGCAGCACTACCCCGTTACCCTGAACACCGCCGCGTGATATCCCCGCTGCCGAGGCCCGCCATGCACCGCCGCAGACTGCCGATCGGCATCCAGACCTTCGCCAAAATCCGCGCGGATGAGCATTACTATGTGGATAAGACCGGCTTCATCCGGCAGTTGACCGACGAGGGCACGCACTACTTCAATGGCCGGATTTGGCTGTTCGAGTTCAAGGTGGTCGAACTCGAACCGGCGGGGCGGGCGCTGCAACAGCTCAAGAGGCATTTGCGCTGTGCCCAGATGTTGTGGTGGCTGATACCTCGCAGACACCAGATGCTGCGGCTTTTTCGTCACAGCGCAAATGCCTCCTCAAGGAGCGGGACTATGCGGCACAGTACCGCGCGCTTGGCCAGCCGATCCATCTGATCGGCATCGCATTCAGCCGTGAACAGCGCGGGGTAGTTGGGTTTGAGGTCGAGACGCTGTAGGGCGTTCGGTGATGTCCGGAACCGCTGTGACCCCCCAGCATCGGACCGGATGTCGGTGCGACTGAAGTCGCACCGACAGTCGGCGGTCTTCCGCGGCGCAGGTGATGAAACGCCCGCCTCACCCGCCGCCCTGGTCCCGCGGCCCTTGCGCCAAGCGCATGCCGACGAGTTGCGCGACGACGACGGCGATATAAAACTGGCCGAACACGGTTTCGAGCATGGCGAAGGCGGTCATGGGTCCGCGTGTCGGCGCAATGTCGCCATAGCCGACCGAGGTGATGGTCGCGAGGCTGAAGTAAGTGAACAGGGCCGAGCGCCCCCGCAGGTCGCTGAACTGGGCCGTCAGGTCGGGACTGATGGTGAAGGAGCCGGGGAACAGGAACTCGAAGACGGCATAGAGGTTCGCCCAGGCCGCGGCGGCCAGGAGGTAGCCGCTCACGGCCCCGAGCACGTCGTCCGTCCGAATCCGCTCCTGCTGGAAGACGTCACGGAGAATCAGCGCCGCGGCCCAGCCGTTAAAACACATCAGCAGCACCTGCTGCAGCACTTCGAGCCCGGGATGGGAGACCGTCGGCAGGAGGTAGCGCGCCCCGCCCAGGGCGGCGACCACGATCCCGGACCACAGGGCCGCGATCCGCCCCCGGCGTCCCTCGAATACCACCAGCACCATGGCGGCCAGCGAGATCAGCACGAGCAACTCCGCGATGACGGTCACGCCGACCAGCCGCCGATCAACCGACTGCACAATCAGGACGCCCACCAGCACTAGGAGCAGGAGCAGATACCTGTGCCGTTTCAGTGGTTCGCTCCAACGCCCGTGCGAACCACCCGCAGGTCTAGGATTGATCCTGGCCCGAGCACCATGAGGGGCCCCCGGTCGCGGCGCCATGGAGCCCCCCGTCGGCGGTATCGCACCGGGACGCTCAGGACGCATGGCCATTCGCGCGCAGCCACTGTTCCAACATGATCAGCACCCACAGCATGACGCCGAAATAGTCCGCGTGCGCGCCCGCATGTTGGACCCACAGCCAGTCGATGTAGGCGGGATTGACGATCCCGCGCTCACGCAAGGTGCCCAGGCTGTCCACTGCCAGGGCCTGGAGCGGCGGATACTCGGCCAGCCACAGACCGATCGGCACGCCGAAGCCGTGCTTTTTCTTGGCGATGATCGCGGGCGGCAGGAAATCGGCCAATGCGTCCTTGAAGAACCAGCGCAGCGCGTTGTTTTTGAGCTGGAGCTGAGGCGGAACCCCGGCCGCGAAGGTCATCAGTCGCTCATCGAGCAGCGGATAACGGACGTCGATCCCCGCCAGTTCGCAGGCCTGGCTGACCTTGCGCAGATCGTTGTCCGCCAGGGTGATCTTGAGATCGAGATGCATCATCCGGTTGACGATGGCACGGGAGGCGGTGCGTTCGTAACAGGCGCGCTGACTCGCCAGCGGCGCGTCCGGATCGACCCGCGCGAGAAAGCCGGGCGCGAAGACCTCGGCAAGCGGCGTCCGGTGCAGGAAGTTGTAACTCTCCAGGCGGTCCGGCAGAGGGATGCGGGCCTGCTCCACGTAGCGCTTGAACTTGCGCAGTCCGGGAACGGCACTCAGACCGGGCAGGGCGGCGAGCGGATCGACCAGTCCGCGGCGCAACCAGCCGGGCACATTGCCGTAGATCTCGAAAACCTGCTGGTTGGCATAGCGGGCATTGCCGCCGAAGATTTCGTCACCGCCGTCACCGCCCAGCAAGCGCTCCATGCCGTCGGCCTGGGCATAGCGGGCGCACAGGTAGGCCGGCACGATGGAGGCGTTGGCGAATGGCTCGTCGCAATAGGCCGCCACCAGCGGAATAGCCTCGAGCAATTCCTGCGGCTGGACCTGGTATTCACGCGCATCCATCGCGAAGTGACGGGCGGCGAGACGCGCATCATCGCGCTCGTTGAAGCCTGCCGCCGCAAATCCCATCGAATAGGTGCGCACCGGTACACCACGCAATTGGCGCAGCGTGCCGGCGACGGTGGAACTGTCGGTGCCGCCGCTCAGGAAACAGCCGACCGCGGTCGGGTCGGGTCCGGGAGCCGCCGCGGCCCGCTCCACCACGAGGGGCAGCAGCGCGCGAAATTCGCGCTTGAGATCGGTCAGCGCGGCCGGGTTGTCGTCCCGATACGGCATCTGCCAATAAAAAAACGCATGGCGACCCAGCGGACCGAGATCGACGGCCTGGGCCGGCAGCAGCTTCTCAATGCCTTGGTAGATGGTGCCCGGACTCGGGACGACATGACAGTACAGATAATCGAACAGGGCCTGGTCACTCAGGTTCGCCTGAACATCGGGGAGCTCGCGCAGCGCGGACAGTCTGCTGGCGAAGACCACGGCCGCGCCGCTGCGCCCGAAATAGAGCGGCCTGATACCGGCCCGATCCACGGCCATCAGGATCTTCCGGCGGCGCAAATCCATGACCACCAGACCGAAGCTGCCGTGACAGTGGCGAAGCAGCGCATCGCCCTGCGCGTGATAGCGTTTGGCCACCGCCTCCGCGTCTGCCGACACGGCCGGCGCGGCATCGGCCGACAGCATGACCGGCTCGGTGAGACAGACCACCAGCTCCCCGTCCGCATGGACCTGCCCAGCTCCGCCCAGGGTTGCCGCATGTCCGCTCAGGTCGCGGATCAGACCAGCGCCCTTGATGTCGGGTGCACCGCCGCGACAGCGGCTGAGCATCCGGTCGAGGATGCGATCCGAGGCCGCCGCGTCGGCAATCTGCCCCATCCAACCGCATATGGCGTGCATCGCTACTCCCGTGGGGTGGTGGCGACTTCCGGGCGAGGACTGAAGCGCATCCCGCCACGGCGAAGCCGCAAGCGGATTATACCCCTGGGACCTGGTGTCCAGACCTGGCCTTGACGTAGTGCCGGGTTTGAAACCCGCCCCTAGGTCCGGTGATCGCGTTCGACACCCATCCCCACGCGACGGCCACGTGAAGCCGCGGCACCCGCCGCATGAGATTCCGCAAAGCCCCGGCAGCCAGAACCAGTCACGCTCCATCGTTGTCTCAAAGTATCTTGATCAACCTTATCGACTCACCGGAGTTTCCCATGAACCATATCCTGCTCAGTGCGATGGCCACGTTGTTTGCCGCCGGGGCACTCGCCGTGGACCCGCCCGCGGCGCCAGCGGCTAACGGGCCCGCCGCAAACCCGCTGGCCGAGGAAGCCAAGGCACTCGTCAAGGAGTTCGCCGGCACCCTGAAAGGTGAGCTGGAGGCCGCCATGAAGGCCGGCGGGCCGACCAAGGCGGTCAGCGTCTGCCAGGACCGCGCACCGGCCATCGCGAAAGACATCGCCACCCGATCCGGCTGGGAGGTCGGACGCGTCAGTCTCAAGGCGCGCAATCCGCAGCTCGACACACCGGACGCCTGGGAGCAGCAGGTCCTGACCCGTTTCGATCAACGCCAGGCGGCGGGTGAGCCGGTCGATACCATGGCCGTCGCTGAAGTGGTACAAAGCGACGGGGCCAAGCAGTTCCGCTTCATGAAGGCGATTCCAACCGGTGAACCCTGTCTGGCCTGTCACGGCAGCTCAATCACCCCGGAAGTCGCCGCCGCACTGGATCAAGCCTATCCAGAAGACCGGGCGCGCGGTTATGCTGTCGGTGATGTCCGCGGGGCCGTCAGCCTGAGCAAAACGATCGAATAAACGCGTTCCGCGTCGATCCGCCCCAGCGGGCCCTATCCCAGGCTGCCGATGCGCGCCTTCGGTATGGCCCGTTGGTGCGATGACGGCAGGGGCGCGCTGCCAAGAGCGAGTGGAACCATGTCCGACGAACGCTTCGATCTCAGTTACCTGGGTCTGATCGCACCAGGTGCCGACCCAGAGCAAGTCCGGCGGCGCCTGCGCGCGGTCTTCAAGCTCACCGACAAGGGGACGGAGCGTCTGTTCACCGGCCGGCCCGTCATCGTCAAGCGCGCCGTTGATTTCGCGACCGCAACCCGCTTCGAGAAGATTTTTGCTCGCGCCGGGGCCACGCTGACCATCGCCCGAGTGGAGGCTCGGAGCGAACCGGACAGCGAGGACGCGACGACCGCGGATGCAACCGCACGGGTGCGCACCATCGACACCGAGCAGTTGTCCCTGGCTCCACAAAGCGGTCGTCTGGAGGAACCACCGATCGGCGGCGGACCGGACCTGGATATCAGTTATCTGAGCCTGGTGCCGGGTGATCAGTGGACCCTGGCGGACTGCGCGCCCCCGCCTACACCCACCCCGGAACCGGACATCAGTTACCTCAGCCTGGCACCTGTCGAACCACGGGTCGAAGGCAACACCGATCCACAGTTGGATTAGCAATCGCGATGACCAAGGACTTCGACCATATCGTTATCGGCGCCGGCATCAGCGGGCTGGGCGCCGCCCATTTTTCGGCCCGGCGCGGACTCGGCACCCTGGTGCTGGAGTCGTCCCAACGCGTGGGCGGCTGCATCAAGACTCACCCGTTCGCGGGACTCGATGGGTTCTGGACTGAGGCCGGCAGCCACACCTGCTTCAACAGTTACGGCAACCTGCTCGGCATCATGGACGATCTGGGTCTGACCGCCGCGGTCCAGACCAAGACCAAGGTCGGCTACCGGCTCTGGAAAGACGGCAAGCGCCGCTCCATCGGCTCCGCCCTGCATCTGTGGGAGGCGGCGGTCTCGCTGCCGCGCCTCTTTACCACCCCCAAGGACGGGCAGCGGGTCGCCGACTATTACGGCCGGGTCCTGGGTCGACGCAACTACCGCGACCTGTTGCGCCACGCCTTCCAGGCGGTGATCTGCCAGGACGCGGACGACTATCCCGCGGAGGCCCTGTTCCGGCGCAAACCACGCCGCAAGGACGTCATCAAGGCGTTCACCTTCGCGGATGGACTGTCCCGCATCCCCCAGGCGATCGCGGCCCAGGAGCGCATCCAGGTGCGCACCGGGGTGAATGTCACCGCCGTCACCCCCGATGCGGACGGTTTCCGGATCGACCTGAGCGATGGTTCAGCGCTCGCCGGCGCCTATGTGACGCTGGCGGTCCCACCGGACCAGGCAGCACGCCTGATGCCGGCCGGGTTCGCCGCCGCGCGGCAGACGATCGCCACCATCGCCATGGCGGAGATCGAGACCCTGACACTGGCCTTCCGCGTCAGCGACCTGCAACTGCCGCCCCTGGCCGGTCTGATCGCGGTCGGCGGCAGCTTCTACTCGGCGGTGTCGCGCGACTTCCTGCCCGACAGCACCTACCGCGGGTTTGCCTTCCATTTCCGTCCCGGCGAGCTGTGCCCGAAGGAACAGGTAACGGTCGCCTGCCAGGCACTCGATGTCGATCCGCGGCACATCGCCGCGCAGGGGGAAACCCACAACCGCCTGCCGGCCTTGCGGGCCGGTCATGCCTCGGTGGTGGACCAGATCGACCGGGCGCTCGCCGGCAGTCGGCTCGGGATCACCGGCAACTGGTTCCTCGGCGTCTCCATCGAGGACGCCTTGACGCGCAGCCGTCGGGAATCCGATCGACTGTTCGGACTGGAAACCAAGGCCCTGGGCTAACCCGATCGGACCGGATCGGACCGGATCGGACCGGGCGGCAAGACCCGAGAACGCAGCAGAGGATTGGTCCGCACGTGAACACGTTGATAACAAAGCCTTCCGCGCGCTTCGGTCTCATCGCCCTGATCGCGATGGTATTCGCCCACTCCGCCGCCGCCGATATCATCGGCAGCGTGGGTACCAAGTTCAAGTTCATGGGGCCGAACGACAAGATCGTCGTCGAGGTCTTTCAGGACGAGGATCTCCCCGGGGTCGCGTGCTACCTGAGCCGGGCCAAGACGGGCGGGATTTCCGGGGCCGTCGGGGTGGCGGAAGACACCTCGGATGCGGATATCGAGTGCACCCAGATCGGCCCCATCGATTTGCCGGACGACATCCGCAGCGGCAAGCGCAACGGCGAGGAGGTCTTCAAGAAGCGCACCTCGCTGCTCTTCAAGACGCTTCAGGTCGTCCGGTTCTACGACGCCCCGCGTAATGTCCTGATCTATCTGACCTACAGCGATCGGATCATCGAGGGCTCACCCAAAAACAGCGTCACGGTGGTGGCCATTGCGCCCTGGCAAACACCGATCCCTGCACCCATGGCACCCCAGGGCGCCAAATGAACGGGGAGCTGGATCAGGACGGTTTGTCCGAAACCGCGGCCTCCCGTCCCTGGGTCAACGCGCGGATCCAGCGCAGCTTCCTGCCGGGATCCGCGGCCGTCAATGCCGCTATCCTGACCGCTTTCCAGACCTTGGCACCGGAGTCATTCGACCGCCGCAGTCATCTCGTCGGCGGGCGCTATGAGAACCTCTACCTGGAGCGGGCGCGGATGCCGGCACTCGCGCCCGTACTCGCGCACGCGCTGCACTGCGCCGCGACCATCCTCGACGAACCGGTCCGCGGATTGCGCTGCGGCTTCTGGTTCAACGCCGCGGGACCCGACCACCACACCAGCGAACACACACATGACGAGTGCGATGAGCGACTCTCGGCGGTCTATTATGTTGACGCGCCGACCGACTGCGGCGATCTGATCCTCTATGACGGCCCACTCACCGTGCGTGTCATGCCCGTCGCCGGGGCACTGCTCTTCTTCCCCCCCAACCTGCCCCATGCGGTAGAGCCCAATCGCAGCGGTCAATTGAGGCTCTCGATCGGCATTAACTTCGGGCCGGTACCCGCCGACCCGTGAATCCGGCCCCCCGCCCCACGACACAAGGCCCACGATGTCTTATCGCCTCCCTCTCGACACCTGGCCCCTGCTCCCGATCCTGCTGATCGTCTCGCCCGGTCTGTGCACCGCGGCGGACACCCGCCCGATCGCCCTGGAAGCGCCGGCCGCCGACCAACCGATCACCAGCGGACCCGCGCCAGGTGAAGCCGACGACAGCGCGGGTCTGTGGCAGCGCACCCGCACGACCGCCGAGCACTGGTGGCAGCGCTCCCGCGAGGTTGCGGGGCAAGCGGCGCAAGACGCCCGCGGCATGCTGGGTCCACAACCGATGGGATTCCCGCAGGTTTGGGAGCAGGTGGTCCCCAAGCTCCAAGACACGCTGGTCCTTGAGGACCGCCACGCGGACCTGCCGGACAGCGCCTGGATCGGCCAAGACAAGGTCTCCAATCAGGCCGAAATCGATGATCTGCTCGATGATGCGGTCGCCATCCTGTCCAGTTCACCGGTGCAGCAGTTCCGCGAGCGCATCCGCGCCATCCAGACCGAGATCGAGGCCGCCCGTGCGGCCATCGCCGGTTATCGCCAAAGCCGTGTTTCGGCACCCGGCGAGTCGACCATCAAACGGACGGTCGCCGACTACGATCGACTGATTGTTGAAAAAGAGCAGCAGATCACGCAACTGACCAAGCGATTGGGCGAGGTGAAGCGCGAATTCGCAACCGCGGTGCGGGCACTGGGGGTGGAACTGAGTGACGAACAGGTGGAGTTCCTGCTGTCCACCGTGGTCGGCGACAACATGGTCGACCTTGGCATCCTGTTCGACAATGTCAAGTCGGTCACCAGCCAACTCGAGACACTGGTGGCGCAGAGCGGCGAGGACCTCCAGAGCGCCCGTCGTTATTACGGCATGTACGTGGTCCTGCTGCGCGCGCTCGAACGGATGCATGTGACGATCGAAGAGGCCATCGGCGAACAGTACATTCCGCGGATCGATTCGATCATGACCCGCGCCCAGCAGTTGAGCGGCGAGACCCGCGAGCTGCTGCGTACCTCGCCGACCAAGGGCGATCTGCTCGCCGCCAACCTCGAGGCTCAGCGCCTCACCGTCGACGCGGCCGGCATCTATCGCCAATACCTGAGCGATCAGGCGAATCAGGTCAGCAAGGCCCGGCGTGAATTGGCAAAGGATATCGCGGCGGCCTGGAACACCTATGAAACGGTGCGCGTCTCCGGAGAATTAGTTGGGCTGGTGAAATCCAGCCAGCGACTGCTGGAAGGGCTGATGAACCGCCAGGTTCCGGCCCTGCGGCCATTCGAGAACCTGGAGCTGCGTCGCGAGTTCGAAAAGCTCACCGACCAGCTCCGACACAGTGGGCCAGGCTGATCCGCAACCAGGCGCTGCGGCCGCGATGTCGACGCGGCCGAGGGCGACATCGTGCCACCGCCGAAATCCCCGACCCCACCGCGGGGGCGGCGACGCACTCCAACCGCACAACAGCGGGCGGACCTAGCTCTCATTTTCCGAAACAACCTGGGAAACGCGCGTCGCAGTAACATAATCGCTTGATTTATAGCAGCTTCGCCAAGGCGCCGCGAGTTGCTTAATCACTCACAGCGGTCTATGGTTAAAAACGCATGGTCCTCCCAGCGGGCGCTGTCGGACGACATGCAAGCACACACCGACGTCAGGCGACGACCACAAGGCACCGCACCCCATGGACCGCCAAGAAGCAGCAAAATTTATGCTCGACTGCCTTCGCACCATGCTGGCCCGCAAAGGCTCCGATCTGTTCATTTCCGCGGAGTTTCCCCCGGCGTGCAAGATCGATGGGCGGATGACACCGCTGAGTGACCACACGCTCACCGGGTTACAGACTAGTGTGCTGGTGCGCGCCATCATGAACGACCGCCAAGTGCGGGATTACGAGGCGCATAAAGAGTGCAACTTCGCGATCAGCCCCCAGGGGATCGGGCGTTTCCGTGTCAATGCGTTCATCCAGCAGGGGCTCGCGGGCGCGGTATTGCGCACCATTACCAGCCGCATCCCGGAACTGGATGAGCTGAACCTGCCGCCGGTCTTGAAAGACCTGATCATGACCAAGCGCGGGCTGATCCTGGTCGTCGGCGGCACCGGCTCGGGTAAGTCGACCAGCCTGGCGGCGATGCTCGGCCACCGCAACGCCAATAGCTTCGGGCATATCATCACGATCGAGGACCCGGTCGAGTATGTCCACCCGCACCGCAACTGCCTGATCACCCAACGCGAGGTCGGCGTCGACACGGAGAGTTGGGACGCCGCCCTGATCAACACGCTGCGCCAGGCCCCGGATGTGATTCTGATCGGTGAGATCCGCCAGCGCGAGACCATGGAGCACGCCATCAATTTCGCGGAGACCGGCCACCTGTGCCTCTCGACCCTGCACGCCAACAGCGCCAATCAGGCCCTGGACCGCATCATCAATCTGTTTCCGGAAGAGCGGCGGGTGCAACTGCTGATGGATCTCTCGCTCAACCTCAAGGCGGTGATTTCCCAGCGACTCCTGCCCTGCACCAACGGCGGACGTATTGCGGCGATCGAAATCCTGATCAACTCGCCGCTGATCCAGGACCTGATCTTCAAGGGCGACGTGCACGGGATCAAGGGAATCATGAAAAAATCACGGGAACTCGGGATGCAGACCTTCGACATGGCCCTGTTCGACCTTTACGAAACCGGTAAGATCAGCTACGAGGACGCCATCCGCAGCGCCGACTCGATGAACGAACTGCGGCTCGCCATCAAGCTGGAGGGTCACGAATCCCGCGGCAAGGATCACTTCGCGGACATGGAGGCATTCTCGATCGTGCCGGAAGGTGACGAGGGCATCACCGACCCCACGTTGTTCGGAGCGCCGCCGGCTCAGCCGACGGGATCGGAAAGCGACAGGGTCCCCTATGCGCCAAGCGAGACGACCGCCGGGCTGGCGGCGGAGGCGGCCCATCCGGCTACCATCCACCAGCCCGGCGTTGCCAAAGCAAATGGCACCTGAGCACACGTGAGACGCCGCGTTGGACATTACGCCCTATCTCGAAATGATGATCCGACATCAGGCGTCGGATGTCTTTTTCACTCCCGGAACTCCGGTCCGGATCAAGATCGAGGGGGTCATTCGCCCGATCGGTGAGTCGGCAACCACCGCGGAATTCTGCCGGGACGCGGTGCTGTCGATTCTCGATCGGGACAAGGCGCAGCAATTCGCAAGCGAATTGGAAGTGGATTTCGCGATCGCCCTGGAGGAACGGGCACGTTTCCGCGTCAATGCCTTTCATCAGCGCGGCCAGGCTGCGATGGTATTGCGCTACATCCGGGCCACCATCCCCACTGCCGAGGAATTGGGGCTGCCGCCGGTGCTGACCCGGCTGATCATGCAGAAGCGCGGGATCATCCTGATGGTCGGGTCTACCGGGTCCGGCAAATCCACGACGCTCGCGGCCATGATCGACTCACG
>Ga0247841_10012735_pt1 | contig 10896 bp, 12 predicted proteins | sample LaCruzMarch2015__2_FD_192410 | JGI IMG/M metagenome (GOLD analysis project Ga0247841, IMG submission 192410) | Freshwater microbial communities from meromictic Lake La Cruz, Castile-La Mancha, Spain - LaCruzMarch2015_18m | ecosystem: Environmental > Aquatic > Freshwater > Lake | place: Spain...
GTCTGGCAGACAGAAGTCAGCTATCCGATTCCTGGAGAAATCGGGATATGTAGTGACCAAAGCTTCTGCTTAGATGGTGACTCCATTTTCGTACCACACAGAGCGCACGGAGGACTCACAGAGAACTTGATTATTCTATTGACCACTCGAAACAACGAGGAACCGTCTTTCGACTCTTATCTCTATTCGCCGGTGTACTCCATGAAGCCGTCCAGATGGCGCAGAACTCCGCGGTGGTGTTCCTTGGAGATGCGTAGCTCGCCGGTACAAAGGGTGCAGATGGCCAGAGGCGGATTGTGCCGCAAGACCATCTCTCCTGAAATATCCGGCCAGCTTGCCATCAACTGAGCCAGCTCCGCCGAGCCCTTGCCGGAGAGCCCGTTGGCCTCAATGATCCGGCAGCCGGGATTGGCTTCCAAGATGCGCTCCCGGAAGACCTCCCTCTCCGCCTGGGAGACGAGATCGCCTTTGGTCATGACTGCCGCGTCAGCAGTGGTGAGCAGCGGCCCCACTTTTAAAGGGCTGTTGGGGCCCGTCGTGACATCGATCACGCAAATAGCCAGCGCCTTATCCGGGTAAGGAGCGCAGCGCAGGCACAGCCCGGCCGTCTCATTGAGCAGCATGTCCGCCTGCTGGGCCGCCGCCCATTGCAGCATCTCGTCAAAGTTGTAGATGGCGTAGTGGTCCGGGCACATATCCTTGGCCAGTCCCACGGCCACAGGCACCTGCAAGCGCCTGAAGCGGGCGTCGTCCTCGGTCCACATGCAGTCGATCTTGACCAGCGCCGGGGCGTGCCCTGAACGCAGCAGGTCCTTCACAGCATGCATGAGCACTGAGGTCTTGCCAGAGCCCGGCGTGCCGGCCACCACCACCATCTTCAAGCTACTACCTCGCCCTGGCGAATGGTCTCCCGCAGAGAGGTGAGCCAGCCGTCCATCCGCTCGACATCCCGAAAGACCCTCTGCTCATCCTCATTGGTGCTGATGACCTTGGTCATGCCTCCGTTCTTCATCACTATGCGTCGAGAGGCCATGAGAGCCAGCATGGGATCGTGAGTTACTACTACCACGATCTTCCCCTCGCCGGCCAGAAGCCGCAGAGCCTCCTGCTTTTTTATGCCCGCATTCTCAATCTCGTCGATGAGCACAATGGGCGAGTCGCTGATGACGGCAATGTCCGCAACCATCAGAGCCCGGGACTGGCCGCCGCTGAGAATAGTGAGCTGGAAGGCGGGATTGACCGGCTCTCCAGTTAAAGTGTTGGCCAGAGCGATGACCTTGTCTGCCAGCCCGGGGTCCTTGCCCCGCGATTTGGCATGCATTCTCAGAAACTCTTCCACAGACATGTCCGCCAGAAAGTGCATATTCTGGGAGAGCTGGGCCACCAGTTTCTTCCGAGGATTGCTTCGTAGCTCCGCCGCGGGCTCAAGGCCGTTTATGAGAATCCTTCGGCCCGAGGGCGTGTCGCCTAAGGCAAATTGCTCAATGTCGGCAATAAGAGTGCTCTTGCCTGAACCCGTGGGCCCTACTATTCCTATTATCTCTCCCCGAGCGATCTCGATCTCGGATACGGCATCGGGATGGCCGTCCTTGTCCACGCCGCCCTGAATGGTTAATGTTAGGGGCATGATTTCGATTGCCTGACTCATTTCTTGCCCTCCAGAAATTGCACTGCACTCTCCCAGTGGGAGACTGTGATTTGCGGCATAAGCCTGTGCAGGGTATGCTCCTCTCTGATCCTGGCCACACCGCCGCCTGTGATGTTGAGAAGTATGATATCTTTGGGCTGAATTGTGCCGATTACTGCCGCCTGCTCCAGCGCCGCCACGGCTATGGCCGGGGCATTGAGAATGTCGATTTCCTCAGACTGCTCAAAGAGCTTCTTGGCCGCTGCTGCCTGGCGATCGGTTATGCCGTAGACCTCGCCTCGGGTTTCCTGCAGTGCGTCTCTTACACCGCCAGGAAGGGCGTAGGGCGGCTTTCGGTTGAAGAGAACGTCATCGAACATATCGCTGCACGTAGACTGGGCCTCTAATCCCTTCCAGGCACAGTAAATGGGTGCGTTGGGAAGATTCTGGGCCAAATGCAATCTAGGAAGGAAGGAACCAAAGCGGCCGTCCCTCTTGAGGCGAAGAGCGGCCTCCCAGGCAGATATGCCGCCCGTGCCGCTTCCCACCGCCTGGAAGTAGTGCAGAGGCATGCGTCCCAGATTCAGGGCAGCGTCGAGCATCACGCTGCCCATGCCGTCCCGGCGGGCGATGTTTCTCGCTCCGCCCTCTGCTGCAAAGCCGGGCAGAGATTGCACCTTTTCCGCTATTTGAATGGCATCGTAGTAATCGCCCTCTACCGCCATCAGTGTCACTTGCTCCACGCCTTTAGCAATGCTTGTCGTCCACATTCTGTCCAGGGCTTTTTCCGGCACGAAAAGAAGCAGAGGCTGGCCGGTGAGAGAGGAGACGTTCGCAAAGGCGCGGGCGGTGTTGCCGGCGGAAGCCACTACCAGTGTGGGGTTGTCGCCCCGCTCCAACAGCATCTGCATGGTAGGCGCGGCCTCCAGATCCTTGAAGCTGCAGGTGGGATTCTTCGCTCCGCGCTCCGGCCAGTAGCCGTTGAAGCTGATGTAAAGGTTTTCCAGGCCCAGCTCCTTTGCCAGGCCGCGGCTCCTGTAGGTCACAGGCGCGCCTTGAGCTTGTGCTATTATCCCCTGCACGGGAAGCCAGTCCAGGAAGCGCCAGATGCCGGGCAGGCTCTTTGCCTCTATCTGCCTGGCCTGGTAATCGGCGCGCAGAAGCGAATTGTCATGAGGGCAGGCCAAAGAGTAAGCAGGCTGCACTGATCTGTCGCTCACACATCGAAGCCGATATTCGCCCATAGAGGCAACTTCTCTAAATGGAGAATATAACGTTTTCTATTTGGGGACAAATTTTGTCCTAATTGTGAAAATAAATATCCGGAAAAATACCATTGGCCTAAATGATAACCATACTGGATATTTATGCTTTGCCGGAGGGAAGGTCTTTCCATCCTTTCAACCCAAAAGTAGAAATATTTGAGATACATTGTCCAATAGTATGCCAAATGTGGAGAGGGTGATGAGGGCCGCCTTCCAATCGGACGAGAGACTGCGGGAAACCTTAAAAGAGGTCTTCAGGGAGCTGGGGCTTTCCGCGCGGGAGTTTTCCAAGGTCTCAGCAATTCCGCAAAGCACTCTCTACAAGATTCTCTCCGGCCACAGAGACCCGAATATCACCACGCTGCGCCAGATTGTAAAGACGATTCGCCAGCTGGAAGGCTCGGAAGGAAACTTCATCGCCATCATTGCCGCCCGGCCTGTCCTGGACAAGATCAGCGAGAAGAAGATGAAGATTGGAGAGCGGATGCTAACCTTGCGAGAGTATTCGGCCACCACCATCGAGGAGGCCATCATCGCTGCCGTAAGGGCGGAGAGAGACGGAGCCTCGGCCCTGGTCTGTGCCCCCATCGTCAGCCCTACCGTGGAGAAGTTGCTCTCCATTCCCGTAGCCACCATAATTCCCAGAGACAGCGTCATCCGGGCCATTGAGGTTGCTGCCAGAAAGATTGAATAATCGCATCGCATTTGCCTAAGACAAGGAAGGGATGAGAGGAATTATTATGAGTGTTAAATCTGTAGCTATCATGATATTATTCATAATAAGTATTTTCTTAGCGGTCGCAAGCAGCCAGAGCACTCCCCCCAGCTTTCAGAGCGTGAGTGGTGAATTTGCAGAGAAATGGATAAAGGATTTCAAGGGAGAGAATGCAAAGATCGTTCCTGAGATAGAAAGCAATAAGAGCGAAGATAACGGCAGCGACTTATGGAACTGGGGCAATGCACCTCTAGGCAGCAAGATCGTTGATGGCAATCTGGTAACTGATCCCTATTATCTCCGGCCGCTCTTGAATCTGTCCAGCAACTGGCTGGGTGAGACTTACACGGATTCTGATACAGGCCTTCCCATGGAAACATACTCTGATCCTTTGACCGGAAAAAAGATCTATCGCTTCCTCAATCCCACTACATCAAAACCCTTCTTTACATATTCTACCTATCCGGATGCCAAGACCGGCAATCTCGTCTACGCCTACATAGACCCCATGACGGGCAAGGAGGTCTATGCCAGTTCTGCGCCCATTGATCTCATCAATCTACTGGCGGGCAGAATGACTGACCAGACGCTCTACAACCAGAATGAGCCGTGGACCAGACTGTAGTTGGGAGCTGTGGCTATGGTTTCAATATCCAATTTGGTGAACCGCGGCTGAGCATCTGCGCGATATCTTATAGCCAGAGCAATAAGCTTTGAAGACATCTCAATTAGCTCTTGGCAATATTTTATAACCCTTGATGCGGGTTCAAAGCCAAGACATGTGCAAAATGCTTTCATTAATTTAACATAAAACAATCTTTCAAAAAGAAGTCTTTTATAGTTAAATGACAATGTTTTGGCTGGAGAGGAGCGAATTCATGAAGCCAATGATGGTGGCATTCATTGTTGTTATCCTTTTGGCATCGGCTCGAGCTTCCGGCTTTAATGACAGCCTCGATTATGGCATCGGGCATAACGCATTCTCTCTGAATTCCATCAACAGCTCAAATTCATCGCTATCGCATGAAACGCACAATCTGTTGAGATCTGAACTCCTTTTCTTCAACCAGTCATTCAACATCAATTACAGTGATTGGCATGGTGTTAGTCAGGCAAATGTTTCCCTGAATCTAAAAAACCGCTCAATTCTATCGATAAGGTCTGAGACTATAAAATTTAATATATCGGACGATCTTGCATACAACCCGAAAAAGTTCGTCATAAAGAAGGAAGATACGGCCGCTAATTCTGGTGGAAACAATTCAACCGATGGTCTATCTCAAAATCCAACAGTCATTGTGCATGCAGGCCAAAGCATTCAAGCTGCTATAGACGCTGCCGACTCTGGAGATACTATTGAAATAAACAGCGGAACGTATAATGAAAATCTACGCATTGACAAGCGTTTCACTATTCGGGGAGTGGATGTTGGAGGCGGTCTTCCGATTATTGATGCCAACGGCATAGGAAATGTCCTAGAGATCTCTGCAGATCAAGTTATTCTAGAGGACATTGTTTGCACAAACTCTTCCCGGTCCAGCATGAGACCGGGGGCAGGGGTCCGATTCAGCTCTTCAGCCAATTGTTCTATTGAACGAATTGAATTATACAATAATTATTATGGTATCAACTTAGCTGACTCCAATAATAATACCATCTTTGAGTGCAATATAAGCGACAACCAGTACGGCGTTAGAATCTACTTCTCAAATAGCAATAGGCTACAGCATAGCGATGTACGGAAAAACCTCAATCCCTTGCATATTGTTTCATCTGAAGGCAACCTCATTTCAGGCAATATTTTTAGAGACAACTCGCATGAGGTTGAGACAAGCAAAGATAACAATATTATAGATAATGATGAAAATTTTATAAAAGATCTTAATGAAAGCAGAGATGTTGTAGAACTAAATGCCAAGCCCAGACCGCAGCCAATTCAATCCAGTAACGGTGGAGAACCAAAGTCAACTCGATCATCTAAATCATCTGAAACGGATGAAGGTGGTGTAGAATGGGGTCTACCTGTGATGCCCATTGACAAAGGGAAAGAATACCAGAATTTTGCCCAAAAGGCTGCAGGAACTCTTGTTTTCAATCCACCCCAAGTCATGACAAGTGAGGTGGGTGAGTGGGTTGATGCTCGTATTGGTCTGGAAAATACTACTAAATTGGTTCAAGGGCTCCTCGGAAAAGGAGATGTCCAGTTTAGAGATGTCAGCACACAGACGAATATGACTTATGTTGTCAAACTGGAAGGTGACAGTGGTTTTGAGATCCAGGCAAAAAGACCCGACGCCCAGATATTAGGGATAGACCCTGCGGTGTGGCTCTGGTTGGTTACTCCCTTAAAAGGAGGCAATCATACACTGATACTGAGTGTGGATCTTCAATTAGAAAAACCACCTTATAATTGTAGATGCATAAATGTGACTTACTGGCCAGTGTCTGTAAGAGTCCTGGAACCAGGGCCCCAGCAACGAGTAATGAATTTCATGAGTTCCTCTTACTCCTTAACCACAGGCGCAATAGCCTTCCTAGCCAGTCTATTCTCTCTGATCATGTTAATTAGGCAACTAAAAAAAAGGAATTGATGGAAAAATAATCAGTTCACCACTGCCGTCGAGTTTCTTAGATTGGCTATCGCCTCTTGAACGGCAAGGTCTATGGCGAGTATACCGCCTCCAACTTCCTTGGGTGCAGGAACCTGATTGCCCACCACATCGATGCTCTTGCGAGCTGTTTTCACCAATAGAGATTTAATGCCAGAAGCATCCAGACTTGGGTCCAGGGAGCGAACTAAGGCAGCCGTTGCTGTAACAAAAGGTACCGACATACTAGTCTCGCCACCGGAATCTTCGATTCCCCCCTTATCATCTCTGCCCCAGACTGCTTGATCCCCAGGAACAGCAATTGTCACTTCGAAGGAGTCACTGATCCGGTTGCTGTCTTTTTGAATGGTTCCATCGTTATTTATGCAGCCTACGGTTATAACGTTCGGCAAATGATATGCATAAGGAAAACGACGCGAGCCATCCATAGCCTTTCCATCATTTCCGGCGGAACACACAAAGAGATGATCTGGGTATGTATTGGCCCATTCCTTGAAGAATTCTTCAGACTCCATGACAGCCCCTGGGTCAGCCTCGCTGTTCCCCCAGGAAAAACTCAGCAGATCAGACCCGATACCTGCCTGGCTGAGCGCCAGCATGTAGCCCATGAACCAAGCATCTCCTGATTTGGAATAGATTGGAGACAGCATATTGATCATGGTAACACTCAGATTATCTCTGAGCGGCTCTGAGGCGATTCCAACCAGGCCGCCATTATCCGGATCAGCCGCCAGGATGTTCATAATTCCAGTGCCATGACTGCCTGCGATCGGATAATCAGATGAAGGCTTTTGCAGCAATGAGCCATTGCTTTTGGTGTTGATTCGAACTGCGCCGTCGAACTCTCCATAGCCCTTATAGAGGCCGTCATCAATTACTCCTATCTTCGCTTCCGAGAGAGGAAGCCCCGAGGAACGGATGGCATCCCAAGATTGCGGAACGCCTACTATCTGATAGCTTTTATCCCTGTCCTTTGAATAAACAGGATCTTCTAATGGAGATTTTTCCGGGAATATCTCCTGATGAGGAAATGCCAGCAGTATGTTGGGATCTCCCATTGCTTGGGATAGATCATCTCTTAAGTCCTCTTCATTCCTACCAAGAGTTTCTATCTGGTATAGGCCTATGAAATCAATATATCCTACAACTTTGCCGCCTAGGCGGTTCGCCAGGTCCTGGACAATGCAGTGGCTGCAGCCTTTCTTTACGACCACCAGGATCTGATTGGCCGGAACTTCACCCCACTGTGATGTTTGAATAAGGCTTTCTGGTTCGGGTGGCTTGAAGGTGCCACAGCCCAATCTTGGAACGACGACCATTGGTGCCGGTAGAGGAGGACATTCAGTCGGTTCACTCTGGGGGAGAAGCTGATCGGAATAGATTATCGTGCAAGGAACCCGACACGTCTCCGAATCACACCAAAACTCATAGTCACCATACTTATACCAACAACGCGATACACCACACCAATAGGGTTCGAACTTGCTATGATCAAGGAATAGTGTCTCGCAATCATACCCCCCTTCACCACAATCAGGAGGGGGTGAGCAGAGTCTACTATTATATACATAAGTACTCTGCATCTGGCCGCTCTCTTGTATCAGTCCGACCTCTATTGCATCAACTCCCTGAGCGATAAAGATCAAAGCCAGGATCAATATAATCTTCATTGAATCTCACCCTGCACTTCCGAGCATGCGCAATCGAAAATCTCTTTTGCATTTAGCGTTCTTCTATCAAGTATATTCATATCCTTCCAGCCCTGATAGCAGCAGGGCAGCCATTGGTCGGATTCCCTTGAATCAGGGAACCGGGATTTCATGAGCATCTTCTTTGTTATATTGAAGGATCCGTAGTATCTTTCCTCACCGCTGTTTAGAATCTCGTAGTCGGTCAATGTAGCTGGATCGAATTTTTGTCCCGATTGTTGATACCTAAGGTCTGCTATTCCGGTTGTGTTTGTCGAGACCTGATAATTCAAATCCCTGGTGGGCTTTCGCTCTATTTGAATTATATCATCATCCGTGGCAAGAACTGTGGCATTCATCCTGTCCAGTCTCATTTCAATAGTCCTGTCCTTCGATAGGTTCTTGTTAAATAGTAGATTAGCTCCCACAAAGTCGAAATTGTTGCCTGAAAAATCGCGATTATTGATATTTTTTCCAGAATATTCCAGCCTCTGGCTGGCGGATATATATGCCTGCCAATGCTCAATAAATTTTATTGCATATGTATCTGAAGAAGTGGATTTAGCTATATCCAATCCCACAGGCATTCTAATTTGCGCCCAGGCGTCTATATGTTCTTGAGAGCTGTAATTTCCCTCCGTGGCACCGGTTCTCTCCTTGAGCCTGACATCAATGAGGTTCATGTCCTGAAAATGAGAACAATAAGGACTCAATACTCTGCCTCGAGGACCAACGAAAGCCTTGATCTCTCCATCGATATATTGATCTGACTCGAAGCTCATATTATTGCCGTGCCTGTAAACACTCCAGAAATCATCTGTTGTTTTCACATAACCCAACCAGCTATCTGAAGAGGCTATTGCTGGGAGCAGGATAAAAAGAATCAGAATCAATGCCAGTTTTCCTTTCGTTAAAAACGTCCTAAATAATAAATATATTATAATGTTACTCATTCGTATATTCTCTCTTTGGTGATACAAAGAGACATAATTAAATGACATTATTATTTTTCCCTCCCTCAAATAATCTTTCATAATCGTTCATCTAACTTGTATAAATATCTTTTTTAGAGCATAGCACGAAAAAGCATATAGAATGAAGCGTGCGAAAGCCTTTTATTTCTCTGCGGCCTTCTTTTGCCCGTGGGGTCAGTATGAAGACTGCTTTGGCAGTAGTAGTGCTAGTAGTATACCTATTGGCATTGGGCTGCTATGCCCAAGACACGAGCCGTTTCCAGAGCGTGGGCGGGGATTTCGGCAAAAAGATGATCAGCACCATAGAAGCCAACGATACAAAACCGGCTGCTGCAAGCGGCAATAACGGCAGCCTGTGGAGCTGGGGAAGTTCGCCCAAGGGAACCCTGGTTGTTGATGGTAACCTTATCGGCGATCCTAAATATTCAGTGAAAAAGCTGAATGTTACCAGCAATTGGCTGGGAGATTCTTTCGTGGATCCCTACGGTACGGCAATTCCTGCCTATTCCTACACAGATCCTCAAACCGGTGAGCCGGTTACAACCTATGTGGACCCGATTACAGGCCAGTCTTACTACACATACACGGATTCCAAGTCGGGAAGGATGATTTACGTCTACTTTAATCCTGAAACAGGCGTGCCGATCTATACCAGCTTTGGGCCCGTTTCCGGCCAATACGTGGAGGAAAAGAAATTTTCTCTGCCGCCGATCTTCAATTAGGTTAGAAAAATAACCCGGAGCCGCAAAAATGACTCGAATGCGCGAAAGCCTTTGCATTGATGTTAGCTTGGTGGGGTGGGTATGAAGACTGCATTGGCAGTATTGGTAGTACTAATAGCTTGTCTCTTAGCAGTGGATTGCTATGCACAAAGCTCGAGCCGTTTCCAGAGTGTGGGCGGAGATTTCGGCAGGAATGTGATTGGCACCTTAAAGGCCAATGATACACAGCCAGCCCCCGTCAGCAATAGTAGCAATGGCAGCCTGTGGAACTGGGGAAACGCACCAAAAGGAAGCCTAATTCAGAATGGAAAGCTGGTAGCTGATCCATTTAATACCTGGAAGTCTCTCAATTATACCGATGGCTGGATGGGAGAAGTTGAGAAGGATCCCTACACAGGATTTTCGATTTATGCTTACAAAATTCCCGGTACCGGGGAATCCAAGTATTTCTACATAGATCCTTACACGGGAAATCCAATCTATGTGGATAGAGGTAATGCTATCGGTACTGAAAATGTCGTTCGGAGTGCCAGTTACGCACTGCCGCCGGTGTTCCGCTAGAGTGGTTATTGGACCTTATGTTATAAAATATTGGAGTGATGGATTAGGCTTTATTATGGGCCAGGCCTACGAGCAGGCCCAGAAAGGAATCAATGTCAGCGGCTTTAATGCACAGGTAGACGTCTACAACGCCTGGGTTAGAGAGCACTTCGGAGAAGATCCCATGATGCTCATGCAGAAGAAGCTGGACGCTCCGCTTGACCTGAGCAAACCGGTTCTGGTCGCCAACAACACCACCGGAGGCGGCATCGTCCATGCCATTGACGGCACGGGCAAGGCAAAAGGAGCGAGCTACACGACCAATGATATGAATCTCTTGCCCGACAATGTCCGCTATAATACCACCACGAATTCTTATGCTGGATATCAGGGCGATTTCTTGGGCGGAGTCTAGGGCCTCTAGCCTTGGCGCCCTTATATTTTCTTTTTAGTCTTTGCGGATTGAACCATGCTATTTCTTAGTTCCAAAGGCTCTTCGCTAATTCCAGTTGCTAACCTCTGGTTACTATGGTTTTCCAGTTGTTTGTTAGTCGCTCTGTGCGTTCTCTGTGAACTTTGTGTCTCTGTGGTGGAATAGTCGTTAGCCACTGGTTATAAACAATGGTTTGCGGACTACCACCACAGAGAAACGACCATGACTTTAGGTCACCCATGTGGATGAAAATGGACGTAAGCCATATTTATGAGTATCTCGTTTATTCAATTATGAGACGGGATAATTAGGTCGTCTGTATT
>Ga0247841_10012738_pt1 | contig 10894 bp, 7 predicted proteins | sample LaCruzMarch2015__2_FD_192410 | JGI IMG/M metagenome (GOLD analysis project Ga0247841, IMG submission 192410) | Freshwater microbial communities from meromictic Lake La Cruz, Castile-La Mancha, Spain - LaCruzMarch2015_18m | ecosystem: Environmental > Aquatic > Freshwater > Lake | place: Spain...
TCACCTCAGGACTTAAAACCCATAACAGATCGTATATACTCAATCTTAGCAGTTTTGGATGCTATCTTCCCACTGCCTACAAGAGCATTTACCTAGCAACAAAGTCGTACATTTACTATTTCACCAGAGCCATTGAATCAGAATTGAAGGGATCGACTGTAAGAACCTGTGTGGCTGTTCCGTCAGCTGTTAGGACAAATGTCAATACCCGTGAAAGAATAGAGAGAAACGGCTGGCTTTCGAAGCAATCAGCACTTGAACCGGAGGAGGTGGCTTCTGTGGTTATAAAGGGAATGTTCAAAGGAAAAAAGGTTATTCTTCCGGGAAAACTCTCAGTTCTGTTTTTTGGTCTGGGCATGATTATTCCGGAGGGAATCATGATGTGGATGACCAGAAGGATATTCAGAAATTACCGGCAGGGATGGGTCGAAGCCTGAATTCAGAGGCCTGATATTATTGGGACAACAGGTATAACCAAACAATACTGACAGAGGAAAGCAAAAAATATGTTTAAACAAATAAGAATATTGTTAAATTTGCGAGATTCAAGAAATCTTCAGAAAAACATATAAATATGGGAAAAGGTGACAAAAAATCCAGGAGAGGCAAGATCATACTTGGTACCTTTGGTGTTAGACGCCCCAGGAAAAAGGCGGATAAGGGCAATGAGGCAGGTCTGCCTGCTGAGAAGGAAATAAAAGACAGGAAACTATCAAAGGAAAAGAAGGAAACCCGTGTTGCAAAGGAAACAAAGCCGGTAAAGCCAGTGAAGGAAGAAACTGAACCCATAGTCAAAGAGGCAAAGACTGAAAAGGAGAAAAAGGAAGTTAAGCCCGCAAAGCAAACTAAGGAAAAGGAAACAAAACCCAAAAAAGAGACGAAAGACTGAGTTATTTTTTGACTACCAGCCATTTGTAATCATCAGGGTCAATCCGGGCATTGATAATAACAGGCTTTTTCATTGAAAGCGCCAGATTTATGGCACTTTTCATGCTTTCTTCCGAATCAGCACATAAAATTCTGACTCCAAGAAACATTTCCGCGCTGAAGAGATCATCTTCATAGAGTTTTGATGCATATTGAGGAAGGTTCTGCCACGACTGTTTTAGTTTAATCAGATTCATTTCACCGTCAGAGAGCACCACGGTTATTACAGGCAGATTGTATCTTCTCGCCGTGATTATCTCACCTGCGTTCATCAGGAATCCTCCATCGCCGGTAACACAAACAATGACTGACCCAGGTGATGAAATACCGCAGCAAGCGCTGCAGGAAGACCAAATCCCATCCCCGACCATCCGTTTGTCATTATCATATTCTGTCTTCCCATGGTGTTCCAGTACTGTCCGGCAAGATGGAGATGTGAACCGACATCGAAGGTCACAATGGTATCGGCAGGGAAAGCTTCCCTGAGGACCTTGATGGCTGTTACAGGCCCGAAATGGTCTGTTAATCCGTTAAATACTGAGATGGTTTCATTCCTGGCCGAGTCTATTTTCATCTGATTGAAAATCAATTGTCCCGGATGAAGCTGTTTAAGAATTGTGAACCATTCACCGGGGCTGCCGGTGAATCTTGTCACCTGTTTAACTGCCGGCAGATCAGTTTCTATGGTTGTGAAATCAATAAGCGGGACATCGGGCATCCATGATTCGTAATTGAATTCCACCGGATCATAGCCCAGACCGATTACCAGATCAATATCCTCCAGAATATCCTCTAAATAATTGCTTAAGGCATGAAAAAGGATTCCGGCATAACAGGGATGATCTTCAGGTAGAAGGCCTTTAGCCATAGGAGTCAGCACAACCGGTATCCTGGTATGCCGGAGAAATTCAGAAAGTCTTTCTCCCAGGGCGAATCTGGCAGATGTGAGACCAACCGCGATAAGAGGTTTTCTGCAGTTCTCAAGGAGAGCGCTGATCTTGACGGAATCATTGAGATGATCCGTTATTCCTGATTCAAAAATGTACCTGCCTGGTTCAGCTGCATCGAGGTATGCAATATCCGAAGGCAGACCGATATGTACAGGTCCGGGATATTCTTCTTTGCAGATATCAAGGGCTTTCAGAAGGATATCGGCTGCGTTTGCCGGGTTCACCCGGAATGTTGCCTTGGTCAGCGGCTGAAACAGTTTCTGGTGGTTGATATTCATCTGGGTAGTCCTGTCAATCATGTTATCATCCATTTCGCTTGTCAGGATTATAACCGGCGACCTGTCGAGGAGGGCACCCCCGGCACCCGATGCAAGATTTACCGCACCCGGGCCGAAGGTGCTGTGACAGACACCCGGGATTCCGGTCATCCTGCCTGTAACACTTGCCATAGTTCCGGCTGCTGATTCATGGGAGGTAAGAATGAATTCGATCCCCGCTTTTCTGAAAGCTTCCATGTATGGAATCGATGGACCTCCGGGCACACCGAATACATGCCTGACTCCGGCACCCGATAAAATACCCGCAATTTGTTCAGCAACAGTCATATCAAAGAGAATTGTCCATTACAAAGCTATCAAAATATTAACAATGAAATGCGGATGGCAGTCAAATTCAATTAATTTTATGGCATTCAGGTGAAACATAAAACCGGATTTATGAAAACGATCAGCAGATTGATTCTGGCAACCTATTTCTTTATCTTTTCTTTATCTGACTCCTTCAGGAACTGATGCTGCAGGGGCTGTGCTGTTTCATCTGGATTTCTATAAAGTTGCAGATGCCTCATGTGGCTGCCACGACAACAGGATGGATAAGATGTGGTGGAATGAGAAATGGATGGGATGGCCGGCAGGAGGTGAATATGCCGGATCATCAAATGTTGAAAACGTCGTGATTTCTTTGTGAAGAACCTTTTAGGATTAGATTCCCCTGATTGGAATATGCTTGAAAAATGATTTTTTTTCTGATATTTGCAGCCTGATCTTTTCAAGTGTACAGTAAAGGTAATACTATATTCCGGGCGGTTATTGCCTGCCTCCTGTGGTCGACCGCATATGCCGGAATAAAACTCGGGCTTCAGTATGATACCCCCCTTCATTTCGCAGGGGTCAGATTCATGATTTCGGGACTTATGCTGCTTCCTTTTACGATAAAGCCGACAGCATATTTAAGGATGATAAGGGAGAATTACAAATTGGTTCTTTGTGTAATGGTTCTGCAGACACTTATGAATTATTCTCTTTTCTATCTCGGTATGGATCTCGTACCCGGCGCTCTGGGTGCCGTGATAGTAGGATCCCAGCCACTGGTAACTGCTGTGGTTGCAGCTATGATGCATGATGAGGAAAGGCTGACAAGGAGTAAGATAATCACAATAATATTCGGAATTTCGGGAGTGGTCCTGATAAGTGCCGGCAGACAGGCATTCAGGCTTGGAACTGCTCTTGAGTTTTTAGGAGTGATATTGATCCTTGGGGCGAACATTGCCACAGCCATCAGCAATGTGATCGTTTCGCTTAAAAGCAAGGGTATGAATCCGGTTGTTCTCAGTTCTTTTTCCTTAGGCATTGGAGGATTAATTCTCTATCTTGTATCCCTTTCTGTCGAGGGCGCAGTCAGGGTTTACAGGCCTTTCCTTTACTGGGCCGATCTTGCCTGGCTGAGTTTCATGTCGGCTTTTGCATTTTCATTGTGGTTCAAATTGCTTCAGAGGCCGGGGGTGAAAGTATCTGAACTGAACCTGTGGAAATTCATTATTCCGGTTGTGGGAGCGATTCTCAGCTGGCTTCTTGTGCCGGGAGAACACCCGGAATTGCTTACAATAGCCGGAATGATGGTTATTACTCTTTCACTAATTCTTTTCTTTGTGACTTCAGGGAAATCAAGGTCCATGACAACTATAAAACAATGAAACCCACATGTATCAAATACACAAACACGTATTTATATAATTTTTACTTATGTGTGGTTCTCCCGTACAGGCGGGAACCTTTAAAATAAATTAGATACGGATGAAAAAGAAATTAATTGTACTGATTGCCTATGCTCTTTTCTGGCTGATTTTTTTCTTTGCAGCCAGGCTTTTGTTTCTGCTGGGGGAATACAGTAATACAGCAGAGTTGGGATTCAGGGTACTTGCAGGGACTTTTACACACGGAATAAAACTGGATATTTCAGCAAGCGCTTATATCATGGCGATCCCCATGCTTATTCTTATTCCTTCAATATGGATAAGGGGAGAATGGTTCAGACATTTCATGAGGATCTACACCTGGCTTATGTTGCTGATATCCTCCCTTATCATTGTCGGAGATTCGGTTTTGTACACCTACTGGGGATTCAGGATGGATTACACCCCTTTGCTTTATCTGGACAATCCCGGGGAAGCAGCAGCCTCTGTTACAACATTGCAGATTGCAGGATTTGCTTTGACAGTTATTTTGTTAACAGCAGGATTTGGATGGATTTATAAGAGATTCATTGACAGAATGTTTTCTGACCCTGGAATTATCACGTACAGGATTTTTGGAACCCTTGTCTTCGTGGCGCTTTTTGGATCTCTGATCATTCCCATCAGGGGAGGAGTCGGGCTTGCCCCGATAAATGCCGGCACAGTTTACTTTTCCGACAATCTGTTTGCCAATCACAGCGCTGTGAATGTCGTCTGGAATGTGGGCAGCTCCTGGTTCAACAGAAAGCCCTCCGATAATCCATATTCTTTCGGGGATCTGGAGCGGTCGGTTGCGATAAGGGATTCTCTTGCGTTAAAAACAGATTCTGTTGTGTATGTTCTAAACACGAAAAGGCCGAATATTCTTCTGATTATTATGGAGAGTTTCGGGAACTATCTGGTCGGATCACTTGGAGGCGATAGTGCTACCACTCCCAACCTGAACAGTCTGAGTGAGGAGGGGCTTCTTTTCACCAATTTCTATGCATCGGGCAATCGGACGGATAAGGCGCTTCCGGCTATATTGAGCGGTTATCCTGCACAGCCGGCTGTTTCGATAATAAAGGAACCCAGAAAAACCCAATCCCTGACAAGTCTGGTGAAGATACTCAATGAAGCAGGATACACCAGTTCATTCTGGTATGGAGGCGACATCAATTTTGCCAATATCAATTCTTATCTGATAAGTTCCGGATTCATGCAGATAATCACAATGGATCATTTCTCTCCGGACGACTACAATTCAAAGTGGGGAGTCCATGACCATGTTCTGTTCAACACCCTGCGCGATTCAATGGCTGTTATGGAAGAGCCTTTTTTCAGGGTGGCGCTGACCCTCTCAAGCCACGAACCTTTCGATGTCCCGATGGAGCCTGTATTTGAAGGAAAGGATGATTTGACAAAATTCAGGAATTCCGTTTACTATTCCGACCGGTCTATCGGGAGCTTTATTGACTGGGCAAAAACAACAGAATGGTGGAATAACACCCTGGTGGTGCTCGTGGCTGATCATTGCAGGCTGAGTTCCCCCGACGACCGCGTATTTTCCGAGAATGTTTTCAGGATTCCCATGCTCTGGCTGGGAGGCGCCATTCAGAATCCGGGCGCCAGGATAGACAAGATCGGATCACAGGTGGATTTTCCGCTTACCCTTCTTAATCAGATGGAGCTTGGAGGAAACTTCCCTTTCTCAAAGGACAATCTTTCAGAAGAATCCGCAGACTTTGCTTTCTATGTTTATAATGAAGGATTTGCGTTTATCACCGACAGCTCAAAGCTGATTTATGACCATAAGCTTGGATCGCCAGTTGTTCAGGAGGGATCAGATCCCGAATACAATGAGAGACTTGGGAAAGCATTTCTGCAGGTACTATATGACGATTATATGAAAAGATAGGTCAGAGCTGTTCAAGCTCTATTTCTTCGTCATCACGGATTTCCACCATCCTGCCGTTCTCACATTTGATGGTTCTGGTACTGAATTTTTTGACTATGGTGTAATTGTGAGTGGCAATAATAACAGCCCTTCCGGTTGTGCTTATATCCCTGAGGAGTCGGATTATTCCTTCGGATGTCTCAGGGTCGAGGTTCCCGGTCGGTTCATCAGCCAGAATTATTTCGGGATTATTAAGCAATGCCCTTCCTATAACGACCCTCTGTTGCTCGCCGCCCGAAAGCTGATGAGGCATTTTGTAGCCCTTCAGGCTCAGTCCAACCTTTTCAAGAACCTCACTGATCCGCTTCTCTATATCATCCTTGTTCTTCCATCCCGTTGCCCTCAGAACAAATTCAAGGTTTTCGTTTACAGGTCTGTCTATTAAAAGCTGGAAATCCTGAAAAACGATTCCTATCTTCCGCCGGAGGTAAGGGATCTCCCTTGGTTTGATTTCCGAAAGATTATAGCCGGCAACCGTACCTGTACCCTCTTTCAGCGGAAGCTGAACATTGAGGGTTTTAATAAGGCTGGTCTTACCGCTTCCTACCTTGCCCACAAGATATATAAACTCCCCTTTTTTTACACTCAGGCTGACATCTGATAGGACCAGGTGATCCTGTTGCCAAATGTTGCAATTTGCAAGTTCAATGATTTTATCGGAAGAATGGGGTTCAAGCATTACTTTAAGGTTGATTTTGTAAAGTAAATAAAGAAATGATAAATAATATTTATATGTTGATAAAATCAGTAATAAAGGACTGAAGCCCCCGTTTAATAATTGTATTTTTACTTGTGCTGAATAGTGTCTTTTGTTGGCTTATGTTACTTATTATTAGATTATTAATGGATCAGGTGGATTCTTGGTTCAGAATGCATTTAACAGATGGAAGACTAAAAAATGCGAGTTATGAACATTAGAAAACTACTCTTTATATTCATTCTTTTATTTGTTGCAGTTGTACATGCAGTTCCTCAGGATTCCTTCTCCGGAAACGGTATCCGGTCTGAATTCAACCGGGCCATGGATCTTTTTAACAAGGAGAAATACACACCGGCAATAAGACTGTTCGACGCCTATATTCAGGAAGGAAAGGATAACACCACCATCCATCTTGATGAAGCCGAATATTACGCGGCACTTTCTGCCCTTAGGCTTTTAAATCCGGATTCTGAATACAGGATGCTGGTCTATATGTCAAGGCATCCGGAGAGCCCGCGGCTGAATGATGGGAGGATCTCCCTGGCGGATTATTTCTACCAGAACAAAAGCTACAGGAAGGCCGGTACTTATTATGAGAGTGTCAATCGTTTTGAACTGAGCGAGGAAAAATTGCCGGAGTATTATTTCAAGTACGGCTACTCATTGTATGTTAAGGGAGACATGGCCAAAGCCCTGACAATGTTTTCTGAGATAAAAGACAAGGATACGGAATATTCGGCGCCGGCCATTTATTATTTCTCTCATATCGCTTATGAACAGAAGATGTATGAGACCGCCCTCGAGGGTTTCAACAAGCTGAGGGGAGACGAGACATTTGGTTCCATAGTTCCTTTCTATATTACCCAGATCCTGTATCTCAAAAAGGATTTTGACGGTATACTGGAAGTATCTCCGGAGCTTCTTAAATCGGCTCCAAAGGAGAGAGCAATTGAGATGTACCGCTTAATTGGCGATGCATATTATAACAAGGGAAATTATGCTGAAGCTCTCACTTACCTGGAGCAATACAACACCGGAGCAAGGTCGGGCGAGCGGGAAGACAGGTATCAGCTTGGTTTTTGCTATTATAAGACCGGAAATATTGACCAGGCAATAAAAACACTTCTTAGCGCCGGAGCAAAATCTGATATCCTGAGCCAGAACATCTGGTTTGTGCTCGGCGACTGTTATCTGAAGGCGGGTGACAAAAAGAGGGCCCAGTTTGCCTTTGGGCAGGCATCAAGGATGGACTTTGACGCCAAGCTCAGGGAGGAATCGCTTTTAAGCTATGCCAAACTGACCTACGAGACATCCTCTTCTCCATTTGGCGAGGCCATAGCAGCATTCCAGGAGTATATTGATCTTTATCCCAACTCCCCGAAGGTTGAGGAAGCATATAATTATCTGGTGGCGACCTTCACCGAGGTTAGAAACTACCAGGCCGCTCTATCAGCCCTCGACAGGATACGGAATAAAGACAGACGGCTTGAGTCGGCCTATCAGCGGGTGGCTTTCTACAGGGGACTTGAGCTCTTCAAGAATATGCAGATTGATGAGTCAATTGACATGTTCGACAAATCACTTCAATATGAAAGACACAACAGGGAACTAAAGGCAAGGGCAGTTTACTGGAAGGCGGAGGCTGAGTACAGGAACGGTCAGTACGAATCGGCCAAAAATGATTACACAACATTTATGGGACTCCCCGGAGCCATGTCTCTTCCCGAAGCGACACTACTGAGATATAATCTGGGATATGTCTGGTTCAATCTGAAAGATTATAACAAAGCTCTGGCAGAGTTCATGACATTTGAGTCGGGAGCCGGTACGGCAAAGCCTGAAATTCAGCATGATGCGAGACTCAGAATTGCTGACTGCTATTTTATTAACACCAATTATGCCCAGGCAGTCAGTTACTACGATAAGGTAATAGCGTATGGAAAGGATAATGCCGATTATGCACTGTATCAGAAAGGTTTCTGCCTGGGTCTGACTAATAATAACCCTGGTAAGACAGATATTCTTACATTGCTTACAACAAGATTTCCATCATCTCCCTATGTGCCTAAAGCAATATACGAAAGGGGCAGGGCATATCTTGTAATGGAAGACTACCACAGGGGTGAAGCCGACTTTATAAATATAATTGCAAATTTTCCTTCGAGTTCCTATGTTCCTCAGGCCATTGTTCAGTTGGGGCTGCTATATTACAATCAGGGTGAAAATGAAAAATCAGTGGCTCAGTTCAGGAAAGCAATAGAGAACTATCCTTCCACTCCAGAAGCCCGATATGCAATGACAGGTTTGAAGAATGCCTATGTGGAGATGAATGACGTCGAGAGTTATTTTGCCTACGTAAGAAATCTGGGATTAGGTGATGTCAGTGTAACAGAGCGGGATTCACTTCTTTATGTTTCGGGAGAGAACCTTTACATCGCGGGTGACTGTACCAGGGCTTCGGAAGTGTTCCGGAATTATCTGAGGGAGTTCCGGAATGGGATCTTCAGGCTTAATGCACAGTTCTATCTGGCTGAATGCCTTAATTCATCAGGCAGCAAGGATGAAGCCCTTGGCTTCTACAAAGAGGTGATTAAAACTCCCAACAACCAGTTTATGGAGCAGGCTTTAATCGCCGCTTCTGCAATTCTTTATGAACAGGAGGAATATTCTGATGCTTTTACATTTTATGAAACCCTCGAAAAGATAACGACCACTCCGGAGTTCAAGCTGACTGCCATGAGGGGCCAGCTCCGGTCGGCATACCAGGATGGTGACGCCCAGAAGAGCATTCTGGCGTCGGAACGAATCAGGAAAGCGTCAAAAATACCTGAGGAGCTGATGCGTGAGGCCGTCTTCATAAGCGCCAATGCTCATTTCAGCCTGAATGAGTTTGATGAAGCCCTTAAGGATTTCAGGATAACATCGAATGAAGTTGTGAGTGCTGAAGGTTCAGAGTCAAAGTACAGGGTGGCTGAGATTCTTTTCAAAAAGGGGAGCATTGACGAGTCAGAAAGGATAGTGAACCAGTTTATCGGGCAGAATTCACCCCATCCTTACTGGACGGCCAGGATTTTCCTGTTGCTTGCCGATATAAGTATTCAGAAAGGCGACACACTCCAGGCCAGGGCAACGCTTCAGAGCCTTCAGGAATACTATACCGTCCGTGACGATGGAATCCTTGATGAGGTAAATGCTAAGCTGGCTTCACTCGATCAGGGTAACTGAACATATTGTTTAAAGAAAAAGTGCTGATAATGATAATAAAGAAAACCATATTCGTTTTGATCCTTGCAATGATTGTCTGTCTCCCGGTCCGTGCGCAGGAAGAGGATCTTAAAAGAGAGGTGACCCTTTACAATCCATACAAGCCTTCTCTTTCCGATGCCAGGAAGCTAAGCTTTCTTCCTGACATTATCGATACGGCAAGTATTAATCCTGTTTTTTCCTATGATGTAAACTCTGACCCATACAACCCCACCCATTCAATAAGCCCGATAAAGTCGGCATCGCTGCTTTCTGATCCTCTCCCTAAACTTTACAAGAGCTATGTCAAAGTAGGAATGGGAAGCAACACTACACCGCTTGGGGAACTGAGCATAACCAGTCACAGATCGAAAAAAGGCGCTGTCGGTATTTATGCAAAGCACTATTCATCGAACGGGAAAGTGCCGCTTGAAAACAAACAGCCGGTCTATGCGGGTTTCATGGATAACGATGCATCAGTATTCGGCCGGAAATTTTTCAGCAACAGTTATCTGGATCTCTCTGCCGATTTTCTTCAGAAAGCCAGGTATGCATATGGATACAACACTGAAGCACCTTATGAATTCCTGAAAAAGGGCATAAGGCTAAGCTACCTCGATGCCGGCGCCAAATTCTCCCTGGCATCGCTCAACCTTGATTCTGCCGATCTTTCATACGATCTTGGAGTCTCGTACGATTATTTCCGCAATGCGGGAGAAGGGAATATGAACCACGTCGGATTCAAAGGGCTTATGTCTGCCATGTATGAAGGATTTTACCTTGGCTCAGGTATTAATATTGATCATTATACGCTTTCAAAATCACTTGGAATGGATCCCAAGTACATATTCACGGTCAGTCCCTTTGTAAAGAAAAGCACTGATCAGTGGAACTTCAATCTTGGACTGGGACTTTCCCTCGAAAAGAATCTTGATGAAAATGTTAAGGCCTGTCTCCATCCCGACCTTGAATTCGGATTCAGCGTTGTCCCTCAGTATATAAGATTTTTTGCAGGATTGGGAGGGAAGCTTGAGAATAATGAACCCATGAATATAATCCGTGAGAATCCTTTTCTGGTTCCCGATGGATCGATATACAGGATACCTAACACAAACCACGCACTGATT
>Ga0247841_10012739_pt1 | contig 10893 bp, 7 predicted proteins | sample LaCruzMarch2015__2_FD_192410 | JGI IMG/M metagenome (GOLD analysis project Ga0247841, IMG submission 192410) | Freshwater microbial communities from meromictic Lake La Cruz, Castile-La Mancha, Spain - LaCruzMarch2015_18m | ecosystem: Environmental > Aquatic > Freshwater > Lake | place: Spain...
AGGCCCGCGGAGCGATCACCCAGGACTCTCACAAGAGCCGCGAGTGAATCCGGGTGCAGAATCTCATCGTCTCCTAATACCCAGGTATAGTAGCCCCGCGCGAGTGTTCCGACATGGATGATATTGGCAGGGCCCCCGATATTGGTGCTGTTTCGCGTGTATACGAGGCTCGGAATCCGCTTCTTTGCGCGCTCCACAACCCCCGGCGTGTCGTCGGTGGAGGCATTGTCGGCAATATACACGACGATACTGTCCGAAAGCGAGGGTTGCGCCTCAACCTGATCGCCAAATTTTTCCAGCAAATCAGCCAAATACGACGCCCGGTTGTATGTCGGAATACAAACCGACAGCAGCTCTCCACCGGACATCCTGGTCTTTTCCTCTTGATCAATCATTTAGGCTTCGCCCCCTGTTTTCAACCCCGGCCGCAACCTTCCCCTACTGGACTGAAATGACGGCCTCCAGGGGTGTTGCACATGAACCAAATCCGTTCCGTCCCGCGCCAACGGCAAAATCAATGCAATCGCCACGCTTCACCTCGAGGTTTAGCGAGAATGGCTCATCTTTCGCGGTACTCAGGGCCTGAAACACCACCATGCCACGATGCAGGACATGAACATCCACAATCCCTGCGTTCCCGGCTCCGAACGTCCCGGTCACCTTGGTCCGCCCGCTGGCAGGCGCCAACCACCTCACAACTGAATACTGACCGCTGGACCCCGGATGCAACTGGACGTCATTGGGCTTTGTCCCTTCCCGAACTTCATCGCCCTGGTTTAACGCCACCGAGGGAACGAAGTTATTCCATCTCCATCCGCTCCACTTGTTGTCGCTGTAAGCATCCTGATACGAAACAAATTCACCCGTCAAACTGGGCTTCCAGCCATAGACCCATCCTTTTGTGGGGTTTTTCGTTAGCGAATAATCTTTCCGGAAATCCCATTTCCGGCGCTCCTTCGATCCTTCTGTTGACGCGCTTTTCAGCAGGGCTTGCGCCCTTTCGATCTCCGCGTTCACCTCCGCGGCCAAAATCATCTTGTCCTGTTCGAGAAGGATCCGCGTGTGCCCCCGCAAGGCATCCACATATTGTCGCGTCAGCTTTTCGATCCTCGCGATCCTGGCGCTATCCACCTCGGCATAGGATTTTCGAAAGGCCTTCTGGGCTTCCGCAATGGAGCCGGGAGTTCCATCTGGAGTTGCGTCAGGCAGCATCCTGCAGGACTCGAACCGCTTTCTTTCCTCCATGACCATTATTGCCCCCGGAAAATCACCCGCTTTTTTAAATCCCGCCTCAAGATCCGTCAGCGTCTTGAGATAATGCTGCTCAATCGACTGCATTCCAGGCGTAATTTCATTGATATTCTTCAGCTCCAGATCGTAGATGGCCTTGTATTCGGCCAACGACTGCGGTTGCGCGGCTGGAAGTGTTGCCACACAACAAGATAGTGCGGCTAATGCTGTTAGAAGACTATTCATCATGCTCCCCACTCTTCTCATCACCCCCGTTATCACTCAACTGATATTGCGCCACTACATCATGCGCCCATATTTCTAAGGGACCCGTTGCGCGTCATAGAGGCGCTTAACCTCGAGATCGCTGAGAACGCGATTATAGAAGCCCACGTCGTCAATGCAGCCCCTGAAGAAGTAATTGAAACTGGTTCGATCCTGACCACCCACCCATACAGCCAGACTTGATTCAGAAATAGTCCCGCTGAATTCCGTCGTGCCCTGCAAAACTCCATTCACATAGATCCTTGAGGTTCCCCCATCAATCACACCGACAAATTGATACCACGTCTCCTTCTTGAGCAAGCCCTGCGAGGAACGCACCCATATTGGCGAGTTGACGTTAATCAATGTGATGGCGTGTGATTTTTTTTCGGTTCCGTCCCAACTCCCGAATTGGACTCCATATGACCCGCCCGAAGTCGCATCACTCCCTTTAGTCACGATATTGACTGCGTTATTGAATGGGATCGCCTCACATTTAATCCATGCCGAAATACTTCCAGTATTGTTTTTTACATGGCTCGGACTTCCTAAACTGATGTAGGCATCCGAACCATTGAAATAATACGCGCTTTTCGCCTTCCCAAACCGATCAGCCACGAGGGTGGCGTTATGCACCACTCCTGAATTCTCATCACTTACCGCATTGTCGGCATTCCCGTTGAACGGATAGCAGGCAACAAGCCCTTTCACCTTGCTGAATTTCAAGGTGCTGCCTTTCAGCTTTTTCGCGGGAACTTCAACGCCATCGGAGGATGTTACCGTTGCGGGTTGCCCTTCCTCATCCTTTATCAACTTCATGACGTTTTGGATTTCCGCATTCACTTCCTCGGCCTGGGCCATCTTGTCCTGCTCCAGAAGGGTCCGTGTATACCCCCTCAGGGCCTTCACATAACTTCTCGTCAGTTTTTCGATGCGGGAATTCCGTGTGCTTTCCACATCGGCACAGGCGCTGAGAAACGCCTTCTGGGCATCGGCAATGGCGGTAAGGTTTCCCTCCGGAGTTTCATCCGGCAGCATCCGACACGATTCAAACCGCTTTTTTTCCTCCATCACGGCCTTTGTCCCGGGAAAATCACCCGCCTTCTTGAAGCTGGCCTCCAGCCCACTCAAGGTCTTCAGGTACTGCTGCTCAACCTCCTGAATCCCATTAGCCTCATTGATCTTCTTCTTTTCCTGCTCATAGATGGTCTTGAACTCGGCCAGTGTCTGCGGCTGGGCCGCCTGTAGTGTTGCCAAACCCCAAAAGAATGCGACCAATGCTGTTATTAGAATTTTTATCATGCGCCCATCTTTCCCTATCATCCTGATGTTCAATCAGCTGACATTGCCCGTTTAGGTAACAAGCCCATATTCCTACGGAACTCGTTGCGCGTCGTAGAGACGTTTGACCTCAAGGTCGCTAAGGGCCCGATTATAAAAGCCAATATCATCAATCCATCCTTTGAAGAAATAATTGAATCCCTGCCGCGCCTGTGCGCCGATCCAGAGGGGTTTCATCGTCTCTGAAATAGTTCCACTAAACCCAGTGGAAGCACAAAGTTTTCCGTTTACGTATGTCTTTGCCGTTGTTCCATCAATAACACCGACGAAATGGTACCATTTCCCGGATTTCACCACACCCTCCTGACGCGCCCACACCGTTGAGCTGACGTGCACCATAAATGAAGCTTCAGAGTTACTCTCTGCTCCATCTCTGCTTCCCATCAAAAGCCCATATGATCCCCCACTTTCCCCATCACCTCCTTTTACCACTATATATCCAGTATTAGCGTAGGGACGTAATTCAAACTTTATCCACGCCGATAAACTGCCACTATTATTTTTAATCGGACTTGCATTTCCCAAACTTATATAGGCATCCAAACCATTGAAATAATATGCGCTTTTGGCGTTTCCGAACCGATCTGTCGCGAGTGTGGCGTTATGGATCTCGCCAGAACCCTCTTCACTCATCGCGTTGTCGGCATTTCCGTTGAACGGATAGCAGGCAACAAGACCTTTCACCTTGCTGAATGTCAAAGTGCTGCCTTTCAGTCTTTTCGCCGGAACTTCAATGCCCTCGGTTGAGGTTACCGTTGCGGGTTGCCCTTCCTCATCCTTTATCAACTTCATGGCATTTTGGATTTCCGCATTCACTTCCTCGGCCTGGGCCATCTTATCCTGCTCCAGGAGTGTCCGCGTATACCCCTTCAGTGCCTTCACATAACTTCGTGTCAGTTTCCCGATACGGGAATTCCGCGTGCTTTCCACGTCGGCATAGGCACTGCGAAACGCCTTCTGGGCATCGGCAATGGCGATAATGCTTCCCTCCGGAGTTTCATCCGTCAGCATCCGGCAGGACTCAAACCGCTTTTTTTCCTCCATTACGGCCTTTGTCCCGGGAAAATCACCCGCCTTCTTGAAGCTGGCCTCCAGCCCCCCCAAGGTTTTCAGGTACTGCTGCTCAACGTCATGAATCCCATTAGCCTCATTGATCTTCTTCACTTCCTGCTCAAAGATGGTCTTGAACTCGGCCAGTGTCTGCGGCTGGGCCGCCTGTAGTGTTGCCAAACCCCAAAAGAATGCGACCAATGCTGTTATTAAAATTTTCATCATGCGCCCACTTTCCGCTTGTCCTGATTCTCAATTAACTGAGCTCTGCCGTTAAGCTCTCACACCCATAGTCCTACGGAACCCGTTGCGCGTCATAGAGACGCTTGACTTCAAGGTCACTCAGAGCAAGATTGTAAAAGCCAATATCGTCAATCCATCCTTTAAAGAAATAATTATTACTCTGTCGCGCCTGTCCACCAATCCAGAGGGGCTTCGTTGTTTCAGAAAGAGTTCCACTAAACCCAGCGGAAGCACATAGCTTCCCATTTACATATGTCTTTACCGTTGCACCATCAATTACTCCGACAAACTGGTGCCATTTCCCAGTCTTCATCAAGCCCTGTTGCGATCGCGCCCACACAACAGAGTTTACGGCAATCAGGGTAGATATTTCAGCCCTAGCCTCTGTCCCGTCACTAGTTGCTACAACTAGCCCATATGAACCGCCAGACTCCGCGTCATTGCCTTTCGTTACAATGTAGCCCGTATTTATATGCGGCCTTGTCTCATACTTAACCCAAACCGAGATGCTCACGCTGTTTCCCTTGAGCGGATTCGCAGCTTTTAAGTCTATATAGGCATCCAAACCATTGAAATAATATGCGCTTTTTGCCTTTCCGAACCGATCTGCCGCGAGTGTGGCGTTATGGATCTCACCAGAACCCTCTTCACTCATCGCATTGTCGGCATTTCCGTTGAACGGATAGCAGGCAACAAGACCTTTGACCTTGCTGAATGTCAAAGTGCTGCCTTTCAGTCTTTTCGCCGGAACTTCAACGCCATCGGAGGATGTCACCGTTGCGGGCTGCCCCTCCTCATCCTTTATCAATTTCATGGCATTTTGGATTTCCGCATTCACTTCCTCGGCCTGGGCCATTTTGTCCTGCTCCAGGAGAGTCCGCGTATACCCCTTCAGGGCCTTCACATAACTTCTTGTCAGCTTCCCGATTCGGGAATTCCGCGTGCTTTCCACATCGGCATAAGCGCTGCGAAACGCCTTCTGGGCATCGGCAATGGCGGTAATCGTTCCCTCCGGAGTTTCATCCGGCAGCATCCGGCAGGACTCAAACCGTTTTTTCTCCTCCATCACGGCCTTTGTCCCGGGAAAATCGCCCGCCTTCTTGAAGCTGGCCTCCAGCCCCCCCAAAGTCTTCAGGTACTGCTGCTCAACCTCCTGAATCCCATTAGCCTCAATGATCTTCTTCACTTCCTGCTCATAGATGGTCTTGAACTCGGCCAGTGTCTGCGGCTGGGCCGCCTGAAGAGTTGAGGCGCAACACAGGAGGACAATCGTAATCATCTGAAGAATTCTCATTTCATTTTCCTTTCATCATCCAGCACTCAACGCATCGCAGGCGCAGGAGTGTCCGCAACCTTAACCCGTCGAAACACTGATCCCTCGCTCTGCGAAATCGTGTCCGTTTCCTTGTCGTAATAGAGGAGGTAGAAATTGCCGTTTTTACACGTTCTCCTGAGTTGCGTTTTGTCTGAGTTCGTGAATTTATAGGTTCCACACCATTCAGGGAGCCCAGTAAGCTCAAACCGGCCATCCGGATGAATCACATGCAGGGGGGTAGTCAGACGGTTTCCGCTTGGACCGTGCGCCGCCCATTGGCCAATCATGGGAGATTTTTTCAGTCCGCGACTCTCTTTGACAGGAGCGTCTTTAATCGGCTCGCCATTGGCTTTTGCAGGCTTCAAATATTGATTGAGAGTCGCCAGGGTTTTTTCAGCATTTCGCATCTCTTCGGCCACCTCGGCGGCAAGGGTCATTTTATCTTCCTTTAAAAGCAACCGGGTGTAGCCGGTCAAGGCATTCGTGTATTGTTGTGTCAACCTTGCCAGACGCGCATTCATAACGAGTTCCACGCCGGCATAGGTGCGACGATACGCCTTCTGGGCATCCGCAATGGCGACAGGAATCCCCTCCTGATTTTGATCAGGCATCATCCGGCTGGACTCAAACCGCTTTTTTTCCTCGATAACTACTTTTGTCCCCGGGAAATCACCCGCATTCCTAAAGCCAGTCTCGAGATCCGTTAAAGTTTTCAGGTACTGTTTTTCAACGGCCTGAATTCCTTCAGACGTTTTTATTTTCTTCGCTTCCCCTTCATATATCGTCTTGAATTCAGCTAGTGTTTGCGGTTGCACCGCCAGTAGCGTCATGGAAAAACACATCACATTGACAAGCATCATCAGTCTGATTTTCATTGTTTTGACCTTTATTGTTGCTCACCAAATAGCTTTTTTATTTCTTCTGCGGGTTGCCCTTCCGCAACAAGACGAAGGCCCACGCAGGGACTTTGAAGCTCGGGTCGACCCCAGCTCCGGTGCGACGAACTGCAACCCTCCGGATTGTTTCTCCAGGAACCACCCCGCATCACCCTGGATTCGCCGGATTCGGGACCGACAGGATCCGTATCAGGCCCGACCGTGTAGCCGCCATTCCAGTCCTGACACCATTCCCAGACGTTGCCATGCATGTCGTGCAATCCCCAGGCGTTCGGCAATTTACCCGCCACAGGATGAGCGGCGAATCCGCTATTCCCCTGATGCCAGCCAACGCGCCCCAGGTCAGCTTCGGCATTTCCGCCGGCAAACTTGTTGGTTCGTCCGGCACGACAGGCATATTCCCACTCCGCTTCCGTTGGTAAACGGAATTTCAGGGTGCCTTCCTCCTGAAGCGCGTTGAGTTCCTTGATGAAGTCCTGACAGTCATTCCAGCTTAATCCATCCACGGGGAGCTTGGCTCCCGCGACCTTGCTGGGATTGCTTCCCATGACGCGGTCCCATTGTTCCTGCGTCACTTCCGTCTTCCCCATCCAGAAGCCGTGACTGATTCGCACGCGGTGCGAAGGTTTTTCCTCGCCAGCCTCATTGGACCCCATCAGAAATTCACCCGGCTCAATCCACACCACATCCAAAGTGATTCCTTCGCCCAGATCCACCGGCACGCTCTTAGCTGGCGCCGCGGAAACACCTGTCGTCGGACGGGAAGAGGGCGCGCCACCGGCGACAATTGTCCCCTCCATCACGCTGGAAGTATAGGCGCCTCCCGAGAACCCGGAAATCAGGTAGATCTTGCCATTCAACATGACCGCCGATGCCTGTGACCTAATCATTGGCATATCATTCAATCTTTTCCAGCCGTCCTTCGGACGAGTGGTATCATAAACATAAACCTTAGCCGTGCCGACGCCCCCCCCGCCCATCACGTCGCCCCCGATCAGATAAATCTTCTTATTTGCAACAACTAGGCTCGTAACCATGTTCGCCGGCAGATTGCTTTCCACAGTCCAGCCCAAGCCGGGCTTCGCAGGGTCATAGCTCCATACAGTGGATTTGAACGTATCCCCCACATCCGATCCACCAATCACATAGATGCGCCCATCCACCACCTCAACACTCGTCGAATGCCTTGGCGCTGGCATATTCGTCACATAGAGCCAACCTTTGGTCGGCGCAAGAGTGTCATAGACATAAACTGACGACATTACGCCGCTGTTCAGGGGATAACCTACAGCTTCCGCACCGCCGAACAGATAAATCTTGCGGCCAACCACCGCGGCCCCCATTCGGGAAAAGGCTTTTGGCAAGTTGCTCACACTTGCCCAACCTGATTCCGGATGATTCGGATCATAGACATACACCGCCGACTGCAGCACGTAGCCAGCCTCGCCGCCGATTGAGTAAACCTTCCCGTCAACGGTCACCGTTGCGCTTGATATTCGCGCCACCGGTAGGCTAGTGACACTAACCCAGCCCTGTGCTGTCTGTGAGGGATCATAGGAACAGACCTGGGGCGACCATGATCCGCCGTAGCCACCGATCGTATAGATCCGACCCGCGGCGACCGATGACGACATCGCTCCTCTTGCCGCAGGGTAATCGCTCCTGCTTACCCAATCGATGCGTTCCGTACTTTCCGCCCCTACAGGCGAAGTTGGCTGGCTAACCTGCACAACGGCCGTCACGGCATTGTTCACCGGCACCCCCTGCTCAAAGGGATTGACGTCCGGGGTTGTTTTGGGAACAGGCCCCGACACGGGTATCGTGACATCAAGGGGTTCCTCAATCACTGCCGGCTTGGCTTTTGGCCAGGCCAAATAGACGACCAGTCCCGCAATAAGCACTCCCGCCAGGATCAGAAGCACCTTCACGCCAAGCGACCTCGACTTGAGCCACGCTTTTATTCCTTTGGTTTTTTCCGGTATCGGATCGCCCTGCCCATCATTTTGATCGTCACTCACCACCGGCGGTTTCGGACCGGCGGAAATGGGTGGCGGAATTTTTGGGTGGACGGAGGATGCGACTCCGGAAGCCATCTGGGATTCGGCCTTGTCGAGCAGTTCCATAAACCGGCTGCACGAGACCATCCGCTCGCTGTGGTGCGCTTCCGTGGCCTCGGAAACGATCTCATCCCATGCCGTCACCAGAGCGGGATCGATACGCGAGGGCAGCTTCACGCCCACCTCGCGACCCGTCAATAATTTGTAGGTCATCAACCCCAGTGAATAGATGTCGCTCCGGGCATCGGCGTCTTCCCCGCGCTTCTGCTCGGGGCTCATGTATTCATAAGTCCCCAGCATGGAACGGGTCGATGTCCCCTCCCCGCCCCCCGCCATGGTCACCTGGTCGCCCATGGAGCGCTGCACGGACAATTGCACCTGGCTGCGCACCCACTCCTCGCCCACGAGCCGGACCAGACCAAAGTCACTGATCTTGACTTGAAACTCCTGGTCCCCGTCCTTCACCCGGAACTCTTCCCTCGCCCGGGAAAACAAGATGTTGGCGGGCTTGAGATCGCGATGAATGGCGCCATGTTGATGGGCGTACGACAGTCCCGACAGGATATGCCTCAGGATCCCGACCAATTCATCCTGCGGAATCCTCCCGCCCAGCGTCTCGACGTAATCGGACAGGGAGACAATGTGCTTGCCGCCCCCTTCCGCCATATCCAGTCCATCCGCTATCTCCATCCTGAGCCAATAGCGGCCATTGGCTTCGCCAAACTCATCAACCCGGATGATGTTGGGGTGGTGTAATTGCGCCATGACCCGGGCTTCACGGCGAAACCGTTCCAGAGACCCTGCCTGTATGGCAAAGTCCGGGGGCAGCAACTTCAGGGCAAACCGCAACCCCAACGTGGTGTGCTCAGCCTCATAGACCTCGCCCATGCCGCCGCGACCCAGCAGGCGGACGACGCGATACTGGCCAAACATCTCGCCGGATCTCAGCAGATTCTGTTGTTTTTCATGTTCCGACAAGGACACCCTGCACCTCTGGTAATTTTATTCGTTATTAAATAACCCGATAAACTGAGGCATACTAATGTCGAACACAATGGAATTACAGACGATTCTGCATCCCTTCCGGAAAAGAATAACCATGGCCTCACGCCCTTACCTGACGCGGGAGGCTTTCTGGACTACGATCATCAGGATGAACAGGGCAAACAGGATTCCCACCGCCCACAAGGCGGGCTTCTGATGTTGTTTCGCCCAGGTCCACACGGTAACGGACCTCGAATACTCGCCCTTGGCGGAAATAGTCGTGCTCCACAGGATTTCATTGTTAGCCGACTCAATATAGAGCTGGGTCTCGGTCGACACCTCATAAACCTTCGACATCGGCCACTCCCGCACCATACGCTGGGAGACGTCCCGGACCGCCCCGTAGAGGATCGCGTCAGCACCCCGAACCGGATCCCGGAGAATGGTGCGCGCTTCGGCGATTGTGGTGGCGTCCAGATTCTTGACCGTCAGGTTTTTGGATTGCGTCACCATGTCCCTCGACAGCGCGCTGACATACTGATCCATATCTCCCGCCAGGGGAATGACAGACAGAGTCCTGATGGATTTCAACTTGGCATCGGCTTTCTCCAGGGACGCGGCCGCCTGATCCAGAAACCCCTTCTTCAGCACTTCGCGCAATTCCGGAGGCAACTGCTCGGCAGAAAGGATTCCCTCCACAGTGCCCGGAGTGTAAAACCGTTTCGCGAACGTCCCTCCCCACACATGCTGTTTCGTCTCCAGCGAACTGGCGTGGAGCTCGAATTCGACGAAGACCCGCTGCCCCTGGACCGAGGCCTCACGAAGCGCCCCGTACATCAGGACCTTGGCCGCCTTCAGTTTCCCGAACTTGACCAGGGTTCCCTGGTCGAGAATGTCGTTTTTCCGCTCATCCCATTCCACTTCCTCGAGGACCTTGCTCCAGAAGGGATCATCCTTCCCCTCGACATAGGTCAGCCCGGCCTCGGAAATGGCATTCTTGAGCAACCCGGAAAAATAGTTATCCTGGTCGTTCTTGATCGGCAGCAGTGAGATGGTGCCCAGCTTTTTCAGTCCGCTGGCCTCCATCGCCTGCCGGGCATCGGCCACGGCCATCCGCAGCGCCTGTCTAATCTCGTCGGATTTTTGCGCAAACCCGGGGATCGCCAACAGCATCAAACCCATCATTATCCACGCCATGCGTAATATTCTCATTATGACTCCTTATTGTTTCACCCTGATCTTCAATCCCGGTATCGCCGCGATCTTGTTCATTAGCCCGGAGGGGATGAGCTCACGGGTATATATAACCCTGAAAACCATGGTTCGTGACTCATAGTCATGCCGGACAAGCCTGCAGGAGGCCACCCCCTGCAGGGCGCCAACTTTTTCCACAAACATGGTTGAATAGTGTGAATCGGACGATGGTGCCGCCGGCAGGGACCGCTGAACGGTTATATCGTTGACAGCCAATTCGAGCTGAACAGGAACGCACACCTCCGCCACCCATTTGGCA
>Ga0247841_10012741_pt1 | contig 10891 bp, 10 predicted proteins | sample LaCruzMarch2015__2_FD_192410 | JGI IMG/M metagenome (GOLD analysis project Ga0247841, IMG submission 192410) | Freshwater microbial communities from meromictic Lake La Cruz, Castile-La Mancha, Spain - LaCruzMarch2015_18m | ecosystem: Environmental > Aquatic > Freshwater > Lake | place: Spain...
CGGGGTCTGCTCTTTTATCGACTGATTCAACAAGCTGTTGTGCATTCACCAGTACCATATAAGAAAATAATTTATTCATCTGTTAATTAGTGATTTAATCACATGAGACACGTGCATACCCCAGTAGAATTATTTTTCATCTTCGATCGAAATTACTTTTGAAAAATCAAGCAAGAATTGAGCGCCGTTTAACCCCATAATTTTGTCTCTCTCCTTAGCCAAATAAATATCTCCTCTCTTTTTCATGAGGTTCATGTAATGCTTGCATACATACAATCCTAAACCGCTTGGAGGAAATTTCAAACTGTACCCTGGTTGAAATAAATATGGTAAAATTGAATCGTGGATTCCTTCTCCATTGTCAGCAAAAACTATTGTTTTGTCTACCGCATCTATTTTTAATCTTATTTGCCTGTCGGTGAGTTCCGGTTTATCCATCCAGTAGCAAGAATTGTCAACAAGGTTTGTGAGAATTTGATTCAATGCACCAAACCTTGCTGTGATTTCAAAATCTTGGTCTTGATTAAAAGCAAAATCAATATTCAATACTTTGAATCTTCTTTTGAATACTGAATGAACATAGGTAACTGATTTTGAAACTTTGAATCGAATCGGGTCTTCGTTTCGCAAAGCGCGCAATGGGCTTAATCTTAATATCTCTGATTCCAACGCTTGTGATGTATCTTTCAAATCTTCAAGTTTCAATTTTTCAAATTTGCCGCTTTCAAGCACTTCCAAAACACCATAATAAAAGTTTGAAGTTGTCTTACTGATTTCATGTAAAGCAACGGCAATACCCAGGCCGAACCCAGCTTGCTCTGTAAGCATATCCTGAACCTCCTGAATTTGCTTCAAGTTGTCTTCAAGATTGTGTAACGACTTTGACAAATCAACCAACTTTCCTTTGCGTTCGCTTATGTTACCAAGTTCTTTTATGTTTTCAAAAAGTCTGTATTGGTCTAAAGCAATATCATAGTTTGTGTTGATATTGGAAATAATTTTTGCTGATTGCCCTGGAAATCCCTTAAGCGCTTTTGGTTCTCTAACTAAATCGCCTGACAGTTTATTATATTCGTCTCGCTTCCCGATATATTCAATTTCAAGAAAGTAAGTAACTGCTTTTACCAACTCCGTCAAATCATTGAACGCACGATTTTTTATCATGCCTTCTCTGTTTGTCTTATCAATCAAGTCAATGTTTGTTGATTGGTCAATTTCAATATTGCCTATCATGTGGTAGTATGACATTCGGAATGTCTGTTTGATTTGTCTTTGCCTCAATCCCAGCCAATCTGTTTCTGTTCCAATTTCAGCAGACAAAACATTTATACCATCTCGGTAAATTGGTAATCCACCGTAATCCTCCAAATATTTTTTAAATTGTCGTTCATCATCAGAATTCCCAATCCAAGGTTTATCCCGATACCAAACATCAATGTGAATGTAGAAAGAACCACAAGCTGGTTTACGCCACAATTTTCTACTGTTCTCAATCGTAAACCATTTTTCTTTATCAATGGTCTTTAAGTCCATCTTTTGGTCTCTGCGATTGAAACTTGGCAATGGAACATTGTATGGCGGGTCAAAACTATATTCATATTCAAAGTTCCCCCACTCATCAACTATTCCGTAAATTCTAAAAACAGGGTCATACTGTTTATTGAAAATCTTCTCATCTAAGTCCTTTACTTGTGGGCAAAAGAATGATGCCTTGAAAGCAGATGTTTTAGTATTAGGATTAGGGTTTGGAGAATTTAATTTTAAAATTGTCTGATTGATATTTTTTATATCAACAGGAGTAAATTCAAAACCCTCTCTGCCTCCGAAAATTATTAATTGAGTTCCGCTGTTTTTTTCTCCATAATCTTTTGAAGGCGCTTGCCTCGTTAAAGTAACTTTTACCTCATCCAAATCTTTGTGAGAACCATCAAAGAAATTAAAATCGTCCCAATCAATTTTCAATACATACTCGTAATCGTTCTCATTAATCTTTGTTTTGATAATTAGTTTTTTTCCTAGACGGTGGCTTGCGAATCTTCCAACTCCCTTTTCGCCTAAAGGAATTCGTCCCTTGTTTTCCGCCTTGATTATTTTTAAGTATTTCTCAAAGGTTTCAAGTTTATTTTCTCTGATTGCTTTTTCTCTTTCACGCTTCAATTTTTCTTTTACATTGGTTTTTAGCGTTGAAGCAGGTCGCAACCAACCCAATTCAATCTGCTCTTTGGTCATTCCGCTTCCATCATCTTCAACAACAATAACAGGTCCGTCAAATTCATTGAATTTGTAAAGCGATTCTGGTATTTCCTCGATGGTAGGAATTTTTTCAATTCTCACATTGCAGTAAGATGCACCTGCATCAATAGAATTCTTAATCAACTCCAATATTCCAACTCTCTCCGAGGCGATAAGTTGTTCTCCTAAAACTTGAACAAGGTGGGCATCGGCTTTGAAGTTTAAGAGAATACCCCCATCAAGACACAACTCATCTAAGAATTGTGGTTTGATTTTTCTTACGGCATCTATATAATTATAAAACTCGTTGTTGTAAAGTTTTTCAAGTATCTTACCGTCATCGTTTTTGAAAGAAACAGGTTTTGAAAAAAGTTTGAAGTCGGAAATTTCAACAAAATAGTGGTCAGGCATTTTTTTGTCAACGAATGGCGGCTTCGTTATTTTACCATATCCGTAGAATACACCTACTCCATTTTTTTCTGGTTCATAGTAAACAACCTCAATCGGTAATGATGAGAATTGATTTAAGTAATTTTCTTTGTCCGTCGCAGGAAAATGATAATACTTACCAAGGAAGTCATTGTAATCACCATCTTGTCGGTATTGGGTCAATATCAGACAATTTCTTTCTTTCATCATTTTGTGCTGTTTTTAGCAGATGAAAGCAAGTCCCGAATGTCAACATTGAGAAGTTTGGCAATTTCAGACAGTGGGTCAACTTGTGGTTGCATATTAAGGGCAGGTTTGTTAATTTCCATCGACACTTTTGTTTTTAATAACTGGGAACTTGAAAAATGAAGTCTCTCATAGTATTATCACATTCATCTGGCATATTTATTCTTTTCCAATTATTAAAAATATTCTCTCCTTGCTTATTAAATACTGAATACATTAACCCTTCAATTATACTTTTTAGCATCCATTTTCCTTCTTCCGAATTTTGATAAATACCAGAAATTGTGTTCAAACCTCTGTCAATATTATTGATTGTTATCATTGTTTTATCTTTATATTATAAAAGAAATAAACGTTTTCGAATATATGTTTGATTAAAATTGTTGCTAACGCCCCGGTTGCATGCGCAGTGCGGGCTTTAGCAGGCTCTATATTTGAATTTCGTTTCCATGTTTAGTAACTCAACCTGCCACCATACCACGATGCCCCGCATGTCACGGCTGCACGCTCGTTAGCAGGCGTAATATATTAATCCTTAATTTGATCATCAATTGCAGTAATAAATTCTTTTACATCATCTACCAATTTAAGAATCATAGCAGAGTCAACAATTACTTCATTACCTTCTTTATCTTTTCCGTTTCTATGAACGAAATCATGTCGTTTTAAAACCGCCTTATAAATTTCACCGAATTTGGGAAATTGAACATTAAAAGTATCTTTATACATTTCGGACACCTTGGGTAAATAGTGATAAATTACATCCAGCATGGCCTTTTTTGCTACTGATTTCGCTCTTTCCTCAAATTCAAAATATGCGGATATTGTGATATTTTGTTTATCGAATCCTTTGAATGATTTAAAGAATTTCTTTAAATTTTCTTTTGATTTGAAAACAGTATTGATAAAAGCATCTGACAAATAAGTTTCCATCACTCCAATTACACTAGAATACTGTTGTCGAAGGAATATTTTTTTAAGCTTATCATCTTCGGGTTCAATTGATAATAAGTTAATAATGTTTTCTAAATCCATATAAAATGTATCTAGAAATGCAGTATTTGATGAAATTGCTTCATATTGCTCTTCATAAAATGGTTCTTCAATTTCTTCAACATTAACTTCGTATTCATCTGGTAAATCATTTATTAAGCCATCACCTCCCGAATAAGTTACGAAAAGACTAATTTCAAACTCCTTACCACAGTTATCACAGATTCCATACCCCTCATTTTCAGTATGACTGTCACTCGAGGTTTCTGCCATGTAATTTGGAGAGGGAACAGGTATCTCCTCACTGTCAATTTGATTGGAACACTTGTCACAAATAAAATGAACAATCACAGATTTTGTTCCGAAAGGATTAAAGTCAAAATATGCCATACTATTTATTTTTTTGGGATGTTCGTGATTGCTTTGCAATTCTAGTCTTTTGAAGGAAGCAGAAAAGATTCACCCGACGAAGAAATCGATTGAGTCAAATTGGAAATCATTGTGTTTATAAATCGTAAATCGTATTTTGTAAATCTCAATTGGTCATTGGTCATTGGTCATTGGTAATTGGTAATTGATCATTATCCCCCAATGATACCTTCCATATACATCAATGATCCAATGATGATCCATCGCTTATACAAACTGGCATTGCATGATGTTGATTTATTGCAGGCTAATGCAGCAAGGTGAAAATAGTTGAAAATAAAGCCACTTTTTCCCTCACCTTTTCATGTTTGGCCGATTAAGCTCAATAAACCAACACATGAAAAGCAATGATACCCATCGATTCATTTTCGCATTTGTTGAATGGGATATTCAGCGAATTTCAGGCTGATTCAACGATTGTGATCAGCTATAGCCTGCTTACGAAGACAATGCAGGCCCCGAAAAACTAATTCCAAAGCTTACCGGTGTGAACGGGTTCAGCAACTCCGACGCCGGCCAAAAGGGATCACTTTGAGTGGCTATTGCACTTAAAATATTCACTATTATCTTCGAACAGTATTAAAATAAATGCTTTTGCCAATGGTATCCTTGGGAGAAAGAGTATATTCAGGCTTGATGGATTCATCAATGGGATTAGAAATAAAAACCTTATTATCTAAGTTTGTGCCGGTTTGTTTAATTTTTTCTCTTTCAAGAACCTTTTTAACTTTCTGGTCAATTGTTTCCATAATGCAAAATTAAATGAAATTTCTTGAATGCATAAACGCTTCAAAGTTGTTTTTCCGTATGTATTCAGTAATTAAATCATTATAACCCCTTATTAATTTGGTTCTTTCCGCCTGTCCCGAATAATCCTCAATTTTCAGTCTGAGTTTTGTCCTTAATGTTTCAATATTTATAGACCGGCCATGGGAATGCCATTCACTATTTTCGCTCAAAAGAACAGCGATGTCTTCTGCTCTTGCAGTTTTTTCTTCAAATGTAACTGGTTGCCCAAGTTTTTGCGGATTGGTTTGATGGGTATCCCAATTCTTAAATTTATATTTAACTAGCCAGTTTTTTAATAATGCTATGGTTAATTCTTTGGCTTGTTCATATCGTCGGAGCATCGCTAAATCTTGTTTTTGTAACATTACAAGCTCGGCATGGGTTAATGTTCCTTGTGCTGATTTTTCAATGAGTTCGTTTACCTTATCTAAATATCCTAAAGCCGGGACCCATTGTGTTTGACCATTTGGGCCTTGAACCTCCACTTGAGGATCTATTGGGCCTAAACTTGAGCTATAATCCATGTAAATGTTATCTCCTGACATGCAAAAAATTGTACCTGCTGAGTATGCACTGTCTGGAATTATAAAGTTAATTTCATCATAGTGTTGACGAATAATGTTAACAAGTTGTTCGACAACTTCAACAGAACCCCCAGGTGTGTTTAGAATAATTGATAAAGTTGTGTTAACAACGCCATCACTCTTTAGATTTTCAATGATATCCCGAAATGGTTTAACTAAACCATTTGCGATAGGTGCATAATAAAAAATCACATCAGAATTGAAATTTGCTTCCAAATCGTGCAATCGTTCATTCAAAATTGAGTGAATTGTTGAATCGAATATTGGTTTCATAGGTTCCCGATAATTCGTGAGAAAATAGAAAGACTTAACCTAAGTGTTCTTAATCTTTGCAGAGGGAAGTTATTTGAAAAGGAAAGATCTTTAGGATTTTGTATCGTCAATCTAAGTTTAGGTTGGTGCATTTCCTTTACCCTAAAAAATCATTGCTTGATAAGTACTGGTTCCTGGATGCTAAAATTAGTGGGTTTATGCGTAATGTGATCCCAAGTTCCATCCCAATGAGTTATGATGTAATACCTCTGTGGTTTAATATTTTCAGCAACTATCTCAATTTCATATTTAATGATTGTATTTGGATGGAGATAACCTTGAAAATTATTAAATAAAGGCCACACAGTTGGTATAAAATGATCAATGTTATAAACAAAATAACCAAAATCTAAAATTCTCTCAGTAACAATATCGATTGCTTGTGGTTGAGATTCAGAAGGGGCCCAATAATAATTTGGTGGTACAATTAGGGTTAGTGGATCATAAATAGCGCCGTCTACTTGCCTTTTTATAGATAATCCAACAAGTGACACCCTGCATTCTTTAACTTTTGCATAATTATTATCTCTAATTACCCTTAAGTGATAATAAGTAACAGCAGAGCCTGAAAATCCAAATGTCCCTGAAGAAGGGGCATTTCCTGAGGTTCCTGATGATCCTGGAGGAACAGTATTGCCCGAATACCCAAACGTTCTTGAAGCAAAGGCAGTCCCCGAGGTTCCAGCGGATCCTGGAGATACAACAGGTCCTGAATATCCCGATGTTCCTGAAGCTGGAGCAGTCCCCGAGGTTCCGGATAATCCCTGAGGTATGGCAGGACCAGGTGATGCTGGTACTATTGGTGGTATTGGAGTCCAACTAGTTAATTCTCCATCAGGGTCGGCTAATTTAACTTCAATTCGTGCTCTATTAAAATAATTATCTATGCTATTATGAAATACAGCTGCAACAACGGCTCCGATAGTTCCAAGAGCAGTCAAGACTCCAATGATTATAGTTGATAGATCTGTATCACTCATCCCATCGGGATATGGAAGACATTGAAAACACATATTGATTATTTGCTTTTTATTCTGAAAAGCTTGTCTGCATCTGATAACTTAACGATGAAATATTTCTCATTGTTGAGTTCTTTAGGAAGTTTGTCTTGCAATATTGATGCAACAAACTGAATATTATTCCTGCAAACAAAGTCGGCAATTTTCATCAATTGATTATCGTGCATCAACTCTTTCTTGTCATTCAGTAAAAAATGTAAGCAGGGTATATTTTCTTCATCTGCAAAGAGTGTATAGGCAATATCAAAGCACGATATTTCACCTTGCTTCTTTCCGGAACTCATATTCGCTTTGAAAGAACTGAACTTGTAAATCCTTTGTCCTTTTTTATTTGTTATTATATCATATTTTATTGCATACTGTTCTCCATATAGTTCGTTTGAAATAGAAGCAAAATATTTGTTAAACTTATTAAGTTGAATCATAACTACCTGCTCAAAACTATCGCTAAATAATTCATTATCTATTTCATTAAGTTGCTTATTTAATTCTTTAATGTTGGAGTCAACCTCTTTCAACTGCTGAATAATATTTTCATACTCACCTTTTTTCCTATATTTTTCAGTCAATTCGCTGATTATGGTCTCAAGTTCTTCAAAAGAGTCACTCTGTAAAATCACTTCCGCTAATTTTTGCTCTTCAACTAGCAAGTGTTTGAGAGATTCGTTTTTCTCTGTTATTGTTTTTTCAAGACTTGGTAACTCCTTAGTAATAAATTTCACCTTTTCTTCAATCATTTGATTATGAAAGGAAACCAGGTCTGAAAATGATTTTTGAAGCGAAGCAATTTTGCTTGTTGCCTGTTCGTATATGATTTCTAATTGACGTAAGTCTATGTCAGACTTGCTAGATTTAAGTTCGGTTTCTGTTTCTTTAATAACGTCTCTGCGAATTTTTAACTTGCCAATACTAGAACTTAGTTTATTAACTTCGTACTTAATGTTATTCAACTTATCTAAATCTGTTTCGAAGTTTTCATTTAAATTGAGACTGCTTTTCTTCTTATTCAGTGCTTCAATGTCGTCATTGATAAGCGCCAATGCGGTCTCATAGGCTGTTTTAGTTTGATTTTTTTCCAGTCGGTTCTTATAGGTATCTTCTTGTTTTAACTTTGATAAAATTTCTTGTTTACTATTTCCCTTTGAGAATTCGCACCCAAAAAGAAAAAGATAAAGTGTTTCATATTCTGCATCAGTTGTGTAAGTATCAAGTGTTTTAAGTGTGTTGTTTATACTTTCGTCTTTATATCTGATATTGTGCGATATTATTTGTCTGAAAGTAGGCTTTTCTGCAAGATGGTCAGGGAAAAGAATATTTGACAATCGCAAATCAAATTCTTCCTCCGTCAATTGCTCTTCATTTATCCTTCGGATAAGCTCCTTTCTTGCTAAAAAGTTTCTTTCTATTACAATTTCTTCCGATGCCTTTTCGAAATCATTTATAAGGATAAGGGTTATAAGGACTTTATTTTCAATTAGAAAGTCCCTTACAAGTTTGTATTCGTGCTTCTTTGTTTCCTGGTCGACATAAATGTTTTTGGGATTAGCGCCAAGACAGAAATCAACTAATTTTAAAACAGTAGTTTTTCCAACATTATTACCGGTGATTTGATTTTCACTTTCGTCAACAATCAGGTTCAACCCTTTGTGAAATTCAATTTCACGGATAACCTTAGAACCGCTTGAAATAGTCAGTGATTTTATGAACATAGTTCAACCTCGCCGTTAGAATTCAACTTTGCCACCTCAATTAAATACAACCAATCTATGCAAAGTACAAATACAGAAAATGACATTTCTTTTTTGGATTTCACATCTTGATGTAAGTCAAGAAGATTAAACTTAGTGTCCTTTCTAAGAGATTCAAGTACGAAAGCACCGTTAAAATAAATGGTGTTATTCGGATGAATATTATCTGGGAGTAGCATAATTGTAATTAAAAGGATTTTCAAATATTTTACACCTTATAAATGCATCCACAACAAGGATGTTTATACAAAGTTCAAGTTCGTCAATTGGAATTGCTGAATAGTTAGAACTGTTCAAAACCTTTCCTTCAACTTTAGAAATTACCTTAAAAAATAAGTCATCATCTTTTGCAGTGTTTTTTTCCTTCAAATAATCTTGTCTGATAGTTGAAAGAACAGAACTGCTTTTGTTACTTCCTTGTGAATCAAACTCAGAGTATATTGAATCAACTCTGCCATAGTGTACAGTATAATCGTCAATGATGGACTTTGCAGAGCTCAAATTGTTATAACTAATTTTCCGTTCAATTTCAAAACTATTGATTTCAGCGCCTGCTTCTTTCTTATCCCAGTCTTCTTTAGATAAAATATTAATGATGATAGCCAGGTTGGTTTCCAATTTCACTAAATCGACTTCGCTAATCAATTCTTTTTTCACAAAATCATAAATCCTCTTTTGGTCATCAATATGTAAACCTCTGATTTTCGAAAGAATAGCGTTCTTATCTATAATATCATCCTTAGGGTTAAAGATGATTCCATGTGGATTGTTAAAATTTTTCTTTCTTAAATCATCAGCATCTCTTGCGATGGAAATGAATTTGAATCTGTAGTTCTTGAATTTATTAATAAGTTCTTTGGAGAGCGAAGATTCAATCTTTTGTTTGGTTGCAATTGCAGAAACCTGAATAACATAATTATTTGTACGGTCAATCAAATCAATCGCTTCAACATTTTGTTTGTTGTCGTTTTCATTAGTAACGACCCAACCATAAAGTTCATTTAAAAAATATTGGTAAAAGTTTTCAGAATGACCATGTAAATCCAAAATATTAAGCCTTCCCCTGGAAATTATCCGAGTTGCAAGAAGATTTAACCTTTCTTCAATTACCGAAAAATAGTTAGGCCTGTTCATTTATACCGATGCTGAAAGATAATGCGAGAGATTTCAACAAGCAGAGGCTCGCTTATTGGGATTATTTCTTTGCTTGGGTAGAGGTTCCGGATGAAAGTTGATATTTGTTTGAAGTGGTTCATTCTTATTGATTAATATCTGCTTTTTGGTTACCAGAAAGCGTGGAATTACTTTTCCCTAACCTCTCTTTTTAATCTAGCCAAATGACCTCTGCCAAGGGCTTTCACTTCACATCCCAGCTCAAAGTATCTTCTGATCTGGTCGTCAGTTAGGATACCAAAAGCATCGACAATAGCGATGGGTCGGCCAGCCCATTTGAACATGTCATCCGGGTTCAAATCCAGGTATTGTTTGTGGGGCACGGCGAGGATGACGGCTTCGGCTCCTTTCATCGATTGCTCCAGATTCTTTTCGACCACTGATTGTTTCAACACCTCCTGGTTGCGGAAGAAACGCTTCCATGAGCTGCCGGGCGAGGGGTAGGTATCCTGCTCCTCCAATTCATACCAGTGGTCCACATAGGGATCGTGGATGCGGATCTCGGCGCTCATCTCGGTGAGTTTGCGCACCACCAGTTCGCTGCCACTGTAACGGGTATCGCCTACATCCTGGCGGTAGCTGGCGCCGCAAAGCAGCACCTTCGAGCCGGCGATGTAGCGGCCCATGTTGCGCAGGGCGTCGCGGGTGAGTTCGGCCACATGCAGGGCACGGGTATCGTTGATGTCGATGGCCGCGGGGGTGATCCTGAATATCTTGTCGCCATCCTCAAAACCGAGGATATGCTCGTAGGCCCAGTAACCCAGTCCGCCATCCTTGGGCAGGCAGTAACCGCCGATGCCCGGCCCGGGGAAGATCATATTGCTATGGGTGGGGCGCATTTTAATGGCGTTGATCACCTTGATGAGGTCGACCCCGTTGCGTTCGGCAAAGAGGCTCCACTCATTCAGGTAGGCCAGGATGGTGGCGCGGTAGGAGT
>Ga0247841_10012743_pt1 | contig 10891 bp, 2 predicted proteins | sample LaCruzMarch2015__2_FD_192410 | JGI IMG/M metagenome (GOLD analysis project Ga0247841, IMG submission 192410) | Freshwater microbial communities from meromictic Lake La Cruz, Castile-La Mancha, Spain - LaCruzMarch2015_18m | ecosystem: Environmental > Aquatic > Freshwater > Lake | place: Spain...
AGAATCGCGCCACCTGGGGCGGCGATTCCGGCATTGCTAATACAGGGTTGTCTGTCAATACTCAGTACACTTATACTGTCAAAGCCAGAAATGGCGATAACACTGAAACGGCAATGTCATCAGGCGCCGCCAAATACACCCTGGCAAATGTCCCCTCTGCCCCAACCGTCAACGCCACTTCCTCATCCTCTTTGACAGTCATTATCAATGCCAATTCAAACCCCGCCACCACCGAATTTGCCTTCTATAATGATACGGCGGCCAAATATCTCGGCGCTGACGGCGTGGCTGATGAGGCGGCAGAAGTCTGGCAAAACCGCGCTACCTGGGGCGGCGATTCTGGTATCGCCAACACTAGCTTATCGGTCAACACTCAATACACTTACACCGTCAAAGCCAGAAACGGCGATAATACCGAAACGGCCTTTTCGTCCAGTGCCTCAAATACTACTTTAGATGTGGCGCCGACTGCTCCGTCTGGCGTTTCGATCGGTTCAATTTCCACGACTGGTTTTACAGTCTCGTGGACAGATAATTCTTCCAACGAAACTGGCTTCAAAGTATACACGGCAGCTGGTAACGCCGACTGTTCGGCGGCGACTTATTCTGGCACGCCTGATTATACCACTGCGGCTAACGCTGTAACCCAAGCTATCACTGGTAAATCGATTGATGCTCAGTACTGTGCTAAAGTAACAGCTACCAACGCTATCGGCGACTCCTCAGCTGCTTATGCTTCGCCCAAATATACCCTAGCCAATGCCCCCTCTGCTCCGACCGTCAATGGCACCTCTACCACATCATTAACGGCCATTATCAACGCCAATTCCAATCCGGCGGCCACTGAATTTACCATCTACAACGATACACTGGTTAAATATGTTGGCGCCGACGGAGTGGCTGATGAGGCGGCTGAAGTTTGGCAAAACCGCGCTACCTGGGGTGGAGATTCCGGTATTGCCAACACCGGACTATCTGTCAACACTCAATACACTTACACAGTCAAAGCCAGAAATGGTGATAATACTGCTACCGCTTTCTCCTCCAGCGCCGCTAAATACACCTTGGCCAATGTCCCAAGTGCGCCGACAGTAAATGCCACCTCAACCACATCCCTTACTGCAATTATTAACATCAATTCCAATCCGGCCTCGACTGAGTTTGCCATTTCTTGTGACTCTGATAGTACTTTCCTCAATTACACTACAAACGCCTGTGAGGCGATAGCCAATGACGCCGATCACTGGCGCACTTATGCCAACTGGGGTAGCGGCAGCGGTTTTGCTGATACCGGTTTATCAGTCAACACCACGCACACCTACAAAGTTGAAGCGAGGAACGGCGACGCCACCGCAACAGCTTTGTCGTCCGGAACGAGCAAATACACCTTAGCCAACACACCCGCTTTGACTTCTGTGGCCGGTGATTACGACACTTCCGATCTCTATCATCTCGACGTGACGATCAATGCCAATGGTAATCCGGCCGGGACGAATTATTATCTCCAATATTCGACCAATGATTCTGACTATCTTGATCCAAATGCAATGGACTGGCAGACAGCCACGACCTATATCTTCAAGAAAACGAGCGCCAACGCCGATCTGGCTGGCAACACGCAGTATTGGATAAAGGTCCAAGCGAAAAACGGCGATGGCACAGCGACGGGTTATTCCGGCAGCTCTCCCGATGTCACTCCGCCGGCCGCGCCGGGGAGCTTAAACTCGTCAAATCTTTGCCGTACGACCGCTTCGACCTCTTGGGGAGCGGCAACAGGGGCTGACACTTATACTTTTTCTTACGGTACCGATGGATCAGCCACGAACTTGGGGACAACGACGGGCATAGCCGTTACCAATAAGGATCTGACTGAGCTTACCAACAGCACAACCTACTATTTCAAAGTTTCAGCCACATCGACTGCCAACGGTACCGGTGCCTATTCCAGCATCGCTTCTTTTGCCACAACCTCTTGTACCGCACCGACCGCACCTTCTGATTTTGCTGGATCACCTGTTTCAACTACACAAATAAATTGGTCTTGGACCGACACAGCCGATGATGAAACGGCCTGGAATGTTCACGATTCCTCTCATTCCAGCGTCTCAGGCGCGTTGGCGGCCGGCACCACTTCCTATAACGAAACTCCTCTATCCGTCAACACTGCCTATACTCGGCATATTAATGTGTCTAATGGAAGCGGTAACAATGACTCAAATCAAGTCACGGTTTACACCCTAGCCAATGCGCCCTCCGCTCCAACCGTAGCCGCTGCTTCTTCCAGCTCCATTACCGTTACAGTCAATAAAAACAGCAATCCCGAGGCCACTACCCGCTACGCTATTGCAGTCTCATCTGACGGGGGTGCGACTTGGGCTTATGTCAAAAATTCTGATGGCACGACTCAAGTGGCCGAGGATTGGCAACTTTATGCTGATTGGGGCGGGGCTTCCGGCTTTACTAATACCGGCCTGACCGCGGCCAAAGAATATACCTATAAGGTAAAGGCTAGAAATGGCGATAGCGTTGAAACGGCCTTCTCGGCGACTGCGGCGGCAACATCGTCAAATCCAACGATTCAGTTCACCTCAGCCACCGGTTCTGGCGCCGAGTCGACAACATCGGTTAACATCGCTGTCTCGATCGGTAATGCCTCGGCTCTGGATTCTTTAGCGGATTACGCCGTCACTGGCGGCACCGCTACCGGTTCCGGCACTGATTACACTCTGGCTTCCGGTACGGCCACGATCACTGCCGGATCGACTTCAACGAACATCGCGCTCACCGTTGTAAATGACACTTTAGACGAAAACGATGAAACGATGATTGTGACCATTTCCACTCCAACCAACGCTTCTTTGGGCAGTAACACGACTCATACTTACACCATAACTGATAACGACGACCCGCCGACCATAGCTTTTACCTCCGCCACCGGTTCCGGGGCGGAATCGGTAACCCCTGTTAATCTAGAGGTTAGCTTATCAACCGCTTCGAGTAAAACTATTACTGTCGATTACACCGCCACTGGCGGGACCGCCACCGGCTCCGGCACTGATTACACTCTCGTTTCCGGCACGGCCACCATTACGGCCGGAAATACCACTACAAACATTGCTCTAACTGTAGTTAACGATACTCTGGACGAAAACGATGAGACGGTAATTGTGACATTATCAAATCCAAGTAACTCATCCTTAGGCTCGAATACTACCGATACTTACACTATAACCGACGACGATGCGTCGCCGACTGTTGCTTTCACCTCCGCTTCAAGTTCCGGCTCTGAAGCAACCACCCCGGCTAATTTGGAGCTAACGCTTTCGGCTGTTTCTGGTAGAAATGTGACCGTTGATTACGCCGTCTCCGGCGGCACGGCCACCAGCGGCGGTACTGATTATACCCTTACTTCCGGCACGGCTACGATCACGGCCGGATCTACAACGACAAATGTTGCCTTGACGGTGGTTAATGACACTTTGGACGAAGATGATGAAACAGTGATTGTAACGATCTCCAATCCGACCAATGCCACTCTCGGTGTGAATTCTTCATACACTTATACCATCACTGACAACGACGATGCGCCCACGGTGACCTTGTCCCAGAGCAGCGCGACAATCGCTGAAGCTGGTGGCACCTCTACAGTGACCGCCACTTTATCGGCTGTTTCCAGCCGGGAGATCACGGTCAATTTGGCTTACGCTGGCACGGCTACCGTCACGAGCGACTACACAAGTTCGGCCTCTGCTATCACCATCGCTGCTGGTGGGACCACCGGCACAGTTACCTTGACCGGTGTTGATGACGGTCTAGTCGAGGTTGACGAGACAATTGTTACCAGTATTACTACAGTGACCAATGCGACCGAAAGCGTTGCTCAGGAATTGACCACTACCGTTACGAGTGAGGATGTCCTGCCGACCGGCACCGTCTCCATCAATGCCGGAGTCGCCAGAACCAACAGTTTGACTTTGACTTTGACTCTGACTACGACTTCTGGCGCGCAAGTTTTACTTTCCGACAATGCCGCCTTCAGTGGTGCCTCATATGTCACTTATGCCGCTTCTCTTCCGTTCACCCTGTCGGCCGGCGCTGACGGCATCCGGACAGTTTACACCAAATTCAAAGATGTTTACGGTAATGAATCCATCTCTTATTCCGATACAATAATTATCGACACCACCGCCCCTTCAGCGCCGACAAGTTTAACGGCAGTTTCAGGCAACACTTCTATTTCGCTTTCCTGGACCAATCCGACCGCCTCTGATTTCGCCAAAGTAGCTATTTTCCGCTCGACTACGGCCGGTTTCACAGCCAATATCTTGACAAATAAAATAGCTAACACAGACAATTCTACCACCGCGATTTATACCGACAGTTCCGTCACCAATGGTGTCGCTTATTATTATCAAATCAAAGCGCTTGATAATGATGATAATTATTCGGTCGCTTCAGCCGAGGTTTCGGGTAAACCGGACGCCGACAATCCGACCACCCCGGGAACGCCGACTGTTAGCGCTGGGATTACCAATCCAGAGGGCAAGACAATTATTAATAGTAGAGATGTGACACTGGCCTGGACCGCCTCAAGCGATCCCAGTTCTGGTCTCAAAGGTTATTATGTCTCGATCGGGACTACTTCGGGCGGCTCTGAAATTGTAGCGAACAAAGAAATACTGGTCTCGAGTCTTTCTAACCCCACTCTACCTTCTACCCTCTACTCTCTACTAGCCGATGGTACTTATTATGTTCGGATCCAGGCCAAAGATAATTTGGGTAACATCTCGGCTTATTCGAGCGAACTTGCCTTCCTCGTTGACACAACGGCTCCCAGTATTCCGGCCGAAGTATACATGTATGATGTTTCAAACCGGGCCGAAGGCTTCTATCTCGTTGCTCTGACTTTCAAATCTTCATCCGACGACGGCTCGGGCTTGAAGGGCTATATCATTTCGAAAAATGGCAGTCCGATTCTGGATAATACTGAAAAAAGTCTGACCGATAAAATTGCTTCCGACAGTGTCAGCGGTTATTCCTCATACATAGATCTTTCCAGCGCTGATGCTACTTCCTCATATACAATTAAAGCAGTTGATTTCGCTGGCAATATAACGGAAAATATCGCAGCCCAATTGGCTGATACGGAAATCGTCCGTTCGACCAAGCAAACCGCCGGCAGTTCGCAGATTAAGCTGGCGTCATCAATTATCGGCGAAGGGCAATTGGAGATCTCCGATATCGCTGCATCGCCTTCTTCGCTTGTGGGCAAGAAAACCCAGGCCAAGATCACCTGGAAAACCACTGTCCCTTCCTCGACTCAAGTTGAATACGGGCAATCAAGCGAATATGCTTCCAAAACTGAGCTCGACACAGGATTGAATTCGACTCATACCGCCATTTTGCCCGAATTGCTCCCCGCCACCACTTATCACTATCGAGTTATTTCCAAGGATAAATACGGTAATGAAGTTGCTTCACCGGATCAAACCTTTATTACCAACCAGCCGGTGCAGGATGAATCTGTTTTGGAGCTGATAATCGATAATTTATCTCAAGCTTTGTCCGGCCTATGGTCCGGAATAAAAGGTATTTTCTCGCTTAATCCGGATTATTCGCTGGCGGCCGATTCGAAAGCGATTTCCAAATTGTCGGTTGCCAATATCTCAACCGAACAGAGGCCGGCCTATATCGTTTATTGGCCTTTGGGCAAGAGCAATGTTAAGGTCGAACGGTCAGAGAATGGCGCCTCATTCGTTACATTAGCAAATACAGATCAAAACTTTTATGTTGATTTTTCGGCCAAGGCCAAAGTTGATTATACTTATCGGGTATATGGCGAAAGCGCTGTCATCAGTGAAGAATCGGGAGGCAAAGCAGTTATTTCCAGCATCAAGACAGAAGCCGGCCTGACTAGTGCCGATGAAGCAAGCGTGATTGTTACTTTCCAAACTGATGCCTTGGCCAAGTCTCAGATCTCTTATGGAGAATCAGCCAGTTACGGGGCTGATACCGAGCTCGATGATGCTTTAAATCAGTCGCATACTGTGCTTATTGAGAAAATAAAGCCCAAAACTCTTTATCACTTTAAAGTCAGAACGACTGATAAATCCGATGGCAATGTCTCTGAAAGCGAGGACAATACTTTTGTGACGGCCGATGCTCCTGTTGATTTGAGTCTGCTCCAATTGATAATCAAGTCATTATCGGATGCTTTTGCCGGGTTCGGCAACTGGATGGGCAGCTAGAAAAGTAGAAAGTAGAAAGTAGAACGTAGAGGGTAGAAGGCGGAAGGTAGAAAGTAGAACGGGGCAAGTCACACATATCGCGCAATCCCCCTGTCTGTCATTGCGAGTGCTCTTGCGAAGCAATCCCTCGGCAAGCTCGGGACGGCGTCTCCTAGCGGAATAGATTGCCGCGTCGCCAGCCCCACTCCTCGCAATGACAATTACACAAGATTAGTAGAATACAAAATGAAAAATAGTTTGATAAAAATTGGCGCCTACCTTCTTCTAGCCACTGGCTCGATCATTGCCTTAGGTTTGGTTTTTACGGCTTTGGCGACGATAGTACTCTTCCCGGAGGCGAATCTAACCAAGAAACTGTTTGTGGCCGCTGGGATGGTGATTGTGGGCGGCATCATTTTTATGATCTCTCTCGGTTTGTTTGAATTTATGATGGAGATTATCAAAATTGAGCAAGAAGTTGCAGTCTTGGAGAAGGAAAATGGATTAAAATGAATAGCGACTCAGTTCCAATAATTCAAACCAAAAACTTGAAGAAAAGCTTTTCGTTGGGCGACCGATCAGTCGTTGCTCTTTCTGATGTCAACCTGGAAATTAAATCGGGAGAATTCGTTGTCGTTTTCGGCCCGTCCGGCAGTGGCAAAACTACTTTGTTGTCTCTTTTGTCCGGTTTGGACCGGCCAAGCGAGGGGGAAGTTTTCATCCGGGGCACAAACCTCTATAAGCAAAAAGAAAATGATATCGCCTATTACCGTCGGACCAAGATCGGGGTAGTTTTTCAGCAATTCAACCTTGTCCCGACTCTGTCCGCCGTTGATAATATCGCCATGCCACTTCTTTTTTCCGGCGTCGGACGGAGAGAAGCTTACAAAAGATCGCGCGAGCTTCTTCTGGCGGTCAATCTCAAAGACAGAGCCAATCACAAGCCGCAGGAAATGTCTGGCGGCGAGCAGCAACGCGTTGCCATTGCCCGCGCCCTTGCTTCCAATCCCTGGATATTATTTGTCGATGAACCGACCGGCAATCTAGATGTGGAGGCAGGTGAAGAAGTGATGGAGATGCTCCAAAAGATAAATCGTTGGGGCAGAACAATCGTCTTGGTCACTCACAACCCTGGCTATCTAAAATACGGTCACAGAATAGTTTTTGTCGAGAATGGCAAGATTTCACATCAGGCCATAAGTAGCGCCAACAAGATTTCCCGCCAAGATCCGGCCAAAGAGAAAGAGACCGGAGGATCAAACGACCTGAAATATTATATCGCCAACAAGGGCCGCGGCAGACTAGGGGTGTGGGAGACTCTTAGATTATCATTCATTCATTTTGCTAGCAAAAGGATCAGAGCCTTCTTGACCACTCTGGGCGTGGCTTTGGGCGTCGGTTCGATTGTGACACTTGTATCCTTGGGCATCGGATTGCAAAAAATCACAGCCAATCAGATCGCTTCTTTTGATACATTGGTCACGATATCGGTGGCCAAAGACAAAACCTCCCTGAACGATCTCGACGACACCACAATCAAGAAGATTTCCAATATCACTAATGTTTCTTTGGTCAGCCCATCTTTAAATTCTACGGCCAAAGTCACACTTGGTGATTCAACTTCGCAAGTTTTAGCTTACGGTCTGAAGGAAGAGGCCTTGAGCTTTGAAGGTGTTAGAATCAGTTCTGGCAGCAAATTTGCCGATGGCGAGGGAGCTATTATTTCGAAGGCAGCCCTGAAAAATTTTGATAATATCGACGAAAAGGATATTGTCGGAGAAGCCGCCAAGATACAGGTAATGTCGCTTTCCGGAAGCGGATCGGCCGACACTCCCCTCGGCCTTCAATCGGCCAATCTAAGTGAGACGATAAGCGGTGTGGGAAGCGATGAAACTGTAGCCGCCATTTATTTGCCTCTGGAAAAAATGGCCGAACTTACCGGTGCTTCCAAATATAGTACAGTTAAGGTCAAGGTGAACAGTCGCCAGAATGTTGAGGGGGTCAGAGACGAGATCGAAAAACTCGGTTTTGCCACAATTTCAGTCGTCGATTTGATAAAGCAGGTTGACAAAGTTTTCTTTATTACGCAGGTAGTTTTGGGTATCATCGGAGGAGTTGCGCTTTTGGTCGCTTTGATTGGAATCATAAATATTATGACGATATCATTATTAGAGAGGACTCATGAAGTCGGTGTGTTCAAAGCGATAGGCGCGACCAATGGCGATGTCCGGAAAATGTTTCAGTATGAAGTAATTTTTTTCGGACTATTCGGTGGCCTGATCGGTGTAGGTGGGTCGTGGCTTCTTGGTTATGGTATAAATGCCCTAATCAATTATCTTATCCGGACAAATAATCTGGGCACTGAGATGAGTCTTTTTGTCACTCCTTATATTTTTGCTCTCGAAATGATACTACTCACAGTCGTCGTTTCAATGATGGCCGGCTGGTACCCGGCCCGCCGTGCTTCCAAGCTCTCGCCGATGGAAGCCCTCAGGTATGAATAAGTATGATGGTTGACTTTGAATACCATTTGTCATTCCGGACTGAAAGCGCGAGATCCGGAATCTTGAGTATATAATTGACTCAATCGATAATTTAAGGTAGAATAATTAGCGTTAAGTTCGGCGTTATTTCATTTCACGCAAACTCACTGTTGTTGAATACCGCAGTTTTGACCTTTGAGTTATAAGTTTTAAACTAATTTTCGGGGATTGGCTCAGTTGGTAGAGCGCTCGGTTTGGGACCGAGAGGTCGTGAGTTCGAGTCTCGCATCCCCGACCATATACAATTTAATGAGTTTTGAATATCATCGGGAGCTACGCTCCGGCCGCCTACGGCGGCCGTCGCTTGCTCAAATTGTATCTTGTAGCCCGACAAAATATCGTAGGGGACAACAAATTTCCAGCCAATGTTTTTATCCATAAGTTGATGGTTCGTGGGGGGCGGACAGCCCCAAAGCAAAATACAATCGGTATGATAAAATATGACGATTCTCAATCATACCGAAAAATGGATTTTTGCTTCCCGATGTTTTTCACACTCGCCAGAAGCGAGAAAGCAAGTTTTTCTTCAATCGCCCCATGGTGGTGGGGCGATTACCCGCGCTTTATGTCCCCCTTCGGGGGACTTGGCTAAAAGCTAAAATAGTAAAAGCATAAACAATCAAGGAGGGTAAAATGTGGACTAAGTACTTTCTCTATGCTCGGAAATCTACCGAAGATGAAGAAAGACAAGTGATGAGCATTGAAGCCCAACTTGCGGAGTTGGCGGAACTTGCCAAGCGAGAAAATATTGAAATTGTTGAAAAGTTTATTGAATCAAAAAGCGCAAAGAAGCCCGGGCGAGAAATCTTCAATAAGATGATGGCAAAGATTTACGAAACCAAAGAGCCGGTGGGAATCATCGCTTGGCACCCCGACCGTCTCGCCCGCAATAGTGTCGATGGTGGACAAATAATCTATTGCATCGACACTAATAAAATTGCTTCTTTGCGGTTCCCTACATTTTGGTTTGAACCAACTCCGCAGGGATTGTTTATGCTTCAAGTTGCTTTTGGCCAATCTAAATACTATTCCGACAATTTGTCGGAAAATGTAAAGCGCGGGTTTCGGCAAAAACTCAGGCGGGGCGAGTGGTGCTCTCACGCGCCTTTCGGCTATACCAACAATCCGAAAACTCGCAATATTGAGCCGGACGAAACCAAAGCTCGAATCATCAAAAAGATATTCGACGAGTTTTCGACTGGAAACTACAATCTACGAACCATTTCCGAACGCCTGAGTTTTTGGGGCTTGGTGAGTAAAACCGGAAAACTGCTTTGCAAAGCGACAATCCAAAGAATGTTAACTAATAAAGCGTATTTGGGAATTATTGACCATGACGGCGAATGTTTTGATGGCAGTTTTCCGGCTATTGTTTCCAAAGCGACTTTTGACAAAGTTCAACAAGTTCTTTCATCGCGAGCAAAGCCGAGACACAGCAAGAAAAGTCATGGCTTTCCATTTGTCGGACTTTTCCGCTGTGGCGAGTGCGGGGCAATGATTACGGCGCAATACGCCAAAGGAAAATACATCTATTACCGTTGCACAAAAAGATTAGGGCCTTGCTCGCAAAAATACCTTTCAGAATATGAACTTGTTGAACAATTGAAACAGGAACTTGCAAAAGTCGCTCTATGCGAAGACTGGACCGAAAAGATGCTGGCAAAAGTAGAAGTATGGGAGAAAGAAGCCAAACAGTCTTCGCATATTTTCGCCCAAAATCTGGAAGAGAAAATCAAAACGACTGACGGCAAACTTGATAAACTGATCAACACTTTTCTGGACGGCGATATTGAAAAAGATACTTACCTCAAAAAGAAAGAAGAGCTAATCAAAACAAAAAAAGACCTGTCAACGCAAAGGTCATATTTTGGGCGAATAGGAAACAATTGGATCGAACCGCTCAAAGAGTGGATTTTATCCACTCGCGAAGCAGAAAAACTTGCTTTTGGTAACGATTATCATGAAATGAAATCGTTTGTGAAAAAAATCGGAACGAACCATCAACTTGTGGATAAAAACATTGGCTGGAAATTTGTTGTCCCCTACGATATTTTGTCGGGCTACAAGATACAATTTGAGCAAGCGACGGCCGCCGTAGGCGGCCGGAGCGTAGCTCCCGAT
>Ga0247841_10012745_pt1 | contig 10889 bp, 12 predicted proteins | sample LaCruzMarch2015__2_FD_192410 | JGI IMG/M metagenome (GOLD analysis project Ga0247841, IMG submission 192410) | Freshwater microbial communities from meromictic Lake La Cruz, Castile-La Mancha, Spain - LaCruzMarch2015_18m | ecosystem: Environmental > Aquatic > Freshwater > Lake | place: Spain...
CCGTCGTCGGACGATATTCTTAGTCGTCGGACTGCTGACTTCTACTGGAACCGACGGCTTTAGTCGTCGGACTGCCATGCCAGCGAGTCAGACCATAGAACCGACGGCTTCAGTCGTCGGAAGAAAATCTCAGTCGTCGGACTGCGGACTTCAATTGGAACCGACGGCTTTAGTCGTCGGAAGAAAATCTCAGTCGTCGGACTGCAGACTTCAACTGGAACCGTCGACTTTAGTCGTCGGACTGCGGACATCTTTTGTTAATAAATACCCCAATTCTGTGAACATAAGAGTTCGATCATCATTCAGGATAAAAATTACTTTTGGTTGTTAAACATCATGGGAATAATCTGTAAGAAAGAAAATAATGGCACAACAATATTTAGATCATGCAAAAGCAATTTTAACTTCTCATCGATCAAATTTTAAAGGGGGAAGCAAAGGTTCGGGGATCATTTCCTTATTTGGTTATCAGAATGAATATGATCTCAGGGAAGGATATCCCTTGCTGACTACAAAAAAGATGGCTACACGGTCGATGTTTCATGAAACCATATGGTTCTTGCGTGGGGACACGAATATCAAATACCTGGAAGACAATAACGCCCCGATCTGGAGGCCCGATGCTTTTCAGGACAATCTGCCCAAGATGCAAAAAGAAGGAATTTTTCCGGATGTCCTTGTAAAATATTCTCCCGACTGGGACAAAGCAATGGAAGAATATGGACAGAGGATCAGAGAAGATGCCGAATTTGCAGAAAGATGGGGAGATGCAGGACCCATATATGGTAAACAGTGGAGAAAATGGGAATACTTTGATCATGATAAAGGAACCTTTGTCGAAATAGATCAGCTGGGGAAAATGATTTCAGGTTTGAAAAAGAAACCAACCGGGAAGAAACATATAGTTGATTCATGGAACCCAGGGGATACTCCAAGAATGTCATTACCTCCGTGTCATGTACTTTACCAGGCAACTGCAAATGAAGAAGGAGAGCTGGAATTGCAACTGTACCAGAGAAGTTGTGACCAGTTTTTGGGTGTCCCTTTTAATATAGCCAGTTATGCTGCCCTCACCCAGATCATTGCCCAGGAAGCCGATATGGTTCCAAAAACATTCATCCACACTTTTGGCGATGCACATTTTTATACCAGTATTGGTAAGAGAACGCAATGGTACAAAGGCAATTTCAAGGAAGTACAACAAAAAATAAGAAGTGTTACGCAAAGAGAAGATTATTTAGAAGTGATTGACTGGATCAATAAAAATGCCCCCAGTGACGGGAATGAAGAAAAATATGATCATGTAACTGCCATACTCGAGCAAATGTCGAGGGAGCCCAGACCCATGCCTAAACTGCATATTGCAAAAAAACCTTTTGATCAGTTGACCATAGATGATTTTGTCGTGGAAAATTATAATCCTCATCCGCCGGTAAGAAGGAATATGTGTGTATAAACCGCACAGCTTTGGAAGAATCAGTATTTGCCATTCCGACTGACAAGCTCTGGAAATTATTGACCTATAAAGAAATGGGGTTAATAAAAGGGAGCGGCGATGTGTTGAACAGGATAGTTCAGCATGGCCTGTTCCGGAAAAGGAGCGAATTGGAACAAGACCCTTCCTTTAAGCAGATCATTCCGTATGCAATGATCTCAAATAAAGAATCATTGTATGTATTCAGAAGAATATCCGGGCAGACCGAGAAAAGACTGCACAATAAACTTCACCTGGGTGTAGGCGGGCATATGAATCCCGTCAGTTCAAAAGAAACAGGTGAACAGTACCTGGTTAATGAGTTAAAAAGGGAATTTTTTGAAGAAGTCAAACTATTTAACGGATGTTTAATCGAAGATATAGAATTTATTGGCTTTATCAACGATGACTCTATTCCGGTTGGCCGTGTTCATATTGGGCTATTATATAATATCCGTATAACAAATAAAAATGTTGTTATCAATGAAACGGATAAGATGTCAGCAGAATGGATAGATAAAAGAGATCTTCCTGAATATTACGAAGAAATGGAAACATGGTCAAAAATTGCAATGGATTTCTACTTAAAGTAATCTTACTCTCTTACACAACGCACTGAAAACCCATGGTGTTTTTCATAGGAATAATAATGTATTAATTCCGCTTCATCCCATTCAACCTGACGCGAATGCGAGAAGGTTCCACTAAATTCTGTCGAACTCCACCAAAATCCCGAGTCTCCTTTGTATAAAAATTCACAGCTAGATTTGCGACACCCTGCTGGTAATGCCGAAAAGCCACTTATATTGGTGGCGTCTGCATTTGGAGAAGACCAGAGCGAAGAAACCGATTTCATTTTGCCACCTGACACAAGATATCCACCAAGGTAAGATTTTAATGTGACCCAGTCGGTCTCGTTGGGCACACGCCAGCCCGCAGGGCAAAGACCCCTGTTGTCGTTTACGGCAAACCAGTTATACAAGGCTCCATACTTGGCATTGGACAACTGGTCGTTATCATACCAGCAAAAAGCGCCGACTTCTGTCATATACCAATCGTCAGGCCATGTAATGTTATAGTGGGTGAAGGAGTACTTATCGCCACCTGTCCTTCGTTAGTGATCCTTACCCGTTCCATCCCGCCTGCCTGGTCGGTGCCAAGACGAAGGGCATCCCCTTCTTTCCACTGGATCACGGGATTTGGGTCATTCAGCCTGCCACCGGACAGTAAAAGTTTGTGCGTCATATCAGAATTACTTAACAGCAAAACAGCCGCATCGTCGGAATGGTTACCACGTACATCCAGCTTTACAATAGGATACTGCCATCCAATGCCCACTTTATCTCCTAAAAAATATATATCCTGGCCATTGGCTTTCCACTTGCTGTTCACCATGGTCCAATCCGGAACTGAGGAGGTCCCGCGGTTAACAAAAAAGTTGTCGTCGTCCGTACAGTATACCAGTAAACCTGTCGCAGGAGCATCGATCGACTCGATCTGGGCCATGGTCATACGAGGGACGAGAATTCCCAGGGAATTACTGCTGACATCAAGGATGGCGGTCGGATCAGGGGCAGTTCCCGTAAAGTTGATAGCTACTTGTGAATACAGCATATTGCTGTAGAGCATTGCCATCATGGTGAAAATAATGATTTTTTTCATAGCTGATAGATTTGATTAATTAGTGAACCTAACCAGACATTGTTACAAGGATCAGAATTTCAGACTCTAACAACGTGGACTTGAAACCTATAATCGTTAAAAATACGAAATAAAGGACCTAAAGTCAAGTTTTTTATCCAAATAAGTAGAAGGAAGGGTGTATTCCGTAAGTGAATCTTTATTGACCGGATTAATTTAAGCCTTTTTACCGATAAATAAAGGACGATTATAGGAAAAGAAATGGCAAACAGTCTGGTACCATTATCGGTTGACATCGAAAAGCTTGGTAAAGAGCCTTGCAGGCTTGCTGCAAGGCTCCGAGAAGGGAGATGTGGGCCCACCTGGGCTCGAACCAGGGACCTACTGATTATGAGTCAGTTGCTCTAACCGACTGAGCTATAGGCCCGTTTTAATTTGTCTGACCTACTGATTCTGAGTCATCCCGAGTACTCGGGACGACTGAGCTATAGGCCCGGACTTCGTAATTTTCAATTTTCAATTTTCAATTTTCAATTTAATCGGCAATTGACTTGGGTGTGGGTGTGGATTTTTAATTTTTAATTTGAGGGTGCAAAAGTAAGGAATTTATAACTAATTTCAGCCTTTGTGCCGGGGAAAATAAATTTTAAACGATGATCCTTCTCCCGGCCTGCTGTCGACAATAAGAAATCCCTCGTTTTGCTTGACAATTCCATACACTGTGGCTAAGCCCAGTCCCGTTCCCTTTCCTTTTGCTTTTGTCGTATAGAAAGGCTCAAATATTCTGGAAACTTTTTCTTTATCCATACCGCAACCATTGTCGCTGACGGAAAGCATCACGTATTCTCCTGGTTTGCAATCTTCATGATCAAAAGAGGAGGAATCTGAACAGATTTCGTTTCTGGTGGATATGATGATGCTTCCGCTCCCTGTTATGGCATCGCGGGCGTTCAATGCCAGGTTAATCAATAACTGATTGATCTGGGCAGGGTCGAGCTTAACCGGCCAGACAACTTCACCCGGTTCCCAGTTCAGTGTAATGTGCTCCCCGATCAGTCGTTGCAGCATGATGTACATCCCTTCTACAAATTCATTCAGACTCAAAACTTCAGGGTTGACTGCCTGCTTTCGGGCAAAGGCAAGCAACTGGCCGACCATACCGGAAGATTGCCTGACTGATAAACGGATTTGCTGAAGGTATTGAGAGATAGGATGTTCTGCGTCAAGTTTCATCAACGAAAGTTCAGTGAGCGTATTGATGACCTGGAGTGTATTGTTGAATTCATGAGCCACACCTCCCGCAAGTTGCCCGATAGTTTCCATCTTTTGCACCTGGATGAGTTGTTCCTGCATTTTACGCTGCTCGGCCTCTGCCCTTTTCCAATCGGTGACGTCTAAGGCGGTAAAGATCACACCTTTTGTGTTGTCGCCGGGTATCAGCGGCGTGGAGGCCAGGATGATATCGATGATCTCTCCGTTTTTTCTTTTCCATCGTGTTTCGACCACACCAATCCCTTTTACCTTAATCTGGTGATACTTCTCTTTCCCAACGAAATCAAAATCCGCTTGTGACGCGTATAATATCCTTGCACTCTTTCCAATGAGTTCGTTTGATGTATACCCTGACATTTCGCATACGCGATCATTTACCTCAAAAATATTCCGGTCTTTTACCATACCTATACCCGAAGGTGAAACCCTGAAAATACTTACTAGTTTTTTCTCACTCTCAATCAACGCTTCTTCGGTTTGTATTCGTTCGGTTATATCCATGATAAAACCTTCCAGCCGTGAATCCGAATCATCGCTGCCGGTAACCTGCCGCCCCTTTTCCCACACCCGCTTTTCAATTCCATTTTTAGTAGTGATCCTGTATTCGATGGTGAATGGAAGGCCTTTGCTTACAAATTCCTGTATTGTGTCATTTACATATTTTCTGTCGCCGGGATGAATGATATCCTCATACTGAAACAGGCCACCACTGGTAAATACTTTTGGCCTGTAGCCTGTAAGGGCGTAACAACCTTCACTGACAAACTCCATCGGCCATCCGGGAGCATTCCTGCACCTGTATGCCATCCCCGGCAAATTGCTTAGAAGAACCTTCATCCGTTCCCGGCTCTCCCTGATATCTTCTTCTGCCTGCATTTTTAATTATTTACAGTGATGAAACTCGTCCGGAGATGTCGGCCGGCCGACATCCGTCATCTGGTCAATAAGCCGTTTAGCCATGGCAGCCTGGTCGAGAATAATATTCAGGTTTTCTTTCATTTCATCATTTATCGACGGATTACGCAAACCAAGCTGTGCGTAAAGCTTGATCACAGCCATCATGTTGTTGAAATCATGCGCAAGGCCAACAGGAAAAATATTGTTTTTATTCAATAACGGATCAGACCCTGTTTTATCTTTCTTTTTTTCAGGACGATTTTGATTTTCTTTCATACCTGGATATTTGATTGATGGAAAAAGAGAAAAGATTTAACAATGAATATCCAAAGATATACTATTGGAGGATTTTTTCCAAGAGATTGGCAATTTCTTCAATATCGGCAGGTTTCTGCAGCCAGCCCGACAATCCCATCTCTTTCAGATCATCAAGTGCATTCCTGGTTAAATATCCGGAAAGCATGATAAATGGCAGCTGAACATTACGTTTTTTTAATTCATCCAGAAGTTCCCTCCCATCCATAACCGGCATCGATAAATCACTCATGATCAGCGTCAGCCCCGATGAACCTGATCTGGAATCGACTGACCTGAGATTCTCAATGATTTCAAGAGCTTCTTTCCCGTTCTCCGCTTCAAGTGTTTGATATTGCAAAAATTTCAGCGTCTCTGTTAAAGCTTTGCGCATGGGAATATTATCGTCAACTACAAGAATCATATCATTTTTAATGCGGCTCATGCATTTAATATATTCGATACAGGATCATCATATAAGCTATGCTTATCCGTAATAAAGTTAATGAATTTAAAAGGAAAAGGTTATTTCATTCCGGAGAATGAAATAACCTCGGTAGTTAATTCAGTAAAAGTCTAATTAGAATATATATAGCGTAACTCTTTATATTCCTGATCATTGTGAATATTCTTTTTCAATTTCTCTTTACATAAATACTTTCTTACCTTGGAATAATTCTCATTCTTATACCCCATTTCCTCGGTGATCTTATTCATTGAATAGTGCGAAAGGTACATATTCAAAATCTTTTGATATTCAGGGCTTAACATTTCGAAATTTAACCGGTAGATCTCATAAAGTTTTTCATCAAGCAATCTCTGATCATGATCGGTATCATCAAATATCTCAATGGTATCATTTAAAATAACTTCCTTTGATTTTCTGCTGAGCTGCCTTAGCCACATATTATAGCAAATTGAATACAGGTAAGTTTTTATTGAACAAGTCAGTTCGAGATCGTTGTTTCTTGCTTTCTGGATGATGATCAGCAAAGCTTCCTGAAAAACATCCTGGGCATCAAATGATGTTCCTGAATTGGAAATGATCATGTGTTTGATGGATGGATAATATTCCCGGTATAGGTAGTTAATATCATCATTTTTCTGACTTTGTAATGATTCAAGGATCGACTTATTCTTTTCATTAACCAGCGTTTCCATTGTACAGGATCAGGGTAGTGATTGAGTTTGACAAAGCTAAACTTCAGTACCCCCCTGATCAACAGCATATAGACCTAATTTTGTGTTAATATAAATACGATAGTACATATACGTATGGATTATACGTTATTAATCGTAGTAGAATGTGATGGATTTTTGGAGGTAAGATGGCAGGACGGTAAGGAAAATAGATTTCTAAATCAGTTTATTCTTTATGGAAAACATGATTAATTCTGCGGTATTCTTTGTTTGAGTTTTGCTGAGAATGTTTTCACGATGTTTATCAACTGTTCTTTTGCTCAGAAATAAGGAGTTAGCAATTTCCTGGTTTGATAATCCCGCCGAAATAAGGTTCAGTACTTCTTTTTCCCTTTCTGTAAGGATATCAGTTTTATGTCTGCCGGTATTGATTTTTTTTACCAGGTTATACATCAATTCGGGAGAGAAAACCTTATTGCCTTCTGCAACTGAAATGATTGAATTGATAACATCATCGAGTGCCGCGTCTTTCGAAAGAAAACCCATCACACCGGCTTCGATCATGTCTTGAAAATGCTCCATGTCGTTATGCATGGATAAAGCAATGATTTTAAGGTCGGGGAACCTGGATATTGCATTTGTTGTGGCTTCCTGTCCGCCCATCAGTGGCATACTGATATCCATCATCACCACATCGACCTTGCAGGTTTCAAGCAGTTTAAGGAATTCGATGCCATTTGCGGCTTCGTATATATGGTTGACAATTTCTGCAGATGATAAAGCGGCCGATAATCCCTTCCGAAACAAGGTATGATCATCGACAATAATAATATCATATTTCTTCATCGTATAAAATTTCCGGTGATAACCATATCCGGTAAAATTCTATTATCATTCAAAAAAGAGATCATTGAGCCAGCTTAGATTTCATCAAATTCAGAAATCGTAAATTTGAAGAATACAAATATAATAAGAAAGTATCGGTATAGTAATAGTTTCTTTTCATTAAATGTTAAACAAATGATAAGGTGACTAGGTGACAAGGTGACTGGGTGACTGGGTGACTGGGTGACTGGGTGACTGGGTGACTGGGTGACTGGGTGACTGGGTGATGAACTCAGAACTCATTTAGTATCTGTAGGCAATGGCATTGATATTCATACCGGCGCCAACGGAAGCAAACAGGATCAGATCTCCTTTCTTCAGGAGATGGTGACGTTCTTCGCCTTCTCCCTTTCTCACCTGGTCAAATAGCGTGGGTATTGTTGCCACGGAGCTGTTGCCCAGTTTATGGATGCTCATGGGTGTGATCCCTGCCGGCACTTCTTTGATCTTGAACATCCGGTAAAATCTCTTAATGATCTCAAAGTCCATTTTCTCATTGGCCTGATGGATGAAGATCTTTTTCACTTCATGAATCTCAGCGCCGGCTCTTTCGAGACAGGTTTTCATAGCCTGTGGCACGTAAGTTAAAGCAAATTCATAGATCTTCTTGCCATACATCTTTAAATACCTGATTTTCGGATCCGTTTCTTCATTATTGCTGGGGCCCAGGTAGAGATAATAAGCTTCATCTTTGCTGTAAGAGGCTGAAACTGAAGATAAAATCCCTTCCTTTTTCTCTCCTTCGACAATTTCAAGGACACAGGCCCCGGCCCCATCGGCATAGATCATCGAATCACGGTCATGCAGGTCAACAACCCTGGATAATGTTTCGGTGCCGACGATGAGGCATTTTTTTGCCATGCCGGTCTTTAAAAAAGCTTCTGCATGAATGATTCCCTGTATCCACCCGGGACATCCGAAGAGAATGTCATAAGCAACACAAAATGGTTTTTCTATTCCAAGGTTGTGTTTTATCCTGGCAGCGAGGCTGGGCACGGTATCCGTCTGGATAGAATGTTTCCTGACATCTCCGAAGTTGTGCGCTACGATGAGCTGGTCAAGATTTTCTTTATCGATCCCGGCATCCGCTATAGCAAGTTTAGCTGCAATGGTTGCGATATCGGAGGATACCTGTTCATCGGTAACATAGCGTCGTTCAGCAATCCCGGTAATCGCCTGGAATTTTTCCGTAATTTCTTCATGTACACACCCAAAAGCTTTACCTTCAGTATCGAAGAATTCATTTCCGGAAAAGTCTTTATTGGTGACAATTTCGGTTGGAATATAACTCCCGGTGCCGGTGATTAAAATATTGTCAAATTGCATGGTGATCTTGAATAATCAAATCATTAATATGCAAAATTAGGTTGATTTCTTATAATTTTTTAAATTAATTTGTAAAACTTCAGATCAGTCCCAATTATTTTCAGTTATGCCGAGAGGAGCAGCAAAACTGGCGGGGACGGTCACACAGACCTGATTTCCCATGTGCAAGAAGAGGATCTCTGGGATAAAAGTCTATTCTCTAATATGGATCAGGGAGCGGGTATACTTCAGTGCCATATTCCATGGCATTTTTTAAATGCCTTTCATAAACGGAAACTGCGGCACGCATAGCCAAGCCATAATTTTCAGGAGCAGGTTCTTTGTTGTAATTATAGATAGAACTGGCAAATTTGAGTGCTGCTCCCAAAAAGGAAGTAGGTGATCCGATCAACGGCGATGTGGCCATAATACCTTTTTGCCCCTTCTGAGCGCTGGCATAAACACGAAAAACAAAGCTGATCACATCAGGCGTTACATTATCTTCATCAACTGCAACGGCCGGCCAAAGTCTCTTGATGAGTTTGATGGCTTCTTGTTTATTTTCATTCATAATATCAGGTTTTAAATATTTCTAAAAAAAAGCAAAAGACCAATATTGAATTTATTTTTGTTGGATTCATTCCCCGCTGCTTGCGGCAGGGAGCTTTATTTTAATCTTCCATTATTCTACGATTGAATAATTCAATATGAAATTCGCAATCTTCAATTAACTGTTTATAAATATCCTGTAAACTATCCGGGGCTTTAGATTTTTTTTCGCGGGCCAAGCGCAGCCGTCGCTCATATAATGGGATTTGTTCCTTGAAATATCTTTTGCTATCCGCCAATTCCCTGTCAATTTCTTTTAATACTTTTAAAACATCTCCTTCTCCGGATTCTAATGCTTTTTGTAATTTGTCAATCTTCTCTTTTATATTCTTGATTCGCTCCGTCGTTTCGTCAAATCCGCTCAGGTTATCAGCATAAGCGGCTCCGCTATATTGCCAGCTGTCTTCTTTAGTAAGTTTTTTAAAAATCTCTTCATTCCTACGGATTTTCTCCTCGTATATCTGCAAGGTTCTTTCAAGGTTTTCCAATCCCTTAACATTATGTGATAGCGCTCTTTTGCCTCTAAGTTTAATTCGTTCACTATAGCTCATTTCTTTAAAAGTAAAATAAATGCGGGCATTGACCCTCCGGTTCTCTGCTCTTTGCCCTTCAAGCTGCTTGGATTTTTTTGGGCCGGTCTCTTCCTCCTTAAGTTCGGTTTCACCTTTTGGATTACACTTGATCCTTTTAGGATCAATCCCACGACTTGCCAGAACCCGGGCAACAGATGCTGCCCGTTTTTCAGAAATGGTCATATTGGTTTCTGCAGAGCCATCGGAAGAAGCATAACCATTGAGCTCGATCTTGGCAAGTGGAATACCTTCCATCTTTCTGATGATTTCATCAATAACTTTATTATTTGATTGTGAAACAGTTGGTTCAGAAATATCATCACTATTTATAATAAATTTTATGTCTTTCTTATAAAGGTCCATTGTTTAAAAGCTATATTATTTAAATATGGTTGTTTTCAGACAGGCCAGGAAAAAACACAAATTTTTCTTAAAACTAAGAAATTATTTTGATTTTTCTATCACTTAATAAAGAAAAATATTTTGAAAAAAAGATTAATTGGAACTTTAAAAAGAATATTGTCATTTTTTTAATTTATTATTAACTTTGATGAAAGATTTGAGTCTGAGTCAAGTTTTTCCTGATTAACATTTACTGCTATGGGCAAACCAGCAGCTCGATTGACAGATATGCATATCTGCCCGATGGTGACACCGGGCTTACCGCCTATACCCCATGTCGGAGGACCCGTAATGGGCCCGGGCACACCTACGGTATTGATTGGTGGCATGCCTGCTGCAGTAATGGGCGATATGTGCACCTGCGTAGGGCCGCCGGATAGTATAATCATGGGCTCCAC
>Ga0247841_10012748_pt1 | contig 10888 bp, 9 predicted proteins | sample LaCruzMarch2015__2_FD_192410 | JGI IMG/M metagenome (GOLD analysis project Ga0247841, IMG submission 192410) | Freshwater microbial communities from meromictic Lake La Cruz, Castile-La Mancha, Spain - LaCruzMarch2015_18m | ecosystem: Environmental > Aquatic > Freshwater > Lake | place: Spain...
TACGCCACAGTCAGAATATCAAGCTCGGCCACACCATTGAAGAAGCTGCCGAGATCGGCGACGTCGGGTATCATAAGATTGCGGAGTCCATGGGCGCCAAGGGAATTTTGGTAGAAAAGGCCGAAGATATACGCTCCGCGCTGGAAGAGGCCTTTGCATGCGGCAAGGTATGTTGCATCAATGTCATGACTGATCCCAAAGAGATGAGTCCCAGTGCCATGGTTCTGGCTACCATTGGCGGTTACAAGGTCGAACCGAAGTAATCATTTTTCGGGTGGCGATAGAAGGATGTCTTTGTGTCGCTCTATACAGCAAAGGAGGACGTAATATGTACGACGATCTGAAGGGCAAAGCAGCTCTGATTACCGGCGCCGGCAAGTGGGACGGTCTGGGATTTGCCATAGGTGAAAAACTAGCTTCATGTGGATGCGATGTAGTACTAACCGATATTGAGTCGCAAAAGGATGAACTGCGGAAACTAGCCGCAGATATTAAGAAGAGATTCGGAGTTAAAGTCTTTGCTCAGGTACTGGATGTTACTTCGCAGGAATCCGTTGATGGCATGATAATGGATATCAGGAAAAACCTGCCCCACATTCATGTGCTGGTCAATAACGCCGGGGCGGCGGTGGGGGCTCCCAGCCTTGTCCAGAACTATGATGACGCCGCCTGGATAAAAACATTTGAAATCAATTTCCATGGAGTCTACAGGGTGTCGAAGGCGGTGCTTCCCCTGATGATCGGGCATAACGGAACCATCATCAACATGTCGTCCAAAGCAGGGAAAGCACCCATTGCCTTTAACGGCGCCTATGGTTGTGCCAAGGCCGCGGTGATGACTCTTACTAAGGTCATGGCTAAAGAGCTGGCCTCTTCCGCTATCCGGGTCAACGCAATTTGTCCCGGCCTGATTATGACGGGATTGCAGAAAGCGCGACTGGACATGGAGGCCAAATGGTATGATTCAACACCAGCGGAAGTGGAAAAGAGACTATCACAACAAATTCCGCTGGGGTATTTCGCCAAGCCTCATGTGGTCGCAGACCTCGCCGCCTTTCTCGCATCAAAGGAATCGGCGTATATAACGGGGCAGGCGATCAATGTGGATGGCGGGCAGGTCATGGAGTTATGATGTTTTGTCCGCCCTTGAGGCGCTCTGCATCAATGTGAAAATGGACCCGGCCGTCATCGGCTCAGGCAGCTTAGTCCTAGCCAATCTCGGCGGGTATAAAGGCAATGAAGATAAAAGCTTCCGTTGTTTTTTTCAAGAAGGAATGCCTGACAGGCTTAACACCTTTAAACGAGATAGGAGTTTATCATGAATGACGTTACTGCACCCCAAGAAAACACTATAACCCGTCGCAATGCCTATTATATCTTTACGCTGCTGTTCCTGCTGTATTTTTTCGATTATGTCGATCGGACAGTAGTGACCTCCCTTGCTCCCTTTATTCACATGCGCTATGTCTAACCTGCCCTTTTTTCTGGTGATCGCATCCCTGATGTTTTTTGCCGGGGCATTCTTCTACCGGCGCGATCTGGCCAAAGTGGAGAAGGTGCCCCTTCAGTGGGAATAATAACCGGTATTTCCTCAGTCGGCAGCGGCTGAGACGAGATCGAAAGAACGAAGAGAACGGGTTACATAATATTAAGAACAAAATCATGGAGGTGGCGCGGACATTAGCTTTGAGAAAAGGGGCTGCGTAACGTCCAACAATCAGAAGCCGTAACTCTGTGGACTTATCTGGGATGTCTTATCCTCAATGTTTAAGTAAAGGGAAGGAGTTCTTAGGCGGATAAGGAAAGATATTTTTTTAAGAAATGTTACATAAATTAGTTCTTCAAACGGTTCCGAAGGTTTTATGATAAACAGGTATGAATTGATCTACGGTTATCTCCACTGTATCGGTCGCACGACTTATCATGCCGGATTTGTGGAAACGGAAGCAGAGGCAAGGGAATGGGTGCAGCGGCAGCGAGAAAAACGCACTGGTCGCATTAAGCCGCCGCCGGAGGACCCGATTTGCGGCTGTCGCGTTTCTTATTGCCCTCTCAAAGCCCAGCAGGCCTGGTTCGACTGGCGGGAGGTGGCGAAGGGATTAAATATTTCCGTGGTTGATTTGGGTTCATACCCGTGATTTGGCTTTTGTTAAGGCAAGGAGAGTGCCAAAGCAAAATACGTTGCTTTAGTATCTGATATTACTGATTAATTGGTGGGATAAGAGATTGTGCAATTAGAACAATTTTGTATCAAGCGAAGAAAGGGCTGACTAAAATGTGAGGGAGAAGCCGAACAAATAACGGATAAGAAACATCCTCATTTGTCATTGCGGGTTCACGATAGTGAACAGCCTGCCCGGCGCATAACCTGAAGGTCACACGTGCCGGGTGGCAATCTTTATATAGAGGATATGTTCCGTTGAAAACATATCCGTGAAAATATTTTTTCCCGCAATAGATATGTATCGGCATGTTTTGCATGGCCGAGCCAACTCTGGACTGACGTGTTGACATCATGTAGAGTGATGCCACCCGTTGCATAGTCTTCCTGCATTTTCCGCATCCGGCGGTGGAAACGCACGATATTGTCCTTTCGCAGGCGACGGCGATCGGGGAAAACACGATAGCCCAGGTGATCCACACCTTCGGTCACCGGTACGACCATTGTCTTTGCCGGATGGAGAGAAAGGCGCAATGTAGAAAGATATTCCTCCATAGCCTGCTGGATTTCCCAGAGCCTTTTTTTGTCATCATCGAAGACCACAATGTCGTCCACGTAACGTATATATGCATCGCAATGGAGAATTTCTTTCACATAATGGTCAAAGCCGTCCAGATAGACATTGGCGAAAAACTGACTGGTCAAGTTGCCGATAGGGATGCTGCGCCTCCGCTCAAAGGGCGTGAAAAGATCGTCTCCCTGATAGTAAGTCGTAATTTCTTCCTGCGGATTGCTGGTATCAATGATGAGTTTTATCAGCCAAAGAGTGTCCCGACATTTAATTTTTCTGGTAATACGTTCCAAGAGGATTTCGTGGTCGATCGAGGGGAAATATTTGCGGATGTCCGTTTTCAGAACAAAGCGATTCCGGCGGGCAAATTCCGTGAAGCGATCCACAGCGCGGTGCGTACCTTTACCCGGACGGCAGGCGTAGGAATCGTGGATGAACGTTCGCTCAATAATCGGTTCAATAATACGGCACAGGGCATGATGGACAACCCTATCGCGATAGGGAGCAGCGCTGATACGCCGGGGCTTGCGTTCGTAGATCGTAAATTCCCGGTAGCTACCCGGCTGATAAGTTTTCTCACGCAGTTCCTCGTGCAAGGAGATCAGTTCATCTTCAACGTTCATCTCGAAGGTGGCACAGCTTTGCTTGGATTTCTTGCCCATTCTGGCAGACTGGCTTGCCCAGTAGAGGTTTTCAAAAGAGATGATTTTTTCGTAGAGTCCACTATAACGTTTCATGACATACTGATCACTTTTTCAATGGCATTGCGGACCTTTCGCCTTGGCTACCAGGCCCGCAATGCCTCTTTGATATTCGTCCGGATTGCTCCGGCGCAGGAAGCGGATTCCATAGATGATATTTTGCACTATCCGGGCTTCCTTAAAACCCCGGCATCTTGGCACGCTGCTATCGTCTTGGGGGGAAAGACCAACACGAAACCCGTTGTTGTTGTTCCGGTTGTCCGGATTGTTCCTGTTCCGGTTCGCCGCGCGGGAGTTTTGGGCATTATTGTTCCAGCTACCGCCGCGCAGCACGTCAGACCCGCGCCCTAAACCTTTTTCAACCAGCCGCCCAGGAGTTTGCCGATCTCCACAATGCCGACTGCTGCATACTCATACTGTTTGAGGCTGAAAAGCCCCATGTCCTTGCTCAATCGTAGATAATGCCTGACCCGCTCCAACTCATAGGATGCCTCCCACAGGATTTCTTTCCTGCTTTTTTCCATTTTGACTGCCCGGAGAAGAAGGTCATAGAAGTTCAGAATGGCATCTTCTATTCTCTTGGCCATAACAAAACGCTGGCCTTTCGGAAACTGGTTGGTCCTTTCCAGAAGCCAGCGGGTAAAGTCATAGGTTTTGATGAATAAAGGCGATTCCTGAATGAAAACCTCCTGTGCGATTGCCAGAAAAAATGTCGCCTGCAGGGGGCAAGCCCCCTGCACCCCCAAAAAAAAGAATAGAAAATAGAAAATTAGAAATCAGCAAATATCATCGGGGGGAAAGACCAACACGAAACCCGCTGAAGTAGTGCCGGTAGTCCGGATAGGTCCTGTGCCGGATCGCCGCGCGGGAGCTTTGGGCATTATTGAGCCAGCTACCGCCGCGCAGCACGCGCAAAGAGCCACTGCCCGTTCCACGGGGATTGTCACGGGGACTTTCGCCGTAATACTTCTCCCCATACCAGTCGGAACACCATTCCCAGACATTGCCGGTCATATCATAAATGCCGAGACCATTAGGTTTCTTCTGGCCCACAGGGTGGGTTTGGGTGCCGGAATTGTCATAATACCAGGCATAGTCCCCCAGTTTCCCCGCGCTGCTTGTACCTGCCCATTTCTCTTTCTTCCCGCCACTTCGTGCCGCGTATTCCCATTCGGCTTCCGTGGGCAGGCGGTATCTCTTTCCGGATTTCTTTGACAACCAATCAATATATGACTGCGCATCATTCCACGAAACACACACTGCCGGATGATTATCAGCCTGGCCGAAACCGGGATTGCGCCAGTTGCCATCGCTTTTCTTATCCCACGCTGAACCCGTCCATATATAACAGCCGTCTCCTCTTTCCGCCTCCGTCCGGTAGCCGGTATCACTGACAAATGCACGGAAGTCACCAACCGTTACTTCATGCTTTTCAATATAGAAATCATCCACGCAAACCTCATGAACAGGTTTCTCGTCAGCTTCCCCATCCCCGAACGTGTCACCCATCTGGAAACAGCCGCCCTGGACATAGATAAGTTCCTGGTTATCGGTAGTGACAACTTTACCATCGTAGCGCATCAGACCCAGGGCAGCCAAAAACTGGCCAACCTCCCCTGCCTGAACTTTCTTAGCCTCCGGATAGTTGGCGACCATCGCCTGCCAGGCACTGGTCTTCAGTTCACCGGCATATTGGGAAGATGCCACCTTCTCATACTTCGCCAAATCAGTGTTCACCTGGCCGGCCATCTTCTCCCGTGCTTCCTGCTTGAGGCGGGCGATCTCCTGTTGACGTTTCTGTTCTTCAATCTCACGCTGCTGCCGTAAGACCTCCAGTCTTTTACCTTGTTCCTCTTTCTGCTCGGCTAAAGCGAGAATCTGATCAAGATTGTCGTCGGAGTGCGCTTTGGATGTTCCCAGTCGGCCTTTCATCTCTGCAATCTGTTTGTCGAGGATGGCCAGTTCCTTTTCTTTTTTAGCAATCTCAGCCTGTTCTCGGTTCTTAGCGGCGTTGGCTTCATCTTCCGCCTTACGCAGTTGTTCGAGTTCTTTTTGCCTTGCAGCGGATGTTCCGGTCAGATCACCTAAGCGATCCTGCTGTTTCGGTATAAAGACAAAATCTCCCAAACCGTAGAGAGCGCCAAAACCGGGCGTTTGAGTGTGATTGCGGGCGCTGGCGTCGGAATGAACCTTCTCTTTGATGCTTGCTTGAAGCTCATTGGCAGTAATGAAATCGGGGGCGTTCTCCAGTATTTCAATCAGCCTGCCGGTAAATACGGAATGACCTTTGGGGCCGCCATCGAGCGCCTCTTCATTCTTGCCGCCTGCCGTCAATACCTGGCGGGCGGATTCTTTGGTGATCTCCTTGAGGTAACTGAGATCACGACGAGTTTTGCCGTCAACGCTACGGGTGGTTAGAAGGCCGCTGTAACAGGCATCCATTACGTAGAAGACATGTTTGGCGGGGATTTTCTTGGAGATAGTATCGCGGATTTCAGCCATGGTAATATTCTTGCGGATCTTGTCGGTTGAGCCATCATAGGGTATAAGGTAGCCGATCTCCCCATAATCGCTTTTTTCCTGATTGCCATGACCGGCCCAGAAAAGAAAGAGCGCATCATTCCTGCCCATCTCGGCGGGAAGCTCTTCGGTCAGCACTTCCATAATGCGGTCTTTAGTCGCTTGATCGTTATGCAGGGTAATGATCTTATCGAACCGGTAGTTCTTGCGCAGGACATCCTCAACACCCTTTGCATCCTTAACGGCATTTTTCAACTTACGGCCAGCGGGAAGGTTCTGATACCGGTCAATGCCTATGATGACGGCATAGCTCTTGTTGTAAAGCCTCACCTCACCCTGCCTGCCGCTTGATGAATCTTTAGCGACAACGCTCAGGCCTCGGGTTTCAGCGGCAAAAGATAAAGCGGTAAGGATGATACTAAAAAGAATTATGGATAGAAAAATGCGAAAATAATGCCTCATGACGCCCCCCTCTTTTTTGAATGACGCGGTTATTATCTATTGGATATTTAACTGTTTGTCAATGGCATTAAAGTGGCATTGTGTTGTGGTAATCGAAATTATTTTTACCCTGTTATTCTTCAAAGAAAAATGTTGCACGATAGAAAGCGTTATTTTGGAAAATATACAATAATTCAAGGATATTAAGAAAAAGCAGGATGCCAATTGCCACTTTTGGGTTGACAAAACGCCTAAATATTTATATTGACCCGGCGCGGAAAGAAAAAAAGGTTTAATTAAAAGAAAAGTAAGTTAGCAGGTGTAGATAAACAATAGAGTGACGTTAAACAATTAAATAGTAGCTGAAGCGTTCGCCTACGTGGAATTATGGCAAAGTTAGCATGTCTTCAGCTCAAAGCGCAGGAATTCAACAACCCCCCAAACGCTTCAGTGCAGTAAATTCAAGTAAAAATTTCTTCTTTCTCGATTTCAGTTGAAAATTTCAAATTATCTTTTAACGGCAAAGCCGTCTGGATATTTCTGCATTTAAAAGGATTAAAATTAATGAAAACAAAACCGATTACGAAAAAAAATAAAGTTATGATAGATTCCACAAAATTTATCACTGAAAAATCAAAGACGCCTCTTGGCAAAAAGAAAAATCCTGCAAGGGTAAGTTTGATCAGCAAGGTCAAGTTATCCGGTAGATTACTTGCATTAATCATTATGCTGCTTCTGATGCTTGGTGCGTATCTCTATATCGAGGGCACGGCTCTGGCTGAAACTCAGAAAACCAATCAGTTACCAGCTCAGATTGTTTATGGATTTTATAATGCCCAGTCTGATTATAATAAAAAGAAAATTGTTAGAGATATCCTGATTGGCAGTGGTGTTCAAAACAATCTTTGTGAAGTAATTGCAGAAACAATAGTTGAAGAATCAAATAAAACAAACATCCCTGTAGAAATGTATCTGGCGATTATGAAAAAGGAGAGTACATTTCGCAGTAAGGCGGTATCTTCGGCTAATGCAAAAGGTATTATGCAAATTCAGGGAGGCACGTGGAACGCCTATGTTAAAAAACATGATCTTCCAGTTACCCGTGAACAGATATTTGAGCCAGAGGCAAATATTATGGTCGCATCTGTTATTCTCAAAGAGCTATATGATTATTATGCTCTACAGGGTTATCATGAACAAGAAATATGGCATTACGTGCTGGCCGCATATTACGGAGGGCCTGCATCAGTAAAAAATGGCATCAAAGGTTATCATTGGCGGTATATCAAAAAGGTCAAAGAGTATTATGCGGAGTTCGAGCTGCAAATAGCGGCTTAATCCCGCGACTTGGAATCCCCTGGCACCTGACGGAGTGGCACTGCTTGCAATTCGTTTAACATTTCCATTTTCTTTATCATAATCAGGACAGAAGAGATGGCGCCTTCGGTCATGCCGATAATACGTTCCATCTGGCCAAGAGTTTGCGGTGCTATTTTAGTAAGCTTTGCTTTCAATTCATTGGAAAGGCCGGGGACGGCAGAATAATCAAAATTCAGGGGGATTTTCTTTTTTTCCTGATCTTTTAATTTCTTCACGGAATCAAACTGCCGCTTGATATAGCCTTCATATTTAATCTCGATTTCAATTTGCGTTTTGACGAAAGGATCTTTTTCCTCAGTCCAGCCCGGGAATCCGGCTAAATCATCGTAAGAGACTTCATGCCTTTTCAGAAGGTTATAAAGGTTCGTGGATTGAGTGAGTGCCGGCGACTGCCGCAATGCAAGTTTTTCGTTTATTTCCGGTGACGGCTTAATAGGCGTTGCTTTGAGTTTCTCAATGCTTTGCTGAATCTGGCGCATTTTATCCTGCAGGGACAAATAATGCTCGCTACTAATTAGCCCCAGCTCAACGCCCTTACCCATCAGCCGGATAGTGGCATTGTCTTCACGCAGAATAAGCCGGTATTCCGCGCGTGATGTGAACATGCGATAAGGTTCATCAACGCCGCGGGTGACAAGATCATCAATCAAGACGGCGATGTATGCCTCTGATCGATCGAGGATAAATGGCGGCTCTTCCTTAAGAGCTTGCGCGGCATTGATCCCTGCCCAAAGGCCTTGCGCGGCGGCCTCTTCATAACCGGAAGTTCCATTGATTTGGCCGGCAAGATAAAGACCCTTGATCAATTTTGTCTCCAAGGTCGGCTTAAGCTGTGTCGGCTGAACAAAATCGTATTCAATAGCATAAGCCGGACGCATAATTTCGGCCTGCGATAGCCCCGGTACGCTGCGCACTATTTGATATTGTAATTCCAAAGGCAGACTATTGCCTAAACCCTTGGCATAAATTTCCTGCGTATCGAGTCCTTCATGCTCAAGCACAACAGGATGGCTTTCCCGCTCCCGGAATCTCATAACTTTATCTTCCAGCGACGGGCAATAGCGAGCTCCTATGCCCTTAATGGCACCTGCATAAAGCGGGGAAAATTGAATATTGTCTCGAATCAGACGATGAGTTTCTGCCGATGTGGCTGTAAAATAAGAAGGTAGGCGCTCTATCCGCAATTGTTTGGTAGTAAAAGAAAATGGCTGTGGTGCCGGATCACTATCCTGCCGCTCGAGGCTTGCAAAATCAATGGATGAAGCCCGCAGACGAGGCGGTGTTCCTGTCTTCATTCGACCAATTTCAAAACCCAGTTGCTTCAGACAGGCGGCAAGCCCAATTGATGCCAGCTCCCCTGCACGCCCCGATGCCGTTTGAGAAGTTCCGATGTGTACAAGGCCGTTTAAAAAAGTCCCTGTAGTAATGATGACTTTTTTCGCGCCATAGAAATAACCGGTTTGATCAAATACTCCTTTTATCTCATTATCCTCAACAACAAGGCTTTCCACCATGCCTTGCATTATGTGAAGATTTTCCTGATTCTCAACTGTTGCCTTCATGGTTAAGCGGTATAATTGCTTGTCGCACTGAACGCGGGAAGAATGAACGGCCGGGCCTTTAGAGGCATTGAGCATCCGAAAATGCACGGCGGTTTTATCCGCAATTTTGCCCATTTCACCGCCAAGAGCATCGATTTCCTTCACTAATTGCCCTTTAGCCAGCCCGCCAATTGCCGGATTACAGGACATCAGCGCTATTGAATCCAAACTGATATTAAACAATAAGGTACGGCAACCCATGCGGGCTCCGGCCAAAGCCGCCTCGCAACCGGCATGACCGCCACCGATTACTAAAATGTCATAATTATCTCTCAACTTTTTCCCCCAAAAACAACGTTGCCTTGAAAGTGGGCAAATGCTATTAAAGCACTATTAATATTAGTATACTAAAAACACAACAAAAAAGAGGCGGCATTGGCTAAACCTGATTTTTGGAAAAACGATAAAAGATTCTATGATTTGAAGAGTTATTGGCGAAATTTGTATGGATGCAACGTCCATAAACTTTCCATTGACGCGGGATTTACGTGCCCTAATCGTGATGGACATGTTGCCGTGGGAGGCTGTATTTATTGTGATGGCCGCGGTTCCAAATTGCGCCAAAAAGGTGAATTGCCGTCTGTTGCCAGCCAGATTGCCAGCGGGAAAAAGTATTACTCGGCGCAGGCTGCTAAATTTATTGCTTACTTTCAGACTTTCACCAACACATATGCTCCGGTTGAGAAATTGCGAGCACTTTATCATGAGGCACTGGCTCAGGAAGGCGTTATTGGCCTTTCCATCGGAACGAGGCCTGATTGCCTCGATCAAGATGTAATTGAGTTATTAAAGGGCTATACAAATAACTATCATATCTGGGTGGAACTGGGTTTGCAATCGGTACAAGAAAAGACTTTGCAGTTCATTAACCGGGGGCATAATTTTCAGCAATTTTTAGACGCAGTGAGAAAGCTGGACGGAACCGGCATAAACATTTGTGTTCACATTATTATCGGTTTGCCGGGCGAAAGGGACGAAGATGTATTAGCAACAGCAAGGGCTCTTGCTGCTTTACCTATACATGGTATCAAAATTCATTCTTTGCTTGCTTTGGAAGGAACCGCTCTAGGTGAAATGTATAAAAATAAAGATATAAAAATTATTTCAAAAGAAAATTATGTTTCTTTAGTGGCCGATGTTTTGGAAATATTGCCGCCCAATATGGTGATTCAGCGCCTGACCGCCGATGGCTATCGTGATATCTTCCTTGCACCTGACTGGGCAAAAAACAAATTAGATGTATTAAACTCAATTAATAAAGAATTGGAGAGACGGAACTCATATCAAGGTAAATGTTATAAGGATGAAAAATTAGCTGTAATTAAAGTATAAAAATTGCTAAATGGCTGAGGAAGAGAAAAAAGAAACAGAAGAAATAATTATGATAGCAATTATTGATTATAAAGCAGGGAACCTGACAAGTGTCGCCAGAGCGCTGCAAAACATCGGCGAATCATTTCTGATAACAGATGATATAAAAAAGCTGGAGGCGGCAAGTCATGTCATTTTCCCT
>Ga0247841_10012750_pt1 | contig 10887 bp, 8 predicted proteins | sample LaCruzMarch2015__2_FD_192410 | JGI IMG/M metagenome (GOLD analysis project Ga0247841, IMG submission 192410) | Freshwater microbial communities from meromictic Lake La Cruz, Castile-La Mancha, Spain - LaCruzMarch2015_18m | ecosystem: Environmental > Aquatic > Freshwater > Lake | place: Spain...
ATACTCATATCAGAACAGAATATATATTTTTTATTGAAAAGTCAGTTTTTTTTATATTTTCGACAGACGTGTTCGGAATTGTTAAAAGTGTCGTGTATTCAGGCAATTATATTCACAATATTAATGCGTTTATAAAAACTGCTATATTAGGTATATTCAATAATGAAAAATTTTAAAAGATTACTTGTTACGGCGGCTTTGCCGTATGCGAACGGTTACCTGCATTTAGGCCATATAGCCGGCGCGTACCTTCCCGCAGATATTTTCGTGCGTTATAAGAAACTTATAGGCGAGGATATTATTTTTATATGCGGTTCTGATGAGCATGGCACGGCAATCGAAATCTCGGCTATGAAAGAGAAAGTGACTCCGCAGGAGATTATTGACCGTTTTCATTTCGATAATAAAGAAGCGTTCAACAGGCTTGGGATTAGATTTGATATTTATTCAAGAACTTCAAATGAGATTCACCATAAGACTTCGCAGGAATTTTTCCTGAACCTCTATGAAAAAGGTTTGCTTGTTCAGAAATCGGAAAAGCAACTCTATTCCGAAAAGGACAGAAGATACCTTGCCGACAGGTTTGTTGAGGGTACATGCCCCGTATGCGGATATGAGGAAGCCCGCGGAGATCAGTGCGAAAAATGCGGAAGTAATCTGTCGCCGCTTGAACTTAAAAATCCTAAGTCGAAAATTTCGGGTGATACACCTGTTGTAAAAGAATCTGTCAATTTTTTCTTCCCTCTCGAAAAATTTCAGAATGAACTTCAACAATGGATGAGCGGAAAAACGGACTGGAAAGCTAACGTTAAAAACTACTGCGAGGGATGGTTTAAAACAGGATTGAAAGACAGAGCAATTTCACGCGACCTCGACTGGGGAATAAAAATACCCGTTGACGGACAGGAAGGTAAAGTAATTTACGTCTGGTTTGAAGCTCCCATAGGCTATATTTCAGCGACGAAAGAACTGTTTATTGAAAGAAATCAGCCTGAAAAGTGGAAAGATTACTGGTGCGATAAGGAAACACGTTTGATTCACTTTATCGGTAAAGATAACATTATTTTCCACGCCATCGTATTCCCCGCAATGCTAATGGCGCACGGAGAATTTATATTGCCGGATAATGTTCCCGCAAATGAATTCCTGAACCTTGAAGGCGGTAAACTCTCTAAAAGCAAGGGACACGGCGCACTCGTGCGTGATATAGTTAAAGAATTTGATCCTGACCTTATCAGATATACACTCGGCACTAATCTGCCGGAGAATAAAGATTCCGACTTTAGCTGGGATGATTTTCAGGCGAAGAACAATAATGAACTCGCGGCTATTCTCGGTAATTTCGTTAACCGTACTGTTGTTTTTGCAAAGAATAAGTTTGGCGGTAAGATTCCCGCACGCAGAACTACAGAGCCTGCATCAGAGCCTGGAAAAGAACTTTTTTCAGAACCCGATATATTCAAATTTGTAAGGGAACATTCAATAATCATAGCCGATTGTTATGAGAATTTCCGTTTCCGCGACGCTATTAATGAAACGATGAATGTTGCCCGCGCGGCTAATAAATATTTCAACGATTCAGAGCCCTGGAAAATAATTAAAACAGACGAAAAGAAATGTGAGGGAATTATTAATGATTGTCTTGAATTATGCCATTCGCTTGCAATACTGATATCTCCGGTACTGCCGTTCACTTCCGAACGAATTTTAAAAATACTCGGTACGGACAGTAAAGGCATTGCATGGAATAAATCAGGTACATACTGCCTTAAAGCAGGTGCTGAACTCGGCGAAAATGAAATTCTGTTTCCGCAGATTGAAACCCTTGCTGAAACGCCCGCTGAAACCGAGAAAAAAGATTTAAACCTCAGCGAAACACCTGACAATTTAATTGTAATAGATGATTTTAAGAAAGTCTTTCTCCGCACCGCTAAGGTAACAGAATCATCACGCGTTGAAAAGAGCAAGAAACTCCTGAAACTGAAAGTAAAGACCGGCGGAAATGTAAAACAGATTATAGCCGGCATCGCAGAACATTATTCACCTGAAGAAATCTTGGGCAGAACGGTAATAATAGTTGATAATCTCAAACCCGCAAAACTGATGGGAATGGAATCTCAGGGAATGCTCCTTGCCGCTAAAAAAGACGGCAAGCTGAGAATTATAACTACCGACGGTGAATTTGAAGACGGCGGAGAAGTCAGTTGATGATTTACAGATTCGGAAAAAATGAATACGATTTGAGCTCGCGTACTTTTATAATGGGCATACTTAATATCACTCCCGATTCATTTTCGGACGGCGGAAAGTATTTCAATTTAAACGCCGATACGGACACTATTATCAGGGAAGCCATAAAAATGGAATCTGACGGAGCTGATTTTATTGACGTCGGAGGAGAATCAACGCGTCCCGGTGCACGAAAAATCTCCCCGAAAGAAGAAATCAGACGAGTGATTCCGGTTATCGAAGCACTCGTAAATATCTTAAACATTCCTGTTTCAATTGACACTTATAAACATCAGGTAGCCGAGGAGGCGTTTAAAGCAGGCGCAGTGATTGTAAATGACATAAGCGGATTCCGGTTTGATGCGAAGATCGCCGAGGTTACTGCCCGTCATAACGCAAGCTGTATTCTTATGCACATTAAAGGAACGCCGCTTGATATGCAGACAGATCCTTTTTATAACGATGTGGTTAAAGAAGTTACTAATTGTCTGACGGAATCAGTAAAAATTGCTGAACGGGCTGGTTTAAAACAAATTATTGTGGATCCGGGAATAGGATTCGGGAAATTATTCGGGCATAATGTTACACTGATTCAAAATTTGAACCATATAAGGAAAGAAACAGGATGCCCTTTACTGCTCGGAGTATCACGGAAAAGTTTTTTAAATCATATTTATAAATCCGAACCTTGTGAAAGACTCGAAGGTACTATCGCCGCGAATACTGCCGGAATATTTTACGGCGCGAACATTATTCGTGTCCATGATGTTTTAGAGAATAAAAGGGCGGCTTTAACAGCAGATATATTAAATATACGGCATACACCTGATAATGAGTAAAGGGAATCAAATACCGGGAAATTTTGAAGTGCTGGAACTTGATGTAATGGGTATGGAATGCGTTAATTGCGCCAACAGCATTAAGACTTACCTTACGAAACTTAACGGAATATACAAAGTTGAAATCAATTTCACTTCCGAAGTCGCGGCAATTGAATACAATCCGAATGTTATAACAAAAGAGGATATTATAGGCGATATACGGAAAATCGGATATGACGTACTTGAGGATGACGACGAGGAAACAATTGAACTGCAAAAGAAAAAGAATCTCAGCTCAGCGCGTAATAACATAATTTTATCTTTCATTCTTACGGTAATTATTGCCGCTATTTCAATGAGCGCTCACCCGGGAATGCCGGATACTCCGATGCTTGTTATATTGCTGATTCTTACTTCCGTTGTTGTTTTCCGGAACGGACAAAAGTTTCTTACAGGTGCGTGGAACGCGCTCAGAAATAAGACTTCTGATATGAATTCTCTTATTGCGCTGGGAGTCTTGTCGTCATATATATACAGCCTTGTTATTACTTTTAATCACCTGCTCGTTCTTAATATATCAGTTCTCAACAGCACGCATGAAGTCTATTTTGAAACGGCGGCAATGATTATTACACTGATACTTACAGGGAATTACCTTGAGACCGTTCTCAAGTCAAAAACTCAGACTTCGATAAAAAAACTGAAGGAACTTCAGTCAAAGTTTGTTAATGTTATACGCAGCGAAAATAATATTCCGGAGGAAATGCTCATTCCGTTCAAGAAAGTGCGCGTAGGAGATATTGTTATTATTGTATCGGGTGACAAAATTCCTGTTGACGGACATATAACGGAGGGATACTGCGTTGTTGACGAAAGCGCAATGACGGGTGAAAGTTCGCCTATTGAAAAAAAACAGGGTGATTCGCTCATCAGCGGTACACTGATTAAGAATGGCTTTGTGAAAATGAAAGCCGTTAAAGTCGGCAAGGATACCACTTTATCAAGGATTATAGGACTCGTAAAAGAAGCATCGAACTCGAAGCCAAAGATTCAGAGGTTAGCAGATAAAATTTCGTCTGTCTTTGTACCTGTAGTTGTCAGTATTTCCGTTTTGACATTCATCGTATGGCACTTAATTCTGAGCAAACCATTTGATGTCTCGCTCTTATATGCAGTTTCTGTTTTAATCATTGCCTGCCCCTGCGCACTCGGACTTGCTTCGCCTATGGCTGTCGTAATAGGTGTCGGCAGAGCGGCTGAAAACGGTATATTGTTCAACAATGTTGAAGCAATTGAAAAGATTATTAATATTGATACCGTATGTTTTGACAAAACCGGCACACTTACAACCGGTGAAATGCATTTAAAGAGCATAATTACTTTGAATGATATTTTACAGAATGATTTGCTGAAATATGTTTTTTCCGTTGAAAAGTATTCTAATCATCCGATAGCAAAATCAATATTCAATTACTGCGTCCAAAACAATGTTGATATATTTGCTGACGTGAATAATATTAATATTGAAGACGGACTCGGGATTTCCGGCATCGTATCAGGCAAGGAAGTTGTTATCGGTAACGGAGACCTGATGACAAAGCACGGGATTGACTGCGGTTCTTACGCTGATGCGAATAAAAACGGTAATCTTTTTATCGGTATTGACGGCATACTTTCGGGTCTCATTGAATTTGAGGATAAGATTAAAGAAGAAGCTAAAGAGATTGTATCTAAGCTTAAGAGCAAAAATCTCGGAATATTCCTTATTTCCGGAGACGGAGAAGAGGTAACGAAAAGCGTTGCCGACAAGCTTGAAATTGAGAATTACACATTCCGGACTATGCCGGAAGATAAAGAAAAAATTATTTCAGGTCTTCAGGCGGAAAATAAGAATGTGGCTATGATAGGCGACGGAATCAACGACGCGCCTTCGCTTGCGAGAGCAAATGTAGGGATTGCAGTCGGTACGGGGCAGGATATTGCGATTGATTCTGCGGATGTAATTCTCGTTAAGGGAGATCTGCGAAACCTTATCAAATCAATTAATATTTCATCGAAAACCGTTTCCATTATCAAGCAAAATATTTTCTGGGCATTCTTTTACAATATACTCGCTATTCCGCTCGCGGCGGGCATATTCTCACCATGGGGAATTATTATAAGCCCCGTTATGGCGGCTATGTTCATGGCTTTCAGCGATGTAATAACGGTTATGATAAATTCGCTCAGATTAAAATACGTTAACATAAATTAATAATATAAAAATGAAAAGAAAAACTGACAATGACCGATAAAGTAGATTTTGACAATTTTGCAGGTGAATACGAGAAACAGCTCGCAGATGATTTAAAATTTTTCGGCGAAGAAAACAGTTATTTTGCGGAATATAAAATAAGAATTGTAACAGAAAACATAAACAAGAAGCCTGAAAAGATTCTTGAATACGGATGCGGCATCGGCAGGAATATTCCGTTCCTGAAGAAATATTTCCCCGATGCCGATGTTTACGGATGCGACATATCAAAAAAGAGCCTTGAAATTGCCGCAGAATCAAACAGCGACTGCGGGTTTTTTGAAATTAATGATGAAAATCTCGCAAAGCATTACGAATCAGCCGACCTGATTTTTATTTCCTGCGTGTTTCATCATATTGAGCCTTCACTGAGAGCTGATGCGATGAGTAATGTGAACAATCTTCTGAATAAAGGCGGTAATGTTTTTTTCTTTGAGCACAACCAATATAATCCGGTCACGCGGAGGATTGTAAATACATGCGTATGGGATACGGACGCGATTCTTCTGAATCCGGGAGAATCGAAAGGATTGTTTAATGATTCCGGATTGAGTATTGACAAGTTCAGATATACATTGTTTTTTCCGTCTTTTATGGGATTCCTGCGTCCTGTAGAAAAAATATTATGGTTTATTCCGATGGGCGGGCAGTATTATATCAAAGCCGTTAAAGAATAAGTTAAGAAAAATTATATCCACGAAGCCTTATAAGCACCGGTTTTATTATTTTGACAGGTTAATTTTTTTCAGCTCCGCTTTATATTCCTTGCGGTATTCAAACACTTCCCCAATAGTCCTGAATATTACCGACGGCCTTGCAGCGGTTGATACACCGTCAAGACGCGGAAGATGTGTTACTCCCATTTCAGCAGTAGTGTATCCGAGAAGTTTTGCCTTAAGCATTATTTCGGCGTCAATAAAAGCGTCAATCGAATTGATTTTAATTTTTCCGAACAGGTCAGTTTTAATCAGTTTAAAAGCGCAGTCAATATCCCAGTAATCAAGACCGAATATCACTTTCAGAAGATAATTGTAACAAAGTGATGTAAACTTCCTGTATAGCGAGTATTGTTTCTTTTTCCTGTAACCTACTATAATATCCGCGAAAGGAATCAGTGCAACAAATTTTTTCAGCTCTTCCAGATCGAACTGATTATCACCGTCAGTATAAAACACATAATCGAGTTTCGCGCTTGTGAATCCGTCCCGGAGCGTGGCACCATATCCCATATTTTTCTCGTGATGTTTTACCCTTACTTTTTCAAATTCTTCAGCCAGTTCATCGGCAACTTCCGCCGTTCTGTCCGGACTGCCGTCTTCAATAATTAATACTTCGTAATCTTTAAGATTAAGTTCTTCAAGCACCCGCACTGCTTTCCTTACGACTTTACCAATATTACCTTCGTCGTAATACGCGGGAAAAAATACAGACAACGTGATATTTGAATTATCCATCATTATAAAAAAGTAATGTCTTTTATGTAAGTGTGAGTTCTTTTGATTCCTTCTGCAAACGTTACTTTAGGTTTCCAGCCAAAAGTTTTTTTTGCGAGAGTAATATCAAGCACGTTTACCGGCACATCAAGTTTGCGTCCCGCTTCGTATTTGACTACAGGTACCTTGCCGGTTTCCGTTTCCATAATCTTAATAATTTCGTTCAGTGTATATCCTTCGCCGTAACCGAGATTAAATATTCTGCTGTTCCCGGAATACTCAACGGATTTCGCGATTACGCTGACAGCATCTTTAATGTAAATGTAATCACGTTTGACACTCCCGTCACCCCAGATGTGAATTTCTTCTCCGACTAATATTTTCCTGAGGAAGACAGGGATTACACCCTGAGAATACAACGGATTTTGCCTCTCCCCATAAGGATTCGATAGGCGCAGTACAACATAATCCAACCCGTATAAATAATTGTACATATACAGGTAATCCTCAATAGTTTTTTTTATTATTCCGTATGAACATAACGGGTTGCGTGTATGAGATTCCGGAATAGGAATTTCTTTTGGGATTCCGTAAACCGTTCCCCCTGATGATATAAAAATGATTTTTTTCTTTTGGCTGCCTTTAAGTTCACCCAGCAGACGCAATGAGGAAACAAGATTAGTTTCGGCGTCATAAACCGGATTTTCATTTGAAGTTGCAGGCAGTGTTGAACTGACAAGATGAAAAACATAATCAATTCCTTCAAGCGCGCGTTTCAGGTCAATTGCGTTATTAAAGTCACCTTCGATTACACGGATCTTATCCTTCAGATGAAAAATATTAATCTTCGAGAAATTCTGCTTGTCAAATACCGTAACACCATATCCCATACGGATGAGTTCATCGCAAATGTGTGAGCCGATAAAACCTCCCCCGCCGAATATCAGACAATTTCCTTTCATACGATGAATTAGTTTATCTTTTCAAATACGTAAGCCGCGAACCGCCGGTCAAGCGAACTGAACTGGTTTAACAGCCTGAAATTCCGGTTATTCTGAATTGTTTCAAGTTTAACGTCACTGCCCCATTCCGGCCTGTAGCCGTAATGATTCTCCCATACTATCAGAGAACCTGCAGGAGCCGTCTCAAGAGATTTCGCATTAAGTGATTTATAATGGGAAGGCGCTTTTATATATCCTTCCGTAAAGAAAAACAGCACGGTGTGATTAGCGTATAAATCTGAATTAACGCCCTGTTTGCCGTTGATAAATTCCGCTACCGTCTTAACGGTTTGATTTTCGGGCGATAGCTTTTTCGGAGTAAAATCAATGGCAATAAAAACTATTGCCAGCAGTACGACTGCAACAGATAGTTTATTAAGATAATCCAAGGTTGATTTAAAAGGAATCAGCATTGTAAGAGCAAAAAGACCTGCTATTGTAAGAGCTTTAGTATAATCTGAAGTTTCAAGGAGTATAAATCCGTCGGTACCTTTTGAAACAAAGATTATAACAAACAGAAACAATGCGCCCGTTAAAATAAAATATGTCTTTCTGAAAGTCTGATTTCCAAGGTTATTCAGTCCGACAGTCGCAAAAAACACCGCGAGCGGAGATATATGCAAAAGATAACGCCAGTTACCCGGGTTCGGTCCGTTATTCCACATAGTCCATATCTGCACGCCGAAGATAGTGATAAATAATATGTAAGGCATCATGTATCGCTTTGTATATTCCTTCAACTTTGATGTATCGTTAAGAAATCCGAAGAAACCGAGTAAGAATAATGACAGTACAACCGGACCGACAATAAATATATATACCCTGAAGTAATGAAACACTCCCTGTGAATTATAAACAAGTGAAGCAACCGACTTCATTTCCGTCATCACAAAAAATATGTCACCCGTTTTAAGATATCCGAGCAGGCTATATACAACCGGAAAAACTCCTATTGCAATAAAAGGCAGATATTTTTTCCTTATAATAAAAATTATACCGAGTATTATGCAGAACACTGCGATTTCCTGCCTTATTGTGAAAATGTATCCGCATAATAATCCGCTTAAGAAATAAAACTTTTTATGATAAAGTATTAAAAAAAGTATCAGACAAAAAGCAGTAAATATTTCGGAATAAGACCTGAATGAAAGGTCAAAAAACAAAGGCTGTACGGCAAGAAGCACTGCTCCCGCAAAAGCATATTTAATTCCGCTCATCCGGATATATCTATATGTCAGATATACCGTTAAAGCCGATATAAGTGAATTAAATAGAAGTACGGGCTGATAGCCAAACATCGCCGGTATGACAAGAAAAATTTTCCATCCGGGTTTGGGATTATTTCCGAGAATTGCAAACGGATTTTCTTTGAACTGAACAGCATTAAGAAATTGCGCTATCTCATCATCCTGATAAAAACCAAGCGAATATCGGCTTGATATGTAATAAACTATAGTAAGAACAGGAATAATCAGCCAAAAATACTTATGAAAGGCATTGTCCAGATCAATGACATTTACGGGCTTGACTGCCTGTTTAACTGTTTTATGCTTAATTGTTTTTGCGCTCAAAATTGATGAAAAAATGATTGTTAAATTAAGCAAATAATAGATAGTTTTAAAGGATAAAGGTTAAAGTCAGATAAAAATAAAGATTACTACTATAAAACTAATTCACTTTAAATAACTTTTCCGTAGTGTTATATTAACGGATAATTAATAAAATGGAATATAATTTACTCGGCGATTCTGTACAGATAAAGGAGATAAATGAAACAATAAAACAGGTTGCTCCGACTAATATCAGCGTACTTATAACAGGCGAAAGCGGTACAGGGAAAGAGGTTACGGCAAACGCACTTCATCTATTAAGCAGAAGAGCAGATAAGCCTTTCATAATAGTGAACTGCGGCGCAATACCGGAAGGTATTATTGAAAGCGAATTGTTCGGTCACAATAAAGGTGCTTTTACCGGAGCCATTGAAACACGGGCAGGTTATTTTGAGATGGCGGATAAAGGAACAATTTTTCTCGATGAAATCGGTGATATGCCGCTTTCAACACAGGTTAAAATACTGAGAGTACTTGAATCGGGCGAGTTTATGAAAGTCGGAGGAAGCAAATACGTATCAGTTGACGTGAGAGTTATCGCCGCTACGAACCGGAACCTCGAAAGAGACGTTGCTAATAAGAGTTTCCGCGAGGACCTGTTTTTCAGACTTAAATCAATTAACATTCATATTCCTCCGCTGAGGGAAAGGAAATCCGATGTCAAAGTTTTATTTAATCACTTTATTTCAAGTTTCAGCAGAAAGAATAAAATTGAGTTCGCGGGAATTGATAATGACGCGATGGAATATATAATAAATTATTCTTGGAACGGAAACGCGCGTGAACTGAGAAATTTCTGCGAGAGTATTATTGTCCTGATTCCGGACAGACAGCTTAACATCGTGGACGTCAAGAAAAATCTCAGCCGTGAAGTTCCGGACTACAGACACCTTCCGGCTCTTCAGTTTCAGGCAAAAGAACCGACAGAAAAAGACATACTGCTCAGGGCTTTATTCGAGCTTAAAACAGACATAATGGACATCAAGCATATTCTTAATAAACGGGAAATTGAAGATATAAATTCAAGTTTTATAGCGGAAGATGATTTTGTGCTGAAGAGAAACGATATTGAAAGAATGACTCAGGACGAAATTGATAAAGAAATTTTAAAATATTTATTGAAAATCAATAAGTGGAATATAATACGGATTGCTGAAATACTCGGACAAACAACCAGAAATATATACCGCAGGATAAGAAAATTTAAACTCAGCAAAAGAGAATTAAACGAATATTAAAAACAGGATTAAAGAATTGAAAAAATTGTTTCTTATAATATTTGTTATTACCGCGCTGTTTATCGGAGGATGCGGAGCATACAGCTTCAGAGGGAATAACCCGCCCGAGGGGATTAAAGCACTTTCCGTTCCCCTGTTCATTGATAACAGCGGCTTTTCCGAAGCGGGACTGAAAGAACAGTTCACTGAACAGCTGAAAAGAAAAATCATAAGCGACAATACTTTTATACTTGCGGATAAAAGCAAAGCGGACGGATTGCTG
>Ga0247841_10012752_pt1 | contig 10885 bp, 13 predicted proteins | sample LaCruzMarch2015__2_FD_192410 | JGI IMG/M metagenome (GOLD analysis project Ga0247841, IMG submission 192410) | Freshwater microbial communities from meromictic Lake La Cruz, Castile-La Mancha, Spain - LaCruzMarch2015_18m | ecosystem: Environmental > Aquatic > Freshwater > Lake | place: Spain...
ATGCCCACGGTTCGGTGAAGAGCGGGGATCTGATGCGGCTGTATGGTATTTCCCGGCAGGCAGCAGGCAAGGATCTTGCGCAGATGGTTGAGCAGAACCTGATCAGGATCGACGGAAAAGGGCGTGCTACGCGGTACGTGATGGTGTGAGCGGGTTGTCGATTCGGTTGTCGTTTTGGTTGTCGATTAAGTTGTCGATTCCCGGCGGGGAATTTGCCGCACGGAGACTGGATGACGATGGATGAAACCTGTTGATGAAGATGATACTGTGCTATGAGGAGAATGCCGGACGTGATTGAATAATGCCTGAAGACTACACCAAAAAACTCCAAACCCGTTTACGAAAACTGTTTCAGTTCGAATCCGCTGATCTTGATTTTGGCATTTACCGGATCATGAACCGGAAGCGGGACGTGATCGAGAAGTTCATCGAGAAAGACCTGATCGCATCGGTGGATACAGAGTTCGGGAAGGCGTCACTGACAGACAAAGCCCAGCTGCTCGCTGAAGTGGAGGCACTGGCGGGCAAACTCGGGATTGGTGTGGATGACGATCCTGCGGCAGTTAGGGCGATGGCAAAGAAGGTACCTGCACTCCAGTCGCTAATATCGGAGTTTGAGCAGAAGCGAACCGATCTTCTGAACCTTGCCGGCAGGGACAAACACAAAGCCGAGGTGTTCAACCACATCTACCAGTTCTTCTCCCGGTACTATGATAACGGGGATTTCATGAGCATGCGCCGATACTCGGCGAGGCAGAAGTTCGCGGTACCGTACAACGGCGAAGAAGTGCTGCTCCACTAGGCAAACAAGGACCAGTACTACATCAAGACCGGGGAATATTTCTTCAACTACGCATTCCGCATCGGGGAGTACACGGTCCGGTTCCAGATTGTGCAGGCTGAGACCGCGATGAACAACACGAAGGCGGAGAACCGGTTCTTCGTTCTTGCCGCCGGGGAAGGCAACGTCACCTACGCGGGGATGACAAAGGAGCTCATCATCCACTTCGAGTACCGGGCGCTGACTGAATCTGAGAAGGCATCGGTGGGGACACGAAACGTACAGGACACCTTAAACGAGCAGGCAAAAACTGCCATCCTCCTCGCCGTCCCAGAACCCGGGTTGAAAGCAGGGCTTATCAGAGAGAAAGATGGCAAAACACCGCTTGTCAAGCACCTTGCCACGTATGCGAAGCGCAACACCACGGACTACTTCATCCACAAGGATCTTGCCGGCTTCCTGACGCGGGAACTGGACTTCTACATCAAGAACGAGATGTTCGATCTTGATGATCTGGGGACGGAGAAGGAAGTGCCGATCGAGCAGTACCTGAACCGGGTCCGGGTGATGAAAGCTATCTCCCTCAAGATCATTGCGTTCCTCGCCCAGATTGAGGATTTCCAGAAAAAACTCTTCGAGAAGAAGTTCGTGCTGAGTGCGAATTACTGCATGACTCTTGACAAGGTACCTGCGGAGTTCTACCCGGAGATTGCGAAGAACACGGCGCAGATTGCAGAGTGGAAGGCGCTCTACAGCATTGGGGAGCCGAGCGAGCAGGCAACCCTGTCCGGCACGAAAGGGAATGTCATCGATGAAGAGTTCCTGAAAACCCACCCGTATCTCGTGCTCGATACGAAGTTCTTCCATCAGGTGTTCAAAGACCGGCTCCTCGCCACGTTCGATGATCTCGATGACGCTACAGGTGGGCTGATGGTGAAGTCAGAGAACTGGCAGGCGCTCAATCTCTTACAGGAGCGGTACCGGGAGCAGGTGAAGTGCATCTACATCGATCCGCCGTATAATACCGGTTCTGATGATTTTCTTTACAAGCAGATTGGGTCACAACTAGAAAATGTGGTAGTCGCTTATAAACCCAGGCCGAAAATATCCGCAATTTGAGGTTGTTTTATTGCGTTCATGGGATTATGACCCAGCCTGTTCGTTTTTAATTTTCCAAGTGCAACAGTTTCAATCCTTGTTCTCGTGGATGAAGCGCTCGAAGGTGAGGTGAAACGTGGCTCGGAAATCAAGGCGGAAGTTTCAATCCTTGTTCTTGTGGATGAAGCGCTCGAAGACATCCTTTTTCACCTGTTTATACTGTGTGAAAAGTTCAATCCTTGTTCTTGTCTCAAATAGAATCATTTTGATCACTATGCTCATTTTCTCCCCCCAAGGATTCCTTTAAATCAGAATCCTTTTTCAAAAACATCGATTTTTAGCCCTAGAAAAAAATAAACCGGATAGTGATCAATTGATCACTATCCAATGATTCGCTGGATACAAAATTGAACTCAAAGACTTTTTTGAAAAAAGTGCATCGGGTTGAGCACGCTTGCATTCCCCTCGACGATAATGTGGATGTATGTGTTGTCAACATTCAGCAAAAACCAATTGAAATTTTGGATGGGTGAGGGATATCTCAGTTATTTGAGAACAAGCCCGTAAAAGCTAGTGATCAAAATTGCGCTGTTTGAGTCTTGTGGATGAAGCGCTCGAAGCCACCCGCTTCTCTCGGACATCAGTCCGAGGTCGGAGTTTCAATCCTTGTTCTCGTGGATGAAGCGCTCGAAGATTTCAGAGGGCATTGTTGTGATATCAGTAGGGTTGTTTCAATCCTTGTTCTCGTGGATGAAGCGCTCGAAGGTCTATAATCTCATCGAGGTGTGTCTGTGGGGTAGTTTCAATCCTTGTTCTCGTGGATGAAGCGCTCGAAGAGGAGAAGACTGTAAGAACTGCCGGTCCGAGATTGAGTTTCAATCCTTGTTCTCGTGGATGAAGCGCTCGAAGATGACCATCCTCAACGAGGCACGGGCTAAGCTTGAGTTTCAATCCTTGTTCTCGTGGATGAAGCGCTCGAAGTTTTTCCGGGTACGATAAAATACCCGTTTCCGCCTAGTTTCAATCCTTGTTCTCGTGGATGAAGCGCTCGAAGCCTGCAAGGGAAACTTGGCGGACTCTGCGGAAAAGGTTTCAATCCTTGTTCTCGTGGATGAAGCGCTCGAAGCGGCTCTTAATGCCACGCCTACAACCGGGACTGCCAGTTTCAATCCTTGTTCTCGTGGATGAAGCGCTCGAAGGTACCGCGCAGAAACCACATACAGAACCACATAGGTTTCAATCCTTGTTCTCGTGGATGAAGCGCTCGAAGTTCCGAGAAGATCCCGAGGGATTCAAACGAATGAGTTTCAATCCTTGTTCTCGTGGATGAAGCGCTCGACGATGAGCGTATATAATTTGTGTTTCGAGAGCATCGTTTCAATCCTTGTTCTCGTGGATGAAGCGCTCGAAGTCTGATAGTCATACTCACTTGACAAATATGGCACCGGTTTCAATCCTTGTTCTCGTGGATGAAGCGCTCGAAGAAACTTCAAGAACAGGAAACTACAGATGGGATAAGGTTTCAATCCTTGTTCTCGTGGATGAAGCGCTCGAAGAATCTGGCTCCATTCTTTCCCGTACCAATGACCGAGTTTCAATCCTTGTTCTCGTGGATGAAGCGCTCGAAGTCTCTCGGATTCAATGCGGCTCTTTGACATTGTACCGTTTCAATCCTTGTTCTCGTGGATGAAGCGCTCGAAGTAGAACGGGGATGGTTACCACTTTGTTCAGAATGGTTTCAATCCTTGTTCTCGTGGATGAAGCGCTCGAAGAAAAAGAAGCTCTCGGATATGCTGAGGATCTTTGGTTTCAATCCTTGTTCTCGTGGATGAAGCGCTCGAAGCCCAAAGCCGGAAACTATTATCCCAGACGAGAGCATGTTTCAATCCTTGTTCTCGTGGATGAAGCGCTCGAAGCGTGTAGCCCAAATGCTGGAGATCTTGATAGTCCAGGTTTCAATCCTTGTTCTCGTGGATGAAGCGCTCGAAGGATCCTGAGTATTGGGAAGAACATGATGAAATGAGTTTCAATCCTTGTTCTCGTGGATGAAGCGCTCGAAGGTGTTTATTCAGAGTGTGACAAAGCATTTCAATACCGTTTCAATCCTTGTTCTCGTGGATGAAGCGCTCGAAGAATATAGTAGGGAGTTATGGGGTGAGATAGATGTTGTTTCAATCCTTGTTCTCGTGGATGAAGCGCTCGAAGCTCCACATATACGAACAGCCAGGTGCGTACACAGGTTTCAATCCTTGTTCTCGTGGATGAAGCGCTCGAAGTCGGACTTCTCAGATGGTCATGACGTTGTAATTGGGTTTCAATCCTTGTTCTCGTGGATGAAGCGCTCGAAGTCCCTGGCATTACATCATTCAGAACCGTCCGGGGGTTTCAATCCTTGTTCTCGTGGATGAAGCGCTCGAAGGAAGCGTCCTGCTTTGATATCCCGGATTGCTTTCTGTTTCAATCCTTGTTCTCGTGGATGAAGCGCTCGAAGGAGTGGCGCACAGTTACGTATTAGTGGATGGAGTGTTTCAATCCTTGTTCTCGTGGATGAAGCGCTCGAAGAAATGTTACGTATTCATTTTTCCCATCTGGTGTTTTGTTTCAATCCTTGTTCTCGTGGATGAAGCGCTCGAAGTTGGGGATCATCAGTGCGGGTCCGTGGAAACTACGGTTTCAATCCTTGTTCTCGTGGATGAAGCGCTCGAAGGGCTCTCGATTTCGGATTCACCGGCGGGCTCCTGGGTTTCAATCCTTGTTCTCGTGGATGAAGCGCTCGAAGTTTGGGTGGTTTGAGGCGAGACGCCACCAAGGCAGGTTTCAATCCTTGTTCTCGTGGATGAAGCGCTCGAAGTTGGTTTGCCACAGATTGGGATCTCGTATTTTCTTGTTTCAATCCTTGTTCTCGTGGATGAAGCGCTCGAAGTTGGTTTGCCACAGATTGGGGATCTCGTATTTTCTTGTTTCAATCCTTGTTCTCGTGGATGAAGCGCTCGAAGTTGAAGTTTGATGTCGTGGGTCTTCGTATTGTATTTTGTTTCAATCCTTGTTCTCGTGGATGAAGCGCTCGAAGGAAAAAATTGGCGGTGTTTGATGACCGGGACGTGTTTCAATCCTTGTTCTCGTGGATGAAGCGCTCGAAGAAGCGGATTTGCGCCAATGTTCGTGATGAACTCAGTTTCAATCCTTGTTCTCGTGGATGAAGCGCTCGAAGATCTGAACGGGATTTGGAAGATTATACGCAGGAAAGTTTCAATCCTTGTTCTCGTGGATGAAGCGCTCGAAGTCTGAGGGCACACCCGCTTCTTGGTTCTCTTATTCTGTTTCAATCCTTGTTCTCGTGGATGAAGCGCTCGAAGTGGGAACGACAAGAAAAAGAAACATCAAAATCGTTGTTTCAATCCTTGTTCTCGTGGATGAAGCGCTCGAAGTAATCGTATGTGCTTGACAGATATTGCACTGTAAGTTTCAATCCTTGTTCTCGTGGATGAAGCGCTCGAAGTTCCACGATCGCACCGCTGATCCAGGCACTGGGGAAGCGTTTCAATCCTTGTTCTCGTGGATGAAGCGCTCGAAGTTCCTTACAAGAACAATGCGAATAAAGGAGACGTGGAGTTTCAATCCTTGTTCTCGTGGATGAAGCGCTCGAAGAAACTGGTATCGTATATGTACTCGTGTACATGTACACTGGTTTCAATCCTTGTTCTCGTGGATGAAGCGCTCGAAGTGGGCTTATCCAGTCTGACGTTCTGATATACGGAGTTTCAATCCTTGTTCTCGTGGATGAAGCGCTCGAAGCCACCCGCTGCCACTGACAGGCACCCAGGCACCGGGTTTCAATCCTTGTTCTCGTGGATGAAGCGCTCGAAGACCGGGGGATTCACTGCTTTCTCAAGGTTCTCCTGGTTTCAATCCTTGTTCTCGTGGATGAAGCGCTCGAAGGTGCCCCTGCTCCACTCTCCACTCTGGATCGTAATGTTTCAATCCTTGTTCTCGTGGATGAAGCGCTCGAAGTCTGGTTGAGTTTTCCCATAAAAATCTTGTAACTAGTTTCAATCCTTGTTCTCGTGGATGAAGCGCTCGAAGACCCAAATTCTCATATGGATGTTTACAACATTCCAGTTTCAATCCTTGTTCTCGTGGATGAAGCGCTCGAAGATCCCATTTCACATCCCGCTAAAAAATCCCACACTTTGTTTCAATCCTTGTTCTCGTGGATGAAGCGCTCGAAGGATGGTAATCATGATTTTACACCTTTTAGAGCTTCGAGTTTCAATCCTTGTTCTCGTGGATGAAGCGCTCGAAGAAGCCTATCATGAAGATATGGTTGATTATGGTAAGTTTCAATCCTTGTTCTCGTGGATGAAGCGCTCGAAGTTCCATATTTGACATATCCCCATCATCCAGGCATGGAGTTTCAATCCTTGTTCTCGTGGATGAAGCGCTCGAAGGTGACAAAAATGAGTCAAAAAATACAGGTTGAAGCGTTTCAATCCTTGTTCTCGTGGATGAAGCGCTCGAAGCGGGGACTGCTCACCGATGCGATGGTGGCGATACAGTTTCAATCCTTGTTCTCGTGGATGAAGCGCTCGAAGTGGCAATTACTGCCAGCTGTCCCCGTGCTGCTCGAAGTTTCAATCCTTGTTCTCGTGGATGAAGCGCTCGAAGGAGTTTCTGAAGCAATCGGAAATCCGCCCTGAGAAGTTTCAATCCTTGTTCTCGTGGATGAAGCGCTCGAAGTTGCATAAAGGCGCTCTACCACTGAGCTACGGGGGGTTTCAATCCTTGTTCTCGTGGATGAAGCGCTCGAAGCAAATGGATTTGAACCAACGTTTCACCCGGAACGTCGTTTCAATCCTTGTTCTCGTGGATGAAGCGCTCGAAGAAATGGCGCACCATACATTGACACGGGACAACTCGGTTTCAATCCTTGTTCTCGTGGATGAAGCGCTCGAAGTACATGACGATGAGGGAGGACTCCATCCCCGTCCGTTTCAATCCTTGTTCTCGTGGATGAAGCGCTCGAAGTAATAACGCACCGTACATTGATACAGAACAACTCGGTTTCAATCCTTGTTCTCGTGGATGAAGCGCTCGAAGGTCCAAAACAACTACTATCATTATACCATTGCTCGGTTTCAATCCTTGTTCTCGTGGATGAAGCGCTCGAAGGCCGTAAGGATCTACGGCCGTAATGATCTAAGGGGGTTTCAATCCTTGTTCTCGTGGATGAAGCGCTCGAAGTGACCGCGATTCCGGGCTTCGACCCACTGTTTGTGCGTTTCAATCCTTGTTCTCGTGGATGAAGCGCTCGAAGCGCTGCGCTCGCACCCGCCCGCTATCTACACCTCAGTTTCAATCCTTGTTCTCGTGGATGAAGCGCTCGAAGTTCGGATAGAGTAATTCAAGCTGCGCGGGCGAAGTGGTTTCAATCCTTGTTCTCGTGGATGAAGCGTTCGAAGTCCATATGGTGTATGAGTTGATTTACTTGCGGAGGGTTTCAATCCTTGTTCTCGTGGATGAAGCGCTCGAAGATGAGATCTCTCTGATATGCATTTTCAACCATGTTTGTTTCAATCCTTGTTCTCGTGGATGAAGCGCTCGAAGCATGTTAGATCACCTGCTTATCATCGCTTACATTGGTTTCAATCCTTGTTCTCGTGGATGAAGCGCTCGAAGCATATAGGGAGCATCAAGCATGAGTCTTGAAGATGGTTTCAATCCTTGTTCTCGTGGATGAAGCGCTCGAAGAGGGCATCAACAGTCAGCAGAGATTGGAATATCTGTTTCAATCCTTGTTCTCGTGGATGAAGCGCTCGAAGAATGCCGGTGGATACCAGCGCCACACCTTCAATTATGTTTCAATCCTTGTTCTCGTGGATGAAGCGCTCGAAGACTTCTGTGATGAACCATTATTATTTCGAGGTAGAGTTTCAATCCTTGTTCTCGTGGATGAAGCGCTCGAAGTTTACCCTGGAAGAGTTGCAGAAACTTATGCAAATACTGTTTCAATCCTTGTTCTCGTGGATGAAGCGCTCGAAGTATACTATTGCTTGTTGGGGGCAAGAAAACCACGAAAGTTTCAATCCTTGTTCTCGTGGATGAAGCGCTCGAAGCCTCAAAATATGATCCAAACCGGCATCCGGAATGGGGTTTCAATCCTTGTTCTCGTGGATGAAGCGCTCGAAGTCCACCCGCTGCCACTGACACTCGCCAAGACACCGGGTTTCAATCCTTGTTCTCGTGGATGAAGCGCTCGAAGGATGAAAAAGTGACGAAAACCATTCTCAGAATGCAGTTTCAATCCTTGTTCTCGTGGATGAAGCGCTCGAAGTCGACGTACACTACACGGGGCTGGCACGAGGTGATGTTTCAATCCTTGTTCTCGTGGATGAAGCGCTCGAAGAACTAACCAAAATGGCAGAAGTCGCATTAAAGAAATGTTTCAATCCTTGTTCTCGTGGATGAAGCGCTCGAAGTTCGCCACGTTTGATCTTTCCGGCGACATTCACGAGTTTCAATCCTTGTTCTCGTGGATGAAGCGCTCGAAGTTGGTTTGCCACAGATTGGGGATCTCGTATTTTCTTGTTTCAATCCTTGTTCTCGTGGATGAAGCGCTCGAAGCCAGATCGCGAAGAACATGCAGTTGGTTGGCGGCAGGTTTCAATCCTTGTTCTCGTGGATGAAGCGCTCGAAGAATCGAGTTCACCGAATATTTATGCCTGAACTGGGGTTTCAATCCTTGTTCTCGTGGATGAAGCGCTCGAAGTTTTTGCGAATTGGAGTTGACGGTACTGTTTGAAGTTTCAATCCTTGTTCTCGTGGATGAAGCGCTCGAAGTGCCATTTGGCACAATGATCCGTACGCGTGCTACACAGTTTCAATCCTTGTTCTCGTGGATGAAGCGCTCGAAGCGCGGCGGTTGCCGGATACGCACTGCCGTACAACTGTTTCAATCCTTGTTCTCGTGGATGAAGCGCTCGAAGATAACGTCGAGCCGCGCCTGCTCAAAAACCTCAGGGGTTTCAATCCTTGTTCTCGTGGATGAAGCGCTCGAAGGTGCGGTTGGCTTGCTCCGGAAGTATCGACGTGGGTTTCAATCCTTGTTCTCGTGGATGAAGCGCTCGAAGATTTGTGCAGGAATGCCCATTACAAGGAATATTAGTTTCAATCCTTGTTCTCGTGGATGAAGCGCTCGAAGAATGAAAAAGTAAGGCAGTACGCAATACGGGTCATGTTTCAATCCTTGTTCTCGTGGATGAAGCGCTCGAAGACTGATCAACCCAGCTTCGATCAGATCTGAAACATTGTTTCAATCCTTGTTCTCGTGGATGAAGCGCTCGAAGTTCTAAAAAAACATGTTGAATGGTTGAAAAATATACGTTTCAATCCTTGTTCTCGTGGATGAAGCGCTCGAAGTTTTCGGGAACTGGTGGACGGACGAACAGATCCTGTTTCAATCCTTGTTCTCGTGGATGAAGCGCTCGAAGAATGTCCGCCTTGGAGATAGAGTGCGATTCACTAGTTTCAATCCTTGTTCTCGTGGATGAAGCGCTCGAAGGCGCCGGCAGTTGCATCGGTGATTGCAGCTACACCGGTTTCAATCCTTGTTCTCGTGGATGAAGCGCTCGAAGTTTCGCCAGTGAGATTGACCTGAGGTTGACCATGGGTTTCAATCCTTGTTCTCGTGGATGAAGCGCTCGAAGATGGAGGGAAAAGAGCAATGAAAGATTCAACAATGTTTCAATCCTTGTTCTCGTGGATGAAGCGCTCGAAGACTTGTTGCCCCAAGTGTGGTTGCCACCACACTCGGTTTCAATCCTTGTTCTCGTGGATGAAGCGCTCGAAGACGGCTAAGACCGGTCATCTTCTCCAGTACCGGCAGTTTCAATCCTTGTTCTCGTGGATGAAGCGCTCGAAGTGTCAATGGAACACCGGGGGCATCTACTATTGATGGTTTCAATCCTTGTTCTCGTGGATGAAGCGCTCGAAGCAGCAATGCGCATCGGTGATGCATCAGGAGATGGGTTTCAATCCTTGTTCTCGTGGATGAAGCGCTCGAAGAATTGGAGTTGACAATTTGCTTCGAGATACAATGATGTTTCAATCCTTGTTCTCGTGGATGAAGCGCTCGAAGTTTCTACAAGATTCTGCTTCCAAAGTCATGTAATCTAGTTTCAATCCTTGTTCTCGTGGATGAAGCGCTCGAAGTCTGCCTAATCTATATGCCTAATCCAGACATGCCTGTTTCAATCCTTGTTCTCGTGGATGAAGCGCTCGAAGAAATAGATCGCGTGGGGAGAAGTATCAGAGATCTATGTTTCAATCCTTGTTCTCGTGGATGAAGCGCTCGAAGTTTTTGTTGCCGTCAAAACGATCGAATGGATGGGAGTTTCAATCCTTGTTCTCGTGGATGAAGCGCTCGAAGCACCTTCTATCAACATTTACCAAACAAGATCTTAGTTTCAATCCTTGTTCTCGTGGATGAAGCGCTCGAAGATGCGCAGCATTCGGGAACGACGCACATTCTTCGAGTTTCAATCCTTGTTCTCGTGGATGAAGCGCTCGAAGTATCGACCATAATGACCATTGCCGGGTGAGTACGGTTTCAATCCTTGTTCTCGTGGATGAAGCGCTCGAAGGAGATCTTACAAGATTAGAAATCGAACACGAGTTGAGTTTCAATCCTTGTTCTCGTGGATGAAGCGCTCGAAGCGTGATAATAAGATATGAAATAAGGAGAACTTGGGTTTCAATCCTTGTTCTCGTGGATGAAGCGCTCGAAGCATCCTCGTGAAACTTTCCGTGGTGCGATACTGGAGTTTCAATCCTTGTTCTCGTGGATGAAGCGCTCGAAGCACCTGTATGACAATTTATCAAGGATTTTTTGTATCCACTCCATAAAGGGGAAACATTTATATCCGGAAACCGGAATATTATAAGATGTGTTCCTCTCAAAAAACGATGTAAACTTTTTAGCCTCAATAAATCGTGAAAACCTACACGAAT
>Ga0247841_10012753_pt1 | contig 10885 bp, 10 predicted proteins | sample LaCruzMarch2015__2_FD_192410 | JGI IMG/M metagenome (GOLD analysis project Ga0247841, IMG submission 192410) | Freshwater microbial communities from meromictic Lake La Cruz, Castile-La Mancha, Spain - LaCruzMarch2015_18m | ecosystem: Environmental > Aquatic > Freshwater > Lake | place: Spain...
TGCTTTTGAGCGTATCTGCATTTCAATGGTCACTCATCCTCGTGAGTTTGACAGCATAGCTGAAAAAAAAATTCCTCAAATCCCCTAAATCCCCTTTAATATAAGGCTTTTAGGGGATTTTTTATTGCAAATTATTATCATAAATATGTAGTATTAAACGGCAAGTTATGATATAATATAGCTATTTTAAAACCATTCTTTAAGGAGAGCCTTATGTATCTTAAAAAGAACTACAATAAAGAGTCGGGCAGGACCTATCTTTCCATCGCCCAGAAATACAGACACCCTATAAAAAAAGTATCTACCGACAGGAATATAGAGTCTCTTGGATACTTAGATGAACTTGAAAAGAAATATGACGATCCCATAACCCACTTTAAAGAAGTGGCAAAAAAGATGACTGAAGAAGATAATACAAAAAAGAAGGTAGTACTTAATATAAATATGGATGAAGAGCTTTTAGAGGATAGCAGGCAAAGAAAGAACTTGGGATATGCTGCTATCTTAAAAATATATCATGAGCTTGAGCTTAACGTATTTTTTAACAACAGAGCCAGAAATGAATCTTTTAAATACAATACCAATTCCATTATGATGCTTCTTGTAGTATCAAGACTGCTATCGCCCGGCTCAAAGAAGAAGGCATTTGAAGAAAAACAAAGGTATTTTGAGCGCTTCAGTTTTACCCTGGCTGATATTTACCGGTCCCTTTCCCACTTTGCAACGCTGGAAGTAGAGCTCCAGAAATATTTAAACGAAAAAATAAATGATAGATACAAAAGAAATACAAAAACCATCTACTATGATGTGACAAACTTTTACTTTGAGATAGACAAGGCTGATGATTTAAGAAAGTTTGGAAAAAGTAAGGAAGGCCGCCATAATCCAATAGTGCAGATGGGACTTGCCATGGACTCTGATGGCATTCCCATACATTACAGATTATTTGAAGGAAACAAGTTAGACAAGGAGACATTTAGAACTGTAATTGGCGAGGTAAGAAGAAAATATGATACCGGAAGAATTGTAGTGGTAGCTGATATGGGAATAATTACAGGAGACAATATCTACTATCTTACCGGAAAAAATAATGATAATGGTTATGTATTTAGTTTTTCTCTTAAGGGGGGAACTGATGAATTTAAGGAATACGTCCTGGGTGACACCGGTTACGCGGGATCCGACGGAAAGCCGGCAGGAGAGGACGCTTCTTTTAAGATAAAATCAAGGAGGGTTTCAAGGGATATAAATGTTAGCGTTAAAAGCGGAAAGATGGCAAAAAGAGTCGTATATGAAAAACAGGTGGTATTCTGGGCCAAAAAGTATGCCGATAAGGCAAAAGCTGAAAGAAGTGAGCTGGTTAAAAAAGCAATGGAGCTTGTAGAAAATCCGGCAAAATACGACAGGGCCACAAGCTACGGGGCAGCCAAGTATGTAAAAGATATCCAGTTTGATAAAGAGACAGGTGAGATAGTTAATGGCAGAAAGCCCGGTTTTGATTTTGAGAAACTTACCAATGATGAAAAATACGACGGCTATTATGCAATAGTTACAAGCGAGCTTGATATGGCTGATGGTGATATTATCGACACCTACCGGGGACTCTGGGAGATAGAGGAGACCTTTAAGGTCACCAAGGGTACATTAGAGGCAAGGCCTGTATATGTATCAAGAGAAGACAGGATAAGGGCCCACTTTCTTACCTGCTTTATAGCACTTGTTATCGTAAGGCTTCTGCAGAAAAAAACAGGCAGAAAATATACTGCGGAAAAGATAATCTCCTGCCTTAATAGTATTTCCTGCTCTGGTGAGCAGGATAACTTATACCTTTTTGATTACAGGAGCAAGGAATCGGATGCCATAGGTAATGCCTTGGGAATTGATTTTACACGAAAGAGGCTTCGCCAGTCTGAGATTAAAAATATTTTGGCTGAAAGCAAAAAATGAGCCAATATACCACATATTTGTGAAAATATTTGAGGGCTAAAATCCCTTTATTTATGAGGGATTTAGGCGATTTTTGGCCTTTTGTGCTGTCAAAGTCAGGATGATATCAGCAAACATAATAAAGTCAAGGAAAATTAATAAATATTATTTTAAAAATAAAAATAATTAAATATTTTTCAAATTTTATCCTTAATTTCTAATTTTTTAAACAGCTTTAACTCGTATCCAATAAAAATTAAAGTCAGGGCTGTAGATAAAAAATCACTTATAGGCAGTGAAAGCCATACTCCGTTTAACCCAAAAAAATGCGGAAGAATTAAAATTCCGGGTATCAGGAATATTACCTGTCGGGAAATATTAAGTATTATGGCTGGTACAGCCTTACCTATCGCCTGAAAGAAACTTCCTCCGACAAACTGAAGGCCCAAAGTGATAAACACTGCAGTAGCTATTCTTATAGGCATTACGCCAATTTCCAGCAGGTCTTTGTTGCTGCTAAAAATGCCAAGCATCATTTTTGGAAATCCGAATATTAAAATAAATGAAATTGCTGAAATTACCGTTGTCCATAAAAATGACTCCCTTAGTATAAACCTCACCCTGTCATATTTTTTAGCTCCATAATTAAAGCCTGTAATTGTTGAAAACCCCTGTGCAATACCAATGATAGGCATAATTGTAATATCCATTATTCTTATGGCGATACCCATAATTGCGATATACAAATCATTGCCATATCTTAATATGGATCTGTTAAAGAGTATAAAAATGACACTGTCTACTATTCCCATTAAAAATGAAGGCAGGCCCAGTTTCAGGATTTCCTTGATTATTGGAATGTCAGGCTTAAACATTTTTAAATTAAGCTTGAAAATACTTTTGCCGAACATAAAATAAAGCAGAATATATGCGGCAGAAACAATCTGACTGATAACTGTGGCAATAGCAGCGCCCCTGACACCCATCTTAAATACAAAAATAAATATCGGATCAAGAATAATATTTAATGCTGCACCCAAAATCAGAACATACATTGAAGCTCTGGGCCTGCCTTCTGCTCGTATAATACTGTTTCCGGCAATATCAAAGGACTGAAACATAAAACCAAACAAAATGACACTCATATAGTCCTTGGCATATGTAAAAACTTCAGGGGAAGCACCAAAAAATATAAGAATTTTGTTCATTAATAAGTAGCACGGCACCATGACAATAATACTTATGACTAAATTCAGAATCATACCGTTTCCAGTAGTTAAAATTGCTTTATGCCTGTCGTTTCTGCCAAGAGACCTAGATATTATTGATCCGGATCCGGCGCCTATCATCATCCCCACTGCAAACATCAGTATCTGGATTGGAAGTACTATGGCAAGACCGGCAATCGCCAGAGGGCCTACTCCCTGCCCTACATAAAGAGTGTCCACGATATTGTAGAGAGCACTTACTACCAAACCTATTGTGGCCGGGAGTGAAAACTTAAAAAGAAGTTTCCTTAAATTCCCATTTAAAATTATTTCTCTTTCTTCCATGGCAGATAATTTAAGAATTTTATTATGAGATACTCTGGTTTTTTATATACTTTGAATCCCTATTTTTTTAGGGTCTATATTTTATCAGAGTTATTATGTTTTATGATCTTTATATTTAAGGATCTTTATTTTTAAGGATCTTTAACTTTTATGATCTTTACTTTTTTAGAATCTTTAAATTTTATGATCTTTACTTTTTTAGAATCTTTAAATTTTATGATCTTTATTTTTTAGGATTAAGATAGCAGAGGGCTCCTCCGTCTGCAACTATCTCGGAGCCACATATATACCCTGATTCTTCAGAAGCAAGAAAGAGAGCGATATTTGCTATGTCTGAGGGCAATCCTATCCTGCCTATTGGTGTTCGTTCTGCCAGTCTGGCATTTACTTCCGGTGTATCGGGATATCTCTTTCGCAGCATTGGAGTATCTATAATATGGGGTGTGATTATATTGGTCCTTATCCCTCTGGATAAAAGTTCATATGATAATCCCTTCATAAAGCCGTATTGAGCAACTTTGGATGTCGAATAATGAATTCCGCCTCCGCTTCCTGTAACAACTGTAGCTGAACCAATAATGACTATATTTGCTTTTTGCTGACTTAGCATCTGTTCGACCAGGCACTTGACAACATAAAACGGGCCGTTTACATTTATATCAATAGCTTTTTTCCATTCTTCCATTGTCAGTTTCTCTATTTCATATTTTGAGCCATACCCTGCAGCAAGTATCAAATTGTCCACTTTTTTAAATTTTTCAATAATCAGGCTGCATGATTTTTCAACTTTTAAAAAATCAGTTATGTCACACTCAAAGAAACCTGCTTCTCGCTTAAAATCTTCTTTTATTGAAGCTACGACCTTTTCCCCGCTTTTATCCATGTCAAGAATTGCAATATCAGACCCGTGCTCAGCAAAAGTAAGCGCTATCTGTCTTCCAATTCCACTTGATCCTCCGGTAATTACTGTTACCTTATTGTTTTGGTCAAGGTCTTTCATTTATCGTCTCCTTTGCTGCGGTTAAAATAAATAATCAAACGATTGTAACTGTTATTCCCATGTTCTTTATTTTATCCAGTATCTCTTTATCAATATTTTTATCAGTTATGATCTCATCTATCTTATCCAGAGTTACGGCGTTTATATAAGAATCAACTCCGAATTTTGAACTGTCGCAGAGAAGTATTATCTTTTTGGCACTTTCAACCATGGCTTTAATAAGTTCAGAATCATACTGCGTCGCCGTGGTAACTCCCTTTTGTGGCGATACGGCCACTGCGCTGAGAAACAATATGTCAACATTAATGCTTTTAAAATAATTAACAGCATGAGGCCCTACATATACGCCTGATCCCGGCCTTATGATACCTCCAGAAATACTGACTTCCAGATCTTTTTTAAAAGACATCAGTCTGTATAATTCATCAGCAATTGGAATTCCTGCTGTTGAAACCTGAAGATTTTTTTTATCGCCAAGATATCTGACAACTCTTAAACAGGTAGACCCTGATTCAAGAATAATTGCGTCATTATCATTTATCCTCCTGGCAGCTTCTCTTGCTATTCTGTCTTTTTCTTCAGGAAATAATTTTACTCTTTCATTAAAAACAGGTTCCGGCTCCAAAAATTCCTTATATACAGCCCCGCCATGCACCTTGTTTAAAAAACCTTCACTGTCGAGCCGGGCAAGATCTCTTCTGACTGTCAGCAGTGAAATATTAAACATTTGACTGATTCTTTCAACGCTTACAGTTTTTTCCTTTTTTATTAATTCCTTTATTTCAATTATTCTTTTTTCCGGTAATCTCATTTTTTTAGTTGAAGCATCAGATAATATTTATTAAATTTTTTACTGTTTTCTTAATAAAGCTCAATAAAATTATAAAACCTTAATCAAACTTTATTTCTTTAAGCAATATCATTTTTCCATTATGACAGATGAATGTTATTTTTATAAATAGTTCCTGTATGTAATAAGACTAAGCGCAGTAACAAAACTTTAATGAACTTTTATTAATTTTTATGAACTAATTACTGATTATATTGTACCAATATTTACTGTCAAGGATTTTTTATAAAAGATTATCACGTAAAATGATGGAGATATTTCCAATTTGAACAAGTCTTTTTTGCAGGTCACTTTATCTGCAGCAAGAGGCTCTCATCACATGTCCTTAATTGAATCTTTTTAATAACTTGTCTTTGAATTATAAAGGCGCACAAATAATAAATACTCATGCGCCTTAAATAAATTTCAATATAATGTAAAAAATAAATAAAACTTTATATATTTTACATATTTTTTGCAAAACCAGACTAAAAATATGCTGACAGCAGAATGATTATTTTAAACTTCTTAGTGCACAAAAATCATTACAAGAATTCCTGCCAGCGCAATCAGTATGCCAAAAACAAGAGCAGCAGTTGCACTTGTTTTGTTGCCCTGAACTATATCTGTCTCATTTCTTACAGAAACGATAAATGGCTTTTTGCTGTCCATCGGCTTTTCGATATTTACACGACCGCCTGCAAGTATCGCTTCCCCAAGAACATATAGCTGCCTTCCGAGAGGAATGGTATTTTCAACCATTCTAAAGCCAAGAGTTCTTGCCCCCATCTGACCAAAGCTGAAGCTGCCAAAAAATCCATAACTTTGTATATTGTTAGCAGGTTCAAATCTGTCCATGGTCTTTAAAGGCTCAAGCTGCAGACCGGATTGCGTAACATCGATATATACCTTGTCATCGGATTGCAAATCTTTGAGCACAATCGTTCCTGAGCTCTTCTGGTTTGTAACGAGTGATTCACTTTTTTTCATCCTCTGGTGGGTGCCTTTGTCATCGGTATAAGTTTCAGTCTCCTCAAATACCTGGTAAAGGTCTGCATTATAATATGCAACCTCTGTTTCAGAGAAAGGAGCTTTCTGAAGGGAATCCTTTTGTGCCAGTCCATTGAGCTCGACATAATGTCTGTAACCTTCCAGCCCTGCTTTTGCATTTTCAGTCAATATTGATACAAGTTCGCCCATTGACGTAGTCTGCATAAATTTTATTTCAATATTTTTGCTTTTTATCTTCCATGGAATATATAGGCTGCCAAACACGCCAAGTATAATTAAAATACCACCAATAATAAATGATGCCATGCGAGTACCTCCTGTTTATTCTTTGGATAATTCCTCTTTTAATCGAGCCATTTCATCATCAGCAGCCTTTTGTTTTTCCAAATCCACGAAAGGATCGTTTTGCTCTGCGCTAAGCCCGGAAACCTCATACTCTGCATCTGCCTGTGCTTCTTTTTCGGCAATCTTTTTCTCCATTTTATCCATTTTTGCAAATGCCCCGGAACTGTCAAGATTTCCTATAGCACTTGATACTTCTTTTCTTGCATCTGCAACTGTGTCACGAGCCATCAGAATTGACTGTCTGGTTCTGGCTTCATTAAGTTTCTTTTTTAAAATATCAACCTGACCCTTTAATATATTTAACTGGGTCGAAACATCAGTATGCATTTTATCTAATTGTTTTACATTCTCATCGGCCTTGATTTTGTTATCAACGGCCTGTTTTGCAAGGTCATCATTGGCAGCCTTAAGCGCAGCCTTTGCCCTGTCTTCCCACATTTTTGACTGTGCTTTTGCTTCTTCAAGCTGTTTTAGCATCTGACGCTCACTTGCCATTACAGAGCCAAGCCCCTGAACTGCGCTTTGAAGCTGCTCTTCCATATCAATTATGATCTGCTTGACCATTTTTTCAGGGTCTTCTGCCCTGTCGATGAGGTCGTTGATGTTTGCCTTGAGTAGATCTGCGAGTCTTGAAAATATTGCCACTTTAATACCTCCCTGTTGTTGTTTTTTTGAGATATCTTATTAATACCTGAATCTTTATCCGGTACTAAAAATTATATTATTATCATAACATAATTTCCCTGACTTTATTTATTTAAACATTAAGAAGTATTTAAAGTCAATGTCAGTTTATAAAAGTTAAAAAGGGGACGGTTCTCTTTTGAGCACAGTTTTAGCTATTTTATTTTGATTCTTAAGATTGCCAATAATACATTGACAGTAATTAAATATTTTACTAAAATTTTCTTATGTTAGAAGTAATAATTCCTACGTAGGAGGTTATAAATATTATGAGTGAAAACGAGATTATAGATATTTCCATAAGACCTAAAAGACAAATTACGCTACCATTAAAAGTATGTGAGAAGCTAGGTCTTGAATATGGCGATAAACTGGAAATAAAAATTGAAAATAATTATCTTATTGCAAAACCCAAAAAAACAATTGCTCTCGAAGCTTTAACTGAAATAAGGTCTGCTTTTAAGAATTCTGGCATTAGCGAAGAAGATCTTTTAAAATTACATGGAAAAATAAGACATGGAGAATAATAAAAAAATTAAAGTTTTTCTTGACAGCAATGTTTTTATTTCAGCATTATACTCTGAGAAAGGTGCTCCTGGCATCATAATGGATAGTTATATTTCAGGTCAGATAGATATATTAATTTCTCAAAAAGTACTAAATGAGATTATTATTGTTTTGAAAAATAAATTTCCATCAGTTCTTGACATGCTTCAAAAATTTTTGCTTGCATATCCTCCCGTTATAATAAAAGATCCGCCCAAAGAATCAGTTAAAAAATGGAATGGCATAATAAATGAAAATGATGCCGCTATCCTGGAATCTGCAATATACTGTAATCCTGATTATTTTATTACCGGAGACAAACATTTCTTTGAAAGTTCTGTAATAGAGCAAAAATCAGGGCTTCGTATTATTAAGCCACGGGAATTCCTGGACATTTTAATGATCTCAAGAAGTTAACCTGAAGATTTAAGCTATGATTGTCTTATAAACTCAGTTTCCAAATGATAGTGTCTAATCTCAATAAAAGCCCCACCAAACAGATCATCTTTTTTCATATTTTTTAATAACTGCTGAATACGGAGATAATTATGCTAATATCGTGCTCAAAAGAGAACCGTCCCCTGTTTTTTACTGGCTCAGCTCAATTTTCTGAATAATTTTCTCGAGTCTGCTTCTGGTTACTGGTTTTAATATGTAATCTATTGCTCCAGTCTCCAGACCCTGCTTTTCATACTCTTCGTAGCCTGTTACAAAGACAATCTTTGCGGCAGGAATTGACTTGTGGATGTATTCTGCAAGAACAAGTCCGTCTAATTCCGGCATATGTATATCCATAAATACAAGATCCGGAGCAATCGCCTTTATCTGATGTCTGGCTTCTGCGGGACTGGTAAATGCTGCAGCCACTTCTATGTTTTCAAAGCCTGAGAGCACATGTTTTAATTTATAAATCGCCAGCATTTCATCATCAATAATTACTGTTTTAATCAAAGCCAATTCCTCTTTAAGATAAAAATTTATAGATAATTTTTGTTTTATAACACTAATTATAAGATGAAGCAATAAACGAGGCAATATAGAGGATGCCCTTTCTTTTTTTTTAAAAAATAATTGTAATTTTACCTGAAATTGATTCTTTATTAGGTTTAAAGATAACAGTACTCAAATTAATACTTGTGAAAGTATTAAATAATTATCTTTTAAGAATGGTGAGGTTGGAAGATAATTGTGCTAATATCGTGCTCAAAGGGGACTGTCCCCTTTTTCTATATCTATTATTAAACCGCTGGAATTCCTGAAAATTTTAATAAGCTTAAGAAGTTAGGCTCGCAAGTATTTGGATTGTTCTCTGTTCTTTACTTCTTCAATAAATATTAAAGAGGCTTCCCGGTTTGCCTATTTTTTAGCAAGTGCTGGGAAGCCTATATAAAAATAAAGTTTATTCTTTTATGTCTTTATCTTTATTACGGAGTTATGTTAAATAAATTACAGATGCTAATCCATTCTATAGAATTTAAAAATTCTTTTAATGTTTCTTCTTTTGAAGATCCGCTGTTCATATAGTTTAGCCAGTCATTATAGCCAGTATCATCAGGGATTCTGTTAAACAAAGTGCTGTATAGAAAAGTAACATATTCATCATTTGTCATAGCGGCAACTTTTGCCCCTATTTCATCTGAGAAGATAAAATTCTCCACAGCAAAATTTGCTCCAAATACATTATTTTTTAACTGTTCATCCCAGGAATTTAGTCCTGATTCATCAGGTCTTCTTAGCAAGCAGTTATCATATAGCATTTTAACAAAACCTGTAGAAGATGTACCGTACTGATTTAGCAGCTCATCCAAGCTGTGATTAAGTACTACCCACTCATCCAGGGTTAGAACCCTTGGGGCAGGTGATGAACCTGAGCTGCCTGAGCCTATGTCTGCTGCAGTTGCCGGAAATAGTGCTGTTACAACTCCTAAATTAGCCGAATTTGTCGGTGATGTTACTTTGTCCACCTTAAAGAAGTTTGCAGCCACACCTGTTAATGTATAGCCTGTTTTTGCAGTAAGGGTAATTGTTGCTGTATATGAAGTACGGGCAGCAAATGTTGCAGGGCTGTCGCTCCATGCTACTGTTCCTGTGTATTGAGCAGTTGCAGTTATTGCTGTTACCGGGGTTGCGCCCGTTACAGGGGCTGTTACTCCTGGTATTACGTCGATATTTATTGTGTCTACTTTAATATATCGAACGGCCCTTACACTATACGTTTTGTCATATGTGTCCCATAATGTATCGGCACCCAATTGGTAGCCGCAATTAGTAGATCCGCTCGACGAAGAACTCCAATATTTTGTACCCGAAACTAGTTTATATATACCTATAGAAGATTGGACTATTTTAACTATCTCATCTGATGATGGCAAAAACCAGTCGTCATAAGTTATCGAGTTATCTGTTACGGAATAAGCATCACAGACCCCTGCGGCATAAGTATTAAGATTATAAGCACTATTCTTTTTGACAACTTCATTTGTGTTGTACTGGCCCGTGCCAATCTTCAAACTAGGGCCGCTTGTTCCATCAACTGTAATGGCTGCATTGGACCATTTAATCGTAGCAAAATCTTCTTTAGCAACGATTAGTGCTCGTATGCCTGTGACATACGCAGTCTTGTCGGCAGTGGAGTTAAGTATATAGGCTACTATGCCTCCTTGAAATTCTTGACCGACAGCAGGTATGGTGATTTCCGCATAAGCTTTCGATGGAAACATCATTAAGGGGATGCCAAATGATATAACAAGGACTACCACACTTAAAACCATAATAAATCTTTTTAATGTCTTTACCATTATTTTTCCTTTCTCTTTCTTTCTTTATATAAACTTTTAATTTTATTTTTATCGACAGGCAGCTTTTATAAGGCTGCCTTTATCACAGCCCAATTTTTTTGTATAATTTTCTCAAGTCTGCTTTTTGTAATCGGTTTTAATATGTAATCTATTTCTCCGATCTCCAGGCCCTGCTTTTCATATTCTTCAAATC